>ENA-OQER01000177-OQER01000177.1-human-gut-metagenome-genome-assembly--contig:-NODE-177-length-35171-cov-2.553361_pt1 | contig 35171 bp, 48 predicted proteins | sample MGYA00242797_ERZ504639 | MGnify/ENA primary metagenome ERZ504639 (study PRJEB26092, sample SAMD00036306) | human gut metagenome | host: Homo sapiens | study: EMG produced TPA metagenomics assembly of... | reverse complement strand
CGGGAAAAACTGTTCATTGTTGTTCACTGGTAATATTCCGCGAGGTGTTTTTTGTGAGCGAAGGTCACAGAACCGAGGCATACCGCACGAATTTACGCGATCAGCATAAATTCTGTGCATCTCGAAGTGTGTTACTGAGAACAGTGTGAACAGCAACAAACCGCCTGATTCGGTCAGACGGTTTGCTTCTTACTATTTTTGAGGGGGAGATAGAGAGTGGTTTTTCATCTATCCAACACCTATTATATAGAGAAAATATGTTTAAAATATGTCGTTAATCTAAAAGAAATGGAAAATTTATAAAGAAAGTTTAAACAAACTTTATAATTTTTATATCCGGTTGCACATGGTCTGGGAATGTGATACATTGAAAAAGTCTTGATCCTGCATTCTGCGGGATCTGTTCACGCATCGTTTCGATGCAGAAATCCATTTTATTTTATCGAAAAAACACTGATCATGCACCATTTGCCGGGGAGGGATGCCTTTGTCTGTGGAAAAGTAAGTTTCTGTAAAAAAAACATGTGTATAAGAAATGCCAGATCAGGCAGAAATGAGGAAGAGCCATGAAAAACAGAATATGGAAACAGATGAAGAAAGTCGGAATTGTGACAGTGCTGACAGGAGTCATGTTGGGAGGAACAATAGAACCGAAGCTGATCCTGGGAGCAGATTTTTTGTCGGGACAGGTACCGTTTATCGATCAGAGTGTGTTCTGGAAAGATAGAGAATCCGGACAGGCGGAGCTTGGAATCCGAATCCGCGGCTTGAATGAATGGCTGTCCGGGAGAAGGTTTTCGGAGGATAAGGAGAAAAATGAGAAGTGGGACGATGAACTTCAGGAGACTGAAGATCCATCGGTGGAGCAGGAAGAAGAAACAGAACAGGAGCTGACGGAGGATGGCTGGCAGAAAGAAGAGACAGAACAGGAGCTGCCGGTGAATAAGGTTGTGGAAGGAATCGGAATAGAAATGGAGGAAGGATATGAGCACGTGGAGCAGCTGGCATCCGGGGAAACAGTACAGCCGGAGGATGAAGAGCAGGAGAAAACGGGTCCGCTCACACCGAAAGGAACGGCGTCCGGAGAAGAAAATGTAGGTGACGAAGAGGAATATGAGTCTGAGGAGATTCAAAAACTGACGCTGGTCACGTATATTTCGGAGTATTTTGTTCCGGAAACGGATTCTGTCCCGAAAAATATGGCTGCACAGCAGATTTCTGTAAGAAGCCAGAGTGGTGAAGCTACAGAGATCACAAAGCTGAAAATCATGCTGAACGTGGAACAGGACGGGCAGGATGAGATCTTTTTCCGGATCCCGCTGATCCTGCGTCAGGAATACCGTTTTCCGGCAGAGAAAAGCAGTTATCCTGTGACTCAGGAGGAACCGCTTCAGAAGGACTGTACCAGTGCGGGAACCTTTCTCCTGACAGAAGAAAACGGGGAAGAGCTGGTGATCGCAGAGGGGATCTCGCCTATGCTGGACGTGGAGGCTGCAGAGGCTGATATGGAATTGTCGGTAACTGCACAGAATGAAAAAATGAAAGCAGGGCAGACATCCGTTATCAGGTGGAGATCGCTAATACCGGAAAACTGGATCTTGCAGATATCCGTCTGACCAGCAGCCTTTCCTGTCCTAAGATCCGGCAGATGTGGGAAGATGCAGAAGGACTTCTGACAGAAGGGGCAGTGGCGGAATTTGCGGAATTAAAAGCCGGAGAGAGCAGGAGCTTTTATGTACAGGCGCCGCTTCTGGATGAACAGGAAAGATCTGGAGCACCAGGTGGAAGCAGAGGCCAGGGTAAAGGGCAGAGCAGCGGAGGTGATCCGGAAGAACGCCACCACTATAAATAGTCTGGAGGCACTGAAGGCGGATCTTTCTGTAAAGAAAACTGCAGACAAAGAAACCGCTGCACCGGGTGAGACTGTGACCTATCAGATCTGTATCGTGAATACTGGTGAAAAAACGCTTCATTCGGTTGTGGGAACGGAGCGCTTTCAGGCGGCTGGGATCCATGCACAGTTTCTGGAGCAGGAAGGTGTAACGCTCAACAGCAGCCGTACAAAGGCAATGATCCAACAGATCCCGCCGGGAGAGGCAGTTTCTCTTCAGGCCGTGGTGAAGATCCCGGAAAGAACAGCGGATCAGAAGCTTTTTAACCAGGTGACGGTCACAAGCCAGGAAACTGGAGAGCGATCGATGGAGGCCTCCGCTTCTGTCATAGTAAAAAGGAAAGGTAACCGTTACGCCGGAAGAAAGGCTTTTTTCTGCAAAGTGATGATCAGGATCCGGCTTCCGGTCAGACACAGATGGCAAGAGCAGCGTCTACACATCCGAAGACAGAAGATGATACAAGGACGGATCTGTGGACTCTTCTGGCAGTGACAGCTTTGGTGACTGTGATGGGCGGTATCTGGCTCCGGAAAATATGCGGATATTTATGAGAAAAGCTGATGTTACTGAGAACGGAGTGAACGGTAACAAGCTGACATTTTACAAGGCGGCCGTGCCTCAAAGAAACGTTGAAAACAGGGGGGAGGTGTGCTATTCTATATGATATGTACAGAAAACAAAAATAGTATATTTCCCGCCTCCGGTGTGCTGCCCGTCAGAACGGAAAAAGGGAAAATGGAGGAGAAAAATGAATCTTTTATCCTTATTGGAACATCTTGAATACAAATGCCTTCAGGGAAATACAGAGCAGGAGGTTTCTTCTGTTGTATATGATTCCCGCAAAGTAGAGGAAGGGAGCCTTTTTATCTGCATCAGAGGTGCGGTCGTGGATGGACATAAATTTATACCTGATGTTGTGGCAAAGGGTGCGAAGACACTAATCGTGGAAGAAGCGGTGGAGGCACCGGAGGATGTGACAGTGATCCAGGTAGAGGATACCCGTTACGCCATGGCCTTTATTTCAGCAGCATGGTTCGGACATCCGGCAGAAAAGCTCAAAACCATCGGTATCACCGGAACCAAAGGAAAAACAACTACAACCTATATGGTGAAATCGATCCTTGAGAATGCCGGATATAAGGTTGGTCTGATCGGAACCATCGAGGCTGTTATCGGGGAGAAGCATATCCCGGCAGCCAACACGACACCGGAATCCTATATGGTACAGAAATATTTTCATGATATGGTAGAAGCAGGCTGCGATGCGGTCGTTATGGAGGTTTCCTCACAGGGACTGATGCTTCACAGAACCCAGGGATTTGTGTTTGATTTTGGAATTTTCACAAATATTGAACCAGATCATATCGGACCGAATGAGCACAAGGACTTTGATGATTATCTGCACTGCAAATCCATGCTTCTCAGACAGTGTAAGGTTGGTATCGTAAATCGTGACGATGAACACTTTGACCGCATTATCGAAGGCCACACCTGTAAACTTGAAACCTATGGATTTTCCGAAAAAGCAGATCTCCGTGCAGAGGACGCCAGACTCGTTGGAAGAAAGGGCTATTTGGGAATTTCCTATCATGTTAAGGGACTTATGGATTTTCCTGTGGAGATCGATATTCCAGGTAAGTTCAGCATTTACAATTCTCTGACTGCCATTGCCATCTGCCGTCATTTTAAGGTATCCGAGGAGAATATCATCAAAGCTCTGAAGGTGGCCAGGGTCAAAGGCCGTATTGAGATGATCAAGGTATCTGACGAATTCACATTGATGATCGATTACGCACATAATGCCATGGCGCTGGAGAGCCTTCTCGGAACACTGAAGGAATATGATCCGCACAGACTGGTATGCCTGTTTGGCTGTGGCGGAAACCGTTCCAAGCTGCGTCGTTATGAGATGGGTGAGGTTTCAGGAAAGATGGCAGATCTGACAATCATCACTTCGGATAATCCGCGAGATGAGGATCCACAGGCCATCATCGATGATATCAAGATCGGAATGGCAAAAACAGACGGAAAATATGTAGAGATCCCGGATCGTAAAGAGGCGATCGCCTATGCGATCCATCATGGTGAGCCGGGAGATATCATCGTCCTTGCCGGAAAGGGCCATGAGGATTACCAGGAGATCAAGGGAAAGAAATATCCCATGGATGAGCGCGTGCTGATCCGGGAGATCCTGGAAGAAGATCAGAAAGCGTAAATGGATGATCTATGCAGATGTGATCATTGATATTTCTCATGAAAAGCTGGACCGGGATTTTCAGTATCGTGTACCTGAGGAGCTGGTGCAGGCAATAAAACCCGGAGTTGTGGTCACAGTGCCCTTCGGAAAGGGAAATACCCTTCGGAAAGGCTATGTGACCGGGATCTCCGGAACGGCAAAATATGATGCGTCAAAGCTCAAGGAGATCCGGGGAGTGTCCACAGACAGTGAGACAACAGAATCCCGGCTGATCGCACTTGCGGCCTGGATGAAGGAGACCTATGGCTCCACCATGATCCAGGCACTGAAAACAGTTCTGCCTGTAAAAGACAAGGTCCGTGCAAAAGAGAAAAGACTGATCCTTTTTACAGGGAAAAAGGAAGAGGGGCAGGCACTTCTTGGCAAGCTGGAAGGCAGCCGCTTTAAAGCACGTGAGCGGTTCCTTCGGGCAATCCTGGAGGCCGGGAGCCTGGATTATACCTATGCCTCCAAAGAGCTTGGGGCAGGCATTTCCGTTCTTGATTTTTTTGAAAAAGGTCTGATAACTATTGAAAGTCAGGAAATGTATCGCATTCCCGAGGGGCTCGGCCTGGTGAAGGAGAACATGGAACTGAGTCTGAACCAGGAACAGCTCTTGGCGGCAGAGCAGATTTTTCGGGAATGGCAGGAGCCGGACCCAAGGCCTGCACTTCTTTTCGGAGTGACCGGAAGCGGAAAGACCCAGGTTTATATGCGCCTGATCCAGAAGGTACTGGAGGAGGGAAAACAGGCAATCGTGCTGATCCCTGAGATCGCGCTTACTTATCAGACAGTCAGGCGCTTTTATGCCATGTTCGGAGATAAGGTTTCGGTTCTGAACTCCAGACTTTCCCAGGGAGAACGTTATGATCAGTCAAAAGAGCAAAACGTGGTGAGATCCAGGTGATGGTAGGACAGATCCGCATTGTTCACACCGTTTTCAGATCTGGGACTGATCGTTATCGACGAAGAGCATGAACCACCTACAAAAGTGAGAATACGCCAAGGTACCATGCACGTGAGACTGCCATTGAGAGGGCGCGGATGGAACATGCCCGTGTGGTCATGGGATCAGCCACTCCGTCATTGGAAGCCTACAGTCATGCCTGTGACGGAGAATATCTTCTGGTAAAGTTAAATGCACGTTATGAGGAAAGACCGCTTCCACAGGTATCGATCGTGGATCTTCGGGAAGAATTAAAGAAAGGGAACCGCTCGGTGCTGAGTCTGGAGCTGAAGAGGGATCTGGAGCAGGTCCTTGAAAGAAGAGAACAGGCCATGCTGTTTCTGAACCGGAGAGGATATGCGGGCTTTGTTTCCTGCAGAGCCTGCGGTCACGTTATGAAATGTCCCCACTGTGATGTATCTCTAAGTGAACACAATGGCAATCGTCTGATCTGTCATTACTGCGGCTATGAGACTGTGAAACCGGAAATCTGTCCGTCCTGTGGTTCACCGCACATTGGTGGATTTAAGGCAGGAACCCAGCAGATCGAGAAGGTCATTGAAAAAGAATTCCCGAAAGCCAGGTACTTCGAATGGATTTTGATACCACAAGGACCAAGGACAGCTATGAGAAGATCCTGGCTTCTTTTGCAAAGCATGAGGCAGATATTCTGGTGGGGACCCAGATGATCGTCAAGGGACATGATTTTCCAAATGTGACCCTGGTAGGAGTGATCGCAGCAGATCTTTCGCTGAATATGGATGACTATCACTGCGGGGAGCGTACATTCCAGCTTCTGACTCAGGCAGTTGGACGTTCCGGCAGAGGGAACCGCCCGGGGCAGGCGGTGATCCAGACATATCAGCCGGAGCATTACAGTATCCAGGCTGCGGCTATTCAGGATTATGAGAAATTTTATAAAGAAGAAATGGGGTATCGGATGCTTCTGGACTATCCGCCGGCAGCCCATATGATGACTGTTTTTGGCGCTGCCAGGATGAAGAACTTCTGAAAAATGCCATGTATTATATAGAAGTTTTTATCCGCAGGGTAAGTCCGAAGGAAGAGCTTCACATGATCGGCCTGCAGCTGCATCGGTAGGTAAGGTAAAGGATGTTTATCGTCAGGTGATCCATCTGAAGCACAGGGATATCTGTTTTCTCACAGCAGTCAGAGAGAAGCTGGAGAAATATATAGAGATAAATTCCGGATTCCGGAAAATATACATTCAATTTGATATGAATTAAAGGAGAAGAAAAATGGCACTTAGAACAATCCGTGTACAGGGGGATTCTGTACTGACAAAAAAATCCCGGACAGTAGACAAAATGACACCGAGGATCGGGGAACTGATCACAGATATGCTGGATACCATGTATGATGCAATGGGTGTTGGCCTCGCCGCACCACAGGTAGGAATCCTGAAACGTATCGTTGTCATTGATGTAGGCGAGGCCCGATCGTGCTGATCAATCCGGAGATCCTTGAGACAAGCGGCGAGCAGACCGGTGACGAGGGATGCCTGAGCGTTCCTGGAATGGCAGGACAGGTAACACGTCCGAACTATGTGAAGGTAAAAGCACTTGATGTAAATATGAACGAACAGATCTACGAGGGAGAGGGCCTTCTGGCAAGAGCGTTCTGTCATGAGATCGATCATCTGGATGGAAAAATGTATACAGAACTTGTGGAGGGAGAACTTCACAAGGTAACTTATGATGAAGAAGACTAAAGGCGGGATACTATGAAGATTATTTATATGGGAACTCCTGACTTTGCGGTGGCGCCTCTTGCAGCACTGGCAGAGAACGGATATGAAGTGGAGGCTGTGATCACACAGCCGGACAAACCGAAGGGCAGAGGCAAAACTATGATGCCTACTCCTGTAAAAGAAGAAGCACTGAAACATGGGATCCCGGTACTGCAGCCGGTGAAGGTAAGAGATCCTGAATTTGTGGAAGAACTGAAAAATCTTGCACCGGACATCATCATTGTTGCGGCATTCGGACAGATCATTCCAAAGAGCATCCTGGATATGCCGAGATTCGGATGCATCAATATCCATGCGTCTCTGCTTCCTAAATATCGTGGAGCTGCACCGATCCAGCAGGCGGTGATCGATGGTGAAAAAGAATCCGGTGTTACCATTATGCAGATGGGAACCGGTCTGGATACCGGTGATATGATTTCCAGGATCGTGGTTCCGCTTGCCAAAGATGAGACAGGTGGAAGCCTGTTTGATAAGCTCGCACAGGCAGGTGCAGAGCTTCTGGTACAGACTTACCGTCATTTTTGACGGAACTGCAACCCGCGAGAAACAGCCGGAGGAGAGTCCGACACCATATGCTGCCATGATCTCCAAAAAAATGGGACTTCTGGACTTCAGCAAAAATGCGGAAGAACTGGAGCGTCTGGTAAGAGGCCTTGATCCATGGCCAAGCGCTTTTACCTTTATCAATGGAAAAACATTGAAGGTCTGGAAGAGCTCTGTTCTGGAAAAACAGGCACAGGAAGCACCTGGAACTGTGATAGCCGCTGACAAAGGAGGAATCCAGGTGGCATGCGGCCAGAAGGTACTCGTGCTCCATGAAGTGCAGCTGGAAGGCAAAAACGCATGGAAGCGGATGCGTTCCTCCGGGGATATCAGTTGAAACCAGGAGACATGTTCAGAGATTCCAGGGAGTGATGAGTTATGTACGGATATGGTTATTACGGATGGGGAATGGACCCCACGATTCTTTTACTTGTGATCGGAATGCTTCTTTCTCTTGCGGCATCCGCAAAGCTGCGCAGTACCTTTGCAGTCTATAAAAAGGTACGGAGTCATTCTGGCATCACCGGTGCGGAAGCTGCACAGAGAATCCTGAGAGCAGCAGGGATCACAGACGTACAGGTGGTTCCGATCCGCGGAAGTCTTACGGATCACTATGATCCGAGAACGAAAACGGTTTCCCTTTCAGAAGATATTTATGGAAGAAATTCTCTGGCGGCTGTGGGGGTGGCAGCACATGAATGTGGCCATGCGATCCAGGATGCAATCAATTATGCACCACTGAATATCCGTTCAGCCATTGTACCTGCCGCAAATATTGGTTCCCAGCTTTCGTGGCCGCTGTTTATCGCAGGCTGATCTTTTCCATTGATCCGCTGGTAACTCTGGGAATTGTTTTGTTTTCACTGGCAGTACTGTTTCAGCTGGTGACACTTCCGGTTGAGATCAATGCGTCTTCCAGAGCGCTTAAAATGCTGGAAAGTACAGGTATCTTAGGTGCAGATGAAAAAAAGGGTGCAAGAAAAGTACTTACAGCGGCAGCGCTTACCTATGTGGCAGCTCTGGCGGCATCCATTCTGCAGCTTCTGAGACTGATTATCCTTGCAGGAGGTAGAGATCGTGATTAGCAGCGGAGTAAATACCAGAGAACTGATTCTTGAGATCCTGTTACAGATCGAGGAGGAGGGGGAGCACAGCCATATTGCGATCCGGAATGCGCTTTCCAAATATCAGTTTCTTCCGAAACAGGAACGTAGCTTTATTACAAGAGTATGTGAGGGAACTCTGGAATACAGGATTTATATTGATTATGTCATCGATTCTTTTTCCAAGGTTTCTGTAAACAAGATGAAACCGCAGATCCGCGAGATCCTGAGAAGTGCGGTATATCAGCTGAAATTTATGGACAGTGTTCCGGACAGTGCAGTATGCAATGAAGCGGTAAAGCTGGCACAGCGAAAAGGCTTTTATAATCTAAAGCCCTTTGTCAACGGGGTGCTCCGTACGATTGCAAGAGAGATCAGTGATCTGGAGCTTCCTTCCAGGGAAGAAAACGAAGTCCGTTATCTTTCCGTGAAATATTCCATGCCGGAATATCTGGTAGAAAAATGGAAAGCAGCCTACGGAGTGAAGACTACGGAGAAGATCCTGGAGGATTTTCTGACAGAAAGACCGATCACAGTACGGTGCCGTACTCATAAGGCGTCTCTGAGAGAAATCGTCACCAGTCTGAAGTCTCAGGGAGTGACAGTAGAACAGGCTCCTTATCTTCCCTATGCACTGAAGATTTCCGATTACAATCATATTCTGACACTTGAAACCTTCCTTCAGGGAAAGATCCTGGTGCAGGATGTAAGCTCTATGCTCGTAGCGGAAGCTGCAAGTCCGAAAAAAGGAGACCATATCATCGACATGTGCGCTGCACCAGGTGGAAAAAGCATCCATGCGGCAGACAAAATGGGGGATTACGGAAATGTGGATGCCAGAGATGTAAGTCAGTATAAGGCAGATCTTATCGAAGAAAACATCCACAGGACCGGAGTGATCAACGTGGAAGCCAGAGTTCAAGATGCAACGGTATATGATCCGGATTCCGAACAGGCTGCGGATATTGTGATCGCGGATGTACCGTGCTCCGGTTATGGTGTTATCGGCAAGAAACCGGAAATCAAATACCGGGCAACTCCGCAGAAACAGGAAGAGATCGTAATGCTCCAGAGAATGATCCTGGATAAGGCTGCAAAGTATGTGAAACCGGATGGAACGCTGATCTTCAGCACGTGTACCATTGCCCGGGAAGAAAACGAAGAAAATGTATTATGGTTTTTAAAGAACTATCCGTACCGGCTGGAAAGCTGGATCCGTATATTCCGGAGGAACTGCACTGTAAATCCACGAAGCTTGGCTATCTGCAGCTTCTGCCGGGAATACATAAGACAGATGGATTCTTTATTGCCAGATTCAGAAGGAAATAACAGAAAATGACAGATGTAAAATCCATGACCATGGAGGAATTGAAGGAATTCATGACAAAGATCGGTGAAAAGCCTTTCCGGGCGAAACAGATCTATGCATGGCTTCACCAGCGGCTGGTTACCTCCTGGGATGAAATGACAAATCTTTCCAAAAGCCTCAGGGAAAAGCTTTCGGCTTATCCGATCACAGCGCTGACCCAGGCAGATGTAAGGATCTCAAAAATTGACGGAACCAGAAAATATCTGTTCCGGCTGGAAGATGGAAATGTGATCGAGAGTGTTCTCATGCGGTATCACCACGGAAATTCTGTGTGCATTTCTTCTCAGGTGGGCTGCCGTATGGGATGCAGATTCTGTGCATCTACCATCGGAGGACTGACCAGATGCCTGAAGCCGTCCGAGATGCTGGATCAGATCTACCGTATCCAGCAGATACCGGTGAACGTGTGGCCAATGTAGTTGTGATGGGAACCGGTGAGCGATGGATAATTATGACAATCTTGTCCGTTTTGTCCGGATCCTTACCGACGAAAACGGTCTTGGGATCAGTCAGAGAAATGTGACGGTTTCTACCTGCGGGATCGTGCCGAAGATGTATGATCTGGCTGAAGAAAAGCTTCAGATCACTCTGCACTTTCCCTTCATGCTCCAAATGATGAAAAACGGCAGGAACTGATGCCGATCGCGAATAAGTATTCCATGGATGAGGTTCTGGATGCCTGCAGAAATTATTTTGATAAAACAGGCCGAAGGATCACCTTTGAGTACAGTCTTGTAGCCGGTGTCAACGACAGTGAAGAAGATGCGAGACAGCTGCCGGCCGTATAAAAAGGCATCAATTGCCATGTAAATCTGATTCCGGTCAACCCCATCAAGGAACGCTCCTATGTGAGGTCTACTCGACAGGCTGTGGAGAATTTCAAAATAAAACTTGAAAAATACGGAATTAATGTTACTATTAGAAGGGAAATGGGCAGCGATATCGACGGTGCCTGTGGACAGCTAAGAAAAAGTTACATGGAAAAACAGAAAGCGAGAAGTGACATGAGGATATACTCAGCTACTGATGTAGGGCAGAAGCGTAAGATGAATCAGGATTACGTGTTTGTATCTGAAGGTCCGGTTGGGAATCTGCCTAATCTTTTCACAGTCGCGGACGGAATGGGCGGCCATAACGCCGGTGACTATGCATCCTCACATGCAGTACGGATCCTTGTGGATGAAATCCGTGAAGATGCGGATTACAATCCTGTGAAGGTTATTCGTCATGCGATCGAAGCTGCGAATACGGAGATCAGAAACCGTGCGCAGGAAGACGAAAACCTCCGGGGCATGGGAACCACTATGGTGGTGGCGACTATTGTAGATCAGTATGCCTATGTAGCCAATGTGGGTGACAGCCGTTTATATGTGATCCAGGACGGGATCCGCCAGGTTACCAGAGATCATTCTCTGGTACAGGAAATGGTGAGAATGGGCGAGATCAGCGAAGCGGAAGCACGGAATCATCCGGATAAGAACATCATTACAAGGGCACTTGGTGCAGAGAAAACGGTGGATGTGGATTTCTTTGATCTGAAACTTGAAAAAGGATGTACGATCCTGATGTGTTCAGACGGTCTCAGCAATATGGTTGAAGATGAGAAGATCCAGGAAATCATATCCGATCCGGAAGCAGATATTGATCAGAAGGGCAGTGCGCTCCTTCGGGAAGCAAATCAGAATGGTGGTAAGGATAATATTGCAGTCGTACTGGTAGAGCCATTCACGAATGAGGTGGAAGCATGTTGAAGACGGGAATGATCATAGCCGAGCGTTATGAGATCGTAGGAAAAATCGGAACTGGCGGAATGGCAGATGTCTATAAGGCTATGGACCATAAGCTGAACCGTTTTGTTGCAGTGAAGGTCCTGAAACCGGAGTTTCGGGAAGACACCACGTTTATAAAGAAATTCATAAGTGAGGCCCAGGCGGCAGCTGGTCTTACACATCCGAATATCGTCAATGTATTTGACGTAGGAGATGACGGCGGTGTTTATTACATTGTTATGGAACTGATCGAGGGTATTACTCTGAAGGAATACATCTCCAAGAAGGGGAAGCTTTCCATTAAAGAGGCCACAAGTATCGCAATCCAGGTTTCTATGGGGCTGGAGGCGGCACACAGCCATGGTATCGTTCACAGAGATGTGAAACCCCAGAATATCATTATCTCCACAGATGGTAAAGTAAAGGTGACAGACTTTGGAATTGCCAGAGCTGCATCTTCGAATACGATCAGCTCCAATGTAATGGGATCTGTACATTACAGCTCACCTGAGCAGGTGAGAGGCGGATATAGTGATGAGAAGAGTGATATTTATTCTCTCGGAATCACATTGTATGAGATGGTTACAGGAAGAGTTCCTTTTGACGGAGATACCACTGTGGCGATCGCTATCAAGCATCTGCAGGAAGAGATGGTCCCGCCAAGTGTGTATACACCGGATCTTCCGTACAGTTTGGAGCAGATCATTCTGAAATGTACACAGAAAAGTGTAGATCGTCGTTACAGCCGTATGGAGGATGTGATCGCGGACCTGAAACATTCCCTGATCGATCCCCAGGGCGATTTTGTAAAGCTTACTACAGTTGACAACGATGCCAAGACGGTTGTGATCTCAGAAGAAGAGCTTGGTGAGATCAAACATACACCGAAGCAGATCACAAACCGGAGATCACTACACTTGAGGAAGAAAAATACGACGATAACGATTACGATGATGCAGAGGAAGAATACAGACCGAGATCCGAGCATAGATCCGGAAAGAAAAAGAAGCATCATGGTTCCGGAAGAGGCTGACTATTGCGGCACTGATCGGCGGGGCAGTCCTTCTGATCGTTCTTGTGGTAGTGCTTGGACGTGCCGCAGGACTGTTTGGAACAGGCAGCAGCGGAACTGCAGACAGCAGCAAGGCAGAGGCGAAGCAGGAATCAGCAGCTGACGGGCTGGCAACCGTTCCTGATCTTGTAGCAAAACAGAAGAAGAGGCCAAAACACTTGCAAACGATGCACATCTGGGTGTCCAGATGGCCGGTGAGGAGGCATCTGATCAGGAAAAAGGCAGGATCTCCCGTCAGAAGACAGCAGCGGGAACACAGGTTGAAGCCAATACAACTGTGAAATACTGGGTGAGCACCGGAACAGCACAGGTTACGATCCGGATCTGGATGGACGTACAGGAATTGATGCACAGCAGACTCTGGAAGATCTTGGACTTCAGGTAAATGTCCAGAAAGAATACAGCGACACAGATGACAACGGATATGCACTGGTAGATCCGGGATATGTTTACAATGTCGAGCCGGCAGCAGGTACTTCTGTGCAGGCAGGCTCTTCTGTAACACTGACAGTCAGTCGAGGGGTTGATTATGGCGATAATGCTGAGGTTCCGAGTGTTGTAGGAATGACCAAGGATGCTGCGCTTACTACTTTAGGTAAATTTATTGATATTCAGATAACAGAACAGCAGAGTACAGAAGCTGCAGGTACAGTTATCGCACAGGATCCGGAAGCCTATGCGGCAGCAGACCCGGATCAGCCGATCAGCATTACCCTCAGCTCCGGTGACAAGGCTCCATCCACAGACAGCACAGCATCTACAGACAGTACAGCATCTGCGGACAGCACAGCATCTACAGATAGCACAGCATCCACAACTACATCTACAGCAGATGTCAATGCAAACACAGGCTGGAAATGTACACAGACACTGGATACACCGTCTGGTTACAATGGAGGAGCAATTCGTCTGGAACTGATCCAGGACGTAAACGGTGAGCCTAAGGCATCCACTATCATTGACGGACAGAATATCAGCTTCCCGTATCAGCTTAATATCTCAGGTGCTGAGGCATTACCTCAGGAACCATCTATCTCTATGAGGAGGTAGACGGGGATTATCAGCAGCTTGGAACCTACACGGTTACATTCAAGAAAGCTGAGTGATCATGCAGGGAAAGATAATCAAAGGTATTGCCGGATTCTACTACGTATATGCAGAAGACGCAATACATATGAATGCAGAGCCAAGGGAATTTTCCGTAAGGATAAATTCAAGCCTCTGGTAGGTGACAATGTGGACATTACAGTTCTGGATGAAAAGGAACTGGAGGGAAGTGTGACGGAGATCCACAAGCGGAAGAATTCTCTGATCCGTCCGGCTGTGGCCAATGTCGATCAGGCACTGGTGATCTTTGCCATGGATAATCCGAAGCCGAACTTCATGCTTCTGGATCGTTTCCTCATTATGATGGAGAGGGAAGGTGTTCCGGCAGTCATCTGTTTTAACAAAAAAGATCTGGCAACAATGGAAGAGCTGGAATTTCTCTATGAAACATACCAGAGCTGCGGCTATCAGGTAATCCTGTCAAGTGCTGAAGGGGGAAGGTCTTGCAGAGATTGAAGAGGTCCTGCAGGGAAAGACCACCGTTGTGGCCGGCCCTTCCGGCGTGGGGAAATCCTCTCTTACCAATTCTCTTCAGGAAGAGGTTGAGATGGAAACAGGCGAGATCAGCCGAAAGCTGAAGCGTGGGAAACATACTACCCGCCATGCACAGATCATACCGGTGGCGCAGGATACATTTCTTGTGGATACGCCGGGATTTTCCTCCTTATATATTGAAAATATGGAGGAGCAGGAACTGAAGGATTACTTTCCGGAGTTCCGAAGATATGAAGGACAGTGCCGCTTTCAGGGGTGCCGTCACATACATGAACCGGCTGCGCCGTTAAGGAAGCCCTTGAGAACAATGAGATCAGCAGACTCCGATATGAAGATTATCTGGAGCTGCACCAGGAATTAAAAGAGAAAAGGAGATACTGAGTCATGGAATACCGATTGTGCCCGTCGATCTTATCAGCAGATTTTAACAGACTGGGAGAACAGATTAAAATTCTGGAAAAGGAAGGCGTTGAATATCTGCATATTGATGTTATGGATGGAGATTTTGTTCCCAGCATTTCTTTTGGAATGCCAGTGATCAAATCAATCCGGAAAGAATCCAACATGTTTTTCGACGTACATTTGATGGTAACAGAACCGGAAAGATATATCCGCGATTTTGTAGAATGCGGAGCAGATTCCATTACTGTACATGCGGAGGCATGTGAGGATCTGGAACGTACACTGGAGCAGATCAGGGCAGCAGGCGTAAAGGCGGCAGTTTCAATCAAGCCATCCACACCGGTAAATGACATCAGCCATCTTCTTGAAGATGTGGACATGGTGCTGATAATGACTGTTCAGCAGGATTGGCGGACAGAATACATGGACGAATGCACGGAGAAGATCCAGGAGCTTCGTGAGCTTATTGATGAGGAAGAGCTGGATGTTGATATCCAGGTAGATGGCGGTATCAATGATGATACACTGGAGACTGTTATGCGAGCAGGTGCAAACCTCATGGTTGCAGGTTCCTGGGTATTTAAGGGTGATGTGGCAGCCAATGTAAGACACATTACAGAAAAAATCCACAATATCAAAAAAGAGCTGGACTGAAAATGATCGATACAATAATAATCAGCGGGGGCAATATCCAGAATGGTTTTGCCCTCGATTTTTTAAAAAAAAGAATAGAAGAGAGCCGAGGAAAGAAAATTGCTCTTGTTGCTGCAGATAAAGGGATGGAATGGTTTATGAAAAACCGGGAATTTATTCCGGATCTTGCAGTAGGGGATTTTGACAGTCTTTCCGAAGAAGGCAAAAAATACATGGAAAGCCTGAAGGGACCGGAGATCATCAGGCTGAAGCCTGAGAAGGATGATTCGGATACACAGTCTGCGGTAAATCAGATGATCCGCAGGGGTGCAAAGGATATCCTGATCCTGGGAGCTACCGGCACAAGGCTGGATCATGTGCTGGCGAATCTGGGACTGCTTTCCATGGGGAAAGAAAAGGGTGTCCACATTGCGATCGCAGATCAGTGGAATTATATTACACTTGCAGAAAGCGGAACCATACTGCACAGAGAGGAGCAGTTTGGAAAATATGTTTCATTCTTTACTGTGGGAGGTGATGTGACAGGCCTCACTCTGAGGGGATTTAAGTATCCTCTGAACGGATATCATCTGACAGTAGAAGACAGTGGCCTGACCGTCAGTAATGAGATTTCGGAAGAAACCGCAGAGATTCTGTATGAAAGCGGGCAGCTTCTGATGATCATGTCCAGGGACTGACAGTAACAATAAATGCCTCACAGTTGCGATTTCAGGCTGTGTATGGTAATATGGGACAGGAATGGCCTGAAAAACGGAAAGGCCTGTTTAAAGAGTATCTGAAAAATACTGTAAATAAATATATCGAAAGGACGTATATAGAGAGATGAAATTAGGAATCGTAGGTCTTCCTAACGTAGGAAAAAGTACATTATTCAATTCACTGACAAAAGCCGGAGCAGAATCCGCAAACTATCCGTTCTGTACTATTGACCCCAATGTGGGTGTTGTAACCGTTCCGGATGAGAGACTGAATCTTCTCGGAGATTTTTATAAATCAAAAAAAGTAACACCGGCGGTGATCGAATTCGTCGATATTGCAGGTCTTGTAAAAGGCGCATCTAAAGGAGAGGGACTTGGAAACCAGTTCCTTGCAAATATCCGTGAGGTAGATGCTATCGTTCACGTGGTACGCTGCTTTGAGGATTCCAATGTTGTTCATGTAGATGGAAGCATTGATCCGCTCCGCGATATAGAGACCATTAATCTGGAGCTTGTTTTCTCTGATCTTGAGATCCTCGAGAGAAGAATTGCCAAGGTTACCAAGACTGCACGTATGGATAAGGAAGCTGCCAAAGAGCTTACATTCCTTGAAAAAGTAAAGGCGCATCTGGAAGAGGGACAGCTTGCCATTACTCTTGAAACAGAGAACGAAGACGAGGATGCATGGCTTGCAACTTATAATCTTCTTACTGCAAAACCGGTGATCTATGCGGCTAATGTTGCAGAGGATGATATTGCAGATGATGGGGCGAACAATCAGTATGTACAGGCAGTACGGGAATACGCTGCCAAACAGAACAGCGAGGTATTTGTGATCTGTGCACAGATCGAGGAAGAAATCTCCGAGTGGATGAGGATGAGAGAAAGATGTTCCTTGAGGATCTGGGACTGACAGAATCCGGCCTTGAGAAGCTGGTGCGCGCAAGCTATCACCTTCTTGGTCTTATGAGCTTCCTGACAGCAGGAGAAGATGAGACAAGAGCATGGACCATCAAGATCGGAACCAAGGCACCGCAGGCAGCAGGTAAGATCCACACAGACTTTGAACGTGGATTTATCAAAGCAGAGGTTGTGAATTATCAGGATCTTCTGGATTGCGGTTCCTATGCAGGTGCCAGAGAGAAGGGCCTTGTACGTATGGAAGGAAAAGAGTACGTTGTACAGGACGGAGATGTGATCTTATTCAGATTTAACGTGTGATCACCAACGTCGTGAAATACCGGCTGTAAGCTGAAAAATTATAACAGGTGATTTTATGGATATGTCAATTCGGTTTCCCGGATTAAATCTGGTTTTGGATTATGTGCCGAGATCCTTTGAGATTTTTGGCTTTGAGATCACAATCTATGGCGTCCTGATCGCGATAGGAATGCTTCTGGGAATCTTTTTTGTGGTACTGGAAGCCAGAAGAAATCATGAAGATCCGGATGCATATCTGGATCTGGCCATCATAACGCTGCTTTCCGGTGTGGCAGGGGCGAGGCTGCTTTATGCAGCTTTTTCCTGGAGCCTTTATAAAAATGATCCGGGACAGCTTCTGAATATACGGTCCGGAGGACTTATGTTTTATGGAGGACTTCTGGGCGGTGTGCTAGGTGGTGCGATCTACTGCAGGATCCGAAAGAAATCCTTCTGTCAGATGGCAGATCTTGCATGCATGGGACTTCTGATCGGGCAGATAATAGGAAAGTGGGGAAGCTTTTTTAACAGAGAATCTTTCGGGGAATATGCAGACAACATTTTTTCCATGCAGCTGCCGCTGACTGCGGTACGGGCAGGAGAGGTCACCACGGCTATGCGTGAAAAGCTTCAAACCGTGGACGGTGGTACCTGGATTTTGGTACAGCCCCTGTTTTTCTATGAAAGTCTCTGGTGTCTGCTTGTGCTTTGGTGCTTATGATGCTGCTTCGCAAAAAAGTATTCCAGGGAGAGATATTTCTGAGATATCTGGCGAGCTATGGTCTGGGAAGAGCAGTGATCCAGTGGTTCCGCACAGATAAAGTACTGTTTCCGGGAACCGGCGTGGATGTTTCGCTGGTGATCTCGGTAATACTTTTTGTTTTTTGCACCGTGGTAGTTGCAGTAAAACGCGTGATGTCCAGAAAGCGGGCAAAAGTACGGATGAGAAGGATCGAGAAAGATCAGCAGGCAGAGAAAGAAGCTGAACAGCAACGGGAAAATGCAGCAGAGAATCTGGAAACAGAGACTGTACAGGGAGAAAAAAATGGACCAGAACGAGATACAGCAGAAAGAGGAAGCTCTTCGGAAAGCGTCACTTTTGCAGCAGCTGCAGGAGGAACGGAAGAAGCTGGACAGCCAGATCAGGAGCAGGAGCGATCTTCTGAAGAATCTGGAAGCCAGCCAAAAAGTTGACCGTATTCTGGAATTATATTACGGAAACTGAGATCAAACAGATACAGATGCTTTTGTCTGATGGATCAGAGTATAGGATAAGATACCGGCATTTGAATGATAAGAGCAGCAGAACACTGCCCTGCAGGAAAACGTCTTCTGCGACGTTTCCGGCAGGGCAGTTTTTGTGCTGTGCAGCAGGAATATATCAGTACATCTTTCGGAAATCCAGAGGAGTTGTGCCTGTGACTTACGGAACATGGCGATAAAGTGGCTGGCGTCGGAAAATCCGGAAGCGCCGGCAACATCCTGGATCTTCATATCCGGTCTGGAAAGCAGAAGCTCACGGGCGCGGCTGATGCGGTACATGGTAACGTATTCGTAAACCGAGCAGCCCATAAAACGGCGGAACAGACGGGAAAGATACTGCGGAGAGACAAAAACGCTCCGGCTCAGCTGCGCTGCAGTGATATCCTGCTGATAACCGGTTTCGATTTCTTTTATTACCGGGATCACATATCTCTGGTAGAGAGGATTATCCTGTATCTTCGGAGAAGCTGCACAGTCTGTAAAATTCATAAGAAAGTTGTAGCAGTCGGAAGAAAGAGATTTCATATCCGGTGTGGGCTGATGATATTTACGCAAGGTAGAAGAAATCATTTTCCGGATACTGGCCCCCTGTTCCTTTTCGACAAGGATCACTTCCTGGTTGTCTGTCATGTAAGGGATGCTGCCTGCCAGTGTTCCTGTGAAGGTGGCAAACATTGTGGTCCAGGAAGTAGACTCTCTGTGATAGGAATGAGGGACACCAGGAGCGATGAGGATGCCCTCGTTGGCTCCGAGAGTGTAAAATTTTCCACGGACTTCAATGCGTCCGGTACCCTTTTCAGTCTGGAGGTAATGATAATACGGATATCCGTCCGGACGGAAGATATTAACCTGATTCCAGTGGTTCCCAAGAGATTCAAACATGAAGGGAGCACTGACCGGAGTATTTCTGAAATAGATCGACATGATATTCACCTGTTTCTAAATGTTATATATTTTGGCGAAACATATTATACCATAATCCGGTGGATTATACTATAATGATCATAGCATAAAAAAACGAAGGATCCGGCAGAAAAACAGAAGCCGCCGGACAGGAGGAAAAAATGAAAAGATTTGATCATTCTCTGTTAAAAGATCCCCGGTATTTCAGCGATGGAAGAATGGATGCTCATTCAGATCATACGTATTATCGCTGTGAGGAAGAGAGAGAAGATGGAAAAACTTCTTTCCGTCACAGCCTGAATGGTCTCTGGAAGTTCCATTATGCACGGAATTATGCATCTGCCATCCCAGGTTTTGAGGAAGAAGCATATTCCTGCAAGGACTGGGAGGATATTTATGTGCCGGCACATATCCAGATGGAAGGATATGATGCACCGCAGTATGCCAATGTCCAGTATCCGTGGGAAGGCCATGAAGAACTTCATCCGGGACAGATTCCGGAACGTTTTAACCCGGTGGCAAGCTATGTGAAATATTTCCATGTGCCGGAGAGCATGAAAGGAAAAAGAGTATTTGTTTCATTCCAGGGAGCAGAGAGCGGACTGGCTCTGTGGCTCAATGGAAAATTTGTGGGATACAGTGAAGATTCCTTTACTCCGTCAGAATTTGAGCTTACGGAATATCTGAAGGACGGCGAGAACAAGCTGGCGGCACAGGTGTTCAAATGGACAGCCAGCAGCTGGTGCGAGGATCAGGATTTTTACCGTTTTTCCGGAATTACAGAGATGTTTATCTGTTTACGGTACCGGATGTCCATGTATATGATCTCAGGATCCGTGCCATTCCGGATGAAACTCTCAGAAAAGCCGAGCTTGAGATCGTGACCAGTACCTGGGGAAAAGGAAAAATGAAGCTTACACTTCCGGAAAGGGAGAGGTTCTTTTGCAGGAGGAAAGATCTCTGAACGGAGAGGATACCTGTACCTGGGAGATTCAGGATCCCCTTCTCTGGAGTGCAGAAGAGCCGAATCTCTATGATCTGGAGCTGGAGATCAGTGATGAAAGCGGAAAGCTCCAGGAGATCATCCCGGAGAAGTTGGTTTCCGCCGTTTTGAAATGAAGGATGGTATCATGACCCTTAACGGAAAACGTATCGTATTCAAGGGTGTGAACCGCCATGAGTTCAGCTCCGTCACAGGAAGACATGTGTCCCGTGAGGAACTGCTCAAAGACATCGTGATCATGAAACAGAACAACATCAATGCAATCCGTACCTGTCATTATCCGGATGCATCTCCGATCTACCGTCTCTGCGATGAATATGGTATTTACATGATCGCAGAAAACAATCTGGAGTCTCACGGAACCTGGGATATAGCAGAATTTACCGGAGATTACACGGATATCGTTCCGCACAACAAACCGGAATGGCTGGGCATGATGCTGGACCGTGTAAATTCCATGTATCAGCGTGACAAGAACCACCCGGCGATCCTGATCTGGTCCTGTGGAAATGAATCCTTTGGCGGAAAAGATATCTTTGAGATGTCTGAGTTTTACCGCAAGAATGATCCTACAAGACTGGTACATTATGAGGGGGTTATCCATGACCGCAGCTACAATGCCACCAGTGACATGGAAAGCCAGATGTATCCTTCCGTAGAAGCGATCCGGGAGTTCCTTGCAAAGGATGACAGCAAGCCGTTTATCTGTTGTGAGTATACCCATGCAATGGGAAATTCCTGCGGCGCAATGCATAAATATACAGATCTTACAGATACAGAACCGAAATATCAGGGTGGCTTTATCTGGGATTACATTGATCAGTCTATTTACAAAAAAGACCGTTACGGAAAAGAATTCCAGGCATACGGCGGAGATTTCGGTGAACGTCCTACGGATTATAATTTCAGTGGAAACGGTATCGCATACGGCGGTGACAGAGATGCTTCTCCAAAGATGCAGGAAGTAAAATTCAACTACCAGAATATCACTGCGCAGGTAAGTGAGGATTCGGTTAAGATCATCAACAAAAATCTTTTTGTAAATACGGACACATTCCGATGTGAAGTGACTCTTGCAAAGAACGGTCATGTTCTCCGCACAGAGACACTGGATACAGCGGTGGAGCCTTTAAGCCAACAGACCTACAGACTTCCATTTGGAAAACAGCAGCGCCCGGGCGAATATACGGTAACCGTAGCCTTCCTTCTCAGAGAAAAAACACTCTGGGCAGAGGCAGGACATGAGGTTGCTTTCGGCCAGCATGTTTATCAGGTGGAAGGAATACCGGAAGCTCCTGCGTGTGGCGTGGAGCTTGTGAGAAGCCTTCATAACATCGGTGTCCGCGGGGAAAATTTCGAAGTGCTGTTCTCCGTTCTCAATGGTGGCCTGGTTTCGTATAAATATGCAGGAAGAGAAATGATCGAAGCGATCCCGAAGCCCAACTTCTGGAGAGCACCTACAGATAATGATTGCGGAAGTCTGATGCAGATGCGTTATGCACAGTGGAAGATCGCCAGCATGTACGCAAGTCATAAGGATTACCGAAAAGGCATGTATGGTCCGGCCAATGCTCCGGAGACAACGGTTCACGAAAACAGCGTGGAGGTTGCTTTTACCTACATCCTGCCAACTACGCCTGCCAGTGAATGCCGCCTTGCCTATGAGGTAACCGGAGATGGAAGAGTAAAGACAACGCTGACCTATGATCCTGTAAAAGAGCTGGGCGATATGCCGGAGTTCGGAGTACTCTTTAAATTCAATGCGGATTATGATCATGTTCAGTGGTACGGCCTGGGACCGGCAGAGACTTATGCAGACCGGAAGCATGGCGCAAAACTCGGCATTTATGAGAATCTCGTGACAGACAATATGGCACGCTATCTTGTGCCGCAGGAATGCGGAAACAAAGAGGAAGTACGCTGGGCAAAGATCACAGACAGAAAGGGTAGAGGAATGCTCTTTGAGATGGATAAAGAAAACGGCCCGATGATGTTCTCAGCACTTCCATATACTCCTCATGAAATGGAAAATGCCATGCATCCCTATGAGCTTCCGGCAGTCCATTATACCGTTGTCCGTGCTGCAAAGGCGCAGATGGGTGTTGGAGGAGATGACAGCTGGGGTGCCCGCACGCATCCGGAATACCTCCTGGATACCAATGGAAAGATGAAATTTTCCTTTGCGTTCAAAGGTCTTTAAAATGTCATAAAATAACAGAACATAAAGTCAGAAAAAAGCTTCCGGCGACTGTCCGGAAGCTTTTTTCGTTTCATAATAATGCACAGAAAATAAACAGGTTGAAAAAAAACCTGTGGATATTTCATGAAATGAAAAAAACTTGGATATGCACTTGTTTTTTCATGGTAAATAGTTTAAAATGATTACATAAGTGGTAGAAAGTGGTGAATAGTGGTAGCGAATGGGGATGAGTGGCAGAACACACCATTTGCGCCCTGGAAACACGAAGGGGAGAATCGTGTTTCACGAGAGTAGGTGGGTTTCATGTTCATGGGCGAGTATAATCATACGATCGACGCGAAGGGGCGTCTGATCATCCTTCCAGGTTCAGGGAACTCTTAGGGGAAGAGTTCGTACTGACAAGAGGGTTGGATGGTTGCCTTTCTATTTATCCGATGGATGAATGGGTTGCCTTTGAAGAGAAACTCCGAGCATTACCACTTACAAATAAAGACGCAAGAACCTTTTCACGTTTCTTTGTAGCCGGAGCTACAGCATGTCAGCTGGATAAGCAGGGAAGAATCCTGGTGCCGCAGACGCTGCGCCAGTTCGCTGGTCTGGATAAGGATGTGGTGCTTACGGGTAATCTGAACCGGATCGAGGTTTGGAGCAAAGAGAAGTGGAGCGAGAACTGCAATTATGATGATATGGACAGCATTGCGGAAAGCATGCAGAACATAGGAATCGTCATTTGAGCATAACGCAGGTAGAAATCCCACAGGAGACGGATATGAATTTAAGCATAAATCTGTATTACTCGATGAGACCATTAACGGCTTAAGGGTAAAGCCGGATGGAATCTATGTGGATGGCACTTTAGGAGGAGCGGGACACGCCACAGAGGTGTGTAAGAAACTTTCTGCCAAGGGGAGATTTATTGGCATAGATCAAGACCAGGATGCGATAATTGCTGCGAGTGAACGGCTGTCAGCCTTTAATCAGGTGACAATCATTCGCAGCAATTATTGTTACATGGCAGATGAGCTGAGATCCCGTGGCATTGAGAAGGTGGACGGGATCCTGCTGGATTTAGGAGTGTCATCTTATCAGCTGGATAATGAAGAGAGAGGTTTTTCTTATCGGTACGATTCTCCTCTGGACATGCGAATGGACAGAAGACAGAGCCGTACAGCCGGTGATATTGTCAACGGCTATGAGGAACGTGAACTGTATCGTATTATCCGTGATTACGGCGAAGACAAATTTGCCAAAAATATAGCGAAACACATTGTGGCTGCCAGAGAGCAGGCACCGATCCGGACAACCGGAGAACTGACAGAGATCATACGGGGTGCGATCCCCATGAAAATACAGGCTACAGGAGGACATCCGGCCAAGAGGACTTTTCAGGCAATACGTATTGAGCTCAACCGGGAGCTTGACGTGCTCAGGGATTCCCTGGACGGCATGATCGATCTCCTGGATGACGGAGGAAGGATCTGTATCATTACATTCCATTCTCTGGAAGACAGGATTGTCAAGACCATTTTCCGAAAAAATGAAAATCCCTGTACCTGCCGCCGGATTCCGGTCTGTGTATGCGGAAAGAAATCCAAGGGGAAGGTGATCACAAGGAAACCGATCTTACCGGGAAAAGAGGAAATGGAAGAGAATCCGAGATCCAAAAGTGCGAAGCTTCGTATTTTTGAACGGAAAATGTAGTTGAGAGATGGAAGGTAGGCAAATGGCGAAGACAGGAAGAGGGACTACAGCCAGAAGAAATCGAAATACCGTCAGGAACAGCAGAGAAATGTATGTTCAGGGAAATGCGGTAAAACGGTTGCAGGAAGTTCCTCAGAGGACTGATCTGCCCGAGATACAGGAAAGGCGACGGCTGGCTCAGAAAAGAAAACAGAAATCCGCAGTACCTGTGACACCGGCAAAACAGGTGGTGAGCAGACAGGCACAGCGGAACCGGGAAAAGGCAATGGCCATGAACAAGGGGTTCGTTCTGTTTCTTACGGCAGTTTCCATCGCAGTACTTTTACCTGTATCAATTATCTTCAGGTAAATCCGAAATCACGGCGAGTATGAAAATGTTGCAAATCTGGAATCTGAGCTTGCACAGCTGAAAGAAGATAACGATGCATATTACAGTCAGGTCACTTCTACAGTGGATATCAGCGAGATCAAGAAAAAAGCTATCGGCGAGCTTGGAATGAAATATCCTTCGGAGGATCAGATACAGACCTATACCACTGAAGGAAACAGTTATGTGAGACAGTATCAGGATGTGGACACACACAAGTAGCAGAAGTACAGTTTTTAAGCAGGTGATCGATTGAGTACAAGAAGCGCAGGCCGGTAAAAAAATAAATTACAGTATGAAGAAAAAGCTGGCAGTACTATTTTCCTTAGTGTTGCTGCTTTAGTCGGTTTGTGGCAAGAATTACCTATATCAATGCCACCAGCGGAAGCAAATATCGAAAGCAGGTGCTGAGTCAGGCTCAGCAGAAATATGAAAATCAGACACTCCCGGCAAAAAGAGGAGATATCTATGACCGAAACGGGAATATCCTGGCAACCAGCAACAAGGTCTATAATGTGATCCTTGACTGTCTGGAGGTCAATAAGGATCAGGATTCCGTGGAGCCTACCATCAAGGCGCTTGTAGAAGTTCTGGGACTTGATGAAGATGAGATGCGGAAGCTTCTCACCGACAGCGGTACAAAGGAAAGTCAGTATCAGATCGTAAAGAAACAGATCTCCATGGACGACAAAAAAGCCTTCGAAAAATACGAAGATCCGGGAGACGACAGTGAACTGACTGCCACGCAGCTGAAAGAACGTTCCAGGATCACAGGTGTATGGTTTGAAGAAGATTATCTCAGATCTTATCCGTTTAATGAGACTGCCTGTGATACCATTGGATTTACACTTTCCAGAGATGTGGCGGATGCCGGACTGGAAGGATATTACAATGCGACACTTACCGGCGTGGATGGAAGACAATACGGATACATCAACAACAATTCCGACGTAGAACAGACGATTATCGAACCGACGGATGGCAAAAGCATTGAGACTTCGCTGGATCTGGGACTTCAGCAGATCGTGGAAAAATACGTAAATACCTTTGAAGAAAAGATGGGAGCCAAAAATGTAGGCGTGATCATCGAGGATCCGAAAACAGGAGAGATCCTGGCAATGGATGGCGGTGACCGTTATGATCTGAATAACCCGAGAGATCTTTCAAACGTGTATTCCCAGAGTGAGATCGATGCCATGAACGATGAGGAGACCGTAGATGCGCTGAACGGAATGTGGAGTAATTTCTGCGTGACAGATGCCTACGAGCCGGGATCGGTTGTAAAGCCTATCGTTATGGGCTCCGCACTTGAAATGGGAGCGATTTCCGAGAGCGATAATTTTGTCTGTGACGGCGGACAGTCTTTTGGAGCGGAAGGTGCGACTACTTTCATCAAATGTGCGGTATGGCCGGATGCTCACGGGACAGAAGCTCTTTCCGATGTCATTGCCAATTCCTGCAACGATGGTATGATGCAGATCGCAGCAAAGATGGGAAAAGATAATTTCCTTAAGACACAAAGCGTTTTCAATTTCGGAACAAGAACCGGTATCGATCTTCCCAATGAGGGAAGCGGTGTGATCCATACCAGCGATACCATGGGAGAAACGGAGCTTGCATGTTCTGCTTTCGGACAGGGATATACACTGACCATGATCCAGGAGATCAATGCAATGTGTTCTGTTATCAATGGAGGATACTACTATCAGCCTCATCTGGTGACGAAGATCAAGGACAGCAGCGGCGGAATCGTAAAAACGATCTCTCCGACACTGATGAAGCAGACGATTTCCGAGAAGATATCTGCAGACATCCGTTCCTACATGGCAGCCAGCGTAGACCATGGTACCAGCCGTACCTCCAAGGTGCAGGGCTACAGCTCCGGTGGTAAAACCGGTACTGCCGAGAAGCTTCCGCGAGGCAATGGCAAGTATCTGGTATCTTTTATCGGATTTGCACCGGTAGATGATCCGGCACTTGTGATCTATGTAGTTGTGGATGAGCCGAAGGTAGATGATCAGGCAAGCAGTACGTACGCACAGTACATTGCACAGGGAATCCTTTCCGAAGCACTTCCGTATCTGAATGTACAGCCGGATGAGGCAGAGGATGGAGAAGTTCCGACTACAGAGCTGTGGGAACTTTTTAAGGGAATCAGCGATTCTGCAACAGGAACCGGCGCAGACGGGCAGAAGGAGGCCATTTCCGATGAGAATGTACCAAGTCCGCCGGAAGATGAGTCGGAGGACAGTGATACCGAAGATAATAACGATATGCAGAGCGAAGGTCTTACCAACGAGGAGGCCGGCCTGGAATAGATAAAAAGAATACCCTCTCAGGGGAACGTCATATATTACAGTGACGACCTCTGAGAGGGATTTTTTATGATCCGGACCATGGTTTATCACAGGAAAAAAATATGGATGGTTTTTCTGATCTGCATAATGCTTCTTCTGGGACTTGTGGGAAGACTCTGGTATCTTATGAACGTCCGGGCAGAATATTATTCAAAAAAGGCGGAGGATCTTCATGAGAGGGAACGTGACATAAAAGCAGCCAGGGGAAAGATCCTGGACATCAGGGGAAATATTCTGGCAGATAACCGGACAGTCTGCACAGTATCGGTGATACACAGCCAGATCAAAGATCCTGAAAAAGTGATCCGTGTACTGTCCGGAGCATTGTCTGTAAAAGAAGAGGAAATCCGAAAAAAAGTTGAAAAAATTTCTTCTATTGAAAGAATACAGACAAACGTGGAAAAAAGCATTGGAGACAGGATCCGAGAATATGACCTTGAGGGAGTGAAGGTAGATGAGGATTATCGGAGATATTATCCTTATGGATCTCTCGCTTCAAAAGTACTGGGATTTACCGGAGGCGATAATCAGGGGATCATTGGTCTTGAAGTGAAATACGATGAGATCCTGAAAGGAGAGCCCGGGAAGATCCTCACAGTTACGGATGCACGTGGTGTGGAGATCGACGGAACCGGAGAACGGAGGAAGGAACCGGTGTCAGGAAATACTCTGCGTACCAGTCTGGATGTTAATATCCAGGAATATGTGCAGCAGGCAGCCGGTAAAGTCATGGAAGAAAAACAGGCGGAGAGAGTTTCCATACTGCTTATGAACCCTCAGAACGGAGAAATCTATGTCTGTGTCAATGTGCCTGAATTTGATCTGAACGATCCGTTTACTCTGAATACAGAAGAAACAGCAGCAGAGGGAGAAAAGAAGCAGGATCTTCTGAACCGGATGTGGAGAAACCCCTGCCTGAATGATACCTATGAACCTGGCTCGACTTTTAAGATTATCACTATGGCAGCAGGCTGGAGGAAGGAGTGGTGTCAACAGAGGATCGTTTTTTCTGTCCGGGCTATAAGGTGGTGGAGAACCGGCGGATCCACTGTGCAAAGAGAACAGGACATGGTGCGCAGAGTTTTGTAGAAGGTGCCCAGAACTCCTGCAACCCGGTATTTATTGAGGTGGGCCTGCGGCTTGGAGCAGACCGTTATTACAAATATTTTAAACAGTTCGGACTTTTGAAAAAAACAGGAATAGATCTTCCGGGAGAGGCAGGAACGATCATGCATAACCCAAAATATAGGGGAGTGGGAGCTTGCCACGGTATCCTTTGGCCAGTCGTTTCAGATCACACCGATCCAGCTTGCAACAACCGTCAGTGGGATCATCAATGGCGGAAACCGGATCACACCTCATTTTGGGATCAGCGTGGAAGTGCGGACGGAACAAAGGTGCGGACACTGGAATATCCGGTGGAAAGCGGGATCGTGTCCGGTGAGACTTCCCGGACAGTACGTAAGATCCTGGAAACTGTAGTTTCAGAAGGCTCCGGAAAAAATGCCGGGATCAAGGGGTTTTCCATTGGGGGAAAAACAGCTACCTCTCAGACACTGCCCAGAGGCTCCGGCAGATATATTTCTTCATTCCTGGGGTTTGCCCCGGCAGAGGATCCGAAGGTCCTGGCTCTTTGTATCATCTATGCACCTCAGGGTATGTATTATGGCGGGATCATTGCCGCACCGGTGGTACGCAGTATTTTTGAAAATGTACTTCCCTATCTTGGAATCGAGAGGACAGTTACGGAACTCCATCCGGGGAAAACCGGGCAGATGGGGTTGATTAATGAGGATAAAAGCCTTATACTGTTGAAGAAGTATAAAAAAACGAAAGAATTAGAGGTGTGAGGATGGAGTTTCATGTTGTGATCCCTGTGCTGATCTCATTTGCGATCAGCCTTGTATTAGGACCGATTGTTATCCTTTTTTAAGAAGACTTAAAATGGGACAGACAGAGAGAGAGCTGGGTGTGCAGTCTCACCTGAAAAAGAACGGTACCCCTACTATGGGTGGAGTGATCTTTCTCATTGCAACAACTGTAACATCACTGTTTTATATCAGAGATTATCCGATGATCATCCCGGTACTTTTCCTGACACTGGGATTTGGACTGATCGGATTTCTGGATGATTATCTGAAGGTAGTCCTGAAGCGTTCTGACGGACTTTTGCCATGGCAGAAAATGGCACTGCAGATCGTTGTGACAGCTGTATTTGCTTTTTATCTTGTAAATTATTCCAACGTATCCCTGACTATGAAGATCCCGTTCTGGAGCGGACATTATCTGAACCTGGGATGGTTTGCGGTTCCGGTACTGTTCTTTGCGGTGATCGGTACAGTAAACGGAGTCAATTTTACGGATGGACTTGACGGACTGGCTTCCAGTGTTACCCTGATCGTGGCAGTATTCTTTACGGTGGTTTCCCTTGGAATGAAAAGTGGTGTGGAACCTATCACCTGTGCAGTTGTGGGCAGTCTTATGGGATTCCTTCTGTTTAATGTATATCCTGCCAAGGTATTTATGGGAGACACCGGTTCTCTGGCATTGGGGGGCTTTGTGGCTGGTGTAGCTTATGCCATGCAGATGCCGCTGTTTATCATCCTGGTCGGACTGATCTACCTTGTGGAGGTATTGTCTGTTATGCTCCAGGTATCCTATTTCAAGGCAACACACGGAAAAAGAATTTTCAAGATGGCGCCTATCCACCATCATTTTGAGCTTTGTGGGTGGTCCGAGACACGGGTTGTTGCAGTGTTCTCTGTTGTAACTGCTATTATGTGCCTGATCGCTCTCCTGGCATTATAAGGAGGAACAGAAAAATGGATTTAAAAGGAAAAAAAGGTTCTCGTTTTCGGAGCCGGAAAAGCGGCATCGGAGCAGCTGATCTGCTTGGAAGTGCAGGAGCACAGCCGGTGATCTATGACGGAAACGCAGATCTTGATAAAGAGGTAGTTTTACATAAAACAAACGGAAAATACACCCCGGAGATCTGGGCCGGAGATTTTCCTGAGAGAGCGCTGGACAGTCTTGATCTCGTAGTGCTAAGCCCGGGAGTTCCCACAGACCTTCCACTGGTAAAGAGCTTCTATGAAAAGGGCCTTCCGGTATGGAGCGAGGTGGAGCTTGCCTACCGTACAGGCAAGGGAGAGTTCTTGCGATCACAGGAACCAACGGTAAGACAACAACTACAGCACTCCTCGGAAAGATCATGGGAGATGCCCGTGAATCTGTATTCGTTGTAGGAAATATCGGAACTGCATATACATCCAAATCATTGGAGATGAGGGAGGATTCCGTAACTGTTGCGGAGATCAGCAGCTTCCAGCTGGAGACCATTGACCAGTTCCGCCCGAAGGTAAGTGCGATCCTCAACATCACAGAGGACCATCTGAACCGTCATCATACCATGGAGGAATACATCCGTGTAAAAGAACTGATCACCAAAAATCAGGGACCGGAAGATGTATGTGTTCTGAATTACGAGGATGAAGTCCTTCGCAAATTCGGTGAAAATATCGTTCCGAAGGTGGTATATTTCTCAAGTCTTCGCAAACTGGATAGGGGAATCTATCTGGACGGAGACCAGATCATTCTCAAAACAGAAAAAGAAGAGATCCCGATCGTAAAAACCGGAGAGCTTAAGATCCTGGGACGTCATAATCACGAGAATGTAATGGCAGCAGCAGCCATGGCATATTATGCGGGAGTTTCTGTGGAGAGTATCCGCAAGAGTGTCTGTGAGTTTGTGGCAGTTCCACACAGGATCGAGTATGTGACAGAGAAAAACGATGTTGCATATTACAACGATTCCAAGGGAACCAACCCGGATGCGGCCATCAAGGGGATTCAGGCAATGAACCGTCCGACTCTTCTGATCGGCGGCGGCTATGACAAGGAATCCAGCTATGATGAGTGGATAGAATCCTTCGACGGAAAAGTCCGTTATCTTGTTCTCATCGGTCAGACGAAAGAGAAGATCAAAGCAGCAGCAGAACGTCTTGGATTTACAGATATCATCCTCTGCGAGGATCTGAGGGAAGCTGTCCGGGTCTGTGCGGAAAAAGCCAATCCCGGAGATGCAGTTCTGCTTTCACCGGCATGTGCGAGCTGGGGACAGTTTGATAATTATGAGCAGCGCGGTGACATGTTCAAGGAATATGTGAAAGCACTGTAATAATCCGAAAAATACATACATAAGCTGAAATAAAGACCACTGTGGAGGCCATGCATGAAGGCAGGACAGAAACAGACCGGAAAGACAGATACCGTTCTCTGGGTACTGGTTCTGATTCTGGTGGTTTTGGGACTCGGGGCGCTTTTTTCGGCAAGTGAATATAATGGCAGAGTACGTTTCCACGACTCTGCCTATTATTTTAAAAAGCAGCTCTTTGCCACGGCACTGGGGCTGCTTGTTATGTATCTGGCATCACGGGTAGATTACCGGCTGTTTGTAAAGCTGCGCCGGCTGCCTATATTTTTTCACTTTTTCTGTCTGCTGCAGTCCTGCTTTTCGGACAGGAGATCAATGGATCGAAGAGGTGGCTGAACCTGGGGCCGCTTTCCTTTCAGCCGTCGGAGTTTTCCAAGGTGGCAGTGATATTGTTCCTGGTATGGCAGATCAGCAATACAAAAAGCAAAACAACCGGATTCTGGTTTATCTGCAGGACTATGATGACTTTGCTTCCGGTAGCAGGTCTGGTGGGCTCCAATAACTTAAGCACAGCGGTGATCATTCTAGGGATCGGTGTGCTGCTGATCTTTGTGGCCAATCCAGATATCTGCAGTTTCTCGCGCTTGGAGGTGCGGGGACAGGATTTATTGCGGTTTTTCTTGCCGCGGAGAGTTATCGTCTGGAACGCCTGGCAATCTGGCGGGATCCGGAAAAATATGAAAAAGGATTTCAGACTATACAGGGCCTGTATGCAATCGGAAGCGGAGGGATCTTTGGCAAGGGGTTCGGGAACAGTCTGCAGAAGCTGGGATTTGTCCCGGAAGCCCAGAATGATATGATATTTTCTATTGTGTGTGAGGAAACGGGGATACTGGGAGCCTTTCTGACACTTTTTCTGTTTGGCATTCTGATCTGGAGGCTTTGTATTCTGGCATTAAACTGCCGGGATCTGCAGGGAACGCTGCTGTGCGCCGGGATCATGGCACATATGGCGATCCAGGTGGTCCTGAATGTTGCAGTAGTAACGAATACGATTCCCAACACCGGGATCACTCTGCCTTTGTAAGCTATGGCGGAACTTCTGTTGTTTTTCTTCTGGGGGAAATGGGGCTGGCCTTAAGTGTCAGCAGTCACAGACATGGAAGGATCACATAGAATAACAAGTAAGAGGCCCTTTTAGGAGTGGAATACTTGAATGAGATCGATGAGATCATCGTGACCGGAGGCAGGCCGCTGCATGGAAGCGTCCGGATCCAGGGGTCAAAAAAATGCGGCACTTCCGGTTATGGCAGCAGCACTCTTAAGCACCGGGACCAGTGTACTGCGGGGATGCCCGAGAATCAGTGATGTATATTTGATGGAAAAGATCCTGAAATATCTGGGGGCAGAAACCTGGTGGGAAGGTCAAGATCTTTATCTGGACTGCAGCCATGCGGACGGCACCATGATACCGGAGTGTTATTCCGGAAAATGCGTTCTTCCGTGATCTTAATGGGAGCAATGCTGGGGCGGAGCAAAAAGGCACAGACAGGATATCCCGGAGGCTGTGTGATCGGAAAGCGGCCGGTGGATCTTCATATCCAGGTTTTGCGCCGCCTTGGGGCAGCTGTGGTGGAAAACGGCGGGATGATCCGGGCATCCTGTGGAAAACTCCGAGGTGCAGAGATGTTTTTTCAAAAAAGAAGTGTAGGCGCTACAGAACAGGGCATTCTGGCAGCGGTCCTTGCAGAGGGGAAAACAGTTCTTAACGGCTGTGCCTGTGAACCGGAAATTTATTGGCTTTGCCATTATCTTACCGGAATGGGGGCAAAGATCCGGATTCATGAAAAAGGCTGTATCTGTATTGAAGGAGTGGAGAAGCTTGAAGCTGGCGATGACTGCATTCCACCAGACCGTATTGTCGCCGGAACCTATCTAATGGCAGCGGCGGCAACCAGAGGAGAGATCATCCTGGAAAATCCGCCTCTGGAGGAAATGGGTGGAATCCTGGATGTATATCGGAAAATGGGTGGACAATGCCGCAGGGTAGGTGGTAAACTAATAGTCAACGGAAAAAATACAGGTTTTCCCCTGGAGCTTCTGGAAACAGAAGTTTATCCGGGATTTCCTACAGACCTGCAGTCTCCTGCGATGGCGGTACTGGCCACGATCCCGGGAGTGAGCAGGATCCGCGAGAAGATTTTTGAAGACAGATATAAAACAGCTTCATGGCTCTGTAAAATGGGAGCACAGATCCAGATCCGGGATGGAGTTGCTGTGATATACGGAGGGCAGCCCCTGACCGGTTGTACTGTGGAAGCAGAGGAGCTTCGCGGTGGTGCGGCACTTGTGATCGCAGCACTTGCCGCGCAGGGGATTACCAGGATCCGGGGCTGTTGTTTCATAGAAAGAGGCTATGAACATATCTGTGAGGATCTGACCGCACTGGGCGGTCTGCTGATAAAGGACAGAGGAACTTTATGAAAACATCAAAAAAAAAGTCACTGAAAGCAGTTGGCGTACTTCTTGTCCTGCTGCTGGCAGGAATTATTTTCTTTTTTACGTATTATCAGGTAGATGAAGTGCAGGTGATGGGCAGTAGCCATTATTCTGAAAAACAGATCAGGAAGATGGTACTCAGGGGACCGCTGGCATCCAATTCTGTTTTTGCACCGCTTCTTTATACTAAGCAGAACACAAAAGATGTTCCTTTTGTAGAAGGCTATACCGTAACAAGGCTGAACCGGCACACCATCTGTGTCAGTGTGAAGGAGAAGGATATCGTTGGTTGTATCCCTTATCTGGACAGTTATATTTATTTTGACAGAAACGGTATTTTTGTGGAAGGGTCCACGGAACGTGACGAAAAAATCCCGTTTTTGACGGGATCAAAGTCAAAAAGTGATCCAGAACGAGAAACTCCCCATCAAGGATGAAACGGTGATGAACACGGCAGTTGCTCTTTCTACTATTTTTGCAAAAATGATAAGGTTCCGGATCACATTGAATTTGAAGATGACGGACAGATCAGTCTTGTTTACGGGGATATCACAGTTAAACTTGGAAAGGATGAATATCTGGAAGACAAAATGACCAGAGTTCTGGCTATCCTTCCGATGATTCCGGAAAAAAGGAATTCTCCATGCAGAAAATGTAAATGATAATTCAAAGAACATTACCCTGGAGCAGGAACAGGATGAGAGCCAGACTTCCGCAGAAAACTGGACCGGTGGCTATGATGAGGAGGGAAATTATACCGGAGAAGGCGAATATGACGAAAATGGTAACTATGTAGGACCGAAACCGCAGACGGATCTGGAGTATGCGCAGGAAAACTGGGTGGGTGGTTATGATGAAGAGGGAGATTACACAGGCAGTGGTGAGTACGATGCCAACATGACCTATGTAGGCGAGCCCCACAGAAGAAACCATGGCAGAAAAAGGAAACTGGAAGGGCGGTTACCGGGAAGACGGCGGCTATGACGGAGTCAGTGAATATGACCGTGATGGCAATTACGTAGGTACTCTGGAGGATTATCAGGCCTCGGCAGAAAGCTCTGGAGACAGAACAGACTCCGAAGATCCAGATGCTCAGAGTACGGATACCAAAGATCCGGAAAATGAAGAAGATTCTTCAGACAGCAGCCTGGACAGCATCGGGAAAGAGGCTGATCACAGCAGTGATCTGGGAGACGGGTCTGAGGATTATGATGAAAATACGTACAGCGATTACAGTGATGAGTACGATTATGAGTAAAGATAAAAAAGCTTTCTTAATGTATAGTACCGGTATTTGGGCATTTTGCCAGAGATTGTTTTGTAAATGTTTCGGTTAATAGAAACAGTGCCGAAATTTAGTGAAAAAAGTAATAAAAAAACAAAATTAATGGTTGATTAATTACCGAAAAAAAATATATGATATAACTATGTGTATATGTAGCTTGGAATAGATTATTACACTGAATCG
>ENA-OQER01000176-OQER01000176.1-human-gut-metagenome-genome-assembly--contig:-NODE-176-length-35288-cov-10.326896_pt1 | contig 35288 bp, 38 predicted proteins | sample MGYA00242797_ERZ504639 | MGnify/ENA primary metagenome ERZ504639 (study PRJEB26092, sample SAMD00036306) | human gut metagenome | host: Homo sapiens | study: EMG produced TPA metagenomics assembly of... | reverse complement strand
ACTCCCAACAAGGCAATGATTAGAAGAATTGCAATTTTCAAAAATGCATCTGTCAGAGCTGGATTTCTTCCCATAATGGGTGTTTGCATAAATGCAACTAAACTTCCAATAATAATAGGTATCGAAACTGATTTTTTGGTCATTCCTATTATATATGGGAAAAGTGATAGAACAGATCCCAAAATCACAGAAATAATCATTTCTTTAATCCCGTAAATTATAAGCTCTAATGTAATAGTACTTGCAGTTACATCAAATATCGCTTCTGCTATTGTCACATAAACAACACATAACGCATAACTAATTGCGATAGAAATTCCCGTAAAGGAACATACCATAGCTAATTTAGTAAGAATTATTTTTTCTCTTTTTATGGGATAGGTAAACATCAGCAAAATAGTTCTATCCTTATATTCGCCAATAATATATTTGGCTGTTAATACTGATGAAAATATCACAAATGTACCTGTTACTAATAAATTAAGCATTCTTATAATACTATCATATGTATCTTTTGTCTGTTTTGGATCTGTCATTGAATCAATAAGAGAAACAGTAATAAATGCAATAATACATACTGTTGCTATAAAAATACCCTTAATATATTTTGTTAACTTATATTTTTTTATCTCTAATTTCATTAGATGTTTCAAGCCAAGCTCCTCCTTGTGGTTTTAAAAAAGAACTCTTCTAAGCTGTTCTGTTTTTTCTGGATACTTTCCACACCTATACCATATTTCATCAAAGCACTGCTGATCTCTTTTCCACTTTTTGATAAATCAAACACCTGAATGATTCCATCTGATATAACTCGAAATTGCTTAATTTGTAAAATTTCATCCAGTATATATCCTGCTTTTTCCGCATTATCTGTTTCAATTTCTATATAAGCCGCATTTTGCTCGTGGATGTCTTTCATAGAGATTTCCTGTATCATATTTCCATCTTTCATAATTCCAACAGTATCTGCTAACAATTCCATCTCGGAAAGAATATGGCTGGAAATAATAACGGTGATCCCATGTTCTTTATTAAGTTCTTGTATTAATCTTCTTATTTCTATAATCCCATCCGGATCCAAACCATTTATAGGTTCATCCAATATTAAAATTTCAGGACGAGTCAGTATTGCACGTGCTATTGCTAACCGTTGTTTCATCCCTATAGAATATTGCGACACATGTTTCCCATCAATGTTTTTTAATGAGACCAAGCCTAAAACTTTATCTATTTCTTCTAAATTAGGATATCCCATATATTCACAATGCAGTTCTAAATTTTCTCTTCCTGTTAACTGTTCATAAAAATACGGATTTTCTATAATTGCTCCAACCTTACGTAATGTCTGATAACCATTTTTTTGAACAGATACTCCATCAATCGTAAATTCACCCATATCTGGTTTTGTAAGATTAAGCAACATTTTCAACATTGTACTCTTTCCTGCCCCATTTGGCCCTACTAAACCATAGATTTCACCGTTAACCACATGCATACTTACATCGTTAACAACTTTACGATTTTTATATTGTTTCGTCAGATGTTCTCCCACTATTTTGTATTCTTTCATCGCCTCGCCTCCGAACTAATAATAAGTATAAGCTCTGTTTTTCTCTTTTTTATTTTTTAAATATCACTTTTTTATCACTTTTTTATCTTCCAATTAAAAACAGTTTGTTTATGAGGAATACTTTTTACCAGAATATCACTATTCATACCGTTTGCCAGATTTTTTGATATTGCTAACCCCAAACCGCTACTTTCATAGTTTTTATTCGTATCACTTAATGTATATGATCTATTGAAAATTTTTTCAATTTCAATATTCTCAATTCCCTGACCATGATCCTCGAATAAAACATAAACTTCTTTTTCCTTTTCTTCTACAGTGATACCTAAATACTTTCCATCGTCTCCATATTTAATTGCATTATCAATAATATTTTTAATAATTCTAATAGCAGCTTTCTTATCAATTCGGACAAAGATCGGGTATTCAGGAATATTAATTTCAACATCATACCCTTTTGTATAGAGTAAATCATAATAGCCTAAAACAATTTCTCTACATAATGAAGTGATATTATATTTTTTTATGTCGTATTTAATATCACCCGATTCAATTTGTGCTAAATTAAAAAACTGATTAATCAAACGTACACTGTTTTTTATTTTTATTGAAAGTTTATGAATTATTACAACAATTTCTTCCGGCATATCTATTTTCGATGATTTCTCTTCAAGTATTTCTATATAACCGGAAAGTACTGTCAATGGTGTTCTCAAATCATGTGATATATTTGTCATAACCTGTTGCATTGTCTCTTTCTGCTTCTTACAATTAACTTGTCCGCTATAATATGCATTCAATAAATTATTAATACTTTTTACTAATTCTTTAATAGGTACGCTTTCAGTTGAGGTTAAAATTAAACCTTGTGTTGATTTGATACTATATTCAATTTGTTCCTTAATAGAATTAAGTTCTTTCTCTAATTGATAAATTTTTCGCTTTTGCATTACGCCCCATATAATGACGCAAACCATAATTATAGTGCTTATATATTCCATACTTATTTCTCCATTTTATAACCAATTCCCCATAAAGTTTGAATATAATCCATCTTATTACTATTATCAATATTTAATTTTCCCCTCAGCCTATTCATATGAGAATTAAGGACACGTTCATTTCCATAATATGGTTCATTCCAAATCTTCAAATACATTTCTTCTTTCGAAAAGGCTCGTCCTGGATTTGATGCAAGTAACACCAATATTTCAAATTCAGTATGCGTTAAATTTATTATTTTTCCACCTCTTTCAACCTTATGTTGGTCTGTATATATTTTCAAATCTTTAATTTGAATAATTTCCTCCTCATGTGAGACATTTATATACTTTGTTGCCCTTCGTATATTAGCCTTTATTCTCGCAACAAGTTCTATGATAGAAAAAGGTTTTGTTACATAATCATCAGCTCCCAAATTTAATCCTCTGGTTTTGTCTATATCATTGTCCTTAGCAGTTATTATAATAACAGGCATTACACTTTTCTTTCTGATTGATTTCACTACATCAAAACCACTGCATCCAGGAAGCATTAAATCAATTAAAGCCAGATCATAAGACTCCTGTTCTAATGCTGAGATTGCACTTTCTCCTGTATAAACTGGTAAAACTTCATATCCTTCTCCCGAAAGATAATCTGTTACCATTTCACTAATATTTATATCGTCTTCCACTATTAGAATTTTGTACACATTTCTTCCTCCATTCGTTAATACTATAGCTACTATTATAATTTCATTCCGTTCATCCAGCTAGTACTTATCCTGAATTATTCACGACACTGTGATTTTGCTATTTAACACAGGACCATAGTCTTGAATCCGCTCATAGTACCTCATTCTGCCAGAGAACTGCCTAAAAAAGGGCAGACTATCCCTGTTGCATTGATAAGAGGTCATTTGTGAGGATATCAAGGTTCGTTGATTGTTGTCATTCAAACTGTGGGTGCAGATTCCGGATGTTTTCCAGTGTCTCATAGAATTATTTCTTATATGGGAAACTGCTGCATAGTTTGAAATATTTATATCGTGCTGATTTGACTCCCCTTGCTGTTCAGCTATACACTTTCCACTATCTGGACATGTTCGGGACTTGCACCCGTTAGAGCGCGCCCATGGCGCGCAAACATATAAAAAGGAACCTGTTGGTTCCTTTTTTCATTTACCTGCTCATAAACAAGTGCTCTCTGAATATCTCCCGAAACAGCTTATCGGCACTCCAAAATACATTATCAGGTGTCACGACAGCCTTACATCCGATTGGTTCGATACCTGCCTTCTTATATTCCGCCAGAAAAATATCCATTTGTGATGAATTAATACCTGAAAAGACCAGAAGCTCCGCCGGAAAATCTGCTCCGCTATATCTTGAACCATCCTTTTTGAATCCGGTTATTCCGGCTATCGCACCGAGCTTCTGTCCGTAATCTGATTTTTCCACCTGCTGCACCGATATTCCAAGAGTTTTGCACAGGGCTTTTATTTTTTCCACTTTTTGAGCTGCTACACTAAATAACAGTATTTTTTGCGTAGATTTCTGCTGCATTCTTAATATCTCCTAATTCAAGGCAATTATGTTTGTAACTATATCAGTTTTTTTTCTCAGCGGTTCTGAATAGTTACTAAATTATCTCATATTGTATCAGCTCGTATTTCAGTCTGCTTCCCTCCATTATTTCCGGTGGGAGCAGTGCCCTTGCCACAAGCTTCAGATCGTCTGATTCAATATCGCATCTCTTTAGATTTGCATAGTCTCCGTCTATGGACACTACCTCGTAATACCATGTTTCCATGTGTTTTCCTCCTAAATTTCATTTTCCAAAGCATCTACTGATAATTCCAATTCACTTTGTTCTTTGCTTTACTGTAAGTGGAGCAGGTGTAATTGTCCTGTGCATTGGTGTACTTTCCTGTAGGATTACCGTTTTTGTCCTTCTTTTCATAACCGCCGGTGCTTTGTGTCACCGCTTTGCTCATCATCACGGGATAATCTCTCGTAGAGTGCTGTGATTTTGTTTAGTTCCGGTTGTTTGGTTTTCATAAGATTCTCCTTTTAAAACAAACAACCAGCTTATCTGTGGTTTTATTCTACCACGAATAAGCTGGTTTGTGTAAAAATAATTATTGTCTCACTAATAGGCGATTGATTTACCATATATCTAAACTATCTTCCTAATCCACCCAAGCCTGCATCTCGTTATCCAAGACCAACCGGGCATACTCCATAGGGTTGTCAATGGCAAATAATGTGGAGGATACAACTAGTACACCGAGTAATATTTTCCAGCTAAATGCATTGATAAAATCGTACAAAATGAGTATAATAATAGTACGAAGAAAGGAAGTGGTGATATGTCAATTACAGCAACTGAATTGAAAAATAATCTTGGAAAATATTTATTATTATCTGCAAAAGAAGATGTTTTTATCACAAAGAACGGAAAGGTAGTGGCAAAACTGACAAATCCACATCAGGACAGAGTAGAAGTAGCAAAATCCCTGTTTGGAATCTTACCAAAGGATGCAGACCTGAATGAAGCAAAAGAAGAAAGGCTTGGTGCAAAATAGATGAGGATTCTTGCAGATACAAATGTGATAATAGATGCCCTGACTTCAAGAGAGCCATGGAATAAAAGTGCAGAAGAAATATTTCTTATGGCAGCAAATCATACAATCGAAATGTACATTACTGCAAGTTCAGCAACAGACATCTATTATCTTATAAGGAAACATTTGCATAACATAGAAGCAGCAAAGATGATAATGGGAAAGCTTTATTCATTGACTGGAATATTAGAGGTTACAGCGGATGACTGCATGGATGCACTTGCATCTGCAATCAGTGACTATGAGGATGCAGTTGTTGAAAAGGTGGCATCCAGAAAAGATATGGATTATATTGTCACAAGAAATATAAAAGATTATCAGGCAGGTGGAACAAAGATAATTCTGCCAGATGATTTTGTGAAACTTGTTGAAGAGGAATAATTTTTACCACCAAATCGTCAAATACCGATTTTGTTAAACTCTTTCTATGCTCCATCCTCTGCCTTATTGCAGTCGATTCGTAAAAGCATATTATCATTAGAACGTGAAACACATTACAGCCTCCTGCCGCATTTGGGACAGAATTCAAAGTCCTCTGTAGTTGTATATCCACAATTGCTGCATCTTTTTATTGTGTTTCCACTTCCATTTTCAAAGCCGTAACCATACTGCGGATTTACACGCTGCAAATGCTGTGGCAATATCTCCACGTCCTCGCCTCTTGCTATCCTGCGTCCTATTTCCGGATCAAGCTCGTAAAGCGCATTACAGCATGTGGTCTGCACATAGTAGTGCCTGTTCCATTTAAAACACGGAATAAAGAACAGTGACAGCACCATGTATGTCATATACACCTGATACCTGCCATACCTGCCACATTCATCGCAGGTAATGACCTGATTGAAGTCAAAGTCCTTCCTGCCGTCCGTTATTCCCATCATAAAAAACATATATGATGCCTCCGTTTATCTGTGCCATAGTCCCCAGAAGTCTCCAAGCGATTCTCTCGTATGAAATCCCCGTTCATCCTCAACCACCGGTATTGATTTGGCATCCATTTTCTCTATATTTACATAAGTACCCTGACTCACCATTGCAAATACCCTGTCTATCTGCTCCTCTGTGCCCTGTATTTCCATAAATACCGAGCCGTCAGGGTCATTTCTCACCCAGCCTGTTGCACCAACGCTTTCTGCCGCGTGCTCTGTTCTGTAACGGAAACCTACTCCCTGCACCGAGCCGTACACTCTTATCTGCTTTCTGATGATTTTGCTGTCGTAATCACTCATATGCACTCACTTCCCTGATACACATTATTTTCAGTCTACAATAGCCCTGCAAACAACCTCATAATTGACTGCCCCAGCCTTCGTCTTGCACTTCTTCCGGTCCTGTACTTCTCCGTCACCTCCGCAGACTCAGTGAAAAGCCTGATAAAATCATCCCTGATTTCATGCACCACTTCACAATCCGCCATAAAACAGCCATTTTCAAAGTGATGATAAAGGTTCTGTAGTCAAGATTTATGGTACCGCAGGTTGCCATTATATCGTCTGCCACACTCATCTTTGCATGGCAAAAGCCCGGTGTCCACTCAAAAATTCTCACACCATGCTTCACAAGCTGGTTGTAGAAGGAGCGTGTCACGCTGTATATTGGTTTCTTATCAGGTATGCCCGGCGTGATGATGCGCACGTCAACTCCACGCTTGGCGGCAAGTGCCAGCGCATGGCTCATCTCATCGGTAATGATAAGGTAAGGAGTGATAAACCAGCAATAACGCTGTGCCTTGTTTGCCATACTGATATAGACATCCTCCCCCACCTGCTCGTTATCGAGAGGGCTGTCTGCATATGGCTGGATAAATCCACTCTGTTTTGCCTCATAATCATAGTGCAGCAGATATTGCGATACATCCACCTCGCGCGGCACCTTGCGCTCTGATGCATTCCACATCTCGAGAAATGCGATGGTAAACGACTTGACAGCATCTCCCTCAAGCCTGATTCCAGTATCCTTCCAGATTCCGTATGGGTGTGTCACGTTGAAGTACTCATTTGCCAGATTATAACCGCCGGTATATGCGATTTTTCCATCAATTACCGTGATTTTTCTATGGTCACGATTGTTTAAAAACATGTTAAAGGCAGGTGCAACCGGGTTGAACACCCTGCATTTGATGCCAAGCTTCTCCATCTTTTCCGAGAAATCCCTGTCTATGAAAAAGATTGAGCCCATATCATCATAAAACACCCTGACCTCGACTCCTGCCTGCACGCGCTCCGTAAGCACCTTCTGGATACGGTGCCACGATTCCTTGTCCTCTATGGCGTGATACTCCATGAAAATAAATTTCCTGGCCTTTGATAAATCGCTAAGCTGCGCTTCTAGTCCCTTTGATGCCTGATCATAATATGTCACATCAGTGTTCTGATATACCGGATATAGTGCATTTTTTGCCAGGTATGTTGAAATTCCCGCTGCCTGTGGCACCTTTTCATACATATCGGATAGTATGTCTGCGTTTTCAGGCAGACATGGAAGAAGCATGGAATCCACCTCTTCAAACCGTGCACGCATCTTATTCGGTGCGCCGTTTAGTCCGACTAACAGGTAAAGTGACACTCCCATTATCGGAAATGCCAGTATCAGTATAATCCACGGTGTAGTCATGGATGCGGTCTGCTCACGATTGTACAGTCCGAGCACAAGTATGATTGCCAGGACGCTTGTGGTCGTGTTTATTGCTGCCGCATATTCATTTAGCCTTGTAAACATATAGACCATGAAAACTGCCTGCAATAATATCGCAAGCGCTGAAAAAAACATTCTCTTTAAACCATTCTGTGTTTTTTTAGTTCCCTCGTAGGTTTTTTCCTTCATCTATTATGCCTCCATTATCTTACTGTCTGTAATACCAAACCTCTCCATACATTTTTAGCCACTTTCTTATTTAAGAAGCCATTCAATTTCCTCTTTATAAGGAGGAATAGTCTTCTTCGCAGAGCCCTCCTCACAAAGCCATGGTGTTTCCAGAATCTTTGGTACATTTGCAAAGGTCTCATCATGCACCAGGCGGTGCAGTGTATCATAGCCGATGGTTCCCTTGCCTATATTTGCATGCCTGTCCTTGTGTGCTCCGAGAGGATTTAAGCTGTCATTCACATGAAATACCGCTATCTGCTCAAGCCCTATCACCCTGTCAAACTCTGCAAAAACCTCATCATAATGGTTCACAATATCGTATCCTGCATCATTTACATGGCACGTATCAAAGCAGACACGCAGCCTTTCTTTCCTATCCACTCCATCATAGATTGCCTTAAGCTCCTCAAAGGAACGGCCTATTTCACTGCCCTTTCCTGCCATCGTCTCAAGTGCGATAAACACATCGTCATCATTCTGATTGAGCACTGTGTTAAGTCCCTTTACAATCTGTGCGATTCCAGCCTGCTCACCGGCATTTACATGACTTCCCGGATGAAGCACCAGTATGCGGCTCTTCATTGCCGCGGTCCTTACTATCTCCTTTTCCAGAAACTCCACTGCCAGCTCGTATGTCTCAGGCTTTACGGTGTTTGCCAGATTTATAATGTATGGCGCGTGGACCACTATCTCATTTATCCCATGCTCATGTGCATATTCCCAGCCTGCGTCTATGTTGAGCTCAAGATTTCCTTTCTTCTCGTGTTCTGTGGTGCCCCGGTGTAGAGCATAAACACATTCGCACCATATGACGCTGCTTCCCTGGCTGATGCCAGAAACATATCTTTTCCTGCCATGCCTACGTGACAGCCTAATTTTATATCACTCATATTTTTCCTCTGTTTCATTGAATCTATATATCTATTATTTCTACTATAACACTACATCCCTGATAACTCTATCTAAATATTCTAAATTTTTACTAAACATAGCAAAAGTCATTGACATAGTATCAAAAACTACATATACTATTCTTTGCAACCACATATATTAATGGCATATAATTGCAAGATATGTGATGCATAACTACAGTTAACCAATTATTATGATTAAAGGGGCAAAATACCTTTTGACCATCATATCATTATTATAGAAATACGAGGGTAAATATGTTTGAAATAATTGTTGACTCTGCGGCAAACATTCCTGCAGAGCTATGTAAAAAATATAAAATCAAGGTGCTATCATTTGTAAACCTTGTCAACGGAAAGGAAATGACCTGCTTTGAGCCTGACCTCACACCGGAACAGGAGCGGGCAAAGGGTAAGGAATACTATGACGCTATAAGAGAAGGTGCCGAGGTAAAGACCGGACTTATCAGCAGCGGAATCTTTGAGGATACCTTCAGGGAAATCATTGAGGCTGACAAGGATATCCTGTATTTCTCCCTCAGTAAAAACATAAGCGGCAACTACAACTCAGCCCGTGTCGCAGCCGATGCTGTCCTTGATGATTGCAGTAACGGCAGAAAAATACGCCTGGTGGATTCATTAAATGCTTCCCTCGGACAGGGGCTTCTCGCAATATACGCCAGCGAAATGCGTGAGAAGGGCATGAGCTTTGATGAGGTGGCTGACACGATAGAGACCTATCCTGCCAGATTAAACGGTGTGTTTACCGTGGGCAATTTAAAGTATATTGCAAGGACCGGCAGATTAAGCGGAACCACCGCTTTGGTTGGCAACATGCTAAGCATCAAGCCTATCCTAAGGGGCAGCAAGGACGGATATATTGTACAGTTCAGAAAATGTCGTGGCCGAAAAGCCGTATTAAATGAGCTTGTCAATCTGTTATGCGACAACATTACAGACCCTGAAAATCAGATTATCGGAGTGGCACATGCTGACGCATATGAGGATTCGCTCTATGTGATTGAACAGATTAAAAAGCGCATAAAGGTGCGCGATGTGATAAATACCACCTATGATTTCTGCACCGGAAGCCATGTTGGTCCGGAATCTTTAGCAGTATTTTTCATGGGAAAGGACAGAGAATTGGGAGCCTGATATCAGGCTCCCTTTTCACTTCTTTTATTCATCATCCTCACATAAAAAAGTCCCAGAACTCGCTTATTAAGCGGATTCTGAGACTTTTGATTTCTATTAATTGCAACTTCTATCTCATTTTAAGCTGCAGCTTTCTTGCTTTCTGATTTCTCACAGAGCTTCTTCACACCCTGAATTGCAACAAGTACACCAAGGATGAGCAGTAATACTGCAAATATAAGCTGTAATGAATTTCCAAGGTCAAGTCCTACAGAGAATAATGCCTTTGTAAGCTTGTAGATTGTCATGCCAAGTGCAGTAAATGTAACTGCCATCATGAATACCATTGGAATCCAGAGCATGCAGCCCTGACGCTTTGTCTTCTTTAAGAATACTGCGCAGGCAACAAGTGCAAGTACTGATAAGAGCTGGTTAGCTGAACCAAACAGTGGCCATATCTCTGCATAGCCTACCTTTGTAAGCAGGAATGCAAGTACCAGTGTGATGATTGTTGCAAAGTATTTGTTTGTCATCAGCTTGACAAATGGACTCATATTGTCATCATCTGTGTCTGAATCAAGCCAGAACTCCTGGAATGACAGACGTCCGACTCTGGCTACTGAATCAAGTGATGTCAGAGCGAAGGCTGATACAGCAAGGTTAATCAGTGTGAACACAAGTGAGTGTGGTAAACCGATTACTGACAGGAAGTTTGCGATAGCTCCTGCGAAAATCTGTGGCTGTGTTGTAAGTCCCTGAGCAGCTGCCTCTCCCTTACTGAATGATGCTACTGCGATAAGTGCAAGGATTGCAAGCATACTCTCCATAAGCATGGCACCGAATGAAACAGGAAGCATGTTCTTCTCATTCTTTATCTGCTTAGAAGCAGTACCTGATGATACAAGTGAATGGAAACCTGAAACTGCACCACAGGCGATTGTTACGAATAAGATTGGGAACAGATACTGTGGGTTTCCGTTTGCATCAGGGATTGCAAATGCTGTGAAAGCATCAAGGTTACAAGCAGGATTTGCAACAAATACACCGATTACCGCACCTACGATCATGAAGATTAACAGGTAGCTGTTAAGGTAATCACGTGGCTGAAGCAGTGCCCATACAGGTGTAACACTGGCTATAAGAATATATGCAAATATAATTATGTGCCATACGCTAAGGTTTAAATACATTGGGAAATTGAGTCCCAGTACTATAGCTACTATAAGTAATGCGATTGCAACAAGTGTGTTAATCCATTTGTTGAACTTAGAGTATTTAAGGAAGAAGCCAAGTGCAACTGCCTCTATGATGAAAAGCATTGATGTAGTTGCAACTGCTCCGTTGGCTACAACCTTTGTAACCTCGCCTGCTTTATCAGCAGCAAAGCCATTGAAGGTTCCGGCTACGACATCTGCGAAGGCTGCAACAACAAGTATACAGAACAGCCAGCAGAATAACAGGAATAATTTCTTTCCTAATTTACCGATGTACTCCTCGATGATGTAACCGATTGTACGACCCTTGTTCTTAACTGAAGCATACATAGATGCAAAGTCCTGAACAGCTCCAAAGAATACACCACCAATTAATATCCAAAGCAGAACCGGAAGCCATCCGAAAATAGCTGCCTGAATTGGTCCGTTTATTGGGCCTGCACCTGCTATAGATGCAAACTGATGTCCGAATACTACATTGGTATCGGCCGGTACATAGTCCACTCCGTCCTCCATCTCGTAGGCAGGAGTCTTGGCATTTGGATCAATGCCCCATTTGTTTTGCAGATAACGGCCATATAATAAGTATGCTCCACCGAGCACAACAATGGCTATTACCATCATTAAGATTCCACTCATATTATTACCTCTTTCTTTTGTTTATCTTAATTTTATTTGTATATTATGTTTACTCTTTTTTTAACAAATTTCAATAAATATTTTATACATAATTTATTTTTAATTTCTATAATTTTTGTTTAATTTACCAATCGGTTATAATAGGTATTCATTCTCTTTATGCTGTCTTTGTCTCAGCGGCTTCTTCTGCCTTTTTAGCAGCCATTTTGTCCTTTAATGCAAAGGCTCCGGCAAGCAGTGTGCCTGAGATTGAATGCCATGTACATGACACTGCACAGATGATGGCTGATTCAGGTGTTGAAGCAAACTGTGCTGTAGTTGTGGCAAGGTTTGTGGCAAGACCTGCATTCTGCATACCAACCTCGATAGAGATGGTTCTCTTCTTGGCTGTGTTCATGCCTACCAGCTTTCCTGCACCGTATCCGAGCAGATATCCAAGTCCGTTATGTAACAGAACTGCCGCAAAAATTACTACTCCTGATGTAAAGAACTTTGAGCCCTGTGATGATACAACACCACCTACAACGAATGCCAGACCAAGCACCGCAATACCCGGCATGACCTTCTGAGCCTCGGCAAATGCCTTTTTCTTTCCAAGCAGGTAGTTGAGTAAAAATCCAACCGCTACAGGAAAGATTACAGTCTCAATGATTGACACAAACATCGGAAGCGCCTTGATTGAGACATGTGTTCCGCTTGCAAGAAATGATACCAGAAGCGGTGTCATAAATGGTGAGAGCAATGTGGAAACTGTTGTCATTCCAACTGAGAATGCCACATCACCACCGCAGAGGTATGACATAATGTTTGAAGAAACACCACCGGGACAGCAGCCTACGAGGATAAGTCCAAGTGCGATTCCGTCAGGCAGATTCAATGCCTTTGAGATACCAAATGCGAGAAACGGCATGATAAGATACTGTGCGATTGCACCTACACATATATCAAATGGTCTCTGTGCGAGTATCTTGAAATCCTGTGTCGTAAGTGTAAGTCCCATACTAAACATGATGATTCCGATAATGATTGACTGACATGTGAACTTGTTGGATACCGGATCCACAAACAGCATCTGATTTACCCAGGCCATCAGATTCGGAACCAGAAATGTGACTACAGCGATTGCTATGACAACTATCGATGTGTAGTCTGATAAAAATTTACTTACTTTTTGTAATGCTTTCATTGTAAGCCTCCTTAACATTTTTCTGCTCACTAAAACTCTTTTATGGAATTAAAAAATCCCTTTCCAGATTGACATAATCTGAAAAGGGACGAAATAATCCGCGTTACCACCCTGATTCCACAGTGTATTACTGTGACACTCTGCATACCAGCATATGCTTTCCATATAACGGTGGACACCGGCGAGGTTTACAGACACACTTAATGCTTTCAGCCTGCTTCTTAGAGAGGATATTCCAATCTGATCATTGCCTGTTCGCACCGCCCACAGGCTCTCTGAAAATAAATACAAATCGGACCTTGTTCTCATCAACGAATTTTGGTGAACATATTTATTTAAATCTTGCTTTGTATTATAGTCCTCTGACACTATATGTCAAGAGAATGATACAATTTGTACTATAACATTTATTTATAGCTTTTATTCATGTGCTTTATTCTTATTATTTATTCGTAATCTTTGTTGTTATACTCATCATTCCATGACTGCTGTTGTGATGTACCGTAGGAATTTTGAGCATCCCCGCCCTGAGCTGCGCCGTTTCCATACATATTCTGGCCGTACTGCTGGTTTGCTCCATTTCCGTACATGTTCTGACCGTACTGCTGGTTTGCCCCATTTCCGTACATGTTCTGGCCGTACTGCTGATTTGCCTCATTTCCGTACATGTTCTGACCGTACTGCTGATTTGCTCCGTTTCCGTACATGTTCTGACCGTACTGCTGATTTGCTCCGTTTCCGTACATGTTCTGACCATACTGCTGACCGTATCCGTTTGAACCGTATGGATTATAGTAGTTATTATTACTATTATATCCATCTCCCACATAAACAATGTTTTTGTTGAAGGCAATAATACAGATAAAAATCACATTGAGGAATATAAGTCCGCAGGCAAATCCTGCTCCCTTGCCAAACGCATGTGCCAGTCCGACACAGCAGAGGATATTCATAACCAATGCCGCAATCATTGCTGCAATAATCAGAATAACCGCAAATATCAGCATGCCCATGTGAGCCCCGATGCGGTTTCCGGCATATCCATAGGTAGAATCATAATACGACCCCATATAACTGGATGTCATAACGGAAAGTCCTGAGGCAATAATCTCATACATCAATAAAATACATCCTGCTATACTTGCTATACTTGCCACAAGATATCCCCAGAACAGCTTCTGTTTCCCTGCAATCCTGAATTTTACATATGAGCTGTAAAACGGTACAATGGCCGCCCAGCCGTGCTCTCCTGCCTTTGCATACATAATCCATGATGCAACAATTGTCAGTACCATAACTGCCAGATTGATAAACGACTTAAAGCCGTCAATCATACTCATAATAGTATAATATGTGCTATATGTGCTCATTTTTTCTCCCTTTCATAACCAAAGTTTATTTGTTATTCAAAGTATACATCACCACAGGTCAGAGTGCAATAATTAAAAAGCTTTTGGAACTTGTATAATTCACTCATTTTAAGATTCTAACAATACTCCTTTATATATTCACCAAAATATGGAAGTGCAAGTGAGATATAGCCCTGTCTGGAATTTAATATACCTCTTTTTATAAGACGATCCCTGTACATAGAGTAGCTTCCTGACTTTTCTCCCATAAGCTTAAGCACCTCTTCACGCTTGTATTCTTCCTTTTCTGTCAAAAGTCCTGCAAGAAACCTGTCCATTTCAGTCATCTCTTCCCATATTTTTTCATAAGAATATGCAAACAATTCAGCCTTGAGTCCTGGTAAAATATCTCCCAGTGACTCATCCTCTTTCTTCTTAAAATACAACACGCCCAATTCCTGAAATGCATATGCGTATCCTTTCGTGATTTTCGCCATTTCACGAGCCTCATTACTGTCAATATCCAGCTTACTCTTATACATTTCAGTCATTCGTATCATATTAAGAGGCTCCGTTTTAACTGTTGCCGCTCTTCTGAAAAATGTAAGATTTTTGACATTGCTCAATTCCTGTATATTTTCATACAAGCCTGTACACACAAAATAAACCGGATACCCTGCTCTGAGCCATCTGCCATATTCAGACGCAAATTTTATCATCTCTTCGGACTTTGAAACCTCATCTATTCCTATAAGTATCTTCTTCCCCTTTTTCTGTGCAGCCTGTATCATTGTCTCAACTTCTACACCGATATCAAAGAAATTATTATTGTTTTCTGCCGTATAGCCGATTCCACCACCTGTTCCCATCACTGTTGCAGAGAGGTTTATCCCTGTTGTTTTCTTATCCTGTGAACCAAAACCGGCCTTTACAAGCATTGCCGCTATCTGTCCCAGTATATCTCTTGCAGGATTTACATCAAAAACAAGCCAGTTTATATATCTGCTTTCATTGGTTCTTAATTCTTCCTCCACCTTTGCAAGTATAACGGTTTTACCGGAGCCTCTGACACCGGTTATCTTATATACCGACTCCGACGGATTATCGTAAATAAAGTTTTCCAGTATCTCCTCTGTTTTCTCTGTATGGATATATGTGTATTCTGGAGTCTTACTGAAGGTTGTAGTAAATGGATTCTGCATAAATTCACCTCAATTTATTATATGAAATTCAAAACTATTTATATTTTTTTATACTTTCTATTGCTCTTTATAGTTTTTTATAAATTTTTATACTTTTTCTTTTATTTTATACTTTTTTTATACTTTTTTTGCAATAGTTCTTCCGACCTGTATATACCGTTAAAGTAATCACCGCTTTTTACAGCCCTTGACAAACCCCTTCTTAAACGGCTATAATATCGTCAATTGAAGCACAATTACATTTCAACAGGCTTTGATGGGAACAAGTACATTTCTGCAATACTTACAGAGAGCTGCCGGCAGGTGAGAGGCGCAAGGAAACAGATCTGGAATACATCCCGGAGCTTTGCACCGAACGTCATACCGGATGGTTAAATATCCCCGGTTCGATTAATAAGCCGCAACGTATTGGCACACGTTATAGTGCCGGAGTGTTAGCAGAATCGGCTATTTTCACTATATAATATATGTCGAACACTGTGTGACAACTCACGGAGGCATTCCTGTGCGAGCAGGATGCAAATTAAGGTGGTAACGCGAGAAATCCCCCTCGTCCTTAAATGGATGAGGGGGATATTTTATTTTCAGAATACAAATTCAATCTATCAGGAGGAAAATCATGACAATTTATGACGAATTAGTTGCCCGCGGCCTCATCGCGCAGGTAACAGACGAAAAAGAAATCAAAGAGCTTATAAACAACGGAAAGGCTACCTTCTACATCGGCTTTGATCCTACAGCAGACAGCCTTCACGTTGGACATTTCATGGCTCTTTGCCTTATGAAGAGACTTCAGATGGCCGGAAACAAGCCTATCGTGCTTATCGGTGGAGGTACCGCACAGATCGGTGATCCATCAGGACGTACAGATATGCGCCAGATGATGACAACAGAGACTATCAACCACAACGTAGAGTGCTTCAAGAAACAGATGAGCCGCTTCATCGACTTTGGCGAGGGAAAAGCTATCATGGTAAACAACGCTGACTGGCTGATGGACTTAAACTACGTGGATGTGCTCCGCGAGGTTGGTGCTCATTTCTCAGTAAACCGTATGCTTACAGCTGAGTGCTACAAGCAGCGTATGGAAAAGGGTCTTTCCTTCCTTGAGTTTAACTACATGATCATGCAGAGCTACGATTTCTACACACTTTTCCAGAAATACGGCTGCAACATGGAGTTCGGTGGAGACGACCAGTGGAGCAACATGCTCGGTGGAACAGAGCTTATCAGACGTAAGCTTGGAAAAGATGCATACGCTATGACAATCAATCTGCTCCTAAACTCTGAAGGCAAGAAGATGGGCAAGACACAGTCAGGTGCAGTATGGCTTGATCCTAACAAGACAACACCTTTCGAGTTCTTCCAGTACTGGAGAAACGTTTCTGATGCCGATGTTCTTAAATGTATCAGAATGCTCACCTTCCTTCCTCTCGAGGAAATTGACAAGATGGAAAGCTGGGAGGGCGCACAGCTCAATGAAGCTAAGGAAATCCTGGCATTCGAGCTTACAAAGCTTGTTCACGGTGAGGAGGAAGCCGCAAAGGCTAAAGAGGCAAGCCATGCACTTTTCGCAGGCGGAGCCAACAATGCAAATATGCCTACAGTTACCGTTACAGCTGAGGACTTCCCTGACGGAGAGCTTGATATCATCTCTGTTCTCGTAAAAGCAGGACTTTGCGATTCAAGAGGAGACGGCCGCAGAAATATCCAGCAGGGCGGTGTTTCCGTTGCAGATGAGAAGGTAACTGATATCTCTACCAAATACACTCTCGACGATTTCAAGGGTGAGGGTCTCATTATCAGACGTGGTAAAAAGAAATTTGCCAAGGTTGTAGCTGAATAGACAGAGAATCCCTGGTAGTAACTACCGGGGATTTTTACTTTCATCCATATTTTATTTTGAAAATTCATTTGCAGGAAATTCATATGGCACAAATTTACTGCTACATGTAACTGTATACTCCGTTTCTCCCGAAACAGTTTTTTGTTCTGTGCCAACACCCTCTCCACAAATCCAGTATGAACCATCATTTTTATTCTTTAGCATAATATCCCCACACTAAATTAGCATAGTGTACAATAGCCATATGTTGATAGCTGACAGGCCTTGGGTAGCTGTAATCCATAAAACTTCTAAAACAGCTCCCCAATCCAGTCCAAAAACTGGAAAAATTCTGGAAAAAAGTAGCTGAAACCGCTGAAATTTCTAAAACAGCTCCCCTAACCACAGCGAAACAGCCGGAAAATCCATAAAAAGTAGCTGAAACTGCTGAAATTCCTAAAACAGCTCCCCTAACCCAGCGAAACAGAATGGCTTATTATCCATCATTTATATATATTAAACCCTACTTTTTCCTCATCATCCCTTGACTTCTCATTAATAAGTTAATATAATTTACCTAATTGATACATCAACGCTTTAAAGCGCTGACAAAAGGAGGAATTATCATGAAAAAGAGATCTAAAATTTTAGCTTCACTTGTTCTTGCCGGAACAATGGTTCTTGGACTTGCCGGATGTGGAGATTCCGGTTCAGCAAACGGTGGCACACAGTCAGGCAAGAACTCAGGTGCCAAATATCAGGTAGGTATCTGCCAGCTCGTACAGCACGAGGCTCTCGATGCCGCTACAAAGGGCTTTAAGGACGCATTAAAGGACAAGCTCGGAGACGAGGTATCCTTTGACGAGCAGAATGCCGCAGGAGATGCTTCTACATGCTCTACAATCTGCACCACGTTCGTCACAAACGACTATGACCTTATCCTTGGAAATGCTACAGCAGCTCTTCAGCCGCTTCAGCAGCCACAGACTCTATTCCTATTCTCGGAACATCTATCACAGACTACGCTACAGCTCTTGATATGTCAGACTGGTCAGGCACTACAGGAAAGAATATTTCAGGTACTACAGACCTCGCTCCACTCGATGAGCAGGCTAAATGCATCAAGGAGCTCTTCCCGGATGCAAAGAACATCGGTATCATCTACTGCTCATCTGAGCCAAACAGTATCTACCAGTCAACAACTATTACCAAATACCTTGAGGACGAGGGATACACTGTAAAAGAGTACACCTTCTCTGATTCAAATGATGTCGCTGCAGTAACACAGAGTGCATGTGATGCATCTGATGCAATCTACATCCCAACTGACAACACTGCTGCTTCATGTACAGAGGCTATCAACAATGTAGCTTCACAGGCTAAGAAACCTATCTTCGCCGGCGAGGAAGGAATCGCTAAGGGCTGTGGTGTGGCAACACTTTCTATCAGCTACTATGACCTTGGATACACAACAGGTGAGATGGCTTACGATATCCTTGTAAATGGTACAGACATCAAAACTATGGAGGTTAAGAGCGCTCCTAAGTTCACTAAGGAGTACCTTCCGGACCGCGCCAAGGAGCTTGGAATTACAGTTCCGGACGGCTATGAGGAAATCTCAGCTGAATAAACAGCTGCACTATGGAGGTATTTAATAAAATGATTCTAATGAATTATTTTGCAACCTTAAATCCGGTTGCATTCACCAATGCCCTTCCGGGCAATATAGCCCAGGGTCTGATTTGGGGTATCATGCACTCGGTGTTTATATCACCTTCAGACTGCTGGACTTCGCAGATCTGACGGTTGATGGCTCATTTGCAACAGGTGGTGCCGTAACCGTTATGATGACGATTAACGGCTACAATATCTGGGTTTCACTGCTTTGCGCATGTATTGCCGGTCTGCTCGCAGGACTCTGCACTGGTCTCTTACATACAAAGCTCGGCATTCCTCCGATTCTGGCAGGAATCCTTACACAGATAGCTCTCTATTCTATTAACTTAAATATCATGCAGCGCCACGCCAACCAGGCACTTAGCGCAGATAAATATAATCTGGTGCTTTCATCACGTAATCTGACACATGCGATAATTGTCGGTGTGATTTTCTCGGTTGTAATTATCGCGGTGCTTTACTGGTATTTCGGAACAGAGCAGGGCTCTGCTATCCGTGCCACAGGCTGCAACCCTGCAATGAGCAAGGCTCAGGGTATCAACATCGACAACATGAAGCTCATCGGTCTTGCGCTTTCAAATGCAATTGTAGCACTCTCAGGCGGCCTGCTTTCACAGTACTCAGGCTTTTCCGATGTAAACATGGGCCGTGGTGGAATCGTCATCGGTCTTGCCGCAGTTATCATCGGTGAGGTGCTCGGCGATGCAATCCTCGGAAAACACATGAATTTCATGGGAAAACTTATCTTTGTCATATTTGGAGGAATCGTTTACTACATTGTAATCGGAATTGTTCTGTGGCTGCAGATGCCAAGTGATGACTTAAAGCTCTTCACTGCAATCATCGTGGCAATTTTCCTTGCGGTGCCTTACCTGAAGGGCAAGAGCAAGGCCTCCTTCAAAAAGGCCGGCAAACGCTCTGCCGCAGCACTTAACGCAAAGGAGGGCAAATAAATGCTAGAGATTAGAAACGTACATAAAACCTTCAATCCGGGCACAATCAATGAAAAGCATGCCCTTAATGGTGTAAACCTAAAGCTTGAGGAGGGCGATTTCGTCACTGTTATCGGTGGAAACGGTGCCGGAAAATCGACCATGCTCAATGCCGTTGCAGGCACATGGCCTGTGGACGATGGTTCAATTCTCATTGATGGAGTGGATGTCACAGGACTCCCTGAGTTCAAGCGTGCATCATTTCTGGGACGTGTGTTCCAGGATCCAATGACAGGAACTACCGCAACCATGCAGATTGATGAAAACCTCGCACTTGCCGCTCGCCGCGGAAAGCGCCGTGGTCTTGGCTGGGGTATTACAAAGGCTGAAAAGGAGCAATTCCACGAGCTTTTAAAGGAGCTTGACCTGGGACTCGAGGATCGAATGACCTCAAAGGTTGGTCTGCTCTCAGGTGGACAGCGTCAGGCTGTTACACTGCTCATGCTTCACTCCAGAAGCCGAAGGTGCTGCTTTTGGATGAGCACACCGCTGCTCTAGACCCTAAGACAGCCGCAAAGGTGCTCACTCTCACAGACAAAATCATCAAGGAAAACAGCCTGACAGCCATGATGGTCACACACAACATGCGTGATGCCATCGCTCACGGCAACAGACTCATCATGATGAATAACGGACAGGTTGTCCTTAATATATCAGGCGAGGAAAAGAAAAACCTCACTGTGGAGGATCTGCTCATGAAGTTTGAGGAGGTTTCCGGCGAGGAATTTGCTTCTGATAAGGCTTTGCTTGGATAGACATATCTATATAATAATAACAAAAATTTGCAGCTCAATACACGAGCTGCAATTTTTTATTATATACTTTTTATATGAGTTCTCCCACCGGCTTAATCATATCAGCCTTGATAAAGCCCTTTATGATCAGATACTGCTCTATCGTCTTCACACAGTTTTCCACACCGACACGCTCACTGTTTAGTGTCAGGTCGTAGTTCACCGGATTGGTCCAGTAATTTCCGTGTGTATAGTACTTGTAATAATCTGCCCTGAACTTATCTGTTCTCTCAATCGTGGCATTTGCCACCTCCGGTGTCACACCCATATTGGCTATGGTACGCTCCACACAGAATGCACGCGGTGCCTCAATGTATATGCTCACCACATTTGGGCGGTTCTTTAATACATAGTCGGCACATTTTCCTACTATGACGCAGGATTCCTTGTCTGCAAGCTCGTTGATAATCTGGCTCTGATACTCAAAGAGCCTGTCATCTGATTTGAACTTCTCATTTCTTGATATATATCCTTTGCTCTTGGAAGCCCTCGCAAAAAGCTCGTAAATCCGCCCTCTTCACGCAGCTTCTCATTTACCTCCTGAAACACATTCTCGTCAAGTCCGCTCAGCTGGCTTGCAAGAGTCAGAATACGGTTCTCATAACAGTGTATTCCAAGCTCTTTTGCCAGCTGTGATGCTATTGCTTTTCCGCCTGTTCCAAATCCTCTGGCAAAGGTTACTACAAAATTATCCATTTATCATTTCCTCCTTCTGAATGCCAACCATATCTAGCCTGCAAGATATCTGCTTAAGAATTCTCTTGTTCTTGGATTCTTAGGATTTGTAAACAGCTCTGACGGTGCTGCATCCTCTGCCACATATCCTGAGTCCATGAAAATAGTTCTTGTAGAAACATCTCTGGCAAATGCCATCTCATGTGTGACGATTATCATCGTAAGTCCTGTCCTCGCGAGGTCCTTCATGACATTTAGCACCTCTCCGACCATCTCAGGGTCAAGCGCCGATGTAGGCTCATCAAACAAAAGCACCTCCGGGTTCATACAGAGTGACCTGGCAATGGCAACTCGCTGCTTCTGTCCTCCTGATAGCTGCGATGGCTTTGCATTGATATAAGGAGCCATGCCGACTGCCTTCAGATGCGTGATTGCCCTGTCAAAGGCCTCCTGCTTTGGCAGATGAAGCACCCTCCTTGTACAAAGCATACAGTTCTCAAGCACCGTCATATTGTTGAACAAATTGAAGGACTGGAACACCATTCCCACCTTTGAACGGTAATCATTGATATCCCTTTGTACATTTCTGACCTCTTTATCGTGATATAAAATCTTTCCCGAGGTCTGTTTCTCAAGCTTGTTGATGCATCGAAGCAGTGTTGATTTTCCCGAACCTGAGGAGCCCACAATACAGATGACCTCGCCGGAATGCACATCAATATCAATCTTTCTAAGTACCTCATGATCACCAAATGATTTGCTTAAATCCTTAATTGAAATTACTGTCTCACTCATATTGTGCCTCCTATTCATTGTCCATGTACTCAACTGCGAGTGCATAGTCTGTCTTGCCCTGCAGCTTCTTTTCAATCAGCTTGAAGAGCTTATCAAATACAAAGCACAGTACAAAGTAAATTACCGCGATGACCAGATATGACTCAAAGTACTTGTAGTAGTTTCCACCGACTGTCTTGGCAGCCATGAAAAGCTCCTGCACAGCGATAACATTGAGCACTGATGTCATCTTCAGATTTAAAAGGAATGTATTTGCCATCTCAGGAATGATGTTCTTGAATGCCTGCGGCAAAACTACATAGAGCATTGTCTTAAACGGTGACATTCCCATGGCCCATGCGCCCTCGCGCTGTCCCATATCTATTGATCCGATTCCTGCTCTGACTGTCTCTCCCATGTAGGCACCTGTATTTAATACAGTTACGAGAATACCTGCAAATACAGGGGTCAGGTTTTCATAGCCCATCTGACGTATTCCATAGTACACAATCATCGCCTGAACTATCATTGGTGTGTCCCTGAATACTTCAACATAAACTGTAAATATCACCTTTACTATACGGATAAGGACCTTTTTTACGATGTTGTCGCCATCGTTAAGCTTTACATCATTTACTATGCCTACGATATATCCCAATACGAAGCCAAGCAATGTACCAACTACCGATATGTACAGCGTAAGCCAGGTTCCTTTGATAAACATGCTTGAATATTTCTGCGCCAGAAATACCATCCATTCTAACGAATTACTTGGATTACTTATCATCATACTGCTACCTCACTTTTATCTCTCTAATCCCCAGCTTACGCCGGTTTATCAGACTATTGTGGATGATGCGATATAACATCATCCCACAGTCTTTCATCTTTTCGTGAATCAGATAAATCTCTAACAACTAGTTGGCTGCCGGCTGCTGTGTCAGAACCTGATCCATCAGCTCATCCATCTTTGCCTTGTCATTCCAGCCGATTGCATTCATGGCATCCTGGATTTTATCTCTGAGTGCTGTATCATCCTTTCTTGTTGCGATACATACATTTACCATTTCATCATCACCTGTGAATGTATCATTCTCATCCAGCTCGATAATCTGTAAATCATCATTTGTCAGTGCTGCTGACTCTGCTGTCGGAACATCGATTACACATACATCTGCGCTGCCGTTTGATATTGCGAGGAAGCACTCTGATGTAGTCTCAAAGTTTCCTGACTGCTCAGCACCCTTTATCTGGTCTAAAAGCGGAATCCAGCCTGTTCCAAGCTGTGTCGTTACTTTGCAGCCTGTATCTGCGAGATCTGAAAGCCCCTTTACATTTGAATACTTGCCGCCCTTCTTAACAACGATACAGTTGTTTCTATAGTAATAAGGCTCTGTGAACGCGTATGACGCTTCTCTTTCCTTTGTCTTGCCCATACCGGCGATGATACAGTCATAATCTCCTGCATCGAGTGAGATACCGATTGATGACCACTCAACCTTATGTACCTCAAGGTCCATTCCCATCTGGTCTGCAAGCTTCTGTGCCACTGCTACATCATAGCCGTATGCATAGTAATCAGAGCCTGCTATCTTGACTGCCTTGCTGCTGTCCGGTGTGGTATCTGTATCCTGTGTCCAGTTGAATGGAGCATATGCACATTCCATACCAACCTTTAAAACCTTCTTTGATGAGCTGTCTGCCGCTGAGCTATCTGAGGCAGCTCCTCCTGATGACGAACCACATCCAAACAATGTTGTCACTGCCATTACACCTGTCAATATCAATGCTGCAAATCTCTTACTTCTCTTCATCATAATCTTTACCTCCTTGATTAATGAAATACGAAAAGGCGCCGGAGTTTTTCTCCAGCGCCTTTGCTTAGTTCGTATAATAAACTTAATGAAGCAGCTTTGCAATGTTAATTTTGCACAATTTGTTTGTGCATTTTTACAGTAACTAATTAAACATAAGTCTTTTTACAAGAATACAATTAACTACATCCAGATATTCCATCGAGTCATCAAGGCTGATTTCCAGTATTTCTTCTATCTTTTTCAGACGGTATTGCAGGGAATTACGATGAACGTACATCATCTGTGCCGTTTTTCCGACATTAAAGCCACACATATAATAATTGAGCAGCGTATCTATGAGAAACGAGCCGTTTGCATTGTCATACATCTCAAGACGCTTTAGCTTCTCGTTGCAATAATCCATGATTTCCTGCTGATTGCCGCTGTTGAACATATACTTGTATATGCCCATGGAGCTGGCACTGATTACCTTCTTGTTGGTCGGATTGGGTAAAATATCCTTTTTGGGGATGAGATTTTTCGCCTCCTGATAGCTCTTGCCAAAATCCGCAGGCTTCCTGTATGCAGCACCGAGTATGCATGTGCTGTGAATGAGCCCTGCAAATGGTGCACGACTGTCTAAGTCCCCAAGTATCCTTTCAATCTGATGCTCTGTCTCCATATCCTTTGTCTCCTCAAAAAGAAGCACAAATTTGTTCAAAAACCTCATATACATAGGCGTTTTCTTCATATGGATAACCTCGCGGTTCAGGCAGTCGGTATAGTATGTATATGTGTGCTCGTCCTGCTCCAGATTCACTCCGTATTTGCGGTCTATCACGATGATTCCCACTCTGTACGGCCGGTCAAAGGTCAGACCAAACTGTGCAGAAATCTTCTCGATATACTTATCATTTACCTCATATCCAAAGAGCAGATTGTACAGGTAGTCCCCGGTCCTTTTATTATCCACACTGGTCTCTAAAATCAGCTCTCCGACGCTCTGCGCAATATCTACAAAAGTAGCTCCCTCCCACCGGATATAAAACAACGGCAGCTTGAGTTCATCAGCCTTGTCCTTCATCCTCTGTGGTGCCTCTTCCCTGTCCTCCACAACCGAAATCGCAAAGCCCGATATCCCCAGCTCATTCAGCTCAACCATGGCATCATATGCCTCGTCCATGGAAAATCTCTTATAATCTACCACAAGCAGCGCAAAGTTGCCCGGATTCATATGATCTTTATAAGGCTTTGTCTGCACCAGATACGTCCATGACACAATCCGGTCAAGCCCTGCTGCTCCCGCCACAAGCTCCATTCCGTCCATTTGTAAATTGTTAACATCCCTGCATGAAATCATCTACGTCTCCCTGATATCATTAAGCTTCGGTAATTATCCCAAGCCGCTTCACATTACTTATATCCACAGCCGCTTCGCCCCGGCATATCCTCTCCGTGCACATACCTGGCATTGAACTCCATATTTATCTCACGAAGCTCCTTCTTTCCGTCAATATAGTCCTGATACATCTCGGCAAGTCCCGACATGCAGCCATCGCAGGTAGCCTCGATATTGCCAAGCGACTCAGCCACAATTGCCTCGCGTTCCTCTTTTGTTGTCTCACTGATTAAATATCCCATTTCTTATGTTTCCTTTCCGGCTATTCACATATTAAAAGCCCAGATTCTCATCCACAAGAATAATCTGGAAACGTCCCTTCACCCTTGAAAAGCGTGTAGTCAGAATCTGACAGCAGATACACTGCGGACTCTTGCAGTCAAAGCAGGTGCCATTCTTGGAGCATGGTGTGTCGATGCCAAAGCGCTGTGCGTTGATAGGCGCTGCCTCATTTCTCGCACGGCTCATAGCGTCTGCCTCGGTCTTTACGACCTTGTTCATGCCTACTATAAGAAGCACATGTTTTGGTCCGTAAGCATATGCAGCCACGCGGTTTGCATTTCCGTCAATATTGATAAATACGCCATCCTCGCTCATCGCATTGACACTTCCAAGGAAATAATCCGATGTAAATGCCTTTAACGCTATCTCCTGCTTCTCCTCCTGCGTAGACACCTTGTCCCTGTCATAAAACTGATATTCTCCGTTTGAGAGCGCCTCATACAGACCACACTCCTTCACCGATGTGGCACCGCCATATTGATTGAGCTTCCCTTTGGAATCAGCTCCAGTGCCTTCTTAACAGCCTCCTCCTTTGTCTCGACATAATATGCCTCCATGTTGCGCGACTCAAGTGCCGCCACAAGGCGCTTTCCAAGTAATTCGTTTCTCATTTTTCTTACGTCCATAGTGTAAACCTCATTTCATGCTTATTGCCAATTCCAGTTTGTGCAATTAGCTGTATTAATTGTTGTTATTATACTACTTTACAGGGGATGTCTGCAATTTATTCGGGAATAAATAATCGTACTTTTCATTCTAATAGAAAAAAGTGCACAACAAAAAGAGCTCTTTCGAGCTCTTCCTGCTTTGTACAACTTTAAATTGTAGATGATTACTGTAAGAGTGAAAGTACACCCTGGTTTGACTGATTAGCCTGTGCAAGCATAGACTGTCCAGCCTGTGCAAGAATGTTGTTCTTGCTGTAGTTAACCATCTCTTCAGCCATATCTGTATCACGGATACGAGACTCAGCTGATGTAGTATTCTCAACTACGTTGTCGAGGTTGTTGATTGTGTGCTCAAGACGGTTCTGAACAGCACCGAGTGCTGAACGCTGTGAAGATACTGTTGAAATAGCATCTGCAATTGCATCAATTGCGTATGTAGCATCCTGCTCTGTATCAGCCTTGATACCCTTTACTCCAAGTCCTGCTGAGTTCATTGAGTCGATATTGACTGTAATCTTGTTTGTCATGTCAGCATCTGCTCCTACGTGAAGGTTGAAGCTTAAGGCATCTTTGTATGAAACAGTTCCTTTGTTAAGGGTGAATGTTGCAGTTGCATCTTTATCAGCATTTGCTCCATTTTTAACAGCTGCCGCTGTATCAGTTCCAATACTACTTGCTTTTACGATTTCAGCTGTCTGTAACTGATATGCTTTTCCTGCAGTGATTACTGTTGAATCGTTATCATCAATACCGTCTGCTCCAGCCGCATTTGCTCCATCTTTCATAGCTGTTAATGTCTTTGTACCATCAGAAACAACATCGCCGCCTTTAATTGTAATACTTCCAGCAGCAGAGCCATCAGCGTTTGTCCATTGGTTAGTCTTGTATGTATATGTTGTTCCATTGACCGTTACAGTTTTACCATCGACTTCTGCGCATCAACAATTTTCTGCGCATCAGCAGTAGTAGCACCAATTGTATAATTCTTACCAGCAATACTTATCTTATCACCGGCATTGAGTGTCTTTAATGTTACATCAACTGTATCACCCTTATCTGTAAGCGTAACTCCATCAAGTCCAGCATCATGTGCATTTACATTATGAGCTTTCTCAGCTCCGTCACCCTTTAAGAGATATGTCTCATTGAACTTTGTTGTCTCTGATACACGGTCAATCTCTGTTGTAAGCTGGTCAATCTCGTCCTGAATTGCCTTACGGTCTGTGTTAGAGTTTGTTCCGTTTGCAGACTGTGTTGCAAGCTCATTCATACGCTGAAGCATTGAGTGAACCTCTGTGAGGGCACCTTCTGCTGTCTGTACTGCTGAAACGCCATCCTCTGCATTTGTTGAAGCTCTGTCAAGTCCCTTGATCTGCTTTCTCATCTTCTCAGAAATTGTAAGTCCTGCTGCATCATCTGCTGCGCGATTAATTCTGTAACCTGATGAAAGCTTCTCTGTGCTCTTTGACTGTGCGCTTGTTGTTACGTTGAGCATTCTGTTGGCATTTGCTGCCTGCATGTTGTGTTGTACTACCATAATATAATCCTCCTTGTCCCATATTCATGGGTTATTATGTTTGACCTCTGGAATTCCTTTTCCCGAGGGTATTTTGTAACTGCTTTGTTTTTTATTTGCAGTCACTTTGTTGCTTTATAACAAACGGCTTTCCGGGTTGTGGCATCTGCCACGGCCGCCTATTAACGTAATTAGTTATGCTTTCTTATCTGTTTCAGATTTTGCCTTCTTCTGTCTTTCATTCCAGATAATCTTCTTGATTTCATGCTGTGCTTCCTCTGAAATCTTTGGCTCCGGATAATATGTATCTTTTCTCTTCTCAGGATTTGGATCATTGTTTGACCTTGAGATGTTCATTTCTCTTGGAGCATCTATCATGAGACGTCCGTTCTTTCCGCTTCCTCCGGCATAAACCACTCTGATGTTGTCTCCGATGTTTACATATTCTCCCTCTTTTAGCGATAATTTAAGCATTCTGTATACCTCCGTGCACTTGATTTAAGCTATTTCCATGCTTATGCAAAATGTAACAATTCTCTAAGAAATGTTGCATTTTTCGTCTAAGAACAAGGATTTTTGTGGGAAGCGGTCGTGAAAAAAGGCAGATACAACCAATAAAGGGCAAATATAATTTTTAAATAAGTTGTAATTGGGTGTAAAGTATTAGAATTGATGTCCGATATAGTAACTGTAAGATAAAAAATGCAACATTTCTTAGAGAAATGTTGCATTTTTCATTACTATATTTTTAAATTTGAAAGCGAGGCTATAATCGTATATTTTCAATTATTTTGCACTACGATTGTTTTTTCACACACTTAGCTGTAAACGTTTAAAAGTTTCCTTTTCTTCAGGAATCGACAATATTCCTCCTTTTTTTTCTATGCACAGGCTTGCTACTGCATTTCCATACCTTGCAAATTTTTTTAGTTCTTCCATAGAACAATCTTCAGGGGTAAGTTTGCTTTTTACAAATTGAGACATAAATCCACCCCAAAATGAGTCCCCTGCTCCTGTAGTGTCTACTACTTGACTCGAAAAACCACTTACCTTTTGATGATCCTTCCTATTACATATTAACACCCCTTCTTTTCCGAGTGTCACTGCAACTATTTTTATTCCATGGTCTAATAAATAGTTTGCTGCTTCATCCGGATTTTCGTATGGCGTAAGTAAAGCAGTTTCTTCATCAGACAATTTAATCATATCTGCAAACGGAAGCATTGAACGCATACGTTCTATAGCAGTCTTCTCATTATTCCAAAGAGGCGCCCTGTAGTTGGGGTCATATGATATAACTGCACCTGCATTTTTTGCACATTTCACTGCCTGGAATGTAGTGGAACGTGCAGGTTCATCAGTAAGAGAGAGTGAACCCACATGAAAAACTTTTGTATTCTGTAAAATTTGAGTATCGACTTCCTTGTACCCTATCATTGTATCTGCTCCGGGTTTCCTTGCAAATGCAAATGATCTTTCTCCATCTTTTGTAAGATTTACAAATGCAAGTGTAGTAAATACATTATCATCCAATATAATTCCATCGCTATTAATATTTTGATTTTCAACAGCTTCTATTAAAAATTTACCATGCATGTCGTTTCCAACCTTGCCTATAAAGGCTGTTCTCAATCCTGCTTTAGCAGCTGCAGTAAGCATATTTACCGGTGCCCCTCCCGGATTACGTTCATAAAGACACATGCCGGTTTCTGAAACTCCTGCCGGTGTAAAATCAATTAATAATTCTCCCATCGCAACTATATCATATTCTTTTTCCATCCATGTCTCTCCCATTCGCAATTATTTTCCGGAAATGCTTAAATTATAGAATTCAACATTCGAATCCTGAGCAATTATACCAGTTTCAAATTCCGGTTTGGCATATATTCTATATGTGAACGCTATCTGTTCATCAATAAATGCCTCTATCATGTCATGATCCACAATAATCTTTACGTCTATTGCCTTTCCGTCTTCAATTTGCATTGTTTTCTCACAGACACGCACCCCATCCGGCCCAGGCTCGGTTGCCGGCGGAACCGCCTGACACGACTGTACCCAAAATGGATCCACTCCCATCGGAAGATTTAAAAATGAGACCCTTTGCATTGCTTTATCAAATTCAAGAAATAAACATCCACTTGCCTCTTTATCAGACTTTAAAAGAATACCAAACGTATCATATGTTTCTCTTGGTACTATTTTGCATGTCAGCATATAGCTTTCTTCCGTATGTCTCAAAAATCCATATGAACAGCTTTCCAACGCATTCAATGTTATAGTTTTTTCACCATAATCTTTTGCATTTCCAAGAACTGATATATATTTCCAATTAACAGCTTTATCAAAAATATGCTCATATTCACATGGTAACTTTACATTTAACTCTCCATTTTCGGTTGGCACCACTTCATGTGGAATACAAAATGTTCCACCCCAATACCATTCACCTTTGTCACTCTGCTCTGCACGATCATGCGCCCATCCAAAATAAAAACGTCTTCCATCATCATTTTGCATTGACTTAGCAGCATAAAATCGTCTTCCACCAATACCATCCTTTTTAGGTTTTCTCCACGGACCAAATGGAGACTCTGATACACGGTATATTGTATTTACAAACTCTGAAAATCTTGAGTAAGACAAATACCAGTGACCTCCCATCTTGTACATTTCCGGACATTCCGGACAGTTTGTATGCCCCGGTGAATATATTGGTCCATAATACGTCCAATCCTTTAAATTCTTTGAACGATACAGCACTATACAGCCCCTTCGTGTAACCGGCATATCAAGCCTTCTCGCTGAAATCAAAATCCAATAATTTTCATCTTCTTCATTATAAAAAACATACGGATCTCTCCAATCAAGTTTTTCATAAAGCTCTGTCATCGGAGTAATAACCGGATTTGCGATATCTTTTGTCCACGTTATTCCATCATCGCTTGTTGCATGACATATGGTCTGCTGAAACTCCGCTGTTAGACAATATCCTGTATAAAATGCATGATATTGTCCCTCACCATATATTACTGAACCGGTCCACACTCCAGAAGCATCCGGTTCATCTCCTTCCCCCGGATATAATGCCGTCGGAAGCTCCTGCCAATGCACTAAGTCATCCGATATACTATGACTCCAGGTTGTACGCAGTCTCTCCGGATAGACGGTCGTTCCCGGTGGAGATGTAAGTGAAAAAATATGATATTTTCCTTCGTGGTAAAACGGAATTGCATCTCCCGTAGAATCCGCGAAAGACATTTTACGAAAAATTTCCATTTGCTTATCTTTCTCTGTATCGTAAAAAACGAACAGATTTCCTTTCCAATTTATTTTGCAGCCCTTACCTTATTTTTTAACAACGCTATTTTATCCTTCTGACAATCCAGCAGAACTGCACATGCAATAATCAGACCCTTAATGATTAGCTGCCAATAAGATGAAACTCCTATCAGATTTAATCCATTGGAAATAATTCCAATTACCATCGCACCAAATACAGTTCCACTTATCCGGCCCTTTCCTCCGGTCATTGATGTTCCACCAAGTACACATGCGGCAATTGCATCCAATTCATATCCACTTCCTACTGATGGCTGTCCTGAATACATTCTTGAGCAAAGAACAAGTCCTGCGAAGGCTGCAAGCGCACCTGAAAGCGTAAATACAATAATTTCTATTTTTTTAATAGGAACACCGGATAGTCTTGCAGCTTCCCTGTTTCCTCCAATTGCATATACATAAGTTCCAAATTTAGTTTTGCTTAAAAGGAAACTGAATATTGCAATCAAAATTACCATATATACTACCGGAAGCGGAATTACATTAAACAAATATCCTGTACCTATAGCTATAAACATCTTATCTGTAATACGTGTAGACTGTCCGCCTGTATACACATATGCAATACCACTTGCAATATTCATCATTGCCATTGTAATAATAAATGCAGGTACCTTAAAATGAGATACTATAAATCCACTGATAAATCCAGCAAGAGTTCCTACTGCCAATCCAATAATTATTGCTACTATAAGTGGCATTCCCTGATTTACAGTAAGTCCAACCGTAAGGGTTCCCGACATCGCAACAATTGAACCAACCGACAAATCAATGTGTCCCAGTATAATTACGAGTGTCATTCCCAGTGCGATATATGTATTTATTGAAATTTGTCTTAAAACAGAAATTATATTATTTGTTGTAAGGAATTTATCCGTTGCAATTGACACTATTACGCACATAATAATCAATACTGCAATAATTCCTATATTGCCTTTTATAATTGAAGTAAATGGATTTCTTTTTCCAAATGCATTTACTTCTCTTTTCTTCTCACTCATATTACTCTACGCCTCCTGCAGCATACTTCATAATTTCTTCCTGATTCATCTGGTCTTTTCCAAGCTTTCCAACAAGCTTACCTGCTCTTATAACACAAACGTTATCACACATGTTGATAATCTCCGGCAATTCACTTGAAACCATAATAATTGCAATGCCTTCCTTTGCCAGTTCATTTATTACCGTATATATTTCATACTTGGCATTTACATCTACGCCTCTTGTAGGCTCATCCAGAATCAAGACATCCGGCTTTGTTGCAAGCCATTTTCCAAGTACAACCTTCTGTTGATTTCCACCCGAAAGACTACCTGCTTCAATCTCCGGAGAAGCTGCTTTAATCCTAAGTCTTTTACTATAATGTTCAATAATCGAATCACGCTTTTTTTCACTGACAGCAATTCCATTCATACAAAAACGCAGACTCGATAAAGTTAAATTGAATGCAACGCTGTTTCCCAGTACAAGCCCCTGTTTTTTTCTGTCCTCAGGAACCAATGCGATTCCTGATTTAATTGCCTGCATAGGATTTTTAAAATGCACTTCATCTCCATTCAGGAAAATCTGACCGGCATCATATGGTCTTGCTCCGAAAACAGCTTCCATAATCTCACTTCTTCCAGCGCCTACCAGCCCTGCAAATCCAAGTATCTCGCCTTTATGCACCGAAAAGCTGATATCTTCAAATGTTCCCTGACGTGATAGATTTTTTACTTCAAGTGCAATTGGAGCATGTTCCACATCGCAATAATCTCTTACATAGAAATTATCAAGATCTCTTCCAACCATCATTGCTACCAATTCATTCGCATTCGTCTCGACAGTTTTTTTGGTTCCTACATATGTTCCGTCTCTGATAACAGTAATTCGATCTGATATTCGGAATAACTCTTCCATTCTATGAGAAATATAAATAATACTTACTTTTTTCTTCCTTAGATTCTCAATAATTCCAAATAGCTGCTCCACCTCTTCATTTGAAAGAGATGATGTAGGTTCATCCATAACAATTATTTTTCCGTTAAACGATACAGCTTTTACAATCTCTACCATTTGTTGTTGTGCGATAGTCAGCTTCTCAACTACTGTTTCAGCTTTTATATTGACCCCCAGGGCAGAGATCATATCTGCTGCCCTGCGGTTCATCTCCGCTTCATCCAAGGTTCCAAGTCTAGTTCTAATTTCTCTTCCCAAAAACAGATTTTGTGCAACTGTAAGGTAAGGCACCAATACTATTTCCTGGTGTATAATACCTATACCATTTGCTCTTGCTGCTGGGACTCCATCAATTTTTACTTCTTTTCCATTAACTTTTATCAATCCACAATCCGGCTGATAAATTCCGCCAAGCACTTTAATTAATGTTGACTTTCCTGCTCCATTCTCACCAAGCAGTGCATGTACTTCGCCCAGTTCCAAAGAAAAGTCAATTCCATTTAAAGCGTAAATACCCGCAAAGCTTTTCTTTATCCCTGTCATTTCTAATACTGTCTGTCCCATAATAACTCTCCCTTATTATTGCCATTCTTTAAGAGTTTTCTCAGCCTCATCCTTAGACACTAAATGCGAATCGAGATATACCTTTTTCTCATCAATTTTAGTATCTCCATTAACATACTTTACAGCTTCCTTAAAAGAATAATCTGCAATCTGTACAGGTACCTGACATGCAACAGCTGTAAATTCACCATCCAGTAATGCCTGTTTTCCATCCGGTGAGGCATCAATACTATATACACCAATTTTGCCTGTTTTATTTGCTGCCTTGATAGCAGCTGCAGCACCAAGTGCAGATGGATCATTGATACAGAAAAATGCATCCATATCAGGAGATGCTGTAATAATGTCTTCTGCTAGCTCCATTGATTTGTCTAAGGCTGCTCCACCATCCTGCTGTGCTACTATCTTAAACTTATCTTTGCTGTCTCCAAGTCCATCAAGAAATCCATTTACACGATCAACACAGCTTTCATTTGAAGGGAAATCCAAAATTGCAATATTTCCTCCATCCGGATGATCCTTAACCATCTGTTCTCCAACAAGCTGGCCTGCCATATACGCATTAGTTCCAACAAATTGTGTTACAAAGCTCTCAAGGTCATCATCTATAACTGCAGTGTCTACATTAAATATAGGAATACCTGCTTCGCTTATTTCTGCCAGTCCCGATGTTATTCCTGCTGAATCAACAGGAATAACAAATACTGCATCATATCCATTATTTGCTACATCTGACAACTGGCTAAGCTGCTTATTCAAATCATAGTCAGGATCTAAACATGTATATGATATTCCATCTTTGTCACACAGTTCTTTTAGCTTTGAATCAATTGAGCTTTGAAATGTATTGTTTAAGGTATTAGTACAAAATGCAAACGATAATCCATCATTTGTATTCTTTCCAGAATCTGAACCATTCTTTGATGACTTACTATCGCCACATCCTACTGTAATACCTGCTGCCATGCATAAGCATAAACCCAACGCTAATAATTTTTTTATTTTGCCTATTTTTTCCTCCATTTTTTATTCTCTGATAAGCTTTAAACTTTCCAGTGTTTTCCTGAGTTTCTCTTCGTCCTCTTCTTCTGCTCCAAGTTCTACATCATCAAATGTGGGAAGACTGAACACCCCCAGCATTGATTTCGCATCTACAATATATCTTCCACAGATCAGATCTACATTTTTCTCACATCCTGATGCAGCCTGCACCAGATGCTTGGCATCACACATATCTCTTAAATAAACCGGTATCTTTATCATTGCGTCCTGCCTCCTATGCAAAGATTGAAACAATAAAGCTTACAATAAGTGCCGTAACACCGATCAGTGTCTCCATGATCGTCCAGGATTTCAGGGTTGTCTTTTC
>ENA-OQER01000175-OQER01000175.1-human-gut-metagenome-genome-assembly--contig:-NODE-175-length-35392-cov-17.198327_pt1 | contig 35392 bp, 31 predicted proteins | sample MGYA00242797_ERZ504639 | MGnify/ENA primary metagenome ERZ504639 (study PRJEB26092, sample SAMD00036306) | human gut metagenome | host: Homo sapiens | study: EMG produced TPA metagenomics assembly of... | reverse complement strand
CGAAGGCCGACAGCAAGACTGCCGAGACACCCGCTCCTCAAGAGCTGGGCAAGAAGCAAAAGAGGCAAAAGAAACGAAAGCCTCACAAAAGCCCCAAGACTCGCAAGACTCAGACGATCCAAAGGAGCCGGCTGAGGAAAAGGAACACGAGGAGTCGCTCAAGGAAGCCATCGCCAAACAAGCCATAGAAGACGAGGCGCCCCTATCGTCGAGCTTCACCCTGAGAAAGATTTTGGGCGGCGACATTCTGACGGCACAAGTGATACGCCGGCAGATATGGCTCATCGTGTTAGTGGTGTTCTTTATCATCATATACATATCCAACAGATACAGCATACAACAGGACATGATAGAGATAGACCAACTGCAGGAGGAACTGCAGAACGCCAAATACAAAGCCCTGTCGAGCAGCAGCCAGATAACAGAAAGAAGCCGAGAGAGCAACGTGCTGAAAATGCTGCAGAACAACAAAGACAGCGTCCTGCACATTGCCACTCAGCCACCATACATCATAAACGTACCGGAGAATGAGTAAATTTGACAATAAGAGAGTGATGCCACGATATAGCGCCATAGCCATCGTCATGACGGCCTTTGCACTCTGCATCGTAGGAAAATCCATATACATAGCAACGGCCAAGCGCGACTACTGGATGAAGGTGGCACAGCGACAGAAGAAAGATTCTGTAACCGTGAAGCCTACCCGAGGAAACATCCTTAGTTGCGACGGACAGTTGATGGCCAGTTCGCTGCCTGAATATAAGCTCTTCATGGACTTCAAGGCACTCAAAGAAGCTGGCAACGACTCACTGTGGGACGTCAAGGAAGATTCCATCTGTATGGGGCTGAGTAAGATTTTCCCCGAACTGACATTCACAGAATTCAAGCGACACATAGACGAGGGAAGAAAGAAACAAAGCCGACACTGGTCTTTATATCCACGCCGCATCAACTACAACACGTTCACCGAGGTGAAAGCCTGCCGGTATTCAACCTGGGAAAGAACAGCAGCGGTTTCCATTGGGAAGAATACAACGCCCGAACACGTGGATTCGGAGGACTGGCTGGCAGAACCATCGGAGCCTTGTTTGGTGCCAAGGATACGGCCCGCTTCGGACTGGAACTCTCATACGACTCCATCCTGAGAGGAACCAACGGAATCGTGCAGCGTAAGAAAGTGCTTAACAAATACCTGAACATTACCGACACGCCACCTATAGACGGAGCCGACATCGTGACCACCATCAACGTGAGCATGCAAGACCTGGCAGAACGCTCATTAGAGCAGGAGTTGAAGGAAATCAACGGAAATGTGGGCGTAGCCATCGTCATGGAAGTGCATACGGGAGATGTGAAAGCCATCGTCAACCTGGAGAAGTGTGATGACGGCGAATATCGGGAAGTAAGAAACCATGCCGTCAGCGACTTGCTGGAGCCAGGCTCTGTATTCAAGCCAGCCTCGCTGCTTGTAGCCTTGGACGACGGAGTGGTTGACACCCTGTGCCGAGTGGAGACAGGAAACGGCGTATGGAACATGTATGGTCGAGACATGAAAGACCATAACTGGAGAAAGGGAGGCTACGGAATGCTTACCTTTGCGGAGACCTGTGGTACAGTTCCAATATCGGAGTAAGCCGAATCATAGACGACCATTACCACAAACATCCAGAGAAGTTTGTGCAGGGAATAGACCGTCTCGGACTGAGAGACAATCTGAGAATACCATTGGTGGGCTCTACACCTGCCATCATCCGTATGCCTCGCAAGAACAGCCGTGGGCAATACGTCAACTGGAGCAAGACTGCCCTGCCATGGATGAGTATAGGATACGAGACACAGGTTCCGCCCATCAGCACGCTGACATTCTACAACGCAGTAGCCAACAACGGAAAGATGGTTCGTCCGCGCTTTGTCACCAAAGTGGTGAAGAACGGAGAAACCCTCAAAGAGTTCCCAGTAGAAGTCATGCGACCACAGATAGCCAAGGAAAAAAGCATCAAAGAACTGCAGACCATCTTGGAGCAAGTGGTAAGTGTGGGATTGGGACGTAAGGCAGGCTCACCCAATTTCAAGGTGGCAGGCAAGACGGGTACAGCCCAGATATCAAAAGGTGCGGGAGGATACAAGAACGGAGGAACAAACTACCTCGTCAGTTTCGCAGGCTATTTCCCTGCCGATGCTCCTCAATACAGCTGCATCGTCTGCATTCAGAAATCGGGACTCCCAGCTTCGGGCGGCACGATGAGTGGAAAGGTCTTTCATGAAATTTCAGAAGGCATCATGGCACAGAGTCTGAAACTCGATGTGAAAGATGCCCGCGACTCAGCCTCCGTCTTCTTGCCAGACGTAAAGTCAGGCAACATACTGGCTGCCGACTATGTGCTGAAGCATCTCGGAATAAACACCGCCACCAATTGGTCGGGCAGTTATGCGACAGGCAATCCTATATGGGGAAAGCCGAGAAGGAGGAAAGAAGAAAGTGCTGCTCATCAAGGAGAAGCAATACAGCAAGAATGCCGTACCCGATGTATCGGGCATGGGAGCAAGAGACGCTATCTTCATGATGGAAAGCCGAGGCATAAAGACCAGAATTTACGGTCGTGGAAAAGTAGTAAAACAAAGTCTTGTACCAGGAACAAGAATCAAGAAAGGACAAGTCTGCGAACTCACACTCGACCTATAATATATAATAATGTATAGAAACATCAAAGAAACAGAATATGAAACTACAAGATTTACTCAAGAACATTCAGCCTGTTGAAATAGCAGGCGATGTGGAGACCGAGGTTACAGGAGTGAACATTGACTCTCGAAAAATCAAAGATAGCCATTTGTTCGTTGCCATGAAGGGAACGCAAGTAGATGGTCACAAGTTTATACCCAAAGCCATCGAGCTTGGCGCCAAATCCATTCTGTGCGAAGACATGCCTGAGGAGAAGGTGGAAGGCGTCACCTACGTGAAAGTAGAATCTACAGAGGACGCAGTGGGAAAAGTTGCCACCCTGTTCTATGGCGATCCATCCAAGAAACTGAAGCTGGTGGGTGTGACTGGAACAAACGGAAAGACCACCATCGCCACCTTATTATATAATATGTTCCGCAAGTTCGGACATAAGTGCGGCTTGCTGTCTACCGTCTGCAACTATATCGAGGACGAAGCTATCCCTGCCGACCACACCACTCCCGACCCAATCGAGCTCAACCTCCTGCTGAGCAAGATGGTAGAAGCAGGATGCGAGTATGCCTTTATGGAATGCTCTTCGCACGCCATAGCACAAAAGCGTATCGGCGGTCTGACATTCACAGGCGGCATCTTCACCAACCTCACACGCGACCATCTCGACTATCACAAGACTTTCGAGAACTATCGCAATGCCAAGAAAGCCTTCTTCGACGGTCTGCCAAAGTCGGCCTTTGCCATTACCAATGCCGATGACAAGAACGGCATGATCATGGTACAGAACACAAAAGCCACCATCAAGACGTACTCTACACGGAGCATGGCCGATTTCAAGGCAAGAATCCTGGAATGCCACTTCGGAGGCATGTACTTAGATGTGGACGGCAGAGAAGTTGGCGTGCAGTTTATCGGTAAATTCAACGTAAGCAATCTGCTGGCAGTATATGGCACAGCCATCATGCTGGGCAAAAAGCCAGAAGATGTGCTTGTAGTACTGAGCACACTGCACAGCGTGAACGGACGTCTCGAACCCATCCAGTCACCAGAAGGCTACACAGCCATCGTTGACTATGCTCATACTCCCGATGCTCTCGAGAATGTGCTCAATGCCATACATGAGGTGCTCAACGGAAAGGGAGAAGTCATCACCGTATGTGGTGCAGGAGGAAACCGCGACAAGGGCAAGCGACCACTCATGGCACAAGAAGCCGTCAAACAAAGCGACAAGGTGATTATCACCAGCGACAATCCCCGTTTCGAGGAGCCACAGGACATCATCAACGACATGTTGGCTGGTCTGAACGAGCAGCAGATGAAGAAAGTCATCAGCATCGTAGACCGCAAAGAGGCCATCCGCACAGCATGCATGATGGCAAAGAAGGGCGATGTGATTCTGGTGGCAGGCAAAGGCCACGAGGACTACCAGGAAATCAAGGGCGTGAAACACCACTTCGACGACAAGGAAGTGATTCGCGGCATCTTCGGTATTAACAAGAAATAATAAAAGAAGAAAATGTTATACTATCTCTTTAGATTTTTAGAGCAATGGGGCATTTCCGGCTCCCACATGTGGGGTTACATCTCTTTCCGTGCCCTCCTGGCTCTCATTCTTTCGTTGGTTATCTCTGCTTGGTTTGGCGAGAAGTTCATCAAATACCTCAAAAGCAAGCAGATAACTGAAACTCAGCGCGATGCCAGCATCGACCCATTTGGTGTCAAGAAGATAGGAGTTCCATCCATGGGTGGCGTCATCATCATCATGGCAATACTCATACCGGTACTGCTGTTGGGACGTTTGCGCAACATCTATCTGATACTGATGCTCATCACCACCGTATGGCTGGGATTCCTGGGAGGTATGGACGATTTCATCAAGATCTTCAAGCGCGACAAGGAAGGACTGAAAGGAAAATACAAGATAGTGGGACAGCTCGGCATCGGACTTATCGTTGGCTTGGTGCTGTGGGCCTCACCTGATGTCAAGATGAACGAGAACTTAGCCATCGAACGTCAGGGACAGGAGATGGTCGTCAAGCACAGGGCAGAGTCTACCAAATCGCTGAAGACCACCATACCATTTATCAAGGGGCACAACCTTGACTACTCACGCATCATGGGATTCTGTGGCAAATACAAGACGGCAGCAGGATGGATTCTCTTCGTCCTGATGACTATCTTTGTCGTGACCGCCGTATCCAACGGAGCCAACCTGAATGACGGTATGGACGGAATGTGTGCAGGCAACTCTGCCATCATAGGTGTGGCATTGGGCATACTGGCCTATGTGTCTTCCCACATCCAATATGCCGCCTACCTCAACATCATGTACATACCTGGCTCCGAGGAGCTCGTAGTATTCTTCTGCGCCTTCATTGGAGCATTGATTGGCTTTCTGTGGTACAATGCCTATCCCGCACAAGTATTCATGGGCGATACAGGCTCACTGACCATTGGCGGCATTATTGCCGTGGGAGCCATCATCATCCACAAAGAGCTCATGCTGCCTATTCTCTGTGGCATCTTCTTCGTAGAAAGCCTCAGCGTCATCGTACAGGTATACTACTATAAATTAGGCAAGCGTAAAGGTATCAAGCAGCGCATCTTCAAGAGAACGCCTATCCACGACAACTTCAGAACACAGGACAGCCAGCTCGACCCTGAGTGTAAGTATCTCATCAAGAAGCCACATGGTGCCATCCACGAATCAAAGATAACAATCCGTTTCTGGATTATCACCATCATTCTTGCTGCCTTAACAATTATAACATTGAAGATAAGATAAAAAATATGAGTAGAATTGTAATTTTAGGTGCTGGCGAAAGCGGAGCAGGAGCTGCCGTACTTGCCAAGAAAGAAGGTTTTGATGTATTTGTATCCGACATGTCAAAAATCAAGGACAAATACAAAAAACTGCTTGATGACCACCAGATAGAATGGGAAGAAGGCCACCATACAGAAGAGAAAATACTGAATGCCAACGAAATCATCAAGAGTCCGGGTATTCCTAAAGAGGCTCCCATGATTCAGAAACTGATGGCGCAGGGCACACCTATCATCAGCGAGATAGAGTTTGCCGCAAGATATACTGACGCCAAGATGGTGTGCATCACTGGCAGCAATGGCAAGACCACAACCACATCACTCATATACCACATCTTCAAGGCGGCAGGCATGGATGCAGGTCTGGCAGGAAACATCGGAAACAGCCTTGCCCTCCAGGTTGCAGAGGAACCACACAAGTACTACATCATCGAGTTGAGCAGTTTCCAGCTTGACAATATGTACAAGTTCCGCGCCAACATAGCCATCCTTCTCAACATCACACCCGACCACCTGGACCGTTACGACTTCTGCATGCAAAACTATGTGGACGCCAAGATGCGTATCACACAAAATCAGACAGAAGAAGACAGTTTCATCTATTGGAACGACGATCCCATCGTGAAGAAAGAGATAGAGAAATACAATCTGAAGTCAAGAATCTGTCCGTTTGCTGAGAACAAGGAGGAAGGATGTGTAGGATACATAGAGGACGGACTCTACAAACTCGACTACCCTACTCCTTTCGCCATGCCAGAAGCTGAGCTGAGCCTTACAGGCAAACACAATATCTACAACAGCCTGGCAGCAGGACTTGCCTGCCATATTGCAGGAATTGACGAGGCTACGATCCGCAAGAGCCTGGGCGACTTTCCTGGCGTGGAACACCGCCTGGAGAAAGTATGCAAGGTGAACGGCGTACAATACATCAACGACTCAAAGGCTACCAACGTAGATGCCTGCTGGTATGCACTCGAAAGCATGAAGACACCTACCATCCTGATCTTGGGCGGAAAGGACAAGGGCAACGACTACAGCCACATCACAGAACTGGTAAAGCAAAAGTGTGTAGGACTGGTATATTTGGGAGCCGACAACAAGAAGTTGCACGACAACTTCGACAGTCTTGGCATTCCTGTTTGTGATACTCACAGCATGAAAGACTGTATCGCAGCTTGCCACAAGATGGCAAAAGAAGGCGACACTGTTCTGCTGAGTCCATGTTGTGCAAGCTTCGACCTGTTCAAAAACATGGAAGACAGAGGCGAACAGTTCAAGACACTTGCCCGACAACTGTAAAAGACAGAAAGACTAAAGACAAAGAGGAAGACAAAAAAGAGAAATGAGCAACAAAATAGGTAACATATTCAAGGGAGACAAAGTCATCTGGATGGTGTTTTTCTTCCTCTGTATGATCAGCATCATTGAGGTTTACTCAGCCTCAAGTACGCTGTCGTACAAGAGCGGAAACTTCATGGGACCAGTCATCAAGCACATGGCTATCCTGGTTGGCGGTGTCTTCGTCATGATTTGCATGCTGAAGGTCAAGTGCAAGTATTTCAAAATCGTGACTCCATTCATGATTTTTATCTCTATAGTCTTACTTCTGTGGGTACTGTTGGCTGGACAGTCTACCAATGGCGCATCCAGATGGATCAGCTCGTGGGCATCCAGTTTCAGCCTTCCGAGATAGCCAAGGGAACACTTGTACTTGCAGTAGCACAGATTCTAAGTGCCATGCAGAACGAGAACGGAGCTGACAAGCGGGCATTCAAATACATCCTGACAATCAGCGCCATTATGATTTTCCCCATCATGCTCGAGAACATGTCTACAGCCATGCTCTTGTGTATCACCATTTTCTTCATGATGATCATAGGAAGAGTGCCTGGTAAACTGCTCGGAAAGCTTGCTGGTATTGTACTACTCACCATCGTCTTCGCCATCTCGATGGTCATGCTGTTGGGGCATGACGAAGAGAAGTTGGCAAAGACAAACGACACCTTTACCGAACAGGTAGCGACAGAGCAACCTGAGAAGAAGAATACCGTACAGAAGATGTTCCACCGTATGGATACATGGAAAGCCCGTATCGACCACTTCCTCGACACAAAGCCTGTGTCGCCAGAGGAGGTAGACCTTGACAAGGATGCTCAAGTGGCTCATGCCAATATTGCCATTGCCTCATCCAACGTCATGGGAAAAGGTCCGGGAAACTCTGTAGAACGCGACTTCCTGTCGCAGGCCTTCTCCGACTTCATCTATGCCATCATCATTGAGGAGATGGGGGTGCCGGGAGGACTCTTTGTCGCATTCCTATATATCATCCTGCTCTTCAGAACAGGAAGAATAGCCAACCGGTGTGAGAACAATTTCCCGGCATTTCTTGCCATGGGACTTGCCATTCTTCTCGTCACACAGGCCCTTTTCAACATGGCAGTAGCCGTAGGACTCGCCCCTGTTACCGGACAGCCACTTCCTCTTATCAGCCGAGGTGGAACATCATCCATCATCAACTGCATGTATGTGGGTATTATCCTAAGCATCAGCAGAACAGCCAAGAAGAAAGAAGGAGCAGATGACAGGCAGACTGACCCAAAATTGGCTACAGCATAAAAAAGAACAACATTTTAAATAAAAAATGCCATAAAATGGATTTTTTTATTTACCTTTGCGATAGAAACTGAAAAAATATGAATAACGAGCTAAGAATTATCATTAGTGGCGGTGGAACTGGTGGACACATCTTCCCTGCCGTATCTATTGCCAACGCAATTAAAGCCAAGCGTCCTGATGCAAAAATATTGTTTGTCGGGGCTAAAGGCAGAATGGAAATGCAACGTGTCCCTGCAGCAGGATACGAGATCAAAGGCTTGCCCATTTGCGGATTCGACCGCAAACACTTGCTCAAGAACTTCGCTGTACTTTTCAGAATCTGGAAAAGCCAAAGAATGGCTAAGAAGATCATCAAGGACTTCAAGCCAATGGCAGCAGTAGGAGTTGGAGGCTATGCAAGCGGTCCAACTCTCAACGTGTGTGCCAGCAAAGGTATTCCCTGCCTCATCCAAGAGCAGAACTCTTATGCCGGAGTAACCAACAAGCTTCTGGCCAAAAAAGCCAGAAGATATGTGTGGCGTATGAGGGAATGGAGCGTTTCTTCCCTGCCGACAAGATTATCATGACAGGTAATCCCGTAAGACAGAATGTGCTGAGCACTACTCTCACTAAAGAGGAAGCACGCAAGCAGTTCGGTCTGAACCCTGAGAAAAAGACAATTCTGCTCGTAGGCGGAAGCTTAGGTGCAAGAACCATCAACGAAAGTGTCTTGCAGAACCTGGACATCATAGAAAAAAGTGGCGTACAGTTTATCTGGCAAACAGGTAAGTACTACCACGAGAGCATCGTCAATCAGCTCAAAGACAAAGACCTTCCTATGCTGAAGGTTACCGATTTCATTAGCGACATGGGGGCAGCCTATCAAGCAGCCGACCTTGTCATAAGTCGTGCAGGAGCCAGCAGTATCAGCGAGTTCTGCCTTATCGGCAAGCCTGTCATCTTGGTACCAAGCCCGAATGTAGCAGAAGATCATCAGACCAAGAACGCCATGGCACTGGTCAACAAGGATGCAGCCATCTATGTGAAGGATGCCGACGCACCGGCAGTACTCATCAAGAAGGCTGTCGGCATAGTTGAGGATGCACAGAAACTCGCTTCTATGAGCGAGAATATCAAGAAATTAGGACTGAAGAACTCTGCCGACGTCATCGCCGACGAAGTCATAAAATTAGCAACAAAATAATGGAAATCAAAGATATAAAAGCAGTATATTTCGTAGGAGCAGGCGGCATCGGAATGAGCGCCATCGCCAGATATTTCTTAAAGAAAGGGCTCACCGTAGCCGGTTACGACAAGACTCCATCCGAGTTGACACACGAACTGGAAAAGGAAGGTATGCTCATCCACTATGAGGAGAATGTGGAACTGATTCCTTCTGCATGCAAGGATGCCAAGAACACGCTGGTCATCTACACACCTGCCATCCCCGCCACCCATCAGGAGCTTGTATACTTCCAGCAGAATGGATTCACCATCGAGAAACGTGCTCAGGTATTGGGCACACTCACCCGCACACACAAAGGACTATGCGTGGCCGGTACTCATGGCAAGACATCCACTTCCACCATGTGCGCACACATCATGCACGAGAGTCATATCGACTGCAACGCATTCCTCGGAGGCATTTCAAAGAACTATGGAACCAACTACATCCTGTCCGACAAGAGCGACTATGTAGTCATTGAGGCTGATGAGTTCGACCGCAGTTTCCACTGGCTTCGTCCCTGGATGAGCGTCATTACAGCTACCGACCCCGACCATCTTGACATCTATGGCACAAAGGAAGCCTACTTGGAGAGTTTCCGCCATTATACAGAACTCATCCAACCTGGCGGTGCCCTCATCATCCACAAAAACCTGGAAATGAAACAGCATGTACAGGAAGGCGTTCGCGTATATGAATACAGCCTCAACGAAGGAGACTTCCATGCCGAGAACATCAAGATCGACAACGGCGAAATCACATTCGACTTTGTTTCTCCTATTGAGAACGTGCCCGGTGTTATCTTAGGACAACCCGTTCCTATCAATATAGAGAATGGAGTGGCAGCTATGGCCATGGCACAGCTCAATGGCTGCACAGCAGAAGAGTTGCGACAGGGCATGAAGACTTACGAGGGAGTGGTTCGCCGCTTCGACTTCAAGATTAAGACCGACAAGTTGGTACTGCTTTCCGACTATGCTCATCACCCCAAGGAGATTTACCAGAGTGCAAAGAGCCTAAGCGAGTTGTACAAGAACCGTAAGATAACAGCTATCTTCCAGCCTCATCTGTACACCCGTACAAGAGATTTCTACAAGGACTTTGCCGACAGTCTGAGCATGCTCGACGAAGTAATCCTCTGCGACATCTATCCTGCAAGAGAGCAACCTATACCAGGAGTCACCTCCAAACTCATCTACGACAACCTCAAACCAGGCGTAGAGAAGAGTATGATTCATAAGGAAGATGTTCTCGACCTCGTAAGAAGCAGAGACTTCGACGTGCTCGTCATACTCGGAGCTGGCGACTTGGACAACTATGTCCCTGAAATAGAAAAAATTCTAAAGGAAAAAATATAATGCGCATCAATTGGAAGAAGACTATTATCATCTTGCTCGACCTCATGCTCGGCGTTTACCTGACTTTCGCTATCACCAAGTTTAACAAACCTGATGAAAGCAAGAAAGTCTGCACAAAGGTGAACATCAACATACAAGACGAGATGACGAATGGTTTTCTGAACGCTAAAGAAATAAAGAAAAGGTTAGAAGCAAAGCAACTGTACCCTCTGAAGAAGAAGATGACCGACATCAGTGCCCGCAAAATAGAAGAGACACTGAAGACCAGTCCTTTTGTCAAGACAGCAGAATGCTACAAGACACAAAACGGCCTTGTCGACATCCATCTGACACAGCGAATGCCTATCGTGCGGATAAAGAGCGCCAACAACGAGGACTACTATATTGACGACCACTATCAGGTGATGCCGAATACCAAATATACAAGCGACCTCATTGTTGCGACAGGGCAGATCAACAAATGGTTTGCACAGAACTATATCTCACTATTAAGCAAATCGCTTATGGTCAACGAGTTATGGAGAAACCAGATAGAACAAATCAATGTTCTGCCCGACAGAAGCATAGAACTGGTACCCAGAGTAGGCAACCACATTGTATATATAGGACGCCTGCCTGAATGCAGCTCAAAGAGGAAGAGAGAAGAGGATATCAACAATTTTGTCAATAAGAAAATGGACAGATTGGAGAAATTCTACAAATACGGACTCTCACAGGCAGGATGGAACAAATACTCGTACATCAACATCGAGTTCGACAACCAGATTATCTGCAAAAAGAGGCAGCAATAAACAACACAGCAAATAAAAAATAGATAAATAGATACAACTATGCCAAAGGAATTTATCGTAGCAATTGAACTTGGTTCATCAAAGATGACAGGTATAGCAGGACAGAAGAACCTGGATGGAAGCATCACGGTTCTTGCCACAGTGGAGGAAGACTCGTCTTCTTGCATCAGGAAAGGTGTGATATACAATATCAACCAGACATGTCTTTGCCTGACCAATATCATCAAAAAGTTGAAGGCAATACTGAAGCAAGATATCCGACAGGTTTATGTCGGTGTGGGTGGCCGTTCTATCCGCAGTATCAAGAACGTGATCGTGAAAGACCTGCCTGAGCACACCATCATCACACAGGAAATGATCAACGAGTTGATGGACATCAACCGCAACATGACCTATCCAGACCAGGAAATCCTTGATGCCATCACCCAAGAATACAAGATAGACAGCCAGCACCAGCTGGATCCTGTTGGCATACAGTGTTCTCACCTCGAGGGCATCTTCCTGAATATCCTGTGGCGCAGGACTTTCTACAACAACATCAACACTTGTTTCGAGAATGCCCACATCTCTATTGCCGAGATGTATCTTGCACCTCTGGCATTGGCCGACCATATACTGACAGACTCTGAGAAGAGAGCAGGTTGTATGCTTGTCGACTTAGGTGCCGACACCACTACAGTATCAGTCTACAGCAAGGGCATCTTGCGTCATCTCTCAGTCATCCCACTGGGAGGCAACAATATCACAAAAGACATCACCAGCCTGCAAATCGAGGAACAGGATGCCGAGAAGATGAAGCTCAAATATGGCAAGGCTTATACAGAGAACAGCAATATCGACCCGACACTCAACTACCCGATAGACAAAGACCGTGTAGTAGAAAGCAAAAAGTTTATCGAGATTGTGGAAGCACGTGTTGAGGAAATCGTGGAGAATGTATGGTTCCAGGTTCCAGCAGAATATGCCGACAAACTGCTGGGTGGCATCATCCTTACCGGAGGTGGCAGCAATATGCCAGAGATTGGCAGGGCCTTCAAGATGCACACTCATATCGACAAAATTAGAATTGCCAAGTTCATCAACCAGACAGTCAACTCGAAAGATCCAAGATACACCAACCACGACGGAACAATGAACACTGTTCTTGGATTGTTGGCAAAAGGCAATATGAACTGTGCTGGCGACGAAATCAACACCGACCTGTTCAATCAGGATGGTCACACCACTGTCAATGATGTACATAAGACTCCACGAAATCCTAACGATACAGTTGGAACAGGCGTAGTTCTCACTGCTGCCGAAAAGCAGAAAGCAGAAGAGGAGGCACGTAAGAAAATAGAAGAAGAGGAAGAGGCTGCAAGAAAAGCTGCCGAAGAGGAGGCTGAGCGAATCAAGAAAGAGAAGAAAGAGAAGAGCATCTTCCACAGAGGCTTCCGATTCTTGAAGAAATTCGTCGAAGACAGTATTTCTGAGGAAGAATAGTTACACCTCTTTAATATATATATACAAACAACAAATTTAATATAGATATTCATCATGCAAGATAACACTCCACATATTCTGGATTTTGGAGAACCAGAGAAAGAGAACAGCATCATCAAGGTAATTGGTGTAGGCGGTGGCGGCGGTAATGCAGTCAATCACATGTACAAAGAGGGCATCCATGATGTGAGTTTCGTACTCTGCAACACCGACAATCAGGCTCTCAACGACTCTCCTGTGCCCGTACATCTCCAATTAGGCAAGGAAGGACTTGGTGCCGGCAACAAACCAGAAAAAGCACGCGAGGCAGCCGAAGAAACATTGGACGACATCAAGAACATGCTGAATGATGGTACCAAAATGACCTTCATCACAGCTGGTATGGGTGGCGGCACCGGTACTGGTGCAGCTCCAGTCATAGCAAGAGTAAGCAAGGAATTAGGCATTCTTACCGTAGGTATCGTTACAATCCCCTTCCGTTTCGAGGGAACTAAGAAGATAGACCAAGCTCTGGATGGTGTTGAGGAAATGTCAAAGCACGTCGATGCACTGCTCGTTATCAACAATGAGCGCCTGCGTCAGATTTATCCAGAACTGGCTGTGCTCGATGCTTTCGGCAAAGCAGACGACACACTGAGCATTGCAGCCAAGAGTATCGCCGAAATCATTACCGTACACGGACTCATCAACCTCGACTTCAACGATGTGAAGACAGTATTGAAAGATGGTGGCGTGGCAATCATGAGTACAGGTTATGGCGAGGGAGAAGGCAGAGTAAAGAAAGCCATCGAGGATGCGCTCAACTCTCCATTGCTCAACGACAACGATGTGTTCAACTCCAAGAAGATTCTTCTCAGCATTGCCTTCTCAAGTGAGAGAAAAGACAACACAGGTCTCACCATGGACGAGATGAATGACGTCAACGACTTCATGGGCAACTTTGGCGACGACTTCGAACTGAAATGGGGATTGGCTATCGACCCCGAGCTGGGCAACAAGGTAAAGGTGACTGTTCTTGCAACAGGATTCGGCATAGAGGATGTAGACGGTATGAACGTACATCTCAGAAAACACACAGAGGAAGAGACACGCAGAATCGCCGAACAGGAAGAGAAAAGAGCTGAGCGAGAAGACCGCAGAAAACATTACTATGGTTCTGACGGCAATACACCTCAGTACAAGCGTCATCCACATATCTTCCTCTTCCGTCCTGAAGACCTGGACAACGAGGACGTCATCATGCAAGTGGAAGATACTCCAACCTACAAGCGTACACGTCAGATGCTTGAAGACATTCGCCACATCGCCTCCGGTCAGCAAGAAACCACTAAGAAAGAAGAGGGCGACGAACCAGTAAAGGGCGTCATCAGTTTCGCTTAAACAAACAGTTCCTTCAATATAGGGAGAGTTTTCAATTCGGGAAAATCGGGCATGTGCAACCGATAATAACTTATAATCACCTCTACACATCTGTTACGCTCCTGCCGTGACATTGTGTAGAGGTGCATTGTTTGAAAGCGAAGCCTCATCAAATCGCGCATCCGCAAAGAATCATCTTTCGACAAGAACATCGAATGCACAGATGCTGGGGCAACAAACATTCCCTCACTCAGGTCGAAGCAACCACCTTGTGACGCATCTTCCACATTGGGCGCAATTCCCAAGAACAAGGTAAGACGAATCATGAAAACGATATGGAAGTTGGCAAACCCTTCACGCGCCAAGTCCAACCATTGCAGACTGCTCACTACAAAACTGAACAAGGAAACGTTCTCCTGCTCGTGGCGTGTAGTATAATACAAGAACTCAGAAAGGAACATCGCCATAGACATTTTATAGGGCGAAACCGGAATATCTGTAAAAGGAACAGCAATGAAAACATCCTTGAGCCGTTGCAGACTGGCCTTAGGACGATAATCAAACTCTAAGGACAAAACAGAAAGAGGTTGAAAATACTGACGCTTCACCTTAGCCTTCGCCGATTTGGCAGATGAATCATAAAAGACAAAACGCCCCAATGCCTCGGTAAGAAAATCAACAACAAGTTGATTGTCACCGAATTTAACCACATGTAGCACAACAGCTTTCGTTTTTATAACCATTTACTCGCCTTTTTTACCAAAACTATGGCAAAAATACGAAAAAATATGCATTTGAAGAAAAATTCCACATAAAAAATTTGTGAGAACAAAAAAAATGTAGTAACTTTGCACCCGCAAACAACAAATGGTCCCTTCGTCTATCGGTTAGGACGAGAGATTTTCATTCTCTAAAGAGCAGTTCGACTCTGCTAGGGACTACAAGTAGAATATATAATAATAAAAAAGATGGCAAATCATAAATCATCAATCAAGAGAATCCGTCAGGACAAAAAGAAGTCTCTGCACAATAAGTATTATGCAAAGACCATGCGTAACGCTGTACGCAAGTTGCGCAACATGACAGATAAGGAAGAGGCTACAAAGCTGTATCCTACTGTTCAGAAGCTTTTAGACAAGTTGGCTAAGATCAACATCATCCACAGCAACAAGGCTGCTAACTTGAAGTCTGGTCTTGCTCAGCATATCGCTAAGTTGGGCTAATCTCAAATTAGGAGATAAACATACATAAGCTGCATTCCGAAAGGATTGCAGCCTTAATTTGTTTACCAAACACCCAGGAACTCACCCACAAAAGGAGCATAAACGACCCTTTTGAATATAAAAGGGAAAAATAAAAAATAAGCATCGCTTTTTGTGGTTTTTTAGCAACATTCTATCCCTTTTCTCGCTTTTTTTTGTTATCTTTGCACGGAAATAATACTAAACAAAGAAATGGCAGAAAATCAAAACAACGCAAATAATTATTCAGCGAGCAACATCCAAGTTCTCGAAGGACTTGAGGCTGTTCGCAAACGTCCTGCGATGTACATCGGTGACATCTCCGAGAAAGGTCTGCATCACTTGGTAAATGAGACTGTAGACAACTCTATCGACGAGGCCATGGCAGGTTACTGTACAGACATAGAGGTAACTATCAACGAAGACAACTCTATCACAGTAGAAGACAACGGACGTGGTATTCCTGTAGACGAGCATGAAAAATTGCACAAGTCTGCTCTCGAAGTAGTAATGACAGTACTCCATGCCGGAGGTAAGTTCGACAAAGGTTCCTACAAAGTTTCCGGAGGTTTGCACGGTGTGGGTGTTAGTTGCGTTAATGCTCTGTCAACACACATGATGTCTCAGGTGTTCCGTGGAGGCAAGATCTACCAGCAGGAATACGAAAAGGGAAAGCCTCTCTATCCTGTAAAGGTGATTGGCGAGACCGACAAGCGCGGTACACGCCAGCAGTTCTGGCCAGACCCAACCATCTTCACCACTACAATATACAAATGGGATATTATTGCAAGCCGCATGCGTGAGTTGCATTCCTTAATGCCGGTATCAAGATAACGCTGACAGACCTTCGTCCCGACGAAGAGGGAAAAACGAAACAGATGGTGTTCCATGCCAAGGACGGTTTGAAGGAATTCGTTCGCTATGTAGACCGTCACCGCACTCATCTCTTCGACGATGTCATCTATCTGAAGACAGAAAAGCAGGCATTCCTATCGAAATTGCCATCATGTATAATACTGATTACAGCGAGAATATTCACTCGTATGTAAACAATATCAACACCATCGAGGGTGGAACCACCTCACTGGTTTCCGCATGGCGCTCACCCGCACACTGAAAGCATACGCAGAAGCAGAGCCAACCATAGCCAAGCAGATTGAGAAAGCCAAGGTCGAGATTGCACCTGAAGATTTCCGCGAGGGTCTTACAGCTGTCATCTCTATCAAGGTCGCTGAGCCGCAGTTTGAAGGTCAGACCAAGACCAAGCTTGGAAACAGCGAGGTACAGGGTGCCGTACAACAGGCTGTCAATGAAGCTTTGACCGACTATTTAGAGGAACATCCAGACGAGGCAAAGAAGATTTGTGAAAAAGTGGTCTTGGCCGCTACAGCACGTATTGCAGCACGCAAGGCACGCGAGAGTGTACAGCGCAAGAACTTTATGACAGGTGGAGGTCTGCCAGGCAAGTTGGCCGACTGCTCTATCAAGGATCCTAAGGAGAGCGAGATTTTCCTTGTCGAGGGTGACTCGGCTGGTGGTTCTGCCAAGCAGGGACGCGACCGCTTCCATCAGGCTATTCTTCCTTTGCGCGGTAAGATTCTTAACGTAGAGAAGGTGCAATGGCATAAGGTGTTCGAGGCGGAGTCTGTAATGAACATCATCCAGAGCATCGGAGTCCGCTTCGGAGTAGACGGAGAAGACAGCAAGGAGGCCAACACAGACAAGTTGAGATACGACAAGATTATTATCATGACGGATGCCGATGTCGATGGTTCACACATCGACACCCTGATTATGACATTGTTCTATCGCTTCATGCCAAAGGTTATCGAGGAGGGACACCTCTATATCGCCACTCCACCACTGTACAAATGTTCTTTCAAGAACAAGGTGAGCGAATACTGCTATACAGAACAGCAGCGCCAGGCCTTTATCGACAAGTATGGCGAAGGCGTGGAAGACAAGAACATCCACACTCAGCGATACAAAGGTTTGGGTGAGATGAACCCCGAGCAGCTCTGGGAAACCACCATGGACCCAAAGACACGACTCCTCAAACAAGTCACCATCGAAAATGCAGCTCATGCTGATGAGATCTTCTCTATGCTGATGGGAGACGATGTAGAGCCACGCCGTGAGTTTATCGAGCAGAACGCAACCTACGCTAATATCGACGCTTAATTAAACCATTTATACCAGGGCGGACTTCTTATCAAGAATGTCCGCCCTTTTAGTACTTAAATCCCAAAACCATGAGAAAGTTTGTTTTCTCAGCGCTACTCTTAGCCAACAGTTTACCAGGACTTGCACAGGACAAGTTACCATTCAACTTATGGTACACCAAGCCTGCAACAGTCTTCGAAGAGTCCTTGCCTATAGGCAACGGCAAATTGGGAGCCCTCATATATGGAGGCGCCAACAACGATTCTATTTACCTCAATGACATCACCCTGTGGACGGGAAAACCTGTTGACAGGCAGGAAGGAGGCGAAGCCTACAAGTGGATTCCTAAGATAAGGGAAGCACTCTTCAGAGAAGATTACAAGGCTGCCGACTCACTCCAGTTGCATGTGCAAGGGCACAATTCGGAGTATTATCAGCCTCTTGCCATCATCAACATCAAGGACCAGAACCCAGGACAAGCCACCCAGTACTACCGTCAGCTCAGTCTCGACAGCGCCATAGCCACACTTCGCTATAGCCGTGAAGGGGTTAACTACACCAGGGAGTACTTCGCATCACATCCAGATAAAGTGATAGCCATCAGGCTCACCGCATCACAGAAACAAGCCATCAACTGCGACATCTCGCTTACATCGCTTATCCCTCATCAGGTAAAAGCTTCAGGCAACCAACTCACACTTACTGGTCATGCCATGGGAGAGCCAGAGAACAGCACGCATTTCTGCTCCATACTGAGCATACGAAACACAGATGGAAGTATCACGCCTACCGACTCTACCCTGCACCTACAGGGCGTGAGCGAGGCCATCATATACTTCGTAAACGAGACCAGCTATAATGGTTTCGACAAGCATCCCGTGACCGAAGGAGCTCCATATATAGAAAAGGTGGCAGATGACGCCTGGCATCTGGTCAACTATACTTATCCCGAACTACGCCAACGTCATGTAAACGACTACAAACAATTTTTCGACCGCACCCGTTTCATACTGAAAGGAGCCCGATACGACACTCAGCGCAACACGGAGCAACAACTCCTCGACTATACAAAGAAGCAGGAACAAAACCCATATCTCGAGATGCTCTATTTCCAGTTTGGCAGATACCTGCTCATCAGTTGCTCACGCACTCCGGGTGTTCCTGCCAACCTGCAAGGCCTGTGGGCACCAGCGTCTGTCGCCATGGCGAGGCAACTATACCACCAACATCAATCTGGAAGAGAACTACTGGCCTGCAGAAGTAGCCAACCTCTCAGAACTCACCATGCCTGTAGAAGGACTGGTAAAGGCCCTTGCCGTAACAGGAAAGTACACCGCCAAGCATTTTTATGGTATAGAGGAAGGCTGGTGTGCCGGACATAATACCGATGCATGGGCCATGAGTAATCCTGTAGGCACCAAAAAGGGAAGCCCCAAGTGGAGCAACTGGAACATGGGTGGAGCCTGGCTCGTACAGACTCTTTGGGATCACTATGACTACACACGCGATCTCGACTTCCTGCGCCAGACAGCTTACCCACTGATGAAAGGTGCTTCCGACTTCATGCTGAAGTGGCTTATCGACAACCCCAAGAAGCCGGGCGAACTCATCACAGCCCCTTCCACCTCACCCGAGGCACAATATATAACAGACAAAGGCTACAAGGGAAGCACCCTATATGGAGGAACTGCCGATCTTGCCATCATTCACGAGCTCTTCAGGAATACCATCAAGGGAGCAAAGGCACTCAATACCGACCTTGCATATCAGGCTACTCTGCAAGATGCATCAATCGTTTGCATCCTTATCAGATAGGCAAGAGGGGTAATCTGCAAGAATGGTACTACGACTGGGACGACCGGGATTGGCAACATCGCCATCAGTCTCATCTCTTAGGTCTGTATCCTTTCAACCATATCACATTAGCCAAGACTCCTGAAATTGCTGCAGCCGCATCCAAATCGTTGGAGATCAAGGGCGACAACTCTACTGGTTGGAGTACAGGATGGCGCATCTGTCTGTGGGCTCGTCTGCACAGAGCCGACAAGTCGTACGCCATTCTGCGCAAACTGCTCAACTATGTCAGTCCCAACACGTTAAAGAACCATTCTTCCGGAGGCACTTATCCCAACCTCTTTGATGCTCACCCACCCTTCCAGATTGATGGAAACTTTGGTGGAACTGCTGGTATCTGTGAGATGCTGATGCAGTGTGATGGCGACACGATGGAACTGCTGCCATCACTCCCTGAAGTATGGAATACTGGCGAGATAAACGGTATCAAGCGCGTGGCAACTACAAGATAGACCTCAGTTGGAAGAATCGGAAGGTTGCCAAAGCCAAGATTACCAGCCATCAGGCTGGCGTGCTCACCGTTTGCTACAACGGCAAACAGAAAAAACTGCATTTCAAGGCTGGTGAGACCAAGACTGTCAAATAAAAGGCTGCGACCAAGTGACGATAATAATAACTTTCAAATAAATGATACGCAAAATCATTTGTATCATATTCTCCATCATCTGGGTACTGAACTCGCATAGTCAAGAGTTCGGTACCCACTGGATTTCTTATCCCTTTCCCGACGACAGCACCGAGGTGATGTTCCGCCATACTTATATCACCAAGCACCGTCCCCAACAGGCATATATCACCTTTGCCAGTATGGGCAGCTGCAAGGTATATATCAACGAGAGAAATGTATCGAGAGAAGTCTACTACAGAAACACAACTCCGCAAGGAATCCTTCTGCATACCTACGATGTGACTCGTTATCTGCGACCAGACTCCAATACCATAGCCGTATGGTATGCGCCATGCCCTCAGGCTACAGCATATTCACAGAATGCTGCCAGCAAACAACTAACATTGGATTATTATGGAACAAGCCATAACGGCTCGGCGTTCTATCAACAAGCCGACGAATCCTGGAGCTGCAGCCTGTCTGAAGGCAACCGGATAACGCAAGACAGCATAGGAAACACCATAGAGGTTTTCGACAACAGACAATATGACAACAACTGGAAAGCCTCCGACTTCTTCTTCCAAGAATCCGAAAAGCCCGTGCACAGACTTTTGAAAGAGACCAAGGGCATCTACACCACACTACCCACTTACCCTGCCTATGTCAACAGGCTAAGACATGTATTGTCGCCTATTGCCGAATACGAAGATTCTTTAGGCCTCCACTACGACTTCGGCCGTTTCTTCCAAGCTCCGTACGCATCACACTGCGCGAGGCCAAGAAGGGAGAAAGACTTGAGATAAACGGACTGGTATATATCTGCAGTGGCGAAATGGACGAACAAGCCTTCCGCCGTCTCAGCACGAGCCGGCAAAAATCCATCACCATCAAGGGCGACCGCCATTTCCGCAAGAGTCAGATACAGAAAATAGAAGGATTGGAAATCTACTAATAGCCCAACTCACGGGCTACAGCACACAGTTCGTCATACCACTCTTGTCCAAATCGTTTGACAAGAGGGCCTTCGAGGAACTTATATACGGGCAGGTTCAACTCCTCGCCCTTCTTCACGGCTGCCTTACAGATCTTCCATTTGTTATAGTTCAAACCATACACCCCGTTGCCAAAGTGTTTGGCACGAATGGGATACAAGGCACATGAGATGGGTTTCATGAACTTAGACTTTCCCTCACGATAGGCACGCTCCAAGGCACAAAGACAGCAGTTCTGTATGGTGTGCCCGTCGTTCATGTCTTTCAGGTCCTGATAGCAGGTAAACACGCAGTCCTTGCCATTGACGATGCTCGTCACCAAGTCGCCTTCTATATCCGTATACGCCACACCCTGCTTATCTATGACAGCCTGTGCCGAAGCCGACAGGTCTTCCCAAACGACATCGAGCATATTCTCTATCTCCATAATCTCGTCGAGGCTTACAGGAGCACCGGCATCGCCTTCGATACAGCACTCTCCCTTGCAGGCATCAAGGTCGCAACAGAATTTTTCAGTAATAATATTAGGTGATACCAGCACATCACCCACCTGAAGAATACGCAGTTCGTCTTTGTTCATAAATGTTTCCTGTATATATAAATATGTATAACCTCTTTTCTGCTGCCTCTACCATTGTATCGGTTCTATCCCATTCTGTCTGAGATATTCGTTACAGCGGGAGAAATGATGATTGCCAAACCATCCGCCGCGGTTGGCAGATAATGGCGAAGGATGCACGCTCTGCAATATCAGATGGCGCGAAGAGTCGATGAGTGAAGCCTTGCTGCGGGCATAGCCTCCCCAAAGAATAAATACCAGATGCTCCTTGTCCCTGCTGAGAGCCTTGATAGCAGCATCCGTAAACTGTTCCCATCCTTGCGCTGATGGCTCGCAGCCTGATGGGCTCTAACTGTCAGGGTGGCATTGAGCAATAACACTCCCTGTTTGGCCCAGCGGGTCAGATCACCTGTAGCAGGCATCGGAATACCAAGATCCATCTGTATTTCCTTAAAGATATTCACCAACGATGGTGGAAAAGTGACTCCTTCGGGTACAGAGAAACTCAGTCCCATAGCCTGTCCTGGCTCATGGTAAGGATCCTGACCGATAATCACCACCTTCACATCATCAAAAGGGCAAAGATTGAAGGCATTGAATATCAGGCGTCCGGGAGGATAACAAGGCGTATGAAGATATTCCTCTCGTACAAAGTTGCTGAGATCGACAAAATACTGCTTCTCGAACTCGTCACCTATGTGCTGTCTCCAGCTGTCTTCTATCTTTACGTTCATGCTTAATATAAATTTAAAAGTATCTCAAGATACTTGCGCAAGTATCTTATATTACTTGGCCAAGTATCTTAGGATACTTTTTATAGGTATATAAAATCGTATTTTACTTATTGTCAGAAATCAAGTTCTCACCTGTCATGTCAGCAGGCTGCTCCAAGCCCATGATATGGAGGATAGAAGGAGCCACGTCGGCCAGACGACCATCCTTAACAGTAGCTGAGTTGTTGTCTGTTACATAGATGAATGGCACTGGGTTCAGCGAGTGGGCGGTGTTTGGAGTACCGTCAGCATTGATGGCATGATCTGCATTTCCATGGTCAGCGATGATGATAGCCTCATAATCGTTGGCCTTAGCTGCCTCGATAACATCCTTTACGCAGTTGTCTACAGCATGAACAGCCTTGGCAATAGCATTGTAGATACCGGTGTGGCCTACCATATCACCATTGGCGAAGTTGACAACGATGAAGTCATACTCCTGTGTATTGATGGCACCCACCAACTTGTCCTTCACCTCGTAAGCGCTCATCTCTGGCTTCAAGTCGTAGGTAGCAACCTTTGGAGAAGGCACGAGGATACGGTCCTCACCCTCATAAGGTGTCTCACGGCCACCATTGAAGAAGAATGTCACGTGTGCATACTTCTCTGTCTCAGCTGTATGGAGCTGCTTCTTGCCCTGCTTGCTCAGGTACTCACCAAGAGTATCCATTACATTTTCCTTAGGGAAGAGGATGTGTACACCCTTGAAGCTTGCATCATATGGAGTCATGCAGTAGTACTGCAGGTCCTTGATGGTGTGCATGCCTTCCTCTGGCATATCCTGCTGAGTCAACACCTGGGTCAGCTCCTTGGCACGGTCGTTACGGTAGTTGATGAAGATAATGACATCACCTTCCTGTATGGTGCCGTCAACGGTAGAGTTGCAGATTGGCTTGATGAACTCGTCGGTCACGTCCTCATCGTAGCTTTCCTGCATAGCCTTTACCATATCGTCTGCCTGCTTGCCCTTGCCCTCTACGAGCAGGTCGTAAGCCTCTTTCACACGGTTCCAGCGTTTGTCACGGTCCATAGCATAGAAACGACCTACGATGCTTGCGATATGAGCATCGTTCTTCTCGCAACAAGCCTGAACCTGCTCGATGAAGCCCTTACCGCTCTTTGGGTCGGTATCACGGCCGTCCATGAAACAGTGAACATATGTATTCTTCAAACCATATTCCTTAGAAATCTCAATCAACTTGTAGAGGTGGTTGAGAGAAGAGTGCACGCCGCCAGTAGAAGTAAGACCCATCAGGTGGAGCTTCTTGCCTGTCTTCTGAGCATAGCTGTAAGCGTTGATGATTTCCTGATTCTTCAGAATATCACCGCTTTCGCAAGCCTTGTTGATCTTAACGAGGTCCTGATATACCACACGACCTGCGCCGATATTGAGGTGACCTACCTCTGAGTTACCCATCTGTCCTTCAGGCAAGCCTACGTTTTCACCGCAAGCCTGGAGCTGAGAGTGTGCTGAAACTGCTGTCAAATAATCTAGGTAAGGAGTTGGCGTATTATAGATTACGTCACCCTTGCCATGCTGTCCGATTCCCCATCCATCGAGAATCATCAAAAGAGCTTTTTTTGCCATAATTACATTAAAGATATAAAAATTCGAATTCTGCGTGCAAAGTTAAGCAATTTCACCGAAACGGCAAAGCAAGGCTCATGAAAAATAATAAAAAAAGACTTGTTGCGTTATATCTTCAGAACAATGTCTTTTTATCAATGAAGAATAGAATCGTACAATTAGACTTTCTGAAGTGTGTGTTCATCCTGCACGTCATCATGATACACTTGGTTTATTTGGGACAGACCTACCCCTGGCTCAAGGAGTTCTTTCTGCTCTATACTACGCCTGTCTTCTTTGTCATCTCGGGTTTCCTGGCTCATGTCGACAAGCCATTTTCCGAATTCTGCCAAAAGGTGAAATGGTGGCTTGTGCCCTACATCGTCATGGAGGGCCTCTACATCATCCTGGCTTCGATACTGCCCATCAATGAGCATATCGACAGGCTCGACATACTCGTCTTTCTGCGCAAACTCGCCATGGAGCCACTGGGGCCATACTGGTACATCCACAACCTCATCATCAGCTATGTGGCCTATTATGCCGTTTCATGGCTTTACCGCAACAAAATCAAGATAGGAGCCCTGCTGCTCACAGTTGCCTTCATCGGTATTTTTGTGGTTTGGTTGGGCATCATCTCCTGGCATTGCTGCATCTTCTTCACCATTGGTGTGGGCATCAAGCTCCTTCGCGTGCCGTTCCTGAGTGTCTTCCGTCCGTCATTGTTTGCCATCATCGTCACCATCGTGGGCATTACTTCCTGGCAGAGTTCTTATCCTGCCCTGGTCCGCAGCCTGTGGCTCACCTACGTGATGACAGTATTCTGGCTGACGGTATATAGATTCATGCCCCAGCTCTTCAGGAAAGGAGCATTCGTCATCGGAAAGAACACCCTCCCCATCCTGTTGTTCTCGCCGGCTTTCACCATCATCACCAAGCTCTTTGTGCCTTTGTTCACTTTCGACCCTACGGTCATCCTCTTCACAATAACAGCTGTGGCCTTCACCGTCTGCGGTTGTTTGCTGACGGCAAAGGCCATGGACTATCTCAGGATTTCTCCTTATTTCTGCGGAAGGATCATTTCTTCTGTCGCAAGTAACTCATCAGAACATACACAGGACAGGCGAAAGCATCTAAATAATCATTCGAAAGCTTACTACTTTATACGACAGCACCACTCGTTTCACTTTGTCCTGTCCATACTTCTGTTGATAGTAATCCGTCAAGTCACAAGTAAAAGTTCCATACTTCGTAGGGTCTTCACCAGAAGGTCGTCTCACTTCATCCAGCGAGAAAGTAAAGGCCTGCTTCTTATCCATGTCAGGCCAAGCATAAAACTTGTATTCTGTATCTCCTTTTGCATAATCCACATAAAAGTCCCTTAAATCATCACGATCTTTGCTGGAATAACTCATATACCATCGCCCTTTACTACAATAACCAAAATAAATCATCTCTCCTACCTGCAGTTTCGGAAGAACTTGTGACTCATACATATCAGCACGTATGATCTCCTTCAAATCAGAAGCGCAATCTATTTTTTCGATTCGGTCTGTTATTCTCCAGAAGTCTATAGCCTCTGTCTTTACCCCAACCATAATAGAAACCTTTTCTTCACCTCTCACTAAATTGATATGAGTATAACCAATTTTCTTGGGTACAATGATATGCTTACCAGTTTCTTGATCCACTTGCAACTCTGCCACACCCTCATTCTCATTAGAAATACTGCACGATGCATCCAAGGTTCGTCCAACAGCATCCTCCAAAGAATACTCCTCATCTGCGTCCAAGAAACAATCCAACAAATAGCCGCTCCGCTCGAAATAAGGCGCATCATCGTCCTTACAGCTTGCCAACAACACGCTTAGTGCCACTAAGCACATAAGATTAATTAAACTTACTTTTTCATACGCAAAAAATTATGATAATGCAAAAGTATGAAAAAAGTGAGAGTTATCGAGTTAGAATCCGTTCACAAATCTTTCACTTTTTATAAACGACTGACATCCAAGCGTTTACAACAAGGTCACTTTTAGCAATGTGAATCATTTCACATCAGATGGAACGGATAAACGAGTCTAATTCTTCTGCTTTACCCTCTTTTTTAAACATTTTCGTGAACAAACGTTTTCTTGACATAGTTAATGCGGAAGGTTCTCGATGAACAAGTGTTGATATATCAGATAAAGATACCTCTAACTTCAGCAACAAGCATATTTGGTACTCCAAATCTGACAAATTACATATACGATAGAGTTTAAGTTTGAAATCCACAAAATATTGATTGATAGCTTGGTCCAATTCCGACCACTCTGCTTGAGTGATATTCTGATTTACTTTCATCTTATTGAGTAACAAAGAGTAAATCTCAGTCTCTTTCATTCGAGCCAAAGCATCTTTATTTGTTGACCCTTGTGATGCACTTTTTTCCAAAAGATGCTGCAACTCCTCCATCTGTCTTTTCTGTTCTATCTTGGCGTTCTTGCTATTCTTGTAATATACATAGAAACCAATTAGGACAAGACAGGTACACAATCCCAATATGACCAACAACAATTTATGCCTTTCATTCTCACTCTTCAACCTAACGTTTTCTTTTTCTCTTTGTGTATAATCATAAAGAAACTGGCATTTGGAAACAGCCTCTGTTTTGGTAATCTTTTCTATAGAATCACTATAGTTTAAAAACTTACGCCATACATTCAACTTGCCAACTTCCCCCTTTTGTTCCAACATCATTTCTAATTTTATACGATAGGCATCACATTTTGCATATACCTCTCCATACTTTTCTAATTTCTCTATGTAGTAATTGACAGAATCAGGCATATTGCGTAACTTATAGTACTTCATAGCCACACAATATATTCCACTCCTATTTTCAAGTCTGATATCACCAAACATCGGCAAAATGTATTTACCTGCAGAATCCACATTTTGATAATGAGTTTCCAGATAAATATCCGCCAAACTTGACCTTGCAGAAGTAGCCATCTGAGGCATTTTTTTCTTCAATGCCAATTGCAAAGCTTTATGACTATAAAAAATCGCACTATCCAATTGTTCCGCTGTAGAATAAGTTAGTCCCAAATCTCGCAAATCAAAAATCATTCCCTCTACATCGTTTCTTAAAGAATCAACTCTATAAGAAATTTTGTAATGGTCAATTGCTGCAGCATAATTTCCTTGATAAAACATGACATAACCAATTTGCGCATGTGTAATTCCCCACAGGCGCAAATGTTCATCGGCTGTAATGTTATCCAAGACCTTATGATAATAATCCAATGCTTGTGGTGAGTCGTGTAAATCAAAATAGGTAGAACCTGCCAAGTAATATATTTCAGGCAACATTTTCTTATCCCCCTCGCCTCATAATAAGATATCATTTGGTTCAAATTTGTCAAATCAGAATGAGGGATGTAAGCTTTGTCTTGTGCCTTTAACTTTACTAAACGGAAATACATCCAATCCGCAGTATTTGTTGTATCTAAATCTTTTCGGATTTGGGCGAGTTTCTCCAATGCCAGTTTGGGATTAGAATAACACAAACTGTCAGCCTCCACCAAAGCAGATGGATACTCATGTTTGCCACAAGAGACGCAAATTACAACCAGCAAGATAAATGATGCAATATTCTTTACCATGATGTAAACATTTATATTGACAATACGAAAATACTACATTATTCAGAAACGACAAAGCCTTAACCGATTTATTTGTGTCAAACCATCCTTAATTAACAACAATTAAACTAAATACGATACAGGAGGTGTAATACGATAAGACTCTTGTTTTCGACTTTGCTTTTTTGAAATGGATTACGCTAAAAACCCTTTTTATAAATACTGCTGCAGGGAAAATGCCTACTTATGGCACAAATGTGCCCTGACTGGGGGCACATTTGTGCTCTCTAAGGAGAAAATATACACTTTTCCTACGAAACAACCAAGCAAAAACTACACTTTTCCTATAAATAACAATAAGAAAAACTACACTTTTCCTAAAAAACGACCGGAAAAGCTGTTCTTTTCTATAGAAACTGAGAGCTATCAACTGTCAAGACAATCATGCAGGAGGGCTGAAAGAAGAGGAGAACAAAGTCTGCGAAAGGCTTTATTAGTATCTGCCCATCGTTATGGGCATTTTTGCCCATCGTATTGAACAACTCTGCCCAACGTTATGGGCAAAGTTGCCCAATGCGATGGGCAGAGTACATAGTTGTACGTGATGAAGTATTACTTCTTACACGAGAAGAGATACTTCTGCTTACACGATTAAAGTTACTTCTGCTTCAGATAATTCAACTGAACATTAGGAGCGCAGGCTCTGCTTGTCTTCTCGGTGTATTCAGCCACTTTTAATGTAGCAGTTCCCTTGATGCTGTCTTATCGTCTGCAAATTTAATAAAATCGGGACGAAAAGCCAACTTTTTCCTATCTTTTATTCCTCAAAAATCCATCTTTTCGTCATGTTTTAACCGATTAAGCATATATGATTAACATATTGTTCAGTATCATGACACAGCATTCCTATCCCTTTTCATGCAGTTTGATGAAAAGCTGATGTTACGCAGATACCATAAATTCCAAAAAAACGCAGCAATCTCATTTAAATATAGGTATAGGTAGAAAAAGCCTCAAGAACGAATGCTTTCATTAAGACAAAACCATTTCTATCTTTTACATGTTTCATCAAAAAAGCAGGAAAAATACTTGAAAACCTTGTAGGAATCAGATAATTATCGTATCTTTGCTGAATTATCCAAAAATTGGATACCAGAATTAGGACATTTAATTAATGAAAGGTATGGAACAGAGAAATTCTTCCATTGAAATCTATCGTTCCCCAGAGGGCAACATAGAGCTGAATGTAAAATTAGAGAATGATACCGTTTGGCTTACACAAAGCCAAATGGCAGAGTTGTTTGCTGTTGACAGAACATCTGTTACACGACACATTCGCAACATTTACAAGAGTCAAGAACTAGACGAAAAGTCAACTTGTGCAAAAAATGCACAGGTTCGTTTTGAGGGTAAGAGACAAATCATTCGTGATATTCCTTATTATAATCTTGACATGATTATTTCGGTAGGGTACAGAGTGAATAGCAAGAATGCGACCTCTTTCCGCCGTTGGGCAACCTCTATCTTGAAGCAATACATTATCAAGGGTTACGCCATCAACCAGAAACGCCTAGACAATTACAACGAACTGAAAGAAGTGGTTCGTTTGATGTCACGTGCGATTACATTACAAGATCAGGTTTCAGAAGGCGAATATAACGGACTGTTCAATGTCATCAGCGACTATGTTTATGCCCTGGATACTCTCGACAAATATGATTATCAGACATTACTCATAGACAAGACGACTCAAGCCGAGCCGTTCCATGCCACCTACGAAAATGCAATGGAAGCCATCAATGCTTTGAAAGAAAAGTTTGGAGGCAGTAAATGGTTTGCCAATGAGAAGGATGATTCATTCAAGAGCAGCATAGGTCAGATTTACCAAACCTTCGGCGGTGAAGAACTCTACGCTTCGGTAGAAGAAAAAGCAGCCATGCTGCTCTACCTTGTCGTAAAAAACCATTCATTCAGCGATGGCAACAAGAGAATTGCGGCCATGCTTTTTCTTTGGTTTATGGAGAAGAATGGCATTCTGTATGCAGAAAATGGACATAAGAGAATTGCCGACAACACACTCGTTGCCCTGACTCTGATGATTGCAGAAAGCAGAACTGAGGAAAAAGATGTAATGGTAAAAGTGGTCGTCAACTTGATTAACAAAGACAATCAATAGAATTGCCATTAAAAAGCCACACAACAGCTGTCCTACGCATGCACAACAGCTGAAAGACAAGCGCACAACAGCTGATGTGCGACCGCATATCAACTGTTGTGCGCTTCGAGATACTTACTGTTCCAACAACTTCTATTGTATCTCCGAACAACTTCAGTTAGTTCTTTCAGATACTTATGACGCATTCTTCAAACGCCAATAACGCTTGAGGAAAGGCATTCAAAGCATTGCGGAAGCTTATTCAAATCATTGTAGGAATCTACTTTGCTGTATCCTTTGAGCTTCGCTTATCACGGCGATAACTGCGATAATCATCCAGCGGAATCTCAATATCAGGTTCCACCAGCTCACCCTCACGTGGCAAGGCAAACTTCTGATACTTGATGTTCAAGCCACGCTCTATCCACATACTCTCATAATAGGTCTGGATAGAGAGAATCTTACGTGTTTCCTCATCGATACCCTCCTGATGATAGAGGTCCTCTGTGCGGAAGAGCACAGGCAGATGGTTGCCATCCACCATATAAGTGGTATAGGTGAAGAGGAAGTTGGAGTCCGTCTTCAGATAGATGATGCCGCCATCCACGAGGAAGTGGCGATAACGGTTCATGAAATAAGTAGATGTAAGACGCTTGCGAGGATTCTTCATCTGCGGGTCAGAGAAGGTGAGCCAGATTTCCTGCACCTCATCCTCGGCAAAGAAGCGGTCGATAATCTCGATGTTGGTACGGAGGAAAGCCACGTTCTTCTGTCCTTCCTCTATCGCCTTCTTGGCACCGGTCCACATTCGTGCGCCCTTGATATCCACACCGATGAAGTTCATTTCAGGATAGAGCTTGGCAAGTTCCACGGTATATTCACCCTTGCCGCATCCCAACTCCAGCACGATAGGGTTATCATTGTGGAAATACATCTCACGCCACTTGCCCTTCATATCGAAAGGCACGTCATCTACAACACTATATGGATACTGGAACACGTTCTCGAAACGCTCCATATCCGCAAACTTAGCTAATTTTCCTTTGCTCATTGATTCTTTTTTCTTCGTTTGGGTGCAAAGGTACAAAAATTATAAATACTCTTATTACAATTACATTTATAATTTTTGATATTTAACCAAATCTACCGGAAATTCTTTTCAGAAACGGCAGAACTGTTGCCTCCATCATCAAAAATGAAAGAACATAGACATCAGTATTGTCCTACCTCGCAACTGATACTCCTGCTCGTACGGGTCAACCCAGAATAAACGGTATAACCGTAGGTGCGCTGATTGAAAAGATTAAGCGCAGTCAGGCTCAACTCCATGCCATTCCTGAAGCCATAACTGGTGGATGCATCGGCAAGAGTAAGATTCTTGTGCTGATGATCTGCTATCTGATTGCGATAATGCTCTCCATGCAACTTGATGAACCATGACTTCAATGGCTGGAAGTTGAAAGTGAGATTCTGGGCAAGATTGGTAGAGGAAGAATCGAAACCCAAATTCTTCAATACCATCTTATCCTTATCCCAGTTCAGCTCATAGGTGAAATTGAACCAATCCACAGGACGGCCACTCCATTTTGCCGACAACATATAGTTATCAGATGAATAGGCTGAAGGAGAATCGTTCTGACGCAGGAAGCCATCAAACCTCAGATAATCAAAACCTACGCTAACGAGTCCATGCATGAATCCCAATCCCTTACTTACCTTTCCACCAGCCATCAGGTTTTCAGAACTGCTGCTGTTGGAGAAATAGGAGTTGATGATATAATCACCCACAAAATCACGAGCCACCGTAAGATGACTGTCGGACCAGCTCTTGCGGATGTAGGCATTGGCAAAGATGGTAGCAAGAGGACGCTTATAGTTGATGTTGAAGGAAACATGCTTGCTCCTGTCGGCGGTATAATCCACGAAACCCGTATAAAGATTACGGTAATCACGCATCAGCAGTCCCTGATAGAAATTCTGTTCATCCACTTCCCGCTGAGCGATTCCACCGGAAAGCGTAGCCTGCAAACGGGCTGTAAGGAAATAGCTCACGCTGAGTTGAGGAGCAACCTGTGTCTTGCTGGTATTCTCTTTCGCTCCCATCAACTTATCATTATAATAATAAGGTGTAAAGGTGATAGGCATCTGGAAACGGATATGCCAGCCACCCTGATTATACTCAGCCTCCGGCGATGCATAGGCACGGAAGAAGGTCATGTTCAACTGATTGCGCATATTACCCAGGGAATCGGGCACTCCCTCCAGATGACTCTTCAGCGTTCTGCTCAATACCTGCAAGCCAACCTTCATCATCACGGTAAAAGGCTTGAGGAAAAAGCCGAGCGAAGTATTGGTATGACTGAAGAATGCTGCCGAACGAACACTTTGATAAGCCGTTTGCTGCGAATTATCAACAGACAGAGAGTGCGGATTCACCATATAAGCATTATACGTGTTGAAGGTATAGGTTCGCTTACCACTCCGATGCAACAGTTCCAGCTTGTCTGATACTTTATATTTCGGCATCTTGACCTGCTGATGATTAGGATAAGAGCCGGCAATATCCATCATGACATCATTCCAGGACAGGTCGGCGGAAAGCTGATTGGCTACGTACGCCTTTTCGCCATTCTAAGTCAGCGTAAAGTCGGCAACCAATCTGTTCTGCTTCTGCTTAGCCTGTTCATCCTCAACATCATAAATGGTTGAATCATTCAGGAAATACTGGGTATTACTGAATGAGGAAGAAAGAAGACGGTCGTGGGTATAGACTATCTGAGAAGACAAATCCATATTTTTGCCTAACACCCAGAGATTATTGGTTGTGAAAACATGGGTCTGGTTCTTACGCACACGGGTGTCTGAAATATCCGTCAGCTGGTCGGGCGTAACATTCACGTAATCTTTCAGATTATAAGAATTTCTCATCACTCCAGTACCATCATCCGAAAAGAGGAGATTGCCTTCACCGGTTACATCCGTACCTATATTATTACTCTTGAAGGTATTGAGCGACTGGGCTTTCTTGGCAAAGCGCATCAACGACATCTCGCCTTCCCAGACATTCAGCTTACCAAACTTCTCTCCTTTCTTCTGCTCCATACCGCCACCTGCCTTCAACGTTCCTACCAGACGGCTCTTGGCAGATTCCTTCAGTTTGATGTTGATGGCAGGGTCTTGCGAGAACGACATATCTTCCAAAGCCTTGATAGGTTGATGATTGGTCATCACCTCTACCGAACCGACATCCTTCTGATGGATATTGTTGGTGGCGATGGAATAGCGACCGCCGAGCATATCATGTCCTTCGATATAAAACTTGTTGATAGCCTTGCCGTTATATTTGATTTCTCCCTTGTCCGACACCTCCATTCCCGGCATCTTCTTCAAGACATCAGCCAGACTCTTGTCGTTGGCATCGGCAAAGCTTGCCACATTGTAGGAGATGGTATCGCCTCGCTGCCGGATGCTTGGAGCCTTCACCACAACATCCTTCAGCTTTGTAGCCTGCTCCGTCAGGAGCACATGATATACAGTAGTATCCTTCGACAAAGGAATGGTTTTCACAGCATATCCCATCATCGAGAAATGCAGCACGTTACGACCGTCCGGAATAGCATTGAGCGACAGCAGGAAACTTCCATCTGCCTGTGTCTTGGTAAACTTCAGGATTCTATTGCCGGCAGCAGGTCGGATGGTAACCATCACTCCCTGCAACCCGTTGCCCGTATAGGCATCTTCCACCTTACCCGACAAGGTGACTTGCTGGGCATAGGTCAAAGTGCTCATACAGATAAACCACAGATATAAAAACAGTTGCTTCATAAATTATCTTCTTGAGAAACCAATCCGTTCTCTCTTTACGTTGATACTTATTCTTTTTCTATCAGATCATATTTCAGAGCCTCATCCGAACCACCCAGAGATATTCCCGTTGAAGCCTCGTTGATACTGTTCCGATTTTTCAGATACTTATATTTTGATTGCTGGAAATCCTTTCTTGTCGTTTTCTGAAAGCGCTTGAATTCCTTATCCAGTACCCCAAAAGTAATAGGTTTTGCACTAACCTGCTGCATTCCATTGATACAGAAATAGTATTGCTTTCTCCTATCATACACTTCCATAATCAAGCCAGGGAGTCCGCAGAACTTCCAGGGACCGTCACTTACAGGAACATCCAAGGCAAACCAGGCTGTCCATTGTCTTCCCCGGAAGCAGCAGGTACCTTTTGGCATTCATGACCGAGCACCATCTTCGTGCTGTCATTTTCCATATTCCACTCCTGTGAGTTTAAAGCATCTTCATAAAGGTAATATTGTCCCAGCAAGAAGTCGGTAACAGTTATCTTTCCTTGCGGATAATTCTTATAAATGGTAGCAGTCATTCTGCGATGGGGTATGGCATTGCGCAATTGTCGCCCTTTCAATCCTTTCCCTATCGCTTCCGTCAAGAAGCTATCCCATAGTTTATCGCCATTAGGAGAAGCCATCAGAGAATCACACTGATAAGTATAATAGCTATAGCATTTAGAACACTCCGCTCCGATTTGCAGATAGAGCAAGTCTTCCTTGCGCTGTTGTTCTCCAGACAGCGTATCCGTAAGATATTCATATACATAGCTACACAGCATATTAGCCGTATCTATCTTCTTATTTTGGGCAAAGCAATAAGATAAAAAGGCAAAAACAGAAATACGAAACACTTTCTCTCCATAACTTTTCCTTATTTAAAATAAAGATACTCTTTGATTCTATTCTCTTTCTATCAAGTCATAGTTACGTTTTTCGTCTGACAGACCTAAGGATATACCTGACGTAGCCTCGTTTATGCTATTTTGATTATGAAAATAATTATATTCAGACTTCAGAAAAGCTTTCCGGTCTGTCTTTATCCGTTTTCTATTGAAAACATCATAAACGATAGGCGTGCCAGCATCCTTCTGCAATCCCTTGATGCAAAAATATTGCTGTCTCCCCTTGTCATACACTTCCATAATCAAACCAGGAAGACCACAAAATTTCCAAGGGCCATCACTCATAGGAACATCCAAGGCAAACCATGCCGTCCAAGAGCGACCACGGAATCTGCAGGTTGCCTTCTGGCAGTTATAGCCTAATATGTTTTTAATGCTATCACCTTCTACAACCCAATTCTGTACACCCAGGCTATCACTATATTCATAATACTGAGACATCAGATTGTCCGTTACCGTCATCATATTCTGCGGATAATTCTTATAGACGCACGCCGTCATTCTGCGATGTGGAAAAGAATTAGTCAGATATCCTTCACGCTTAAAGGCTTCTTTGAATAAAGCACGAAACTTGGCCTTGCCATCTTCTGTAGATTGCAAGGAATCAGACTGGTAAGTATAATAACTACCTCAGTTCGGGATAACGAGCTCTATCTAAAGGATTTATAATGTTTTTATATAAGGGACACAGAGGCTTGGCAACCATCTATATATCTTGGATGGTTGCTGAGACAAAATCCTCATGTAAAATATGCAATGTTAGAAAAGACTCAGCTGTTTCGTATCTTC
>ENA-OQER01000174-OQER01000174.1-human-gut-metagenome-genome-assembly--contig:-NODE-174-length-35426-cov-9.902547_pt1 | contig 35426 bp, 35 predicted proteins | sample MGYA00242797_ERZ504639 | MGnify/ENA primary metagenome ERZ504639 (study PRJEB26092, sample SAMD00036306) | human gut metagenome | host: Homo sapiens | study: EMG produced TPA metagenomics assembly of... | reverse complement strand
AGGGTCGTCAGAGACGATGACGTTGATAGGATGCAGGTGTAAAGACAGCGATGTCAAAGCCGAGCATTACTAATTGCCCGAACACTTTCTTTATTATAGTTCATAGTTTCAGCTGTTGACTCTCGATTGAATCGAGAGGGACGGTGGTTCTTTACTAATCAATACAGTTTGCTTGTGTGCAAATACGTCATAACCCATTGTCAGGTGGTTATTGCGGTGAGGTCCCACCTCTTCCCATTCCGAACAGAGAAGTTAAGCTCACTTGCGCCGATGGTACTGCAATGCAATGCGGGAGAGTAGGTAGCCGCCTCCTTTCAATTTCAGAAGCCTCGATTACGAAAGTAGTCGGGGCTTTTCTGTTTTCATGCAGTTTTGCTTTCTTATCGCCCTGCTTTTTCCCACAGCTCCTTTTACCTTTTTACTCTTTTACCTTTTTACCTTTATATTGATTTATATCAAGCCTAAGTGTTACTAAGTGTTTAATTACGTAAAAATGCGCTGATAATCAGCCGATTACTTGCATAATTCGATTTTTTTTTTGTATCTTTGCAAACGATAAGAATAAGGATACCAGTATCTTGTGCTTTTTGTTGTGTGAGAAGGTATCCATTAAGGTATCTAACGGGACTGAGGTGAGCAGCCTTTCTTTTTCTCACAAGTTGCCACCGCGAAATCTCTGATGTTGTATTTCAGCTTTTCAGGTTCCATAAAACAATTAATATGAAGAGAATAACAATGGTATTAGTTAGCATGTTAATGCTGACATTAGAAATTCATGCAGCGTCGGCTGCAACATCAGGAAATGTATCCTCTACCACCGAGATGGACTGGACTCCAGTGATGGACGCTATCATTCAGGTAGAGAGTAAGGGTGATCCGAATGCTAAGAGCGGTAACTCTGTAGGTGTGATGCAGATCACTCCAATTTTAGTAGCAGAATGTAATAATATTCTGAAGCGCAAGAAATTGAAGAAGCGCTACACTTTGGCTGATAGATATAATGTAGCTAAATCTAAAGAAATGTTTCTATTGATTCAGAGTGTCTACAATCCTCTTAATAGTATCGAGCGCGCAATCCGTTCATGGAATGGCGGTAATCATTACAGTAAGAAGCGTACTCAGAGATATTTCGAGAAGGTAATGAAACTTTTGAAAAAGTAATTCTTTTTCCATAAGGCCCGATTGTTCTGAAAAAGAGCAATCGGGCTTGCTTTTTACTCGTTTTCGCCTCTTTTATGTACGTTTTGTTGCTATTCTGTTTAATAACTGTTAAATATATGCAGATTTCTGACAAAATGTTTGGTAGGGTCGGAAAAAGTCGTACCTTTGCACTCGCAATTCAGAAATGAGTTGATTATATCGCGGTGTGGAGCAGTTGGTAGCTCGCCAGGCTCATAACCTGGAGGTCGCATGTTCGAGTCCTGCCGCCGCAACAATGATCGGGTAAGAAGTTGGTCAACAACATCTTATCGATTTTTTGTGCCCTAATTTATTAATTTAACATTAAATATTTGTTTAATTCGAATTAAGTGCTACTTTTGCACAATAATATTTTATGTGCAATTAATAAAAAAGGAAGGGCTTCAATATGTCAGTATCCAAAACAAGACAAAAACTGGTAGATGTCGCACGACAACTCTTTGCCAAGAATGGTATAGCAAATACTACAATGAATGATATTGCTGTAGCTTCTGGTAAGGGAAGACGTACGCTTTATACTTATTTCAGTAGGAAGGAGGATGTCTATTACGCGGTGATAGAATCAGAGTTGGAGCGTCTTTCGGACAAGTTGGACGAGGTTGCTAATTGCAAGATGCGTCCACAGGATAAAATCATCGAGCTTATCTATACTCACCTCAGTATGATCAAGGAAACGGTTGTAAGAAACGGTAACCTCCGTGCTGAGTTCTTCCGTAACATCTGGATGGTTGAGAAGGCGAGAAAAAACTTCGATGAAGACGAAATAGAGATTCTCAGAAGGATTTATGCCGAAGGAAGAGAAGACGGTGAGTTTGATATTGATAACATCGATCTGGTGGCCGATATTACTCACTATTGTATCAAAGGTCTCGAGGTTCCATTTATCTATGGACGTTTGGGCCATGGCATGAATGTGGAGTCGAGCAAACCTCTGGTTGCCAAGGTGGTTTATGGTGCCTTGGGAAAGTCGGGCTTGAAACTCTAGATATAAGATAGAAAAAAACGTAACTAATTGATAATTAATTAAATAAGAAAGAAATGGGATTATTAAGTGGTAAAACAGCCCTTGTAACAGGTGCTGCTCGCGGCATCGGTAAGGCTGTCGCTATGAAGTTCGCCTCTGAAGGCGCTAACATCGCATTTACAGACCTCGTACTCAACGACGATATGGCTGCCGGTTTGGAAGCTACTCGTAAGGAGATTGAGGCTCTTGGTGTAACCTGTCGTGCTTATGCTGGTAATGCAGCAGATTTCGAGGAGACACAGAAGACAGTTAAGCAGATTCATGAGGACTTCGGTTCTATCGATATCCTGGTTAACAATGCAGGTATCACCAAGGACGGTTTGATGCTCCGTATGAGCGAGGCTCAGTGGGATGCTGTTCTGAATGTAAACTTGAAGTCAGCCTTCAACTTCATTCATGCTTGCTCTCCAATCATGCTTCGTCAGCGTGGTGGTTCTATCATCAACATGGCTTCTGTAGTAGGTGTTCATGGTAATGCAGGTCAGTGCAACTATGCAGCTTCTAAGGCTGGTATGATTGCTTTGGCTAAGTCTATCGCTCAGGAGTTGGGTCCTAAGGGCGTACGCGCTAATGCGGTAGCTCCTGGTTTCATCGAGACTGCAATGACTGCACAGTTGCCTGAGGAAATCCGCAAGGATTGGATGCAGAAGATTCCATTGCGTCGTGGTGGTCAGACTGAGGATATCGCAAATGTTTGTCTCTTCCTCGCTTCCGACTTGTCTAGCTATGTAAGCGGTCAGGTTATTCAGATCGACGGTGGTATGAACATGTAATCCCTCGGCAACGTTTTGTTGATAAAACATGCAGGTAGTTTACGAAGACAACCATATAATCATAGTCTCTAAGAGAAGTGGCGAAATCGTACAGGGCGACAAGACCGGCGACGAACCTCTCTCGGAGACTGTGAAACAGTACATCAAGGAGAAGTATCACAAGCCGGGAAATGTATTTCTCGGGGTGGTGCATCGCCTTGACCGTCCTGTTTCGGGTTTGGTCGTATTTGCCAAGACTTCTAAGGCATTGAGCCGTCTGAACAATATGTTCCGGGATGGCGAAGTTCACAAAACCTATTGGGCAATCGTGAAGAACATGCCAAAGGAACCTGAGGCTACGCTCACCCATTGGATTGTAAGAAATGAAAAGCAGAATAAGAGCTATGCTTACGACCATGAGGTGAAGAACTCGAAGAAAGCGATATTGAAGTATAAGGTGATAGGTCATACAGACCATTATACACTTCTGGAGGTGAACTTGATGACGGGTCGTCATCATCAGATAAGATGCCAGCTTGCCAAGATGGGATGTCCTATCAAGGGAGATCTGAAATACGGTTCTCCACGTAGCAATGCAGATGGCAGTATTTCTCTCCTTTCACACAGAGTAGAATTTGTTCATCCTGTGTCTAAAGAAACAATAGTAGCAGAGGCTCCGCTGCCGGATGATAATCTTTGGCGGGCTATTGCACACTAACTCAAAAATCCATGCTTATGAAGAGGTATGCGAAATGGGCAGGAATCACGGTGTTGACTCCATTGGTGCTCATCTTGTTGTTATCCATTCTGCTTTATCTGCCACCTGTTCAGAATTGGGCGGTAAAGCAAGTGGCTGCTTATGCCTCAGAGTCGACGGGTATGGATATTTCGGTAAAGCAAGTACGCCTCGTCTTCCCTCTGAAACTGGGAGTGGAAGGCGTAAAGGTACTTCAGCCAATCGACTCACTCAAGAATTCCCCAAACTTGGCTTTAAGAAATAAGAGAGATACCGTTGCCGACATCCAGAAGATGGTGGTAGACGTACAGTTGTTGCCTCTTTTCGAAAGTCAAGTCATGGTGGATGAACTCAATTTCACCCAGATGAAGGTGAATACCACTAATTTTATTCACGAAGCCAGAATCAAGGGCAATGTAGGTAATCTGCGCCTGAAGGCTCATGGCATTGACCTCGGAAAGGAGAAGGTGAGGGTGAATCATGCCCTGTTGCTGATGCCCGACTCTCGGTAGAACTGAGCGATACTGTGCCGCCGGATACTACGCCTAGTACCAATTTCTGGAAGGTGAATATCGAAAAACTGAAACTGAAGAACACTGATTTCGTATTACACATGCCTGGAGATACCCTCCAGGTGAATGCTTATTTTGGAGATGCGGTGGCGCAGACTACCTATCTCGACCTTTATAAAGGACTTTATCAGATAGGTCATCTTGACTGGAAGAAGGGCAAGGTGAACTATGACCAGAACTATATCCGTCCGGTATCGGGCATGGACTTTAACCATATCGCCCTGTCGGCCCTGACTTTAAAGGCAGACTCTTTCTATTATTGCGATTCGAAGATAGATGTCAAGATTCGTGAAGCTCAGTTTAAGGAGAAAAGCGGTTTGCAGGTAGACCAGCTCTATGGCAGATTCGTGATGGATTCCGTGAAACTGCAGTTGCCTGATATTTGTCTCCGTACCCCATACTCCCAGTTGCAGGCAACGGTGGATATGGATATGAATGCCTTTGATGAGGTGAAACCTGGCAAGTTGGTGGCACAGCTGAAGGGAGCTTTGGGCCGTTCAGACCTGTTCCTCTTTTCAGGCGATGCCTTCCCAGGCGCCATGAAGAAGAAATGGCCTTTCTATCCGATGAAGATAGAAGGTTCGTTCAAGGGAAATATGCAGCAGGCATCTTTCTCGGGCTTGAAACTGTCGCTGCCTACAGCCTTCGAACTGAGTGCTGATGGAAAATTGGGTAACCTGACGGATATGAACCGTCTGAAGGCAAATGTAGATCTGAACGCCCGTACCTATCATCTGGATTTCATTACCGCCATGCTTGACCCTTCTCTGATGCAGGAGATACGTGTGCCTAGCGGTATCGGAATCCGTGGTAACATTCAGGCAGACGGCTCCAGATATGCTACCCGACTCGCCATTACCGAAGGTCGTGGCAGGATGAGGGTAGATGCCAAGATAGATGTGAAGACCCGGAAAAACGGCAGTATCGATATGAACCGTCTGGCTTATCAAGCTAAGATTCAGGCGCACAACATCCAGGCAAAGCATTTCCTGCCAAAACAGGATTTGCATTCTTTCACCGGCTCATTGGAGGCGAAGGGTGTGGGAACTGATGTCCTCTCTCCTCGTACCCGATTGCAGGCTAAGGCACAGGTAAACCAGATTCAGTATGGCAAATACAAACTGGATCATGTATTAGTAGTGGCTCACGTTGCTAATGGTAAGGTGCATGCCGATATCGACAGCAAGAACCAGTATCTTACGGGACTCGTCAGCCTTGATGCACTTACGAATTCCAAGAAACTGGAGGCTACCCTGGTGGCAGATGTCCGCGATGTGAATCTTTATTCGTTAGAGGTAACGAAGGCACCGATGCGCCTGTCGCTCTGCGGTCACATGGATATCAGGTCCGACCTGAAGGACAGTCACGACATCATGGCTTCGATGAGTGATATTACGGTTCGTACGGCAAAAAAGAATTACCGTCCGGTGGATGTTGACGCTGATGTCTTTACCCGCAGAGATACCACGCACGCAGTCATCGATTGCGGCGACTTCCATCTCAACATGGATGTACACGGAGGCTATAAGCAGTTGGTGAGCCGTTTTTCCGGATTGCAGAAAGAATTGGCTCATCAGCTTAGGAACCATCATATCGACCAGGTGAAGATTCGCAGTCAGTTCCCTTTCGGTCATGTTTATCTTACCACAGGAAAGGACAATTTCATTTCCCGTTTCATCGCTTACTGCGGTTATGATTTCAAGGCGGTGGATATGAAGATGACCATGTCGCCTGTAACAGGTGTCAATGGTTATCTCAACATCGATTCACTGGTAGCGAGTGGCATGCAGTTGGATACGATCCGTGCCTTGGTGAAGACTGAGGGCGATACCATCCGCTATGCAGCACGTGTTCAAAACAACAAGCATAATCCTCAGTATGTGTTCCGGGCACAGGTAGAGGGCGAACTGCAGGAGAAGGGTTCCAATATCGATGCCCGCATCTACGATGCCAAAAACAGATTGGGTGTAGATGTGGGTCTGGAGGCGCTGTTGCTGGAAAACGGCGTGAAGATTTCGCTCATCGATACCCATCCTGTCCTGGGGTACAAGAAGTTTACTGCCAACGATGACAACTATCTGATGTTGGGCAATGACGACCGTGTTTCAGCCAATCTGATTCTGAAGGCAGCCAATGGCATGGGTATCCGCATATACAGCAATGATGAAAACGAAGAAGCGCTGCAGGATCTTACGGTGAGCATGAGCCAGTTTAATCTGGATAAAGTGCTCAGCGTGATTCCTTATATGCCTGACATCTCGGGTATTCTTGACGGCGACTTCCATATTATCCAGACCAAGGATGAACTCTCGGTTTCTTCTAATCTGAACATCGACAATATGGTTTACGAAAAGTGTCCGATGGGAGATGTCGGTACTGAATTCGTTTACATGCCAAAGAGCGACGGTTCTCATTATGTAGATGGTTTCCTCAATTATGATGGCGAAGAAGTAGCTACCGTAAAGGGTACTTACAAGTCGGAAGGAAACGGTTATCTCGATGCCGAAGTGGGTATGGAGAAGTTGCCTCTGCATTTTGTCAACGGTTTTGTTCCTGACCAGATTATGGGGCTGAAGGGATATGGCGAAGGAAAACTGAGTTTGAAGGGAGCCTTGAGCCAGTTGGATGTAGAGGGCGAAGTATATCTGGATTCGGCTTATCTCGTCAGTGTGCCGTATGGCATCACGATGCGTTTTGCCAACGATCCTGTCCGTATCATAGACAGCAAGTTGCTCTTCGAAAACTTCATGATGTATGCCAACAATGAGAGTCCGCTCAATATCCAGGGCAGTCTCGACTTTACGAATATAGAGAAAATGATGCTCGATATCCGGATGAGAGCACAGAACTTCCTGCTGATTGATGCCAAGGAGAATGCCCGTTCCGAGGCTTTCGGCAAGGCGTATGTCAACTTCTTTGGAGCGATGCGCGGACCGGTAAGCAATCTGAAGATGCAGGGTAAGCTGGATGTCCTCGGCAATACGGATATGACGTATGTGCTGAAAGAATCGGAACTGACTACTGATACGCAGCTCGATGAGCTGGTGAAGTTTACGAATTTCAAGAGTGGCAAGCCTGTCGTTGTCGAGCGTCCGGCACTGGAAGGATTGAACATGATGTTGGGCATGTCGATAGACGAGTCGGCTCATATCCTCTGTGCTTTGAATGCCGACCAGACCAACTACATCGACCTGATGGGCGGTGGTGATCTGACGATGACTTACAATTCGGTTGATGGCATCGGCATCACGGGCAAGTATACCCTGAACAATGGCAAGATGAAATATTCGCTGCCTATCATTCCGCTCAAGACGTTTGATATCCAGGACGGCAGCTACATAGAGTTTAACGGCGATCCGTTCAACCCGACCCTGAACATCACGGCAACAGAGAATGTCAGGACAACGGTAAACGAGGGACAGGGAACCGGCCGCTCGGTGGATTTCATTTGTGGTGTAAAACTCTCGCAGACATTGAATAAGCCAGGCATCCAGTTTATCGTTTCCTCACCAAACGATGCCACCTTGCAGGATGAACTGAACACGATGAGTATTGAAGAGCGGGGTAAGATAGCCATTACGATGCTGGCTTCAGGCATGTATCTTGCCAACGGAAATACCAATTCGTTCTCCATGAACAGTGCCTTGACCTCATTCCTCAACTCAGAGATCAATAATATTGCAGGTTCAGCGATGCGTTCTGTGGGTTTGGATGTCGGTATGTCGGTAGATAACTCCACCAATGCAGCAGGTGGCATGCACACCGATTACAACTTTAAGTTTGCCAAACGGTTCTTCAACAACCGCTTGAGTTTCAGTGTGGGCGGCAAGGTTTCTACCGGTGCAGAAATGGAGAATGCAGCCAACAATGATGATGTATTCTTCAACAATATCGAATTGCAGTACCGGCTCAACGAAGGTGCGAGCCAATATATCCGTGCCTTCTACAACAACAATACCTACGATTGGCTCGAAGGTTTGATAGGTGAGTACGGTGTCGGTTTCAAATGGCAGAGAAAGTTGCAGCATTTCAAGGACATCTTCCGTTTCAAGACCGATAAGCAGCAGATTCCTGCAGCCCCAATGGAGAAGAATCCTGCGGTGAAGAAGAGTACGAACGAAAAGAAGGATACGATGGAGAAATCCAGAACAAAGGACTTTGACCCATTGAAACTTAACGAAAAGTAATGAGCGATATGAAACAGCAGAACAGGTTATACCTTATTATATATGTGGCAGCATTGCTGATGTTGTCGGGGCAGCTCATAACGGGTTGCTCTTCAACCAGTGCACTGAAAGAAGACGAGCAGCTGTTTACGGGTCTGGTACCTATCGAGTATAAGAACTACGAGAAGGGAGCTTATGCTGATTCTACCATCACCGAGATGGAGTATGCCCTGGCTTCGGCTCCGAACGGTGCCTTGTTCGGGAGCAGCTATTACCGCACGCCGTTCCCTGTGCGCCTGTGGATATGGAATGCTTTCTCTCAGTCGGATGGAGCACTGGCTAAGTGGATAACCAAGGTATTCGGTTCCAAACCTAAGCTGATGGCGAATGTGAATCCGCAGCTCCGTGCCCAGGTAGCCGAGCATCAGCTCGATAAATATGGCTATTTTAACGGTAAGGTGACTTATGATGTGCTGACACAGAGCAATCCGAAGAAGGCGAAGGTTGCCTATCAGGTAGACTTCGGTCATCTCTGGACGCTTGATTCTATGGCTTATCTCAACTTCCCAGCCAAGAGCAAGCAGTTTATAGATGCTTCCATGGACAAGGCGCTCATACGGAAGGGGAGTCCTTTCAATGTCGCCAACATGGAATCGGAACGTCAGCGTATCACCCGTCTGTTCCGCAACAGGGGCTATTATTTCTATCAGAACAGTTATGCTTCTTATCTTGCCGATACCGTGAATGTGCCCGGCAAGGTGCAGTTGCGGCTGATGATGGCAGACAGCGTGGACGATAGGGCTACCCGACAGTGGTATATCGGAAAGATTCATGTTAATTTCAGAAAGCAGTATATGGAGGAGTTGAAGGATTCCTTTATGCGCAGCTATCTGAGTTTCCATTATAATGGAAGAAAGATGCCGATACGTCCGGGCATCGTTTTGCAGAGTCTGCGCCTGCGTCCCCGTGAACTGTATCGGGTACGTACCGAGGAACGTGCCAAGACCGGACTCCAGGAGATGGGACTCTTCAGCTATTCCAGCATCCAGTTCACTCCCCGTTCGGTGCAGACCCTAGACAGTCTGGGCAATGTAGTATATCGTGATACCTTGGATGCCAATATCGATCTGGTATTCGACAAGCCATACGATTTCTATGTCGAGGCAAATGCCCGCGGTAAAACGACCGGTAGAGTAGGACCGGAGTTGGTAGTGGGTCTTACCAAGCGCAATGCTTTTCATGGAGGCGAGAAACTTACTGTCAACCTGCATGGTTCGCATGAGTGGCAAACCATCAGTCAGGCTGGTGGAGGTTCTACCCGCATCAATTCCTATGAATACGGATCGGATGTTTCCGTAGAGTTCCCTCGCATCATCACGCCTTGGAATATGTTCAGAACGATGGAGCAGAATGAGCGCAGATACCGTGCCGGGCATATGCCTACCAAATATCGGGGTGTGCCAACTACTACCATCAAGGCTTCGATGAATGTGCTGAACAGAGCCAGCTATTTCCGACGTCATGTGGCAGCGGGCGAGTTAACCTATGCGTGGTCTACCTCTTACCAGCATCAGCATTCTTTCAGTCCGCTGATTCTCTCTTATGAGTTTATGAACAGCCGCACAGCCGCTTTCGATAGCATCCTCGCCCTGCATCCTTATCTTCAGATATCGATGCGCGACCAGTTTGTGCCTAAGATGAGTTACACCTATACTTATCGCAGTCCGCGCCGTTACCGCCATCCTATCACCTGGTCAACCACTATCAGCGAGGCAGCCAATATCCTTTCGCTCGGTTACATGGCGGCCGGAAAGGGATGGAATGAGAAAGACAAGAAGATGTTCAAGAATCCGTTTGCTCAGTTCCTGAAACTGGAGACTGATTTCGTGAAATATTGGCGTATCACCCAGGATGGTACGCTGGTGGGACATGTCAATGCCGGCATTATCTGGAGTTATGGCAATGCCGAGAATGCTCCTTATTATGAGCAGTTCTATATCGGTGGTGCCAACAGTGTGCGAGCCTTTAATGTGCGCAGTATCGGACCGGGCAGATACCAGCCTACCAACAGCAAGTATTCGTATATTGACCAGACGGGCGACATCAAGTATCTGATGAATCTGGAATACCGTCAGAAGGTATGGGGCGATCTCTATGGAGCTCTTTTCCTGGATGCAGGTAATGTGTGGACCTTACGCAACCATGAGTACAGTCCGCTCGGCAAGTTTGATGTAGACAAGTTTTTCCGGCAACTGGCGGTAGGCACCGGTGTCGGTGTGCGTTATGATATGGGTATGTTTGTGATACGTGTCGACTGGGGTATCGGTCTGCATGTTCCTTACGATACCGGCAAGAATGGCATCTATAACATCCGTCGGTTCAAGGATGCCCAGAGTCTGCATTTCGCTGTGGGTTATCCTTTCTAGGTTTAGACTGGGAGATGTGTCCGGAAATAAGTCTGATATGTGTTACAGATAGTGCATAAAAGAACAAAAATTGATATTAATCAAAAAAAAGTAGGAAAACTTGCGGCTAACTGCATTTTTTTGTTACTTTTGCATCGTTATTTTTTAAATAACTATATCAACTATTAATAAATAAAAGTATAGACAAAATGAAACCTACGTTATTGCTTTTGGCTGCCGGTATGGGTAGCCGTTATGGTGGTTTGAAACAGCTTGATGGTCTGGGTCCTAATGGTGAGACTATCATGGACTACAGCATCTATGATGCTATTCAGGCTGGTTTCGGAAAAATCGTATTCGTTATCCGCAAGGACTTCGAAGATCAGTTCCGTGAGAAGATTCTTTCAAAGTATGAGGGCCATATTCCTGCAGAACTTTGCTTCCAGGCATTGGATGCTCTCCCAGAGGGATTCTCGGTTCCAGAAGGTCGTGAGAAACCATGGGGTACAAACCATGCTGTCCTGATGGCAAAGGATATCATCAATGAACCTTTCTGCGTAATCAACTGCGATGACTTCTACAACCGCGATTGCTTCATGGTAATCGGCAAGTTCCTCTCTGAACTTCCAGAGGGCAGCAAGAACCGTTACGCCATGGTAGGTTTCCGTGTAGGTAATACCTTGAGTGAGAATGGTACAGTAGCTCGCGGCATCTGCTCTAAGGATGCTGATGAGAACTTGACAACCTGTGTAGAGCGTACCGAGATCATGCGTATCGACGGTAAGGTATCTTACAAGGACGAGCAGGGCGAGTGGGTTGCTGTTGGCGACAATACTCCTGTTTCCATGAACGTTTGGGGCTTCACACCTGATTACTTCCAGCATAGTGAGGAGTACTTCAAGGAGTTCTTGAGTGATCCTAAGAATATGGAAAACAAGAAGGCTGAGTTCTTCATCCCATTGATGGTCAACAAGCTCATCAATGAGGGTACAGCTACTGTTAAGGTGCTCGATACTACCAGCAAGTGGTTTGGTGTAACTTATGCAGCCGACCGCCAGAGTGTTGTTGATAAGATCCAGTATCTTATCGATGAGGGTGTTTATCCAAACAAGCTCTTCTAATTTAATGTGATGGATATAAACATTAATATATTGACAGATCAGGAAGCCGCTATTCTCCGAGAGACGATAGCGGCTTCTCATCGTATTGTCGTCTGTGCACATAAGTCGCCAGACGGTGATGCCATCGGCTCTTCTTTGGGATGGGCTGGTTATCTTCGCTCTTTGGGCAAGAAAGTTGACATTTGTGTGCCGGATATGATACCGGATTCTATTTCCTGGTTGCCTGGAGCTGCCGGTATCCTGCGATATGACAGACAGCCTGAACTGGTGCAGCGAGCTTTCGATGAAGCCGACCTGGTATGCTGTGTTGACTTTAGCAGTGAGGGACGTCTTGATGAGATGGACCATGTATTGTTGGGTTGCAAGACTCAGCGTGTCATCATCGACCACCATCTGGCTCCTAATCTTGAGGCTAAGCTGCTGGTTTCGCAGCCACATGCCAGCAGTGCCAGCGACCTGGTATTCCGTGTAGTCTGGCAGTTGGGAGGTTTCCCACAGATGGATCAGACCTGGGCTACCTGCATCTATTGCGGCATGATGACCGATACGGGCGGTTTCACCTATAATTCTACCCAGCCTTATATCTATTACATCATCTGCTTGCTGCTTACCAAGAACATCGACAAGGATAAGATTTACCGCAATGTCTTCAATAATGCCCGCATTCCGGCAGTCCGGTTCCGTGGCTATCTGATGAATGAAAAGTTGCAGGTAGTAGAGGGACTTCATGCCAGTTTCTATACAGTGACCCGTAAAGAGTTGAAGAAGTATGACTTTATCAAGGGCGACCTGGAAGGACTGGTGAACGTACCTCTTACCATCAAGGGACACAAACTCTCCATTCTCTTCGTGAAGATACAGATATAGACAATCGCATATTGGTAAGTCTCCGTTCGGTAGACGATTTCCCATGCAATAAGATGGCAGCCGAGTTCTTCAATGGTGGCGGTCATCGCAATGCTTCTGGCGGCAAATTGCATTGCAGCATACAGGAGCAGAGCAGATAGCACTGAAGCTATCCTGCATACGCCGATATGCTGAAGTAGCCGATTTTTTCCTTAGAAATGACGAAAAAGGCAGAAAACAACCCCGTTTTGAGGCAATAGGATGATAATAAGTGATAAATAATAATAAAATCAACCTATTCCTCTCGGTGTTGTCTTATCTTTTTTGTACCTTTGCCCAATAAATCAGATTTTAAAAAGAAGAATGAAGAAATTTTTGTTTGCAATGATTGCTTTCGCGGCTGTTTTATCGTTTGCCGCATGCAATGATAGTGAGACTTATAAGGACATGCGCGACAGAGAGCTCGATTCTATCAGCTCTTTCTTGCGTAAGGAAAATATTAAGGTCATCTCCGAGGATGAGTTCAACAGACGTTGGAAAAATAATGAAAAACTGACGGATACAGCAAAGAACAACAACGAATGGGTACTTTTCAACAGTAACGGTATCTACATGCAGGTGATTGACCAGGGATGTGGCGACTATATCAAGAAAGGTACATCGGTAGATGTATTGGTCCGCTTTGATGAGTATAACCTTTCGTATGCTGCAGAAATGAGTGATAAGTGTCTCACGCTTTCAAACAAAGTTCCTGCTTATTCCTATTATGTAGATAAGATAAGCGTTACCAATACTTCCGGTACGTTCACCGGTTCTTTTGTTGATCCTTCAGCCAGTCTGATGGCCAATACATATAATTCATCCAGTTATGGCAGTGTAAGTTCTACCGTGCCTAGCGGTTGGCTCATACCATTCACCTGGATTAAGATAGGCAGACCGATGACTGATGATGAACGCATCGCTCATGTCCGCCTGCTCGTACCTCACTCTTACGGTACCACATCGGCATCGGGCAGTGTGCAGGCATGTGTCTACGACATGACTCTGCAGAAAGGAAGATAAACATTAAAAGAGAAAGATATATTTATGACACTGATTAAGTCAATTTCTGGTATCCGCGGTACTATCGGCGGTCCAGCGGGCGATACTTTGAATCCGCTCGATATCGTAAAGTTCACTTCAGCATACGCTACCTTCATTCGCCGTAGCGGTGCTTCTGAGAGTAATACCATCGTTGTAGCCGTGATGCGCGCATCTCTGGCGAGATGGTAAAGAATGTGGTTTGTGGAACCCTCATGGGTATGGGCTACGATGTGCTGAACATCGGTCTGGCTACTACTCCTACCACTGAACTTGCTGTTACCATGAGTGGTGCCGCCGGCGGTATCATCATCACAGCTTCTCACAACCCACGCCAGTGGAATGCCCTCAAGCTCCTCAACGAGAAGGGTGAGTTCCTCACAGCAGCTAATGGTAACGAGGTGCTGGGTATCGCAGAGAAGGAAGACTTCGACTATGCGGATGTGGATCATCTCGGAAAATATACTGAAGACAATACCTTCAACAAGCGCCATATCGACTCCGTACTTGCTTTGAAGCTTGTAGATGTAGAAGCAATCAAGAATGCCCACTTCAAGGTTTGTGTAGATTCCATCAACTCAGTTGGTGGCGTTATTCTTCCAGAGTTGCTCGATGCGCTCGGTGTAGCATATACTTTCCTCAATGGTGAGCCTACAGGCGACTTCGCTCATAATCCGGAGCCATTGGAGAAGAACCTCGGTGGTATCATGGATGAGTTGAAGAAGGGTGGCTACGATATGGGTATCGTTGTAGACCCTGATGTTGACCGTCTGGCTTTCATCTGCGAAGATGGCAAGATGTTTGGCGAAGAGTATACCTTGGTAAGTGTGGCAGATTACGTGTTGAGCAAGACTCCAGGCAATACCGTCAGCAACCTTTCATCTACCCGTGCCCTCCGTGATGTTACAGAGAAGCATGGTGGCAAGTACACCGCAGCTGCTGTAGGCGAGGTGAATGTAACTACCAAGATGAAGGATGTTCACGCTGTTATCGGTGGTGAAGGCAATGGTGGAGTTATCTATCCAGAGAGCCATTACGGTCGTGATGCCCTCGTTGGTATCGCCCTCTTCCTGAGCAGTCTGGCTCACAAGGGCTGCAAGGTGAGCGAGCTCCGTGCCAGCTTCCCTAACTATTTCATCGCCAAGAACCGCATCGACCTGACTCCATCTACCGATGTAGATGCTATCCTCGTGAAGGTTAAGGAGATGTATGGTAAGGAGAAGGATGTCACCGTAACAGATATCGATGGCGTCAAGCTCGATTTCCCTGACAAGTGGGTTCACCTCCGCAAGAGTAATACCGAGCCTATCATCCGCGTATATAGCGAGGCCTCTACCATGGAGCAGGCTGATGAACTGGGCAAGAAACTCATGCAGGTGGTTTACGATATGCAGTAAGATACTGAATATGAGATCATATAAAAAGAGATGAAGCAACGTAGATTTTGCTTCATCTCTTTTTTTGTGCGCCGATTTCCATCTGCAAAACTTCAGTAATTTGAAGAAAGATAGAGAAAGATTTGGCTTTCTCAGATAAAAATCGTATTTTTGTTGCGAAATTGCAGACAATGAGGCCTCTGAGCCTTTGTTGCAGTAATGAAAAACTTGAACCGTTCCTTATAGGGAGCATAAATGAAATTACAGAATAATGGAATCTATTATAAAGCATTATCAGGTAGCCCATGTCGGTTCAGCCTTTCTTATCCTGATTCCTCTCAGGATATGATGGCAGTTTTACTGGAGGCTTATCAGGCGTTTGAATGCGAAGAGCAGGTTGCATCTGCTGCCCGAACCTCCTTCACGCTTAACTTGTCAGAAAGCGGGGAAGAGATGAGGAAACCTGCCGGTTTCAAGGAGGAATGCAGACAGGATGAGGAGGGACAGCTCATTATCAGTGGTAGTCTGGGAGAGAAGCAGAAGGCGTTCCTGATGGCAATGACTGATATGAAATCGATACTGGTTACAGGTTATGATTATCAGCATTCCAGTCTTCTGGTTCCTGCTGGCACCTTCAGCCAGAAGTCGGCTTTCGGATCCCTCAAGGCAACCGTTGACACCTCGCTGATGCTGCTCTATGCCATGCGTTCGGCAACCGGAGATACACTCCTGTTTCATTCTTCTACCATAGTAAAGGATGGAAAGGCTTATCTCTTCCTGGGCAAGAGCGGAACGGGCAAGAGTACGCATTCCGGACTGTGGCTCAAACATATCGAGGCACCCGACTGCTCAATGATGATAACCCGGTGGTACATATATCGCACGAAGGAACGCCCATGGTGAGTGGCTCGCCTTGGAGCGGAAAGACACCTTGCTATAAGAACGAGGAATATCCGATAGGGGCAATTGTCCAATTGCGCCAGGCACCAGAGAATAAAATCAGAAAACAGACCGTCATAGAGTCTTATGTGTCTATCAAGACTTCTGTCTCCGGCAAGGCATGGGAGAAGGAAATTGCAGATGGCCAGCATCAAACGATAGAGAAGCTGATCGGGGCTACCCGGCTTTATCAGCTCGACTGTCTGCCTGATGCCGGTGCAGCTCTCCTTTGCAGTCAGACCATCAGTCTGTAAAACCAACCGTCGGGTAAAAAACAATCGTACAATAGAAAGATGAATACATCCGATTTAAAATATAAGGCAATAGCTGTGCTCGAGCAATTCATCCGTGAAGGTCGTCCTGTAAAGTTTCCGGTCAAAGGAACCAGCATGCTTCCCTTTATCGTAGGTGATAGAGATTGCGTAGAATTCTATCCGGTAGAAGGCGAGTTGAAGGTGGGCGATATTGTGATGGCGAGGGTAGAAGAAGGCTATCCGGTGGTGCATCGCATCATCGGGATAGAGCCTGTTGCAGGAGCAGCTTCCCCCGCATCTTTTTCTGCAGATGATTGCCGTATCGTGCTGACGGGCGATGGAAATCTCGGCTTTAAGGAGCATTGCCTGCGCAAGGATGTCATTGCGAAGGCGCATGCTGTCATCTGTCCCGACGGCAGCCGTAAGAGTCTCATCTCGCAGAAAGCGCTCAGAAACTGGTACAGATGGCAGAGGTTGAGGCCTGTGCGTAGGGTCTTGCTTAAAATAATCAAGCTCTATATCCGTTTATCATATAAAAACTAAAAAACAAGATACAATGAAGATCAAGAAAGATTTCAAGCTCCGCGAAATTTGCGGTGAGTATGTGGTAACAGCCGAAGGTATGCAGGCTGTAGACTTTACCAAGTTGATCAGTCTCAATGAAACTGCTGCGTTTCTCTGGAAGACGGCTGAAAAACAGGGCGAATTTACGGTAGCTTCGTTGGCTCAGGCTCTGTGCGATGAGTATGATGTAGTCATGGCTCAGGCAGAAAAAGACTGCGAGGCGATTATTGCCCAGTGGCAGAAAGAGGGACTGGTATGAGGAAGTATGCACTTTGGTTTTTCCGCCAGATGTCTGCTGTCCGGGGACGTTTGCTGTTGCGCATCATCGCCGGTCTTCTGCAGGTAGCATTAGGTTTGTGGCTCGTCTGGCTGTGTCGCCGGTTCATCGATGTGGTGATCTGGCGTGGCAATGTGCTGCGCGAAACCATCGTGCTTTTTTCAGTCATCGCCCTGCTGATAGCCCTTCGCCAGCTGGTATTCTATCTTTCCGGCATCACCGAGGTTATCCTCCAGAATGATATGCGTAGCCGCCTCTTCCGGTTTGTGCTGGGCAGGAAACTCTATGCCGTTAAGCATCAGGCTGAGGCTGGTTCCGGAAAGCCTGCTTCTGATATGCTTTCGGCGACATCAGCCAGCGTTTGGAGCGCGATCTCTCATCAGCCTCTTCGGTAGTTACGGATATCCTGCCCACAATCGTAGTCACCCTGGTGCAGCTCTTCGGTGCCTTCTTCCTGATGCGTTCCATCGATTCCATTCTGGCATGGAGTCTTCTGGTACTGACACCGGTGGTTGCAGTCTGTGCCAAGTATCTCGGCAGCCGACTCAAGAAGATGACGCTGGCGATACGCGAGGAGGAGAGCAGTATACAGATGATGATTCAGGAGACGGTAGAACATGAACTCACCATCAAGACCTTGCAAGCAGAGAGTACGGTTTCCGGTAGGGTAAGCTGCATGCAGCAGCGTTTGCATCATCTGGTCCGCCGTCGTATCCGTTTTACGTTGATATCCCGCCTGCTCCTGGCTTTCACCTTCAGTTACGGCTATTTCGGAGCCTTTGTCTATGGTGCCATCCAACTCAAGAACGGGTTGATAACCTTTGGTGTGATGACCGCCTTCCTGCAGTTGGTGGGTCAGATACAGAGTCCTATCATGTCGCTCTTGGGCATGATTCCCCAGCTGATTCATGCATCAGCGAGTGTAGACCGGTTGGTAGAGATAGAAAATACCGAGCAGGAGGAATCTCTGTCGCAGGCAGATGCTTCTATACCTTTGCAGCGTACTTGCGGCATCCGTCTTCAGGATGTGAGTTATTCATATCCCGATGAGCGAAAGAAAGTTGTTGTCAGTCATTTCTCTTATGATTTTCGTCCCGCCACATCTGTGGCGATAGTAGGAGAAACCGGTTGTGGCAAGACACTATCCTGCGTCTCTTGTCGAGTATCATCCAGCCCGATAGCGGAAGGATAGTATTGTATGATGCCCTGGGCAAAGAGACAGAAGGAACCGGCATGCGTTCGCATATCGTGTATATAGAGCAGGGTAATACGCTGATGAGCGGAACCATTCGCGATAATCTTCTTCTTGCCAATCCCGTGGCTACCGGTGAGCAACTTACCGACGCCCTTCATGTAGCCTGTGCCGATTTCGTTTTCAGTTTGCCGGCAGGTATGGATACAAAGATAGGAGAGCATGCCACCCGTTTGAGTGGCGGTCAGGCACAGCGCATTGCCATAGCCCGCAGTCTTTTGCGCGAAGGTAACATTCTGTTGTTGGATGAAATCAGCTCATCGCTGGATGCCGAAACCGAGAAGCTTCTTTTCGACCGCCTCTTTGCTTCGTATGCCGATAAGACTATTATCTGTGTTACGCATAGGAAGGAGGTGGCAGACAGATGCCAGGAGCAGATACGGCTGTGATGATGTGTTTTTATGGCAGTCCGGTTAACAAGGCTTTAAACGGATGTCCTCTGTTTCGGAAACAGAACAGCGTTATCCGTAGTAAGTATAGTAAGTATAAAAAGAAAGCTCAGGACTATCTGCCCTGAGCTTTTTTCATATCATGATTTCTGTATCATTTACTTCTGGCATTCCTTGCAAGGAGTCCAAGGCTTCAACTGCTTGAAGAAGTCGTTGCCCTTATCATCTACGAGGATGAATGCAGGGAAGTCCTCTACGGTAATCTTCCAGATAGCCTCCATACCGAGCTCTGGGTACTCTACGCACTCAATGCTCTTGATAGAACTCTTAGAGAGAACGGCAGCTACACCACCGATAGTACCGAGGTAGAAACCACCATGCTTCTTGCAAGCCTCTGTAACAACATCGCCACGGTTACCCTTGGCAATCATTACAAGGCTAGCGCCATGATCCTGGAACTCATCTACGTATGGTCCATACGGTTGGCTGTGGTAGGTCCCATAGAGCCACATGGATAACCCTCTGGAGTCTTGGCTGGACCAGCATAGAGGATAGGGTGGTTCTTGAAGTACTCAGGCATCTCCTCGCCTGCATCCAGACGAGCCTTGAGCTTAGCGTGAGCGATGTCACGAGCCACGATGATGGTACCCTTCAAGTTAACACGGGTGCTTACAGGATACTTGGTCAACTCAGCACGAACTGCGTCGATACCCTTGTCAAGGTCAATCTCGATACCCTTGGTACCCTCACCAGGGTTACGGAGCTCCTCAGGAATCAACTCTGTTGGGTTCTCATCCATCTTCTCCAACCAGATACCGTCCTTGTTGATCTTAGCCTTGATGTTACGGTCGGCAGAGCAGCTTACACCCATACCGATAGGGCAGCTTGCACCGTGGCGAGGCAGACGGATGACACGGATATCGTGAGCGAGATACTTACCACCGAACTGTGCACCCAAGCCAATCTTGTGAGCCTCTTCGAGAAGCTTATTCTCCAAGTCGATGTCACGGAAAGCACGGCCCGTCTCATCACCTGTTGTAGCAACTCATCGTAGTACTTGATAGAAGCCAACTTCACGGTGAGGAGGTTCTTCTCTGCTGAAGTACCACCGATAACGAAGGCGATATGGTAAGGAGGACATGCAGCTGTACCCAGGCTCTTCATCTTCTCTACGAGGAATGGAAGGAGGGTGCCCTCATTCTGGATAGTAGCCTTGGTCATAGGGTAGAAGTAAGTCTTGTTGGCAGAGCCACCACCCTTGGCAACCATCACGAAGCGGTACTCGTCGCCCTCTGTAGCCTCGATATCAATCTGGGCAGGCAGGTTACAACGGGTGTTCACCTCATCATACATATTGAGAGGAGCGTTCTGAGAATAGCGGAGGTTGTCCTGTGTAAAGGTGTTGTAAACACCCAGACTCAGTGCTTCTTCGTCCTCGAAATCGGTCCATACACGCTGACCCTTCTCACCGTGGATGATAGCAGTACCTGTATCCTGGCAGAATGGAGGATGCCCTTAACGGCAGTCTCTGCATTGCGGAGGAACTGGAGAGCTACGTACTTGTCGTTCTCTGAAGCCTCTGGGTCGCTGAGAATCTTAGCCACCTGGAGGTTGTGCTCACGACGGAGCTTGAACTCTACGTCGTGGAAACCCTGCTGTGCCAGCAAAGTAAGAGCTTCCTTAGAAACCTTGAGGATAGTCTTACCCTCGAACTCTGCTGTGCTTACGCCTTCCTTAGAGATAAGGCGATACTCTGTCTTGTCCTCTCCAATCTGAAACATTGGAGCATACTTAAAATCTGGAGTTTTTGCCATAATGTTTTTTGTTATTTTAAACTGTTGAAATATTCAAGTCTAATTAATTCTCGTATTCTATTTCCTGGTCGAGGCTGTCGACGAAGTTGCGGAAAACCTCTTCCTCCACATCGCCCATGGCAAATTCTTTCTCAGCATCCTTTCGGATTTCTGCTATCCATGAGCGGCGTGCCTTGATATAATCTTCGTGTATGCGGTTGGCATCTTCGAGTGTAATGTCACTGATGCGTAGTAATCGCAGATCATCTGGTAGGTCCATGCCCACTGGTAGTCGCGATAGTTGGCATTGATTTCTTCAAACCGGTCGAGCAACTGTTCTATATTCTCGATAGTTCCTTCCTTCACATCCCTAACGATGCCTTCTTCTTCAGAAACCGGGAGTAGGAGTCCCGAAAGATCATCCCAATCGCCCACGCCGACATGGGTGGCTGGAGGGGTGATGGCTGGGTCGCGCTTCAATACTCGCTTCAATACGGCACCCATGTAGATGCGGAGGCGATATCATAATATTTGATGCCCTTGTGGAGCGATGAAGCCGGTATGATATATTCGTGATAGAGATACTGCGATACATTATCGCCCGTTACCTCGCGCAGGTTTTCAAGAATCTTCTTACCCTTCAGAATCTCGCCAACAGAATAAGGTGAAAGCCAGTCGAAGTTGACAATGCTCTTGCGGTTCTCCATAGCACGGAGATCACGCTTAGGCCATTTCTTGATGTCGCGGTACAGACCTACGGTAGTGATGTTTCTGCCCGGGATGAGGAACATCTTGTCGCCATCGGCAATGAGGTAGGCGAAAGGCAGGTTGCGGGTGTTAGGGTGGTGCATCAGCTTGCCGAAGCATACTGAGAAGGAACCAGAGTGGCTGGCATCAGGAGATAAGCACCGCTGGCTGTCTTGGAACCGCGCTCCAGAATGCCCCAGTGCATAGGTCCCATCTTGTAGGCATGGTTGCTGAAGTTGGTGGCAGAACCGGCGTTATAGAAGGAGAACATGCCTCCGATAAGCAGACTGCTCTTATGATGAGAAGCGGTGAAAGGACCGCAGAAGGCTGCACAAGCCTCGCCATTGCTCATATAGGAGTTGGCGAAGAATACGGAGGCTGAAGCGGTAAAGCCGTTAGACAGCTGGCAGCTTCGCCTACGAAGCAATCCTGTATCTTTACGCTGTTGATGACACTGGCGCCTTCAGCGATGATGCTGTTTTCTGTAATAACGCCTGTGCCGATATATACGTTGCCATGAACAGAGCCCAATAGCGTACAGTCGCTCAGACGGGAAGCACCGTTCACTTCGCAGTAATCATTGATTACGCAGTTGGTAATCTCCTTGGTATTGATGATCTTCACATTATTGCCAATCTGGCCCCGCTCCGGCATCTTGTTGTCGATGTCGGTCTTGATGAGCTGGCGTATTTTCTCCTTCATTTCCTTGTCAGGAAAATGCTTCACCATGAAGGCTGCCAGCTGGCTGTTCAGATCGCTGAAGAGGATTACGTTGCCTTCGCCCACCTCGTTGAGTACGCTCACAAGATTTCCTTCGCCGTAAGTAGCTCCCTCGGTGGTTTCCATGGTCGAGATGTTTGAGATGTAGCAATCATCGCCAATGGTATAGTTGTTGATGAAATTGCCTACGTTTTCTATCAGACAGTCGTCGCCTATGGTTACATTGCGCAAGGTGGCATTGTTGATGCCCGAATGCTTTACGAAGCCCTGGCTCACCTCCACGTTCTTGTTGAAGGATCCGATGTTTATTTCGCCATAGAGCATCACGCGGTGCATGAAGTTGGGCTTGAAATCTTCTGATACATTGACTGAGGTCCAGTCTTCGGCCCAGCAGTCGTTATGTTTAAGCACTCGATTTCCTCGGTGGTTAAAGGTCTGTAATCATTCATAACTTACTTGTTATTGATATTTATATTCTTACTCATAATCCTGGTACAGGAAGTCGTTGTATGGATACTTCTGTACGTGCAACTCTCTTACTTCTTGTAGAGTATCTCGCGGAATTCGTCGATGTTCTCCTTGTTCTTTGCCGAGATGAAGAGGCAGTCCTCATTGAGTTTTGCCATCCAGGTCTTCTTCAGGTCTTCCAGCGGGATGTTCTCTTTCTCCATCGGTGTGAGGTCGTCTTCCTCTTTTTCTACCCATGAGTAGTTGTCTATCTTGTTGAAGATAATCATCGATGGCTTATCGGCGCAATCCAGTTCCTTGAGCGTATTCTCTACTACCTGGATCTGCTCTTCGAAGTCGGGATGTGAGATGTCTACTACGTGCAGAAGGAGGTCGGCCTCGCGTGTCTCGTCAAGGGTACTCTTGAATGAGTCGACCAGGTCGGTTGGCAATTTGCGGATGAATCCTACGGTATCGGCAAGGAGGAACGGCAGGTTGTCTACCACCACCTTGCGTACGGTGGTGTCTAGGGTGGCAAAGAGTTTGTTCTCTGCAAACACCTCGCTCTTGCTGAGCAGATTCATGATGGTGGATTTACCTACGTTGGTATAGCCACCAGTGCCACGCGCACCATTCTGCCTCTGTTTTTTCGCTGTGTAGTCTTCTGCTTGTCGATTTCTGCCAGTCGCTCTTTGAGGAGACTCATTCTGCCGAGGATGATACGGCGGTCCATCTCGAGCTGGGTCTCACCCGGTCCACGCAGACCAACAGATCCCTTACCGCCACCAGATCCTGAACCACCACCCTGTCGTTCCAGGTGAGTCCAGAGTCTTTGCAGACGAGGGAGCATATAGCGGTATTGCGCCAACTCTACCTGGGTTTTAGCCGCAGCGGTTTGCGCACGCATGGCGAAGATATCGAGGATGAGTGAGGTGCGGTCCAGAATCTTCACCTGCAGTTCCTGTTCGATGTTACGGATCTGTTTGGCAGAAAGCTCATCATCAAAGATGACCATACCTACTTCTCTATCTTCCTCTTCCTCGTCCTTGATGTATTGCTTGATTTCCTCCAGCTTACCCTTTCCCACGTAGGTGGTCTGGTTAGGCGACACCACCTTCTGCGTGAATCGCTTCACGGTGACGGCGCCTGCGGTATCTGCAAGAAATTCCAACTCGTCGAGATATTCCTTGGTCTTGGCTTCGTCCTGTGTCTTGGTAATAAGACCCACCAGCACAGCGGTTTCCGCCTTGACTTCTGATATTACAAATTCTTTCATCTATTTTCTTTATCTATATAATAATGTGAAAAGATAGTGCAAAGATAGTGTAAAATACAGAGAAAACAAAATATAGCATCAATATTTTAACTTTTTTATTAATGTGGCAGAAAATATTCAAAAGACACAAAATGCATAGCTGTATTTTAGCCACAACAGCTCACAAATGGTCTTTTTGATGCGCAAAAATTGTAAACGTTTACGTGGTTTTTTGCATAAAAAATCGAGATTTATTTGATTTATATCAATATTTGTCTTAATTTTGCACCCAGAAAAAGAATTGATTTTCAAAAACGATAAAATCATAACTACATAAAAAACACAAACTGCTGAAACATTCAAAAACTTCAAAGGCCTCGACGCGATGTCGGGGCTTTTTGTTTTCTTCTCATCTAAAGGCTTTTCTTACCATTTATTTTTCCTCGTTTTTGTCTCTTTTTCGTTAGATTTTACGAAAATGGATGCTTTTTGAACAAAAAGTATACTCTTTTCTCTGCAAAATAACTTATCTTTGCATGCGGTTTTGTTGTATGCAGCAGTAACTGGAGTAGTATGCCGGCTATACTGCTGTAGCATCATAGAGAAGATTATAAATCAACCTAACAATAAAATGAAAATGAAGCAAAAAGTTTGTATTGCTAGTATTTTTGTTGCTCGGCACGGTTTGTGCGAAAGCCAACAATTATAAAGTAAGTTCACCTGACGGCAGATTGGCGGTCAAGGTGGAATGTGTAGACGGAAAGGCTTTCTATTCGGTAGAGCTGAATGGCAAGCAGATGCTTAAACCTTCTGCCTTGGGACTGGTAGCCAACTATGGCGACTTCTCCCAGCATCTTACCATGGGTGCGATGAAAGGAACAGAGAAGCATCTTTCTTACGACATGACCCGTATCAAGAAAAGCCACATCGAAAAGGATGTTTATGAGGCTACCATCGGATTCCTCAATGCCAAGAAGGATTCCATGACCTTGCATCTCCATGTAAGCAACAACGATGTTGCCTACAAATATGAGATGATCCGTCCGAAGAAGAATAACCCTAAGTCGGTGATTATATATAATGAGGTGAGCGGTTTCAATTTCCCTGAGCAGACCACCACTTTCCTCTGCCCTCAAATCGGTCCGATGACTGGTTGGGAACGAACCAAACCATCTTACGAAGAAGAATATACTCCGAATGCTCCGATGACAAAGAAGTCGCAGTTTGGTGTGGGCTATACCTTCCCTTGTCTCTTCAAGGTGGGTAATGACGGTTGGGCATTGGTCAGCGAAACAGGAGTATCGAGTGCATATCCAGCCAGCAGACTTTCTGATTATGATGCAGCGAAGGGATATACGGTAGCTTTCCCTCAGAAAGGTGAAAACAACGGAATCGGTTCAGAATATGCCGGTATACCTTTGCCGGGCGAAACACCATGGCGTACCATCACCGTTGGCACCACATTGGCTCCTATAGTAGAAACTACCATCTTACGATGTGGTAGAACCTCTGTATGAGCCAACTCAGCAGTATAAGCCTTCACGCTATACCTGGAGCTGGCTGATCTGGCAGGATGAGAGTATCAACTATGATGACCAGGTGAAGATGATAGATGTTGCTGCGGCTCAGGGCTATGAGGCTATCCTCGTAGACAATTGGTGGGACCAGCGCATCGGTCGTGACAAGATTGAGAAATTGGCTCAGTATGCCAAGAGCAAGCAGGTTAGTCTGATGCTCTGGTATAATTCGAATGGTTTCGAGAATGATGCTCCACAGACTCCACGTCAGATTATGAACAATTCCATCGCCCGCAAGAAGGAGATGGCTTGGATGAAGAAGATAGGTATTGTGGGAATCAAAGTTGATTTCTTCGGTGGTGACAAGCAGGAGACGATGAAACTCTACGAAGATATTCTGAGCGATGCCAACGATTATGGTCTGGAGGTGATCTTCCACGGTTGTACCATGCCTAGAGGTTGGGAGCGCATGTATCCTAACTATGTTTCCAGCGAGGCAGCATTGGCTTCTGAGAATGTATATTTCACCGATTATCATGCCAAAAAGGAGGCTTTCGAGATGACGATGCATCCGTTCTCAAGAAATGCTGTAACCAGCTTCGACTGGGGTGGCGTGATGATGAACAAATATCTTTCAAGAGATAACAAGAGCCGCCATCAGCGCTATACAAGTGATGTCTTCGAGATGGCAACCGCTATCACCAATCAGAGCAGCGTAAACTGTGTTTGTCTCTATCCTAACAATCTTCAGGATGTTCCTCAATGGGAATTGGACTGGTTGAAGGGCTTGCCTACAGCATGGGACGATGTGAAGTTTATCGCAGGATATCCTACGAAGTATGCGGTTGTAGCCCGTAAGGCGTCTCAAGAGAACGGCTCTGGTGCAGCAATCAATAACGGAAAATGGATTGTCGGTGGTTTGAATGCTACAGACAAGCCGCTCACCCTGACCCTCAATCTGCCTATGTTCGCTGGCAAGACTGTGGAATATCTTACCGACCAGCCAAAGAAACAGGGTGAGAAGTTCTACACTTCGGTAAAGAAGACCTTGAAAGTAGGCAAGAATGGTAAGGCAAAGGTTGTGATTCAGCCAAATGGCGGTATTATCATCAATTAGAATGCTGTTCATCGCCGGTAATGAATCCGCAGAAACAATACATAATAAATAAAAAGGGGTGATTACAAAATCATCCCTTTTTTCGTCTTAAAACTAAATTAAAAACTAAACGAATAACAATAATGATGACAGCAAACTACAGCAGAAAGTGGATGATGGCAGGTCTTCTTGCTTTTTCTGCCTTTACCTCCCCAGTCATGGCACAGCACAATGGACTGGTAGATATGAGCCACAGCAAGGAAGCCCGAATGGTAAATATGCCTTTGGGAAGTACCCGTTGGACAGGCGGTTTTTGGGGTGGCCGATTCAAGGTCTTTTCAGAAACCTCGCTTTGGGATATGTGGAAAACCTGGGATACACCCGAGGTATCGCACGGCTTCCGTAATTTCGAGATTGCGGCGGGCGATGCTGAAGGCGAACATTGGGGACCTCCTTTTCATGATGGCGATATGTATAAATGGCTTGAGGCATGTGCTTCGGTTTATGCAGTAACCCATGATCAGAAACTAGATGCCCTGATGGATCGCTTTATTGCCGAAGTAGCTAAGGCACAGCGTACCGATGGTTATATCCATACCCCTGTGGTGATAGATGAGCGCCATAAGGGCATCGATACGCATGCTCTCAAAGACCGGAAAGATGAAGCCGATATCGGTATCACAGTAGGAGGAAAAGATGAGAAAGGAGCCTTTGCCAGCCGTCTCAACTTCGAAACCTATAATCTGGGACATCTGATGACTGCCGGTATCGTACATTGGCGTGCCACAGGCAAGAAGACACTCTTCAACTGTGCACTCAAGGCAGCCGATTTTCTCTATGATTTTCTGAAGAACCAGCGCGATGAGTTGGCGCGCAATGCAATCTGTCCTTCTCATTATATGGCAGCTTCAGAGATGTACCGTGCTACCGGTGACAAGCGTTATCTGGAACTGGCAGAGGGATTGATAGCCATTCGTGATGAAGTGAAGAATGGTGAAGATCACAATCAGGATCGCCATCCTTTCCGTGAGCAATATGAGGCGATGGGGCATGCGGTGAGAGCCAACTATCTCTATGCGGGTGTAGCTGATCTCTATGCCGAAACAGGCGAGAAGCAACTCATGAAGAATCTGTCCAGTATCTGGGATGATATCACCTATCGCAAGATTTATATCACAGGTGGATGCGGTGCCCTCTATGATGGTGTGTCACCTGATGGAACCACTTACGATCAGCCTAGCATTCAGCAGATTCATCAGGCATACGGAAGAGCATATCAGTTGCCAAACGAGACTTCGCATAATGAAACCTGTGCGCAGATTGGTAATATCTTCTTATCCTGGCGTATGCTCGAAACCACAGCTGATGCCCGCTATATGGATATGGTAGAAAACGAACTCCTGAATGGAGTCTTGCCGGGCATTTCGCTCGATGGTACCCGATATTTCTATACTCAGGCCCTGCGCCGTACGGGCGATTTTCCTTATGTGATGCGCTGGCCGAAAACCCGCCAGAAGTATATCAGTTGCTTCTGCTGTCCACCTAACACCCTTCGTGCACTTTGCGAAGCGCAGGAGTATGCTTATGCCGTGAAAGGGGATACTTTGTGGGTAAACATGTATGGTGATAATCATCTGAAAACAAAGGATGTTGATATGGAGATGACTTCAGGTTATCCTTATGATGGCAAGGTTTCCATTCGCATCAACAAGGCTAAGAATATCAGAACCTTGATGCTCCGCGTGCCGGGAGAGGGTAGATATGAGGCGATTTCTGCTACTGATTCAAAAGGCAGACAGACTGGTTGGAAGAAGGGAACCCTCGTAGAACGAACATTTGATATGAAACCTCGTCTGGTGGAGGCTAACCCTTTGGTTGAAGAGAATAAGAACCAGATAGCCGTGATGCGCGGACCTATTGTCTATTGTTTGGAAAATGTGGATATCGATGCTTCTTCTGTTCCTGCTTCCTGCAAAGATAAGTATGGTAGGGTAAGCGTGAATGATATCGTGATTCCTGCTGATATCCAATGGACTGAAGTAAAAAAGACGATCGACGGTCACGAGTTTGTTGCGCTCCAGGGGGAGGCGCTGCTTGCTGAAAAGGGAACTGCAGCATCCTGGCAGAAGAACCAGCTTTACCGTACACTTGCTCCTGCCCAGAAAAAAGTAAATGTTACGCTCATTCCTTATTATGCCTGGGATAATCGGGGTAGTGATGTGGAAATGTCGGTTTGGCTTTCAGTTAGAAAATAATTTTTTTAGTTATGAAATTAAGAAGAATCCTATTGCTGGGAATGCTGGGCTTCAGCCTCGCTCTCTCTGCAGAAAATAAGAAGATAGGCTATGTGCAAGTATCACCAGATTCTTCTCTCGCTGATGCGGTTCGCAAGGCTCGCGAGATGAGAAGATTGGGACAGGCAGATTCGGTAGTAGTTAAAATGCAGGCGGGGCAATACCGACTCTATGAACCTCTGGTGCTCCGTCCGGAAGACAGTCATCTCTGTTTTGAGGGAACGCCTTCGGTAAAGCATTCGGCAGGTACGGTACTTACAGGAGCCGTACCTGTTACCGGATGGAAGAAACAGGGCAGATATTTGGTGGCTGATGTGCCTGATTTCAATGGATGTCCTATGAATTTCCGACATCTCTGGGTGAATCACTCGCGGGCTGATAGGGCACGTGGCGTGAGTGATTTCAATCAGATGCCGCGCATCAGATGGGTAGACAAGAAGAAACGCGTCATCTGGTTCCGGCTTCTGCTGTTCGTCAGCTTCTGACGGGTGCTAAGGATAAGGCGGGTAACAGCATCATCCGACCGGATGCAAGATATGCAGAGATGACGCTGCATCAGATGTGGGAGGTAAGTTATCTGCGCATCAGAAACATCCGTATTCAGGGCGATTCTGCTGCCATATCTTTCCACGATCCTGAGGCTAAGATTCAGTTTGAACGTCCTTGGCCTTCACCTATGTATAATTGTGAGCACAATTCTCCTTTCTTTATCTCGAATGCGCTGCCTCTTCTGGATAAATCGGGCGAATGGTATCATGATATCCGTACGCATAAACTGTATTATATGCCTAGGAAAGGGGAGCGTATGGATGTTGCGGCGCCGGCTTTGGAAACGTTGGTGAAATTCGAGGGAACCAGAGAAAAAATGGTGGATGCTGTTACTTTCAGAAATGTAAACTTTGAAGTTACAACATGGAACCGCCCTTCTTACAAGGGACATGTACCTTTGCAGGCGGGAATGTTCATTACCGAAGGTTACAAACTGCGCCCTAGTATCGACCGTGTGAACAACCATAAACTAGATAATCAGGATTGGCTTGGCAGACCCGCTGCTGCTGTTGAATTGCGCTATGCAAGCAGAGCGGTTTTCGATTCATGCTCTTTTGGACATCTGGGTGGCGATGGTCTCGATTTTGTTGAGGGTTGCCGGGATGGAGCAGTACTTAGCAGCACCTTCGAAGATATAGCGATGAATGGATTGGTATGTGGCAGCTTTTCGCCTGCCGGTCTGGAGACGCATCTGCCTTATCGTCCGCAGGATTTGCGTGAGGTGTGCAGCGGACTGCATGTCAGGAACTGCGAGTTCTCTGATGTTACAAACGAGGAGTGGGGTACCTGTGCTATCGCTTTGGGTTACGTCAGCCGCATGAACATCGAACATAATTATATTCATGATGTCAGTTATTCGGCTATCAGTATGGGATGGGGTTGGAATCGCGATTTGGTTGTGATGCATGATAATCGCATTCATGCCAATCTTATCGAGCGCTATGCTGCCCATATGTACGATTGCGCTGGCATCTACACACTTGGCAACCAGCCAAACACGGTTATTTCAGAGAATGTAGTGCGGGATATCTTCCATCCTTCCTACGTACACGATCCTCATCATTATTTCTATCTCTATACTGATGAGGGTTCTTCTAATATTCTCCTGAAAGATAACTGGACGCCAGAAGAGAAATTCCTGAAAAACGCCTGCGGTCCTAATAATGTCTGGCAGAATAATGGTCCGCAGGTGGCTGATGAAATTGTGAAGAAGGCAGGGAAAATAAAGGAGTAGGGATGAAGTGAAAAATAAAAACAGCTGTCTTTGCTAATTAGAAAGTTCAAGGTTCAAAGTAAAAAGCGTATGAAATTTATCGGAATATGGATGGTCAGTATGATGCTGCCATCTGGATTACATGCAGCCACATGGCTGAAGAATCTGAAAGTGGAATATCGGAATACTCCACTGGCAGTAGGTGTCATGCATCCTCGGTTTGCCTGGCAGATGGAGGTTGATGACAAAAGTAGAGGAAATCAGCAGAGTGCTTACCGGATATCTGTTATTGATGAAACGGGTAAGGAAGTCTGGAATACGGGTAAGGTGAAAAGTACCGAATCGCTAGGCATACAGTATGCTGGCGAATCGCTTCGCCCTTCTACGCTACCAGTGGCATCTTACAGTCTGGAATCAGAAAAACGAAGAGCTGCAGGCTTCTTCTGCTTTTGAAACAGCCTTGGTGCTGGGTACAGACTATAACCATCCTGTCGCGACAGCCGGAAAAGGAACATATCTGGCTTGGGAAGGTGCTAAATGGATAGGAAGAGGCAATGCTCCCGTGATGTTCTATGCCCCTTATTTCCCAACCTTCCGACTTCATTACGAACTGCAACTCGATAAGAAATCGAAGTCAACAGCAGCTTCCTTCATCTTCGGTGCCAACGATCCCCGACTGATGGATCGCAATAAGAATCTCTTAGGGGTATCCAATGCGAAGGATTCTTCTTATATCCGCGTAGAACTTGATATTGCGCCTCTCAGAAAGTCGAAGCCTGCCCGTATCAATTTCTATCGTCGGGGCTACAAGGTTGGCGAGACGGATGCCGCACCTTTGGTTTCCTACGATATTCCTACTGCGGTTATCAACAGGCAGAACCAGTATGCTGCCCATCAGATAGATATTTCGATGGATACCGGTGCGGCTACTCTCTTCCTGGATGGAAAGGAAATTGTTGGTGAAAAGGTAGAAATCGATACTGATGGCAAACAGCATTCTGTAGGAAGTCTGATTCTGAATCCTACCGGAGAACAGGGTAATAACTATATTGCCTATCCGATGCTAGTCGATTGGGGATATTACGTGGCTAAAGGTCAGAAGGCTACTTTCAGTCATATTGAGGTAAGAAACTTTAAATCGCCTCAGAATGTGGTAGCTGCTCCTTTACAGCAACTCTCTGCCAGCCAGCTCTCTGCCAACCAACTCTCTGCCAATCAGCTCTCTGTAGATGGAAAGAAAGAGGGTGCGCTTGGCATCTTTGCCTTTAAGGAGAATACTGCGCCTATGCTTCGTACAGAGTTCGCTACCTCCGGCAAAAAAGTCAGAAAAGCCCGTCTTTATGCTACTGCCCGCGGAATCTACGACATCTATATAGATGGTAAGGCAGTAAGTAAAGCTTATTTCAACCCTGGTACTACAGAGTATAACCATACTCATACTTACCAGACCTTCGATGTAACTTCTTTGCTTCAGCAGTCGGGTGAGCATGCTATCGGAGCCGTCCTTTCCGAAGGATGGTGGAGTGGTGGTGCCACCTATGTAACCGGAAATTGGAATTTCTATGGCGACAGGCAGTCGTTAATGGCAAAGTTGCAGATAACCTACGAGGATGGTTCACAACAAACCATCGTTACCGATCCTGCAACCTGGAAAGCTATGATGATGGCGCTGTAAGATATGGCAGTTTCTTTATGGGTGAGGTATATGATGCACGCAAGGAACAAGACTGCAAAGGATGGGCGATGCCTCATTTCGATGACAGAAATTGGCAGACTGCTGTAGAAGTGAAGGAATCAGATTTCAAGACTTCTGAGGATTTCCAGCTTCTTCCTGATATGGCAGAGGCAATCATGCCTGTTGATACCCTGACGGCTCTCAATTGTGTAGAACCGCGTAAGGGTGTTTATGTCTATGATCTCGGACAGAATATGGCGGGTGTTCCGCTGGTACATTTCTCAGGTTTGAAACCTGGCACGGAAGTAAAGATCCGTACAGCCGAAATCAAATATCCTGATTTGCCAGCCTATCATGATCATGTAGGCATGATCATGACCGAGAATCTGCGTGTGGCAACTTCGCAGGATGTTTATGTAGCCAGGGGAGGTGAAGAGACTTCTCGCCTAGATATACCTTCATGGATTCAGATATCTTGAGATTACGGGTGTTAATGCTCCGGTAGCGCCAGACCAGATAAAGGCGATCGTAGTGAGTTCGATGAATGAGCAGGCTTCGCAATATTCTACCTCCCGTTCTGATATCAACCGCTTGTGGCTCAATTCGGTATGGTCTACGCGTTCTAATTTCATGTCTGTTCCAACCGATTGTCCTCAGCGTAATGAACGTCTGGGTTGGATGGGTGATATTTCCGTATTCGGGCGTTCTGCTACATATATTACCGATGCTTCCCAGTTCTTGCGCCGCTATCTTATCTCTGTCCGTGATTTGCAGAGTGCTAAGGGACAGTATCCAGATGTAGCTCCAACCAATTGTGGCTTCGGTGGCTTGTTATGGGCAAGTGCCGGTGTAACCTTGCCTTGGGAGCTCTACCAGCAATATGGCGACAAGGCTATGTTGGCTGAACATTACGCATCGATGAAACGCTATATCCAGTTTGTGCTGGATGAGTATGTGGATAAGAAAACAGGACTTATCGTACAGCATCATCAGTGGGGCGATTTGGGCGATTGGCTCAGTCCGTCTTATGAAAAGATGATAAGTCGCTCGTATGGGAATGTTATTTCATATTCGATCTGGATATTCTTTCTCAGATGGCAAAGGCTTTGGGCAAGACTGAGGATGCGGCATGGCTGACCCGGTTGGCGAACGAGCGCAGGGCTTTCTTCAGGAAAACATTCGTTGATGAGGCTACAGGTAAGACCATCTGTTCGTGGTATGATGCTGAGCGCAAGGGACAGTTGATTGATACCCAGACATCTTATGCTCTTCCTTTGGCATTCCATGTGGTAGATGGTGACTTACAGAAGAAGATGGCGGCTCATCTCGCTGCAGCCATCAAGACTCCGATGGCCGGTTATCCTGCTTATTCGCTCCTGACGGGTTTTATCGGTACCGCTTGGATAAGTAAGGCACTTTCGGATAATGGTATGTCCGAGGAGGCTTACCGTTTGCTGCAGTACGAGGGTTATCCTTCCTGGCTTTATCCTGTAAAGAATGGAGCCACGACGATTTGGGAGCGTTTGAACTCTTATACAGTAAAGGATGGATTTGGTGAGAACAACAGTATGAATTCGTTCAATCACTATTCTTTTGGAGCTGTAGCATCGTGGATGTACAATTACTCTCTCGGTATCTGCCGTGATGAGAAATCGCCTGGTTTCAAGCATTTCATCCTGAAGCCGGAGGTTGACCCTACGCGTGGCATTACTCATGCTGAGGGTTATTACGATTCAATGTATGGCAGAATCAGCAGCCGTTGGCAATATACTGATTCCGGTATCCGTTATGAGTTTACGGTTCCTGCCAATACGACAGCCTCTCTCTACTTGCCTGCCCCTGCTGTCTCTTTCATTTCAGAGAATGGTAAGCCGTTGAAAAAGGCATCGGGAGTCAGATACGTAAGTGCTGATAAGGAACTCCATCATTGGAGCTCGCCTCTGGATTTTATCAGTTTGATATAAAACAGAAATAACTTGCTAAAGTTCTGTAAAATAAAAATGGGTGGCAGATTTGATATCTGTCACCCATTATCTTTATGATTGAAACCTGTATCCTGCGGATAGATTATCTGCTGGAATTATTGGTTCTTGAAGACCAATCCATCTGCATCTGTATGATCGATGGTAGTAAGCCTGATGCTCTGGTATAATTCCAACGGTTTTGAGAACGATGCTCCTCAGACTCCTCGTCAGATTATGAACAATTCCATAGCTCGCAAGAAGGAGATGGCTTGGATGAAGAAGATTGGCGTGGCAGGCATCAAGGTGGATTTCTTCGGTGGCGACAAGCAGGAGACGATGAAGCTTTATGAGGATATCCTCAGCGATGCCAACGATTATGGCTTGGAGGTGATCTTCCATGGTTGCACCATGCCACGTGGCTGGGAGCGCATGTATCCTAACTATGTATCGAGCGAGGCTGCCCTGGCTTCTGAGAACGTATATTTCACGGATTATCATGCCAAGAAGGAGGCCTTCGAGATGACGATGCATCCGTTCGCAAGAAATGCCGTAGCCAGCTTCGACTGGGGTGGTGTGATGATGAACAAGTATTTCTCTAAGGACAACAAGAGCCGCCACCAGCGTTATACCAGCGATGTGTTCGAGATGGCTACTGCCATCACCAATCAGAGCAGCGTAAACTGCATCTGTCTCTATCCTAACAACTTGCAGGATGTGCCACAATGGGAGTTAGATTGGCTCAAGAATGTACCAACTGCATGGGAGGATACCAAGTTTATTGCCGGTTATCCTACCAAGTATGCGGTGGTGGCTCGCAAGTCGAGCGTAGAGAATGGTTCTGGCGCAGCACTTACAGCAGGTAGATGGTTCGTAGGTGGACTGAATGCTACAGACAAGCCTCTTGCTCTGACCCTGGATTTGCCGATGTTTGCCGGTAAGACCGTTACTTATATCACCGACCAGCCAAAGAAGAAGGGCGAGAAGTTCTTCACTTCTGTCAAGAAGACCTTGAAGGTTGGAAAGGATGGTAAGGCAAAGGTTGTGATTCAGCCTAATGGCGGTATCATCATCGAATAAACTTTATGTTTAGGCTTCGATTGCCTACGTGAAAATTTTACAGGCATCGCTTGCCTACGTGAAAAAAGTTTTTTCTCGAAAAAGTATCAAAGTCTACATTTTTTGCTTTGAAAAATAGGACTTTAA
>ENA-OQER01000172-OQER01000172.1-human-gut-metagenome-genome-assembly--contig:-NODE-172-length-35532-cov-12.873041_pt1 | contig 35532 bp, 44 predicted proteins | sample MGYA00242797_ERZ504639 | MGnify/ENA primary metagenome ERZ504639 (study PRJEB26092, sample SAMD00036306) | human gut metagenome | host: Homo sapiens | study: EMG produced TPA metagenomics assembly of... | reverse complement strand
AACGCTATCTCCATGGAAAGTAGCAGATGATATTCTGATAACTTTTATAATTAAGGAAAACTATAAAAGAATAGCAGAATCATGGAGCATTCGAAAGGAGCGATTCAATCAAGACTAAAAAATTAGGAATTATATATTAACAAGAAGACTCTGAATCAGCATTTCTTATTGCTAATTCAGAGTCTTCTTTTTCCTTTTTTCATCATTTGTTTATTCCTTCACTTCCATGATTTCCGGATGCTCCATCCGCACCTGTTTCTTGAGCTTCTTCACCACTTCGGAATAGCTGTGGCGAATCAATCCCAGGATAAAATCATCTTCCAGCGAACCATAGAGATTCACCTGGTTCCAATACTTCTTGTTCCAATGCCAGGCACCTTCTATCTCGGAATGCTCCTCCCGGAGTTCGACGGCATAATCGGCATTACACTTCATCGTAACCCATTCCGGACGCTCCAAATCTACATAAGCAAAAATCTTATCGAAGATGCGAAACGCCAAGGTTCGCTCATCAAATGGGAAAGCCTCAGTTGCGAGGGGGAGTGAGAGGCAATACTCTCGAATTGATTCTATGTTCATACTACTTTTCTGATTTTTAACCGAAGTTTCGCATGTACGGAAGTTATAGAAGTAAAAAAGTTATCACTCCACTCGGTCGTTAGAAGTTATAGCCAACAGCCTTTTTGGTTGTATACTGAGCCATAAAGCATTTGTCTTAACTCCTTTAACTTCTTAACTTCTTTAAATTCTTTAACTTCCCCATTTGCAAAAGAGTTTTTAATATTTATCAACATGCTGCCGCAAAGATAAACATTTTAGACAAGACTACTGCATACTGCTCACAAAAAACAGCATGTGGCTCGCTAAAATTCCCTCATATTAAAATCACTCTCTTATCTTATCAGGCTGAGAAGAGGAAGATAATGCTGTGGTAGAGCTGGGCGCCAATGACATAGATGAGCAGCAAACCGCCCATCTTGCCACGCCCGAGACAAGAGCCTCGTAGACGGAGGCGACGCCCTTCATCCGGTCGCTCATCACACCGAAACTGACACTCATCACCATCAGGGAAAAACAACAGTAAGGCACGATACTGGCAGAGAAACTGCTGGGTAAGAGGCCCCCCATCACATTGAGCAGGATGGCATGAGGAACCAGCACAAGCGCCAATATCAACAGCAAAAAGAAAATGCCCTCGAAGAGAGCCAAACGCATGGCGATGCGCTGGCGGTACTCGGAGGATCGGTAATGCAGAATGCCGCTGTACTGCAGGGCTCCAAGCATGAAAGAGAAAAGCAGAAGCCACACCAGCAAGGGCGACTCCACATTGCCCACAAAGCGACCGAAAAACCAACGGATACCCTCGGCGCTAAGCAGGGAGCGCGGAAAACTCTCAGGCATTGCAGCTGTAAGAAGCCACGACGTCAGAATAAGCACCACCTGCCCCACTCCGAGCAGCAGCGCCACCCATGCCATCAACTTATTAATCCTCATCTGCCTTCAGATTGTCTACGTCCAGAATGTGAAGTTCCAAAGCCCTCACCACTAATCGGGTGGCATTAATACCAATACCTTGTTGCCGTCTGGGAAGAGTTTCTGAACCAACTCGTTCTGACGCTTCTCTAAGCTCTTCACGCCGAAAGGCATTCCGCGCAGACCCGTAATCTGCTCCTTGGTGTAGCCCAGCGCCAAATGGCGCAGGAAACGCTCGTCGTACTCGTCAATCTCGTAGTTGACCAAAGCCTCCTGGCGCATTAGCTGGCTGTTGACACTTCGCTTGAAGCGGTCTACTATCTTCTGAAGGATAGGCTGGTTGAACACCATTTTCTTGCCGCTCATGCAACTCGCCACATCGCCACGCGTCAGCAGCTCGCCACTCTTCAGGATAATACCGTCGCAACCTGCATCGAGCACATCGACCCACAGCTTCTCGTTCAGAATCTCGCCTGTGAAAATAAGCACCTTCAGGGCAGGATAAGTCTCCTTGGTCTGACGGCAGATCTCCACACCAATGGTGGTGGAACCGCCCAGTCCAAGATCGAGCAGCACAAGGTCGGGCACCTGCTGCTTGATGAGGCGCCAGTAACTGGTTTCGCTTTCAGCCGTTCCTATAATCTCAGCTTCAGGGATTTCGTTTTTGAAGATTCCCTCTGTGCCTTTCAGCTCCAAGGGTACATCTTCGACAATGATTACTTTAAATGGTTCCATATTATTATTGTTTTACTTTTTTATCTTTTTTGAGAAGTTTTCAATGGGGACAGGATTCAACTTCTGGGAAATAACTCCTGAAGATTCTCCTGAGCCATACTCTTGGGCAGCACGATTTCGATCATGAGCTTGCCTGAAGCACTCGACCTGGCTGAGATTCCGCAACCACGCAGATTGGTCACTTCGCCTATTTCGCGAACAATCTGCCGGCAAAGCAGGTACTTCATGTCGTGAGTCAGAGGAGTGAAGAGCCGATGGTGAAGCTGCTCATCGTAATCCACTTCCTGCATCTCTACCCGGCAGACAGCATAAGGCGAATCGGGCAAGTCCTCTACCCTGACTTCCACTTTTCCTGCTCCCGAGGTGAGAAGGTCGAAAAGATACTGGCGAAGGAACTTGTCGTTCTTCACATTCAGCTCCACCTGCTCCATCGCCTGGGCACTGAGCATGGTGTAGAGCGACTTATAATAGTCCACCAACTCATGAAGCGACTGCACATCGGAAGGATCGTTCTCTACGAGCTGACGGATGCGCGAAGGATAATACATCGTCTCATGCTTCAACGTGGAAAGGCAGTTGTCGAGCACAGAGCACGACACGTGCAGACGCCCATTCTCATACTCCGCTTTATGCAACTCGTCTTCTGTCATCTCCATGTCGTAGGTCTCGGCTGCTGTACGCCGCATACTCTCCTGGAGCGCCTGCTCTATCTGGTCAACTACATCGCCCAACTGGGCATTCAGTCCATGAAGTCTCACTCCCCGCTTGTTCCACGTCTGCCTAATGCGCTGCAACTTCACCTCGTCGGTAGCGTCACTCAGCAGGATGCGGTTGATTTCATTCACCTTCTCCACGGCGAAACGGAAGGTCAGTACATGGCGATAATAGAGCAAATAGTAAGCCAAAGGCAACTGCAGCAGAAGGAGAATGAGTAGCACGATGGCCACCGTCTTCGAGTTCTCCGACAGCTGCATGGTGCGCACATAGGCTGGCAGCGTAGAGTCAGCTCCCATCTCGCGGTAGAGCTGGGTGTAGACCTTGTTGTTGCTGCGATAGAGGTCCCACTTGTGTAGGGCAAGAGCAGCCACGGCGCTCTCATTACGCAGGTCGAGAATAACATAATAATTGGTGGGCAGACTGTCCTGGTACCACAACAATTCGGCTGGGAGAACGTCGCTCGGACTGGCTGTCATCAGCACCTTGCCGCCAGGATGAAGCGACAGGTAATGGCGGTTGAGGTAACTGCGGGCAGAGTCAGCATACTGGAGGGTGCGCTCGTACTCGCCGTTGATGTTGCAGAAATAAGCCGAATCGGCAAAGACGTCGGCACGCTGCAGATTGAGCGGGAGACGATGGTTGGCAGCATTGTCGCGCTGATGGCGGAGCGTATTTTGGGCAACAACCTGCTGCGGCAGGCACGTCATCGCCATCAAGCCCACCAGACCTACGAGTCCTACGGAAAGCGACTTCAGCCGACCGCCTATTCCCCGGGGCAGGCGGAAGACAAAGCGGCTGCCCTTTCCCAACTCGCTCTCGGCAAAAATCGAACTCACTGAGAAGATGCTGCTCACCTTCTTGTATTTCTCTATAATACCCTTGCAGTTGAGAAGTCCGAAACCATGACCACCTGTATAAGTGCGGTCGAAGACGTGCTCCAACTGCTTATCGTCCATGCCTACTCCCGTGTCTGTAATGCAGATTTCCACATAAGCATCAGCTATCGAGGCGCTCACCATCACACGGCCACCCTGAGGGGTGAACTTGCGGGCATTGTCGGCCATGGTGTTAATCATGAAAAGCGTCAGCGTACGGTCGGCCTTCACCACTGCTCGGTGGGCTCTACAACCAGTTCCACGCCCTTCATGTCGAAATTCATCTTGCCCTTCTGCACAATGTCGAACAGGGGCTGCAACGCAAAACTCGTAATACGGAGATTAAGAGTTCCCTGCCGCATCTGGATCCACCGGGTAAGCACCTCGTTGTACTGGTTGATTTTGGCAGTCAGCTCTGAGATGTACTGGTACCTATCCTTCTTCACCGAGTCGGGTTCGTCGCGGTGTTTCAGGCAGTCCACCTCGTGAATCATGCGGTCGATGAAGGGCGTTATGCTGTTGACCAATGCCACCTTGGCACGTTGCTCCAAATGGCGTTTCTTGTTGTCCCTCACGTGGAAGAGCGTCATTTGCAGTTCCTCCTCTATATCCTCCTTCCTGTCGTTCAACTCGCTGATGTGCTGAGCATTGCTATCCTTCCATTGCTGTAAGGGTTCAAGCAGTTTGGTGATAGAGCCACGGTGCACATTCCTGCGGCGCATCCTGTCGAAGAGATAGAGCAGGAACACCACAAGAACGATCATTCCTATCACGGATGCTATCATCCAGTTGAGCAGCACAGCATTGTTGTCGAGCACGGCTGCACGGGCTTCCAACTGCTTGTCCTGTCGGGTTCGCTCCTGCAGGTCGAGATACATGTTGCGGTAAAAATCGCTGTGTGGCTTGTCGTCGATGGCAGAATAGACCAGACAGAGGCGCTCAGCAATGGAGACCACCAAGTCGGGTGCTGCCTTGATGCGCTTATTGTCGTTGAGCGCATGGTTGAGACAGTCTTCTGCCGAACGGTAGTCGTCTATGGCCCAGTAGCATTCAGCCAGTGTTCTGTAAGCTCCGGCTGTCTGATAAACATCGCCGTAAGAGAGAACAAGTTGAGCGCCATTTGAGCCAGGTTACCTGCCAAAAGACTGTCGGGCACCTGGTCAATATTAAGATATTTGATAGAAGGCCAATTGTTGCGAATCAGGTAACTGCGCAGACTGGGACTCTGCAGATGCTCGCTAAGGGCCTGCAAAGCATTAGCCTGCCAATAGGGATAAGGGGTTCCTGAACAGGCCAGCATAAAGCATCGCATCAGGTAGTCGAACTCGCCCTGTCCGATTTCCTCAGCTGTTCCGCTGACGATGCTCCTCCAGCGCCAATATTGTATAAATAGTTGAGATACTGAGCCGTATCTGCCTCCAAGGCTTCAGCATCAATATCGTTTAGAGCCTGCAACATGGGTTCCTCCTGACCTACATAATAGAAATAGGTAGCGGCAACGATGTCTAACTCGGAATGGGCATAAAGGGCACGCTTACGTTCGCGCGGAGGCAGATTGTCGGCTTCCTCACCAATACGGCGGAGCAGGCGCATCGCTTTCTCACGATAAGCATAGAAGTCCTTATTGCGCGACTCGCGCTGGCAAAGGCGCATGTTCTGTACGTGGGCAACAAGGATCTCTATCTGGTTGTCGCTGCGCTGTTCCACCTCCACCAAATGTCGGCGAGCCTGCTCGTAATCCATCTTGGCTATGGCTACGAAAGCCAGGTTGTTGTGCGCCTCAGCGTAACCTGCAGGATAGTCATCGGCAAGCCTCAAAGCCTATGTGCCAGAACTTGGCAGAATCGAGATTACGGTAATGATAAGCATAAGAAAGAGAATTCAGCTCATCTACTTCGCCCTTATGCGACGGCGAACAAGCTGAAAAGAAAAACAGCGCTATCATCAGAAAGGTGATAGCGCTATTGTATAAACGATAATATGTGACTCTACGAATCTCCAATATTATACACGCATATTAAGCGCGAGCCTTTGCGATGTACCCCAAAGCCTCCTGGCACTTTGCTGTAATAGCAGCCCAGTCGCCAGCAGCTACGGTCTCCTTAGGGAAGAGCTTAGAACCCATACCTACACAGAGAACACCGGCCTTGATCCAGGGAGTAAGGTTCTCCTCGGTTGGCTCTACAGCACCTGTTACCATGATGTTGCTCCAGCGCAAAGGTGCCATCACGTTCTTAACGAATGAAGGACCACCTACGTTGCCTGCTGGGAATACCTTGGTTACGTCGCAACCTGCTGCCTGAGCATTGTTGATCTCGGTTACAGAACCACAACCTGGTGAATAAGGAACCAAGCGACGGTTGCAGACAGGAGCAATCTCTGGGTTGAAGTTAGGACCTACGATGAAGTTGGCACCCAACTGGAGGTACAAAGAAGCTGTACCTGCATCAACTACAGTACCAGCACCGAGAATCATCTCTGGGCACTCTTTGTCGGACCACTTCACCAACTCGCCAAAAATCTCGTGAGCGAAGTCACCACGGTTAGTAAACTCGAATACTCGAACACCACCCTCGTAGCAAGCCTTGATGACGTTCTTACAAATCTCAATATCCTTGTTGAAGAATACAGGAACCATACCAGTCTCTTTCATGGCTTCCATGACCTGCATTTTGCTAAACTTTGCCATTATCTATATAATGTTTATTGTTTATTATTTAATGTTTAGTTGAACTTTAGCAAGTTCAGAAGTTATCGCTGTACACGGCCATTGGCGTTACCACCAGCCAGACTCTCTACCTCGTCAGCAGAAACCAGGTTGAAATCGCCAGGGATAGTATGCTTCAAAGCAGAAGCTGCAACAGCAAACTCGAGAGCCTCAGCCTGATTTGGCTTAGTCAGCAAACCGTGAATCAAACCACCTGAGAATGAGTCACCACCACCTACACGGTCGATGATTGGGTTGATGTCGTAGTGCTTGCTCTGATAGAACTCCTTGCCGTTGTAGATAAGAGCCTTCCAGCCGTTGCGGGTAGCAGAGAGTGACTCACGCAATGTAGAAACTACATACTTGAAACCGAACTCCTTCATCATGCCCTGGAAAATACCATAGTAACCCTCGGCGTCGGTCTTACCGCCCTCTACGTCAGCATCTGGTTTGAAGCCAAGACAAAGCTGAGCATCCTCCTCGTTACCGATGCAAACGTCAACATACTGCATCAAAGGACGCATGACAGAGATGGCCTTCTCAGAAGTCCAGAGCTTCTTGCGGAAGTTGAGGTCTACAGATACTGTCACACCATGACGCTTGGCAGCCTCGCAAGCCAACTTGGTCAACTCGGCAGCCTTATCGCTGATGGCAGGAGTAATGCCGCTCCAGTGGAACCACTGAGCACCCTCCATGATCTTATCAAAATCGAAATCAGATGGATCAGCCTCAGCGATTGAGCTGTGGGCACGGTCGTAGATAACCTTAGAAGGACGCATAGAAGCACCTGTCTCTGCATAGTAAAGACCAACACGCTCACCGCCACGGGCAATGAAGTCGGTATTTACGCCATAACGACGAAGAGCGTTCAGGGCGATCTGACCAATCTCGTGCTTTGGCAACTTAGATACGAAGTAAGCATCATGACCATAGTTGGCTACGCTGACAGCCACATTAGCCTCACCACCGCCAGGGATGATGCGGAATGACTCACTCTGAATGAAGCGATCGTTGCCTTCGGGTGACAAACGAAGCATAATCTCACCTAATGTTACAATTTTTGCCATTGTTGTTTGATAGTTTTTAATTTATTGTTTGTTATTACTTGAATTTATTTCGCCTATAAGGAATTTCTTGATTTATTTCTTCTATGATGAAGTTTCTTGGGGCAAAAATAAGCCTTTTTTCTTGAATAAAGAAATAAAAACGACTTTTTTTTGTTTTTATAGCAAAAAACACGCTGTGCATTCGCACAATTCGATTTTTTATTGTAAATTTGCCCCAAAAATAACTTGTTGTGGTCGCACACAACACAATATACGAATAAGAAGAACTATCCACATTGTGGCTTCGCACAATCCTACTTAAATATATTAAGGTGCGCGCGAGCCGCTAACAAAACAAACAAGAAGAAAGAGAATGGCCGAAAAAATCAGAATCAAAGACATTGCTGAAAGAGCTGGCGTTTCTGTAGGTACCGTAGACAGGGTCTTACATGATCGCCCCAATGTTTCGGAACCAGCCCGCAAGAAGGTAGAACAGGCTCTCAAGGAGATGAACTACCAGCAATATGTACGCCAGCGCACTGGCTTACAACAAGCAGTACACCTTCTACATGCTGCTGCCAAAGCACGAGTCGGAGGCTTACTGGGAGGAGATAGAAGAAGGGGCACGAAAATGCGAGGACACCAGGCGAGACTTCCACATCGACGTGGAAATCTGTTTCTTCGAACGCTCCAGCGATGAGTCGTTCCGTGAGAAAGCCAGCGAGATCATACAGGCTAAGCCCGAAGGTGTCGTTGTCGTTCCATCTTCACTCGATGTCACACGAGAGTTCACCGACCAATTGCACGAGCTGAACATTCCCTTCATTCTTCTCGACTCCTACATGCCCGACCTCAAGCCCCTGTCGTTCTACGGACAGGACTCTTTCTGCAGCGGATATTTTGCAGCCAAGATGCTGATGATGATTGCCTGCAGGGAGACGGAAATCATGCTCATGAGACAGACGAAGGACGGACGCGTGATGAGTAAGCAGCAGGACAACCGAGAAGTGGGATTTCTGCACTACATGCACGACCACTACCCTAACGTGAAGGTTACCGACCTCGACCTGCCACTCAACGGAACTCGTGCCGAATACAATAAAATGCTGGAGAAGTTCTTCTCTTCCAACCCACAGGTACACCATTGCATCACCCTGACATCCAAGGCACACATCGTGGGCGACTTTCTGCTGAAGACCAACCGACGCAACATCCAAATCATGGGTTACGATATGGTAGAGAAGAACGCCCGCTGCCTGCGCGAGGGAAGCATATCTTTCCTCATCGCCCAGCATGCCTACATGCAAGGCTATGCGTGCATCGATACTCTCTTCCAGGCCATCGTGCTGAAAAAGAAAGTTACTCCGGTAAACTACATGCCCATCGAGCTTCTAATGAAGGAAAACGTGGACTTCTACCGCAGAACTCAACTCTAAGAACTCCCTCACATACGAAATAAAAAACAATATAAAAACAACCTACAAAAAAATGAAACAATCAAGCTTTATCAAGATCAACCCTGCCGACTCGGTAGTGGTTTGTCTCCGCCCATTCAAGCAGGGCGAGATCATCGAGGTTGACGGCAAGACCATCACCTTGTTACAAGACACCCCAGCAGGACACAAGTCTCATCGACAATGCTGCTGAAGGAACCAATATCCTGAAATACGGCTACCCTATCGGTCATGCAAAGAAAGACCTGAAGCAGGGAGAATGGGTCAACGAGAACAACCTCAAGACCAACCTTGCCGGAACTTTGGAATACACCTACAATCCTGTAGAGGAGATCCTGAACATCGAGAACGAGAACCGTACTTTCAAGGGCTATGTACGCAAGAATGGCGAGGTAGGTGTGCGCAATGAGATTTGGGTCGTTCCTACAGTAGGCTGTGTGAACGGTATTGCCGAGAAGCTCGTCGACCTGCTCAAGCAGGAAACCAAGTGCGAGGGCATCGACGCTATTCACGCATGGCACCACAACTTCGGCTGCTCTCAGCTTTCGGGCGACCACGAGAACACACGCAAAGTGCTTCGCGACATCTGTCTACACCCTAACGCAGGCGCCGTACTCGTACTCTCCCTGGGTTGCGAGAACAACCAGCCAGACGAGTTCATGAAGATGCTGGGCGACTACGACAAAGACCGCATCAAGCTCTTGGTAACTCAGAAAGTGGAAGGCGACGAGCTCGAGGAAGGCATGAAACTGCTCCGCGAACTCTATGCTCAGGCCAAGGAAGACAAGCGACAGGAGGTTTCGGTCAGCAAACTGCGCGTAGGTTTGAAGTGCGGTGGATCAGATGGATTCAGCGGAATTACTGCCAACCCATTGGTAGGCGAGTTCTCCGACTGGCTCGTGGCACAGGGCGGAACTTCTATCCTCACCGAGGTGCCTGAGATGTTTGGCGCTGAGACCATCCTGATGAACCGTTGCGAGAACAAGGAACTCTTCGACAAGACAGTTCACCTCATCAACGATTTCAAGGAGTACTTCCTCTCTCATGGTGAGCCTGTAGGCGAGAATCCTTCTCCAGGCAACAAGGCGGGTGGTATTTCTACACTCGAGGACAAGGCTCTCGGTTGCACACAGAAGTGCGGTCGCGCTCCAGTCAGCGGTGTGCTCCAGTATGGTGACCGTTTGGAGACAACGGGTCTGAACCTTCTCTCTGCACCAGGCAACGACCTCGTAGCTTCCACAGCCCTTGCTTCTGCCGGCTGTCAGCTGGTTCTCTTCACCACTGGTCGCGGTACGCCATTCGGCACCTTCGTACCAACCATGAAGATTTCCACCAACAGCAACCTCTACCGCAACAAGCCAAACTGGATTGACTTCAACGCAGGCGACTGGTGGAAGGTACTGAAATGAAGGACTTGGTACGCAAGTTCATCGACAAGATTATCGCAGTAGCCAATGGCGAAGAAGCTCGCAACGAGTACAACGGCTATCGCGAAATCTCAATCTTCAAGAACGGCGTAACGCTGTAAATAAAGTGAATAAACAGACTAAAAAATGAGCAATAAGAAAGGATTACTGGCACTCTCGCCATTGTTTCTGTTAATACTGCTGATAGCTGTCTTTACCATCCATTCGGTAAGGAGCAACGGCTCGGGCGACAATCTGTCGCTTACGGTGGCTTTCATGATTTCCAGCATCTATGCTGTGGCAATATCAGGAGGACTGCCCATCAAGAAGCGCATCGACACCTACAGCCGTGGAGCCGGAGCCAGTAATCTGATGCTTATGCTCTGGATTTATGTGCTGGCAGGAGCATTTGCTGCATCTGCCAAGGCCATGGAGCTGTCGATGCTACCGTCAACCTGGCTCTCAGCATCCTTCCTGCCAGCATGATTCTGCCAGGACTCTTCCTGGCGGCTTGTTTTATCTCTCTTTCCATCGGAACAAGTGTGGGCACAGTAGTAGCACTCGTTCCTATTGCTGCAGGACTGGCACTTTCGGTAGACGCCAACCTAGGGCTTACCGTAGCTGTCATTGTGGGTGGAGCCTACTTTGGAGACAACCTCTCCTTCATCTCCGACACCACTGTGGTGGCCACGCAGACGCAGGAATGCCGCATGAGCGACAAGTTCCGCATCAACTCACTCATTGTCGTTCCCGCTGCCATCATCATACTCATCGTCTACGCCATCATGGGAGCAGAAACCAAGGCTCCTACGCAGGTGGCAGAGGTAGAATACATCAAGGTGATTCCTTATCTCCTGGTTCTCGTCACAGCCATTGCCGGCATGAACGTGATGGCTGTTCTCACTATGGGAACTCTTCTTTGCGGAGCCATAGGCATCATCGAAAACCTCATGGGAATCCCGAACTCATACGATTTCTTCGGTTGGTTCTCGGCCATGGGAAACGGAGTCATCAGCATGGGCGAACTCGTCATCATTGCCATGATGGCTGGTGGAATGCTCGAAACCATCAGGGAGAACGGAGGCATCAACTTTATCATCAGCAAGATAACTGCTCACGTCAAAAACAAGCGGGGAGCCGAGCTCTCGATTGCTGCCTTAGTGTCGTTCGTCAACCTCTGTACGGCCAACAATACCGTAGCGATTCTTACCGTGGGAAATATCTCCAAGAAGATAGGCGACAAGTTCGGAGTTGACAACCGAAAGGCCGCAAGCATCCTCGACACTTTCTCGTGCTGCGTGCAGGGACTCATCCCGTACGGCGTACAGATGCTCCTGGCAGCAGGACTGGCGCACATCAGCCCCATCGACATTCTTCCCTATCTCTACTACCCCATGGCCATAGGCGTTGCGGCACTAATGGCCATTCTGTTCAGATATCCACGGCGTACAGCTGATAAAGAAAGAGGTTAGCTTAACTCTTTGATAACTTCTGAACTTGCAAAATTAAATAATTACCTACACCCCTAAAAATATAGTAAAAGAATGGACTTTTTGCAGCGCAACCTTTTCGCCCAGTTACGTTCCGACAACTTCGGAGCCAAAGAAGAACTGGAGCCTATGACTGTCTTCAAAAAAAAGAAGATAGCCCAGATGATGAAGAATCTCAATGCCGTTCCTGCCGGAGCTGTATTGATGAACAATAGTTTCCTGAACAGACGACTCATCAAGATTCAAAAAGAGGAGCGCCACTCCATCGACACCTCCATTGAGACGCTCTATCTGTTGCGCTTACTGGTAAGCAACATCAACGGAATTCTCGCCAATGGAATCAGTATTAGAGGCATTATCCAGTTGGGACAATACCTCAGAACAAGAGGCGACAAGGTTGACTTCATCAAGTTAGAATCCTGGCTACGCAAACTCCACATCCAGCGCATAGCTCAACTGGAGGGCAGCGTGCTCATCACCTTCTTCGACTTCGAAAAAGACGAGATTCCCTTTGTACGCAGAGTGGAAAAAGGCGCCTACAAACTCACCCTACGCTCCCTCTATTACAACACGCAGGAGGCAAAAGACATCGAGTTCGAACAGACTGCCACTGGCTTTGTACGTACAACAGGAGGCACCATGCGCAAGAGCCTCAGACGAAGCATGCGCTACATAACTTATGCCCCCATTGAGACCATCAGCAACTTTACCCACAAGGTATTCCACTCGCTTTCTGAAATCGAAGAGTAAAATATATCTAAAAAATCACACTCTTCGGTGGCAGATAGCATGTTTTTTAGTAACTTTGCAGTTATGAAGAAAATCATCATAACTATTATCACCACCCTACTCACCCTCAGCACCCACGCACAGTTCGTACAGTGTGAGGATACTTGCCAACATGTGCATGGCATCGACCTCAGCCACTATCAGGGAAATGTGTTCTGGGAAACCGTAGGCGACAACACCAAAATGGCGTATGTTTATCTCAAGGCTACAGAGGAGGGACCAATGTAGACAGCAAATACAAACAGAATATAGACCTTGCCCACAGATACGGACTCAAGGTTGGTTCTTACCATTTTTACCGTGCTCGCATTCCACAGCAGACACAGCTCGAGAACTTCATGGCTCAATGCCGTCCAGGCGATCAGGACTTGCTGCCCATGATAGACGTCGAGACAAAGAGCGGAATGGACACAGAGCAATTCTGCGACTCCCTTTTCAAGTTTCTGTTGCTTGTAGAGAAAGCCTACAAGCAGAAGCCGCTCATTTATACCGGAGCCAACTTCTACGATCATTACCTTCTGGGCAAGCTCGACAGCTATAAACTCATGATTGCGCAGTACACCAAGCGCACACCTGTTCTTAAGGACGGACGCGACTTCGAGATGTGGCAGTACACGGGTAAAGGCAGACTCAATGGAGTCAACGGATATGTGGACAAGAGCCGGTTCATGGGCAACCACAGGCTCAGGGAAATCAGATTCCGGCACCGATAAACATTCACCTATCAATACAAGGACTCAACTTTCCAAGTATGTAAAATAAAAAAAAGTAGTTAGAAAAGTTAAAACCAAATACATCTCAATACAGGATGTGTAAAGGTCTATGTTAAGTGCGGAGACAAATGCCTGGCATCCCCAGCAAAAAAGACAGTTGTCTTAACTCCCGGAAAATCTCATTTTAAGAATATACACTCAACTAAAAAACATAATAAAAATGGCGATTATAAAATGTCCAGAATGCGGACACCCCGTTAGCGACAAAGCACCCACATGTCCTACTTGTGGCGTAGAGATAGCTGGCAAGATTACCACTTGTACCAACTGCGGCACTGCATATTTCAGCAATCTGAATATGTGTCCCAACTGTCATTGTCCTAACCCAAGAAGCGTTGCCACTCCTTCTGTACCAACGACGCAGAAAGGAGCAACAACACCTCCAGTTCCTACAATTCAACCAGACACAGTCATTCCTCCTATTCCGGAATCACCAGCTGCCAACGAGGACAAACAGGAGAAGAAGTCCAACCGCACCATCTTGATTTGCTCGTTCATCTTTGCACTCATTGTTTGTGGCACACTCTTTTATTTCTATCACAACGCCAACGAGCAACAGGAAGAGGAAGCCTACGAATACGCCATGCAGAGCAACGATCCGGACGTTCTTCAGAGCTATCTCGACACCTACAAGGATGCCGACCAGGCTCACATCGACTCCATCATGTCGCACCTCAACGCCCTCAAGACCATAGACAACGACTGGACCAACGCCATGGTGAGCGGTTCAAAAGAGGCAATAGAAGCTACTTGCAGAAATACCCCAACTCGCCCCACAGACAGGAGGCGTGGAACAAAATCGACTCCATCGACTGGCAGGTAGCCAAGAAAGCAGACACGCTGAAGCTATCAGATTTACCTCGACCAGCACACCGACGGATCACATATCGAAGAGGCAGAGAACGCATGAAGAAAGCCTTGAGCCGCGACCTGCAACCCGAAGAGAGCCAAATGGTCAGCAGTCTATTCCGCAAGTTCTTCCAGAGCATCAACTCGCGCAACGAGGACGGACTCACCTCTACCTGCGAAGATGTCCTATCTTCACTTTTAGGCAAGACAGCCGCCACCAAGAACGACGTGCTCACTTTTATGCACAAGTTGTATAAAGAAGACGTCACCAATCTGAACTGGCGCCTTAACAACGATTATCAAATCAAGAAACGAGAGATTGGCGACGAGGAATACGAGTACCAGGTAGTGTTCACAGCCCGTGAGGATGTAAGCCGCACAGACGGCAGCACCCAGGAAGGCACATTCAAAATTACCGCCACCGTCTCACCCGACGGCAAAATCTCATCTTTCAACATGGCTAAGATTGACCTATAGTCATACTTCTTCTGAGAGTAACAACGTGCATCTTTAAGGAGTAAGGAAGCTTATTCTTATCGGATGACGATGGCGTTCTAACCGGTGTTGACACCAGATTAAGTTAACTTCATGAATAGATTAAGTTAACTTCATGACCAGATTAAGTTAACTTCATGACCAGATTAAGTTAACTTCTTGTGCTCGTTGAACTAAGTTCTTACTCCCGTTAAGATAGCTGCGCACTGAAGAACTAAGACACAATCAAAATCTTGTGCTTTAGCTCATCAGGGCGCAGCTTTTATTGAAGTAAAAAGAAAGCAAAAGAAAGGGAAATGCTGGACAGAGAAAACTCTGCCATCATTTCCCTGCAGTAAAGGATGAAGCGCTTACTTCACCTTAGCACCCCAGTACTTCACGTACTTTATCTTTTTGCCCTGAGTGCCCGTGGGTTTGTTCCACTTGCCACCCAAGATGAGGATAGTTGTCTTCTTACCAGCAGGCACAGCGTTAACAGCATCCTGAAGGGTCATGAAGTTGCCACGGCCTTCTGCTGACACCACATAATCGTAGTGACGGACATGCTTTCCGAGAGCAGGAACAGCCTTACCAATAGCATCTGCCAAGCTCCAGCTATGATGCGCGCGCCATAAACATTATAGTGTGTATTGTCCATACGGCCCTTAGGAATACTGGGAACCTCGCCTGGCTTATACCACATATGCAGGCTGCGGCTCCCCTTAATACCGAGGGAAGTCTCTATGTCGTGCGTGATTTTTGTAGCATCAACAAAAGGAACATTCAACTCCTGAGCAACACAGCGTGGGGCTACGACATAGGCTCCGTGAGTGTCAACAAGGGTATCGCTGTTGATTTTCTCTTCTCCATCGAACACAGTCTTGCGAAGCTTCTCATCGTCGTCATTCTTCAGGTTCTCAGCATACCAGCAACGACGAACCACAGAGTTGAACAATACAGGAATGCCGCCTTTCTGACGGGTTTCCTCAACGAAACGACGCAAATTGGCATCGAATGTTGACCCCGGATCTGTATGACGATCGGGCTTAGGCTTTTCGTCGTTATGACCAAACTGGATGAACACATAGTCACCTGGCTTCAGTCTGTCGAGAACCTTCTGCCATCGTCCCTCATTGATGAAACTCTTGGAACTGCGACCATTCACAGCATGATTGTCAACCAATATCTTGTCATCGAAAAATCCCTGCAACACCATTCCCCAGCCTCGCTCGGGATTGTCCTTGAAGTTAGATTTCTCGGCTGCAGTAGAGTCGCCAATAACAAAGATAGTTGTAGTCTTTGTGCTCGACGTCATGACAAACAGCGTCATTGCAAGACATAATAAAAGTGATAGTTTTTTCTTCATATTTTTTTGTTTTGTTATTAGTTTTATTAGAGTAAAAAATCCATGACCTACTCACGCAGCCCATGGACATGAAATAGTTATGCCCTCACACCAGAGGGCTATGTAAAAAGTAATTTACTTATTGTTTTCTATGTAAAGGGCAATCGCCTCTCTCCTACTTCACGGCAGCAATCAGTTCCTCAGCTGTTACGAGTGTCTGCTCGCCACTTTCCATGTTCTTGAGAGTCACTTTGCCTGCAGCCATTTCATTCTCACCCGCAAGTACAACAAACGGAATGTTCTTAGCATTAGCGTAGCTCATCTGTTTCTTCATCTTTGCCTTGTCGGGGAAGATTTCTGAACGGATTCCTGCCTGGCGAAGCTTGCCCACGATGGGCAGACAGTATGCAGTCTCGGTCTCGCCAAAATTGATGAACAACACCTGAGTAGAATTGACTGCCTCCTTGGGATAGAGGTCGAGTGCATTCAGCACATCGTAGATACGGTCGGCACCAAAGCTGATACCTACACCACTGAGACCTGGGAGTCCGAAGATTCCTGTAAGGTTGTCGTAACGACCACCACCCGTGATGCTTCCCATAGGTGTGTCGAGCGCCTTCACCTCGAAGATAGCACCTGTATAATAGTTTAATCCTCGAGCCAAGGTAAGATCGAGCTCTATCTCGTTGTTCAAACCTACGGCCTTCAACGTATCAAGGATAAAGCGAGTCTCCTCTACGCCCTTCTGTCCTGTCTCTGAACCCGCGAGTACCTGCGAGATGACCTCCAGCTTCTCCTCGTTAGAGCCAGAAAGTGAGATGATGGGCTGCAACTTCTCAATGGCTTCCTCAGAGATTCCGTCATTACGCAGTTCCTCGTTCACCTTCTCGAGTCCTATCTTGTCGAGCTTGTCTATGGCGACTGTGATGTCTACGATCTTCTCTGCCTCGCCTATCACCTCAGCAATGCCAGTAAGGATCTTGCGGTTGTTGATCTTGATGCACACACGTACACCGAACTTAGTGAATACGGTGTCAACAATCTGCATCAGTTCAACCTCGTTGAGCAAAGAGTCGGAACCAACAACATCGGCATCGCACTGATAGAACTCACGATAACGACCCTTCTGTGGACGGTCTGCTCGCCATACAGGCTGAATCTGATAGCGCTTGAAAGGCAACTGCAACTCCTCGCGATGCTGTACCACATAGCGTGCGAAAGGAACTGTAAGGTCGTAGCGTAAACCCTTCTCACAGAGTTTGGCTGCCAACTTCAGTGAGTTGAGAGAATGAAGATCCTCGTCGCTCACCTTGTTCATATAGTCGCCAGAATTGAGAATCTTGAAGAGCAGCTTGTCCCCCTCTTCACCGTATTTACCATCAGCGTCTGAAGTGTTTCCATCGCTGGGGTTTCTATTTGTTGAAATCCGTAAAGGGCATAGACTTCTTTGATGGTGTCGAAGATGTAGTTGCGCTTAGCCATCTCAACAGGTCCGAAGTCGCGTGTTCCCTTTGGAATACTTGGTTTCTGAGCCATTTAATTCTGTATGTTGTTTAAAGTTTAATGTTTAATGCCTAACGCAATGATTTACTCAGAAAGTAAACCATCAACACTAAACATTAAACACTATCAAATTATTTACGTACGATGGTCTGAGCACGGTCAGGACCGATAGAGATGATGCCGATACGTGTCTCGAGGAAATCCTCTACGAAGGCTATATAGTCCTTGAACTCCTGTGGGAACTCGTCCTCGGATGTAAACTGGGTCATGTCAGTGTTCCAGCCCTTGAACTCCTTGTAAACAGGCTCCACATCATCAATTTCGTAAGGGAAATCGGTTGTCAATGTGCCATCCTTCAACTTATAAGCCACACAAGCCTTGATAGTCTCGAAGCTGTCGAGTACATCGCTCTTCATCATGATCAGTTGGGTAACACCATTCACCATGACAGAGTATTTCAACTGTACCAAGTCGCACCAGCCACAACGGCGCTCACGACCTGTCACCGCACCATACTCATGCCCCAGGTCACGAATCTTGGCACCAGTCTCGTCAAAGAGCTCTGTTGGGAAAGGACCAGCACCCACACGTGTGCAGTAAGCCTTCATGATACCATATACATTACCTATCTTGTTAGGACCGACGCCCAATCCGATGCAAGCTCCTGCACAAATAGTGTTGGAAGAAGTGACAAAAGGATAAGAACCGAAGTCTACATCAAGCATGGTTCCCTGAGCACCTTCGCAAAGAATATCCTTGCCAGAACGCAACACCTTGTTGATTTCCACCTCGCTGTCTACCATACGGAACTGCTTCAGATATTCGATGCCTTCCATCCAGGTCTTCTCTACTTCTGTGATATCGAAATCAGTATAACCGAGCGAAGCTATCTGCTTGAGGTGCTTTGCCTTATAAGCCTCATACTTAGCCTCGAAGTTATCCAGAATATCGCCAACACGCAGACCAGTACGGCTCACCTTGTCGGTATAAGTAGGACCAATGCCCTTGCCTGTAGTTCCCACCTTGTTCTTACCCTTAGAGGCTTCGATGGCAGCATCGAGCACACGATGAGTAGGCATGATGAGATGTGCTTTTTTAGAGATATAGAGACGGCTCTTCAGGTCGTGACCGCTCTTCTCAAGATCCTTGGCCTCCTGCATGAAAAGGTCGGGAGCCAATACCACACCATTACCAATGATGTTTACCTTGCCACCCTGAAAAATACCTGATGGATGGAGCGAAGCACATACTTCTGGCCTTCAAACTCCAAGGTATGACCGGCATTAGGACCACCCTGGAAACGTGCAATGACATCATACTTAGGGGTCAATACGTCAACCACCTTTCCCTTACCTTCGTCGCCCCACTGCAATCCGAGCAGGACATCAACTTTACCTGTGTTCATTTTTATATATTGTTATAATTCAAGTTTCTTTACCATGTTCACAGACCGGCAGCCTTGCCTTTCTGCTTGTTCTGGCAGGCAGCACAGAGTCCGTAGATATAGAGTGCAAACTCATCACACCTGAAATCGTGCAACTGCGTCTGTCCAATGGCCTGAGTCACTAAAGGTGCGTCAATATCGGTCACACCTCCGCAAACCGTACACACTTGGTGCACATGATTCTCGCGCCCTAAAGACGCTTCATACTTAGTGCCTTGCGCCAATCCATGCCTTACGACAAGCTTCAACTCTACCAGGAGATGAATCGTATTGTAAAGCGTAGCACGGCTTACACGAAAGCCACTCTTTGATAAATACTCCCCCAATTCTTCCAGCGTGAAATGCTTGTCAATGCTGTACACAGCATCCAAAATAGCATAACGCTCAGGGGTTTTGCGGTGTTGACAGGCCTCAAGATAATCGTCCAAGACCTTCTTCACCCGAACCTTTACGTCGTCTGTCATAATACTCGTTAGTTACATAAAACGCACAAAGATACTTATTATTTACGACATAGAGGAAAATCTTATTTTAAAAAATCTAAATTACTCCAGTTAGGCTGCAAGAACATCCTGTTGCAACCACGAGATTCCGCTTCATTTCTTCAGTTCCTCCATCTTTCGGAGTTCCTCATAAATGCGCTGCACAGGCAGTCCCATCACATTGAAATAACTGCCCTTGAGACCCACACATCCCACGTAACCTATCCATTCCTGGATGCCGTAGGCACCAGCCTTGTCGAAGGGTTTGTAATGATTTACATAATAGTTGATCTCCTGCTCGTCAAGTTTTTTGAAACTCACCTCGGTCACTACGGAGAACTGACGTTGCAGCTCACGTGTAGTGAGACAAACGCCCGTCACCACATGATGGGTCTTTCCACTCAACATACGCAACATGCTGTAAGCCTCCTCTGCATCGTGAGGCTTACCTAAGATAACACCCTTGCATTCCTGGTCGTTCAGAAAACCGTCAGATGGTGCTATCACCACCGTATCTGCAGTGAGAACCAACAAGTTATCATCACCTTCTTCAAGAAGTGATTGATAGGCATCAGCTTCTTGCGAGCTATATACAGAGCCGTATCGTACGCATTCAGCGTATCGGGAAAACTCTCGTCTATACCCTGCATCACCCTTACCTCGAAAGGAATGTCCAGTCCTGCTAAAAGTTCCTTACGGCGAGGCGAATTGCTCGCTAATATGATTTTATATTTCATTTATCTTATCTTCTTTAACCCGGAATTATGAACGTCCAAACATACTTATCAAACACCTTATCTCTCTACCATCCAAACGCCTTGGCATCGGTTAGCCATTTGTTCTGTGCCCGCAACACCTGTTCTATAATGTCGCGTCCCACACCTTCGCCTCCTTTGCGCGATGACACATAGGCGGAAATGCCCTTAATGTCGGGACAGGCATCGGCAGGACAGCAAGGACATCCGCAAAGGCGCATGATTTCGTAATCAGGAATATCGTCACCCACATAGATAACTTCCTCATCCTGCAGACCATAACGGGTCAGGAAATCCTTATAGGTAGTAACCTTGACAGCACACCCCATGTAAATATCCTCCACTCCGAGTCCGGCATAACGCTTACGTACGGCTCGGTGGTGCCACCTGTTATGATGGCGATTCGGAGCCCAATTTTTGAGCCAACTGGATGGAATAACCATCCTGTATGTTGACTGTACGCAGGGGTTCTCCCGCGGCAGAGAGGGTAATGGTCTGTCGTGAAAGTACGCCGTCGACATCAAATATCACGGTCTTTATCTTTGTCAAATCGTAATTGATCATAATCGTATTCTGTTTACTTCTCCTCACTCATTCTGTGGATGTTCATACTCATGCGCTCGTAGATGTCCTTGAGCAAGGGATTGTCGCGCAAGAGCGAAGACTGTGCACGAATAACATTCTGGTCGTACCTGACAGCAGGTCCTGTCTGAGCCTCCTGAGGCGTAAGCACATGCACCTTACGGGCTGTCTCATCGATAAGCGGAAGCATCACATCAAAAGGAATACCATGCTTCTTTAGAATATCATAACTAACTGCATAACAATGATTTACAAAGTTACAAGCGAAGACGGCCGAGAGATGCAGATACTTTCTATCCTCACTCGACAGCTGATAGATTTTAGTTGTCAACCCCTGAGCCAACTGCATCAGCACGTCGCGGGCATAGTCGTCATTGGCCTCTACGAAACAGGGAATATCATGAAAAGAAACCGTCTTCTCTTTCGAGAACGACTGCATAGGATAGAAAACACCATAATGAAGCGCCATGCCTGCAAACACGTCCATGTTGACCGAACCTGCTGTATGAAGAAAGACCTTCGTACTCCTGCCCGAACAGAGCGCCTGCACAAGATCGGGCAACACACTGTCCTTCACTGAGATAATATACACATCAGCATCCTTGCGCACCTTTTCGATTTCGGTAACAGGAGCTCCACCAGCAAGCGTTGCCAAGGCGCTGGCCGACTCCATCGTGCGACTATAAACCTGCAGGATATCGTGTCCTGCCTCCAAGAGAGCCTTGCCCAAATTAGTGGCTAACCGGCCTGCTCCAATCAATATTACTTTCATAATAGTGCAAAAATACTAAAAAGATTGGATATGAGAGGCATCATACTTGCTTTTTTAGAAATAATTTATTATTTTTGCCATGTGAACGAATGTTGTATTGATATTTATACAAAATCGAAAGACTTGCCAACTCTTCTTGAAGGCAACTACTTTCACAGCCGTGAGTTGTTTATTATCTACGAACAGACTCCCGGCTGTACTCCCTATATGGTTGTAGTTTCCAACAAAGAAGGACAGACTTTGGCGCAGCTTCTTGTGGCAGTAAACAGAAAGGGAAACTGGTTTCCTCCTTTTATATATACACACGCGCACGCGCACGAGGAAGGAATCTATGCCAACGAAGCCTACAAGGAGGAACTCTTCTGCAAAATGCTGCAGGCCATCACTCTGCGGCTCGACCGCCGACTGTGTCTGTACATTGAGTTCTCGGGCATCAGAAAGAAAATGTTTGGCTACCGCTCTTTCAGGCAGCAGGGCTACTTTCCCGTTGTCTGGCAGGAGGTCACAACTCGCTCCACAGCAAGGTGCCCGAGGAAAGGCTCTCAGAGAAAATACAGCAGCGCATCAAAAAGCTGAAAGACAAGGGTATCATTACCCAGACAGCAACCAACAGGGAAGACATCCACTCGTTCCATCAACTGCTGAAACGATACTACCGTTTCAAGCCTCGCCGACATATTCCCAACGAGCAATATTTCCAAGAAATGGCAAAGAGCCACAATGCCAAGATTTTCCTTACCACCTATGGAGGGAAAAACATAGGCGGCTGCGCCTGTGTCTACTCCGGAGGCAATGCTACCTGTGCTACTTAGCCGCCAAAAGAAAGACCTATTCCATGCTCCACCCTGACACCATGGTCGTATGGAACGCCATACAGTATGCCTACGAGCACGATTATAACCACATCTACTTTATGGATGTAGGACTTCCCTGGCACAGGAATCCTTTCCGTGAATTCATTCTCAGCTTTGGCGGAAAACCTGTCTCCAAGTACAGATGGTTCCGTTTCTACAGCCACACCATCAACAAAATCCTGTCATGGCTGTACAAGGACAAATAATTCGATATTATTTCTACAACTTCCAAACTTGCTAAAAAACGAACAAAGTTTTTTAAGACAAAAAACGTAAAAAACAGCAGAAAGAAAAGGACACGAAAAAAGGGCTCCGCTATGCGTGCCCCATTCCTCTGTTAAGCAATTCGAGTCCCCGCTCCGTGCAGATTCCCCGAACGATGACCATAAAGAAATTGTCGAAGATGGTCTGCACGGAATACATGCGGTAAAGCTGAAGGTGCATAATCTCATTCATGGTGATGTGCCCCACATTCGAGATAAAAGGATAGTCAATATCACTACGGAACAAGCCCTCCTTCACCCCACACTCATAGAAGCGCATTCTGTCCTCTACCTCATGTTCGTGCACAGACTTCATGTAAGCCACCACACGAGGCATGTGCTGTATCTCCTCATAAAACTTGACGCCCACCTGCTCACATAACTCCATCTGCACCCGATAGAAATAACAAATGATATCAATCACATTGTGATTATTCTCAGAAGCAAATTGATCAAGCATTCTTCTAAGTTCCTCATCCTGAGCTCTTATACCAGCCAACAGCAGTTCCTCCTTGTCGCCAAAAATCTCGTACACAGTACGCTTAGACACATGAAGCCCCCGAGAAATCTCATCCATTTTCACAGCTTTAATTCCCCTCTGACGAAACTCATTCATGGCGTATTCAATAATTTTGCTTTTCAGTTCACGCTATAGTCATTTGTTATGTTCATTGCAGTATTCGAATGTTTTCTTTCTTGTTTCGACTTTTTTTCTTCGCAAAGTTACAAAAAAAATCAAAGAAACCTACCATTATTCATTAGTTTTTTATTACCTTTGCACAAAAAATATGAGATTGTGCACAAAAAGCATAATTTTTGTAAGAATATAAAACTTTAAACCGCTATATAATTATGGTAAAAATTTCTAAAGAGGCAGCTCTCGCCTATCACGAGAACAATCGACCTGGCAAAATCGAGGTAAAGCCAACCAAACCTTACCACACCCAAACCGACTTGAGTTTGGCTTACTCTCCTGGTGTAGCTATCCATGTTTGGAAATCCAGCAAAACCCAGACTCAGTCTATAAGTACACAGACAAAGGCAACTTAGTGGCAGTTATCAGTAACGGAACAGCCGTACTGGGACTTGGCGACATTGGTGCCATGAGTGGCAAGCCTGTAATGGAAGGAAAGGGTCTGCTGTTTAAAATTTATGGTGGAATCGACGTGTTCGACATCGAGGTGGCAGAGAAAGACCCCGAGAAATTCTGCGAAGCTGTAGAGAAAATTGCTCCTACCTTCGGTGGAATCAATCTTGAGGACATCAAGGCTCCACAATGCTTCTATATAGAGGACAGACTCAAGCGCACCCTTGACATTCCTGTGATGCACGACGATCAGCATGGCACAGCCATCATCTCGGCTGCAGGTCTCAAGAATGCCCTTGAGGTAGCAGGCAAAAATATTGCTGACGTAAAGATCGTAGTCAACGGAGCCGGAGCTGCAGCCATCAGCTGTACCAAGCTCTATGTGGCTTTGGGTGCACAGGTAAAGAATATTGTGATGCTCGACTCCAAGGGCGTCATCACCAGCGACCGTGAGAACCTGACCGAGCAGAAGAAGCTCTTCGCTACCGACCGTCGTGATGTTCATACTCTCGAGGAAGCAGTGAAGGGTGCCGACGTATTCGTAGGACTCAGCAAGGGCAACGTCCTCTCTCAGGACATGATTCGCTCGATGGCGGACTCTCCTATCGTCTTCGCCCTCGCCAACCCTGTACCTGAAATCAGCTACGAGGATGCTATGGCAAGCCGTCCAGACGTATTGATGTCAACAGGCCGCAGCGATTATCCAAACCAGATCAACAACGTGATCGGATTCCCATACATCTTCCGTGGTGCGCTCGATGTTCACGCACGTGCCATCAACGAGGAGATGAAGATGGCTGCCGTACATGCCATCGCCGATCTGGCCAAGCAGCCTGTTCCAGATGTAGTGAACGATGTTTACCACGTCAACGACCTGACCTTCGGTCCTAAATACTTCATTCCAAAACCTGTAGACCCACGCCTTATCACAGAGGTAAGTGCAGCCGTAGCCAAGCTGCTATGGAAAGCGGTGTAGCCCGCACACCTATCACCGACTGGGAAGGCTACAAGCAGCACCTGCGTGAGCTCTTAGGTCAGGAGACAAAACTCACCCGCAAGTTGCACGACACAGCCCGCCTGCATCCTCAGCGCGTGGTATTCGCCGAAGGCGGCAACCCCACCATGCTGAAAGCTGCCGTACAGGCCAAGGCCGAAGGTATTTGCCAGCCTATCTTGCTGGGCAACCCCGACCGTCTGAACCGTGTGGCTTCTCTCTGAAGCTCGACTTGAGCGACATAGAGATTATCGATATGCGTGCAGACAATGAGCAGGGCCGTCGTGCCACATTTGCCAAGCACCTGGCAGAGAAGCGTGCCCGCGAGGGTTACACCTTCGAGGAGGCTTACGACAAGATGTATGAGCGCAACTACTTCGGTATGTCACTCGTAGAGCAAGGCGACGCTGATGCCTTCATCACCGGTCTTTACACCAAGTACTCCAACACGATCAAGGTGGCAAAGGAAGTCATCGGCATTCGTCCTGAGTTCAAGACTTTCGGCACCATGCACATTCTCAACACCCAGAAGGGAGTATTCTATATAGCTGATACATTGATCAACCGTCACCCCGACGAGGACGTGCTTACCGATATCGCCAAGTTGTCGGCTCACACCGTGAAGTTCTTCAATGAGGAACCTGTCATTGCCATGCTGAGCTACTCCAACTTCGGTACCGATGCTGCAGGTTCACCTGTCAAGGTTCACAAGGCTGTGGCAGAGATGCAGAAAGTTTACCCCGACCTTGCCATCGACGGCGAGATGCAGGTCAACTACGCACTCAACAAGCAATTGCGCGATGAAAAATATCCATTCTCTCGCCTCAAGGGCAAAGATGTCAACACATTGGTATTCCCTAACCTGAGCAGCGCCAACGCTTCTTACAAGCTCCTGCAGGCTCTCAACCCAGAAGCCGAGATCATTGGTCCTATCCAGATGGGTCTTAACAAGCCTATCCACTTCACCGACTCTGAGGGAAGCGTGCAAGACATCGTCAACATCACAGCCGTGGCTGTCATCGACGCCTACGTGGAGAAGATTAAGAACAACAAGCAGTAAGAGGCTTTTCTGGAGTTTTTCTCTGGAGTTGAAAAAGTTAAGGAGTTAAGACAAATGCTTTAGTGGAATAGAAATTTAACATTAAACATTTCCTCCAAAGTTATTGGCTTCAACTTCTAACGATCGAAGGGAGTGGTAACTTCTCACAAAAGACAACTTCTCTCAACTTGCGTACACCTGCAAAAAGTTGAAGAAGTAAAAATAAAGTGCAAGAGTCGTGAACAACGGCTTTTGCACTTTTTTTATTTTCTTTTTCATAACACTTATCAACTTAAAACTCGCTAACTTAAAATTATCAAAAAGGAGCTTAATGTAAACGATTGCACAATTTTTCAAGTTAAACTCTGTTAATTAAGCAAATTGTGCGCCCACACAACAAAAATATCAAAAAATAAACAAGAAAAAGTTTGGCTGTATCAAAAAAAGGCCGTATCTTTGCCATCGTTATCCTGAAAACAATCTTTTTACCTTAAAAGGAACTAATACCTATTGAAGATTTGGAGCGGTAGCCTGTGAAGGTCATCGCTTTTTTTTTGGCTTTCGCAATTGTTTTTTAGCATCAGTTGTATTCTTTAATGCAGTTTTTCTCTATTTCGCAAAAAATATCGTATCTTTGCATTCTGATTATTCTAATAATCCCATTGTAGAATCGCATCATATGAGAAAAGAAATCATCCATCGCATCAATCAATTAGGCAAGGAAGGCAAGCCCTTTCTCTTTGTCATCGACTATCTGGGCAACCAAGCTTTTATAGAGCCGCTGGCTGACATCAATCCAGAAATATGCCTTTATGATTTCGAAGGAATGAACAATCTCACAGATAATCCATCTCAAGAGATAGCTTCTCCACTATCCAGTCCCATTACCTGGCGGATGACGCGCCCCGCTTCGAGGATTACAAGCACAGCTTCGATATCGTAAAGCGCAACATCATGCAGGGAAACAGCTATCTCACCAATCTCACCTGTAAGGTACCCGTGAGCTGCAATCTCTCGCTCCACGACATTTTCCTCCACGCCCAGGGAAAATACAAACTGCTATGGAGAGGAATGACTTCAACAAAAAGGGAACTGTCTGGAACTGAAAGAATGAAAACAGCGAGCACTTCCATCCCGTGCCGAGAAGATCAGTTTGTCTGTTTCTCTCCAGAGACGTTTGTCAAAATCAGGAACGGAAGGATTTACTCTTATCCCATGAAGGGAACACTCGAAGCCTCCATACCCAATGCAGCAGAGATACTGATGGCAGACAAGAAAGAGGCAGCAGAACATGCCACAATCGTTGACTTGATACGCAACGACCTGAGCCGAGTGGCAGATGACGTCAAAGTGGACCGCTACCGCTACATCGACATACTGCACACCAATAAGGGTGACATACTGCAGACAAGTTCAGAAATAAGCGGTCGACTTCCCGCCAACTACATGAAGCATCTTGGTGACATTTTGGAATCCCAGTTGCCCGCAGGCTCTATCACGGGTGCTCCCAAGGACATGACCATGCAGATTATCCATGAGGCTGAGGGTTACGAACGAGGATTCTACACAGGTATCATGGGCATCTGTCAGAATGGCGAGCTCAACTCGGCTGTGATGATCAGATTCTTAGAACAAGGTACTGATGGAATGTACTTCAAGGCTGGTGGAGGAATCACTTCAAAGAGCGACTGCCGAAAAGAGTTCCTGGAGGTGTTACAGAAAATATATATTCCGATAGGAGAGTTCTCTGGAGTTAAGGAGTTAAGCAACAGCCTTATTGGATAAAAGGTAGGACTATTTAACATTGAGCATTAAACATTGAAAATTAAACATATGAACCAATTCGTAGAAACCATTAAGATAAAGAAAGGCGAAGTCATGGCCCTTCCCTATCACCAGGCAAGAATGGAGCGAACCATCCGTCACTTTTTTCCTTCCCTAAGTGCCATGCCCAGCCTCGCCCAACTCATCGCACCACGGGCCGACATGCAGCTTTCCAAGTGTCGGGTAGTCTACAGCGAACAGGGTGTAGAAGCAGTAGAGTACGCTCCCTATGCCATGCGCACGATACAGACATTAATGGTTATCGAGGCTGACAACATCGACTATAGCTACAAAAGTACAGACCGTTCTGAGATCAATCGACTGACAACCCTGAAAGGTGATTGCGATGACATCGTCATCGTAAAGAACGGACTCATCACAGATACCTCGTTCACGAATCTCGCCATCTTCGACGGACATCAATGGCTCACACCCTCCCACCCCTTGCTTGCTGGCACCAAGCGTGAATTTCTCTTAGCCCAAGGCGCCATCACCGAGAAAGACCTTACTCCCGAAGACCTGAAAAATTCAGAAAAGACAAGACTCTTCAATGCTATGATCGACTTCGGAGAAATAGAAATCATAAACACGAAACTCGACTTCCGACGATTTTTAGAGTTATAGAAGTTTAAAAAACACACTCTTGGGGCAAGCCCCAACACCCCCAACCATGAGACGCAAGAAGAGAGAGTCTGAAACAAGATTCTATGCAAGAAAAAAGACTATAAAGATAAGATACAAAAACATTAAGAATGAAGAGAATTTATTTGATTATTTTGGGATGTTTAGCCACCAGTATGCTGCAGGCACAGGAACTGAGCGGACAATATACTACAGAATGGCAATGGGACATGAACAAGAACACCAACTGGGTCAACCAGTTGCGCCTTGACCTGAGTATTCCTTTAGGAAGCGACAGAAACACCATAGAGGCAGCCACGCTCCACCTCGCCAAGACCGGCGAAAGCGTCATTGGTGACTGGCAGGGATTCTCCAACATCGATGCCGACAACATGCTGGCGGCCATTGCCGTCTTAGGCTTCATGCACCAGTGGAACTCGGGCCATCTGTTTATAGGTGTGAGGAATGTGAACGAAGACTTCTTCACATCCCCCATCACAGCGCTCTTTACCAACAGCTCCTGTGGCATCTTTCCCACGGTGGCTGCCAGCTATCCCATAGCCAACTATCCCTTTTCGGGACTCACCCTTTACTTCGACATCACCAAAAAGGGATGGACGTTCCGCAACAGCCTTTACAACGGGTCAGGCTACAATGGCTGGACAGCCCACGACAATCCGTTCCTGATAAAGCCCAAGACGGACGGCATCTTCAATATGTCGCAGATAGAGTATACCCATCGCAGCGGAGAGTATTATGCCGGCATAGCTGTCCACACCCGACAGCAGCCCTTCGTCACGGAAGACGAAACTGCCTCGACAATGACTCAAACAAATGGAACTTCAGTTAATGGAACTACGACAGATGAGAATACGCCGAACAAAACCTCGACGGATGAGAATTCATTGGCACGAACCACCTTTGCCTGGTGGCTCTATGGAGAGCAGAAGTTGTGGACATCGGGCGAAAAGAATCTCTTGTGCATGGTGCAATATTCAGAGAATTCAAGCCGCAAGAACGCCTGCTACCGCTATGCAGAGATAGGCGGCGCCTATCTGGACGCGAAGAACGAGTGCGGCGTGTCGGGACAATACGCCCAATTCCTGCAAGGCGATGAATACTCGCTGGAACTCACCTGGAAACGACAACTCACCAAGGCCATAGCCGTGCAGCCTTCCTTCCAGTTCATCCACAACGACGACGGCAACTTCACCGCGCTCAGCGCCCGCCTCTATCTCAATTTCTGACGGGTCCATTCCTGCCTATCCACTTGGGCAACACCAGTGTGCCCATCACCAAGAATGGATAATAAAAGACAGCCCTCCAGAGCATGGCAGCAAGGATGGCAACCGATGCTTCGGGCAGATAGTCGGAGTAATACATGCGGAACATCAGCTCAGCCACACCACTTCCTCCCGGCGTAGGACTCAGGATGGAAATCATCCACATCACCCACTGTCGGCACCAGGCCAGGAGCATGTTTCCATGGCATTGAAAAGCCAGCAGGATAGCCACGACGATGGCAAATCGTGCCAACCAAGCCAATGAAGTATAACCCATCAGCAGCAGCCAGAATCGCCATCCTTCCTGTCGGGCTTCTTCCGAAGCCAGAGTCATGTCGACAGAGAATTTCTCCACCTTGGGCAGGAATCGGCGCAGCACAGAAATCTTGCAACAAGCCTTCAGCACCCATCCCAAACTCTGTGGACGATGCAGGAGCAGCACATACAGAATGACTGTCCATACGGCTACAATAAGCGTGCTCACGATGAAGACCACCTGCACGCCGCCCTTGATCCATTCGTTGACAACATCGGCCGATACGCCCACGCCGTCAACCATACTGAAGAGCAGATGCGAGGGCACGAGGAAATACAGCAGACAGCAGCTCACGGCCAGAAAAGCCTCGTCGGCCAGTAGGGCAGCAAACATGGTGAAGATGCTTCTTCCCATCGTCACGCCCTCGCGGTTCAGATACACGAAAGCCAGTCCGCTACCGCCTACAGCCGAGGGAGTGACAGCCGAGGTGAACTCGCAAAGCACGTTGACCCGAAAGCTCTGCATGAGCGACAGCCTGCGATGGCAGAGATGCTGAAACCGCAGACTGAGCATCAGGTTCTGCAAGGCGAAAAGTCCCACAGCCATTCCTACTCCGAGAAAGAATTCCGGAGACAAGTCGATACTGCTCAATGCATCCACATCGAACTCTCTGATCATCATTCCAGCGATAACCACCAGTCCTATGGATGCCGCCAACCACAAATGCCATTTCTTCATATCTGTTCCTTCTTTTTTCACCGTCACTAAGGAGTTAAGAAAAATATTTTTTGTCAAGAATTAGAGAATTTGAGAATCTCTTGCTGATATGGAATTAATGAGATATTAGAGAATTGGGCGACTAAAGCACCATTTAGCTGCTGAAAGCTTGCTTGATATTCGAATCATAAGCAGCACGTTTGTCGGTTGATTATCAATCGCAATGCTTCCTGTAATTGCTTTACCCTTCAGCCAGCGACCGTTGGTTCTCATTAAATCAAATGCGCAGATATGAATTCTCTAATTCTTGAAAAAAGACATTTGTCTTAACTCCTTAACTTCTGGAAAAACTCCTAAATTCCTAAGAAATCTCCTGAGATGAATCTTTTGAATAACTCCTCTATTCTATAATAACGCTTAAATGACCCATCTATTTTGTTGTCGGTCAATTAAATGTTGATATCGGTAAGGCCGGCGTCCCGGCACAGAAACTGAATGGTACTGTAAGACCTGATAAGGCAACTGAGCCTCGTCGATACCAGGCATTTCCGGTGTAATTACAGTCACGTCTTTCCCCTGCTGATACAGGCAGCGTGCCAGGTTGCTTACTGTGAGCGACACTCCGTCCATGACGGGTGGAAAACATTCATTGAATAATCCAATCATATTATTTTTTACTTCAGAATCTTGAGAATAGGCTCAGGCTTTTTTTCTGCCTGTCTGCATGAACGGAACATTCAGAATTTTGGCGACTGTAGGCGCTACTTGGCTGGTGTAGACAATGCGTCCGCCCTCCATTTCGCCAGATGCTGTATGCTCTTTCCGAAAGCCACCAACCAGGTCTGGTTGCTTCCCTCTATCTTCTTGCCATGCTCTGTCCACGACGCCTGTGGGTCCACCTCGCCACAGTTGACATGAGTGCCCAGACTCGTTCCCCTGCCGTGGTCGCAGGTAATGATAAAGGTGGTGTTGCTCGATAGAACTCGTCTCCCTGGCAGTATTGCCACAGTTCTCTGATATACTGGTCGTTCCTGTGGGCTGCTTCGAGATACTCTTTCCACTTGCCATGATGCGCATAGTAGTCGGTCTCGCAGAACTCCACAAAGAGTAGTTTTGGATGCTTGTCGCCCAGTGTCTTCTGAGCGCGGTGCAGGGTTACGATGTCTCGCCTCACCTGTGCACTCACCCTATGTTTCGAGCGGAAGTCAACGGACAATTCACTTCGGCGTATGTTCAGGATGTAAGGCATTACGTCCCAGCTTGCCACGGCACTCACCCTGTTCCTGTAGTCGGGCGATGCGGCAGCCATTTCCAGCACCGACCGATGGGGGTTGTATTGTTTTCTGTTGTCGAAGATGTGCTCGTCGTCGGTCACACCACATAGCATCTCGCTGTATCCGGCATACGATTTCCAGATACCGTTTTCCACCTCCATCCTCGACTTTCTGTTGCGGTTGCCCATCATGCAGCCCTTTTCCTCCCCCATCTTCCACAGGAAAGGCATCAGACTGTCGCGGCGTGCACCCTCAAAAACTTCCTGCCATCTCAGTCCGTCAATGGCTATCAACACCACCCTTGGCTCCTCATTTCTGCTATCCTGCCCATGCACTGCGAGCAGGAAAAGCAGCGGCAGAAGCAGCAACAAGAGAATCATCCTTTTCCTCTTCATAAGCTCTGTTCTCCTTTCTATGATAATATGCTTCGTAAGTGTTTTCTATGGCTGCCATGATACGGCTGTCGGCGTGGTTTTCCCACATTCTGAACTCCACATCCTCCTCATAGTCGTGGGCGAAGGCCTTCAGCTTGTCGATGTCGAAATCGTTGCTCATCACTCCCGCCATCTCCCTCTCGGCGTCTACGGCGTTGCATTCCTGCTCCACATGAGCAGGAATCAGCATGCAGGGTTTGCCCATATAGAGCGCCTCACAGACACTCTCAAATCCTGCCGTGGTGGCGTAAGCTCTGCAGCCAGCCATCATTTTCAGAAACTTCACGTCGTCGAGCCGATGCAAAGTCAGTGTGTCGTCCACCTTCAGCTCCTCGGGAGCGTCGGTCTTGTCCCAGAAGAAGTGCAGATGAGTGTGGGGGTGTTTCGCGTGCCACGCCCTCACATCCTCTGCGAATCCCGTGTTGAGCATATAGCCCATGATATAGTCGCCATGATGGCGGATCGTGGTTTTCACCTCCTTGCGGAGCATGGCGGCACCACTTTGATGGCCTGCTTCTCGTCGTCATCATACTGACGTATGGACAGGGCCAACTTGGCAGTAGCACCTACGCAGGTGATGCGGGTGAAGAGCTTCAACATGCTCTCGGGCAGGAGCGCCCTGCCAGGCATCTCGAAGTCGGGATGCAGAAAGAGATACTGGTGAGCCACGCAGACCATGGGAATGTCCATACGAAAGAGTTTGCAGGTAATGCCGCAGAGCACTTCATAAAAGTTGATGATAAGGTCGGCTCCGCTCTCCTTGATGACCCTGTGCATCATGCTGATGCTCGCCACATACGAAGGCACCAGGGCGACATTATAGGCTACGGAGCGCAGCAGATTGAACCTGCGGTTGTCCTTCGAAGGACGGAAGTTGGGACTGTAGAACTGCTCAATCCCGCAACCTATCTGATTCTGAAAAAACGCAGGAATCACCCTGTTCTTGCTCTTTCCTACCAAAACCTTCACTACCTCGTGACCTTCGTGTCGAAGCATCTGTCCGAGTGCCAGCGCCTGGGTGAGATGTCCTCTTCCCTCGCCTTGTATCACAAAAATTACCTTCATTTTATCTTTCTTACATCATTTTTTAAAAACATCTTGTGGAACCACGACAGCTTTTCTTCCTGTCATTTTCCGAGTGCAAAGTTATAAGCTTTATATTTCAAAGATATGATAGAAAAGTGAAGATAGAGTTAAAAAGATTTTTTCAGGAGAGTTCACAGAAGATTTCTCTCCGAGATCCTCAAATTATCACATTCGTCACACCACCGAAACACCATTGCAACACATTTTAAGTACCTTTGCATCGAGAAATCAAACACATAGAAAGATGAAAAGAATCAAAATTATGAGCATCATCGCCATGATGCTCCTCACAGGCAGCAGGATGCTGCACAAACCCACACGCCGGTCACAACCCTACAGCGTCCCAAGCTCGTGGTGGGCATCGTCGTCGACCAGATGAGGTGGGACTATCTCTACCGCTATCAGAAACACTACACAGAGGGTGGATTCAGGCGAATGCTCAGCGAGGGCTACACCTGCGAGAACACCGCCCTGCCCTACGTCCCATCCGTCACCGCCATCGGCCACACCTGCATCTATACCGGCAGCGTGCCCTCCATACACGGCATTGCCGGCAACAACTTTGTGAAAGACGGGCAGAAAGTCTATTGTACTGATGACAAGACCGTTAAGTCCGTCGGTTCGACCAGCGATGCAGGCCTCATGTCACCCCGAAGCCTCTGGACAACCACCATTGGCGACGAGATGCGAATAGCCTCCAATGGCAGAGCCAAGGTGGTGGGCGTGTCGCTCAAGGACCGCGCCTCTATCCTCCCGGCAGGCCACAACCCCAACGGCGCTACTGGTTTGACGATGCCACAGGCCGCTTCATCACCAGCACCTACTATATGGACAAGCTGCCGCAATGGGTACGGGCGTCAACGACAAGCACTTGCCCGAACGGTACCTCTCAGCCGACTGGAACACCCTCTACCCCAAGCTACATACGCCGAGAGCACAGCCGACGACACCCCATACGAAAACGGCATCCGTGAAGGTGTGAAACCCATGCTGCCCCTCCCCCTGCCGGCACTCTACCGCAAATACGGTTACGGCATCATCCGCAACACCCCCTTCGGCAACACCCTGACACTCGACCTTGCACGTGCAGCCATAGAGGGCGAACAGCTGGGCAGCGACGAAGAGACCGATCTCCTGGCCATCAGCTGCTCATGCACCGACTACATAGGCCATCAGACAGGCACCCACGCCATCGAGACCGAAGACACCTATCTCAGACTCGACCAGGCACTTGCCGACTTCCTCGCCTACCTCGACCAGAAAGTAGGCAGGGGCAACTATCTCGTGTTCCTAACAGCCGATCACGGCGCCATGAACAACGCCCGTTTCCTGCAAGACCGCCGCATCCCTGCCGACAGCTGGGATTCCAAGGCTGCAGCCCGTAAACTGCGCGAGGCATTGGCGAAGGACTATCCACAGACAGCCGACCTCATCAAGACCGTGATGAACTATCAGGTGTTCCTCAACGTTGACGCCATCCGCTCAGCCCGTCTCGACGCATCCAAGGTCAAGGAGCGAGTAGTAAGCCTCCTACAGCAGGATCCCGACGTGCTGTATGCCTGCGACATGGAGAAGGTTGCCACAGCGAGCATCCCCGACGAAGTGAAATACCGCATTATCAACGGCTACAACCGTGAGCGAAGCGGAAGTGTAGCCATCGTGCTGAAGCCAAACCACTACGACCACGGCATGAAAGGAACCGACCATGGCACCTGGAATCCCTACGACACCCACATACCCTTGGTCTTCATGGGATGGGGCATCCAGCATGGTTCCACCACCCGTCCCACCTACATGACCGACATCGCCCCCACTATTGCAGCCCTGCTTCATGTTCAGGCACCCAACGGCAACATCGGTCGCCCGATATTCGGCGCAGAACAATAAGGACTCAACTTTCACAAATGTGGAAGTTTAATAACTTTGATCAAAATAACACAGAAACAGAGGGTGTCAAAAGTCAAATCCCTTTTTAGAAGTCATCCACACCCAACAAACGCTCGTGGAATGGTAGCTGAAGAGATAAACTGGCCTCGGAGAGAAAAGGGACACGGGGGTGAAAAGTTGTTTCAGTTTCAGTTTGTTTCAGTTTATTTTTAAGAGGGGTTCAACTTCTGTTTTTATTCTTT
>ENA-OQER01000171-OQER01000171.1-human-gut-metagenome-genome-assembly--contig:-NODE-171-length-35533-cov-18.598288_pt1 | contig 35533 bp, 29 predicted proteins | sample MGYA00242797_ERZ504639 | MGnify/ENA primary metagenome ERZ504639 (study PRJEB26092, sample SAMD00036306) | human gut metagenome | host: Homo sapiens | study: EMG produced TPA metagenomics assembly of... | reverse complement strand
CTTTTAAAGTCTTGAATCAACTATAAAGGTACTGAAAATCAGACACTTAGCCAAATTTATTTAGTTATGTTTTGTTAATCAACTTGCTCATTTTCAAACGATTACGTAATTATTAACAGAGTATTGTGCAAGCAAATTATCAAAAAACAAGAGAAAGCTTATGGAAAAGATTCAAATGACAACTCCCTTGGTGGAGATGGACGGTGACGAGATGACTCGCATCCTGTGGAAGATGATTAAGGACGAACTGATATTGCCTTTCGTCGACCTCAAGACTGAGTATTATGACTTGGGCTTGCCCTATCGTGATCAGACCAACGATCAGGTGACCATCGACTCTGCTGAGGCTGCAAGAAATATGGTGTGGCAGTAAAGTGTGCCACGATTACTCCTAATGCCCAGCGTATGGATGAATACAAGCTGCACAAAATGTGGAAAAGTCCTAACGGAACCATCCGAAGCATCATGGACGGAACTGTATTTCGTGCACCTATCACCATTCCAAGCATCCACCCATGTGTGAAGAACTGGGAGAAGCCTATCACCATTGCCCGTCATGCTTATGGTGATGTATACAAGAGTGTGGAGATTCGTGCCGATGAGCCAGGAGTGGCTAAACTCGTGTTCGAGGGCAAGAGTGGAAAGAAGCAAGAGGTGGAAATCCACAACTTTGATGGTGCTGGTGTTATTCAAGGCATGCACAACACGGACAAGAGTATCCGCAGCTTCGCACATAGCTGTTTCAAGTTTGCTATCGACACCAAGCAGGATCTTTGGTTTGCCACCAAGGACACCATCTCCAAGACCTATGACGCACAGTTCCGTAAGATTTTCGAGGAGGTGTACGAGAGTGACTATAAAGAGAAGTTTGCCGAGTTGGGCATAGAGTATTTCTATACTTTGATAGACGATGCTGTGGCTCGTGTTATCCGCAGTAAGGGAGGCTTTATCTGGGCTTGTAAGAACTATGATGGCGACGTGATGAGCGATATGCTCAGCACAGCTTTCGGTTCGTTGGCTATGATGACTTCCGTTTTGGTTTCGCCCGATGGCAAGTACGAGTACGAGGCTGCTCATGGTACCGTGACACGCCACTACTATCGTTATCTGAAGGGTGAGGACACATCCACCAACCAATGGCAACCATCTTCGCCTGGAGTGGAGCGCTGAGAAAGCGTGGTGAGCTGGATGGCAACAAAGCTCTTCAGCAATTTGGCGATCAGCTTGAGGCAGCCTGCTTCGATACGCTGAATGACGGAATAGCCACCAAGGACCTTGTCAACCTGATGGAAGGTGTAGAGGCCAAGGCTGTCAATTCTGCTGGCTTTATTGCTGCCATTCGTGAGCGCCTTGAGAAGCGCTTGGCATAATCATGATAGAATAAGAATATAAATAGTAGCTCCTAAAGAGTAGTGCTTACATTGGCAAAGTAAGTACTACCTCTTTTTATAGGACAATAAAAAAGTGAGACTTGCCTCCCGGCAAATCTCACTTTCGCTTTGTCCTTGCGGACTCTGCAAGTTATTCTAGGAAAATTATAACTGTCTATTTATCCCCTCTCTTGAGGATGTGTAAGTAATTCTGAGTATAGTTTGAAAAAATCAAAACTCAGGAGCTTGCTGATATGGAACAGCAGTCCTGTATCTATTGTGGCTCTTTCGTACACCTTATATATATTGGTACGATGGCAACCAAGTTGCTCTGCGAGCCAAACTGAAGTTTTGCCTTGTTTTTTGAGTTCCTGTTTTATTCGTTCGCCAATGACCAAGGCGTTAATACCATATTTTGCCATTTTCTGAAATAATTAAGTGTATATTGTATTATCGATTGCAAAATTAAGAATAAGGAATTAATCAAAGAAATTTTTTAGTAGCTAATTTAGCAACATTGTGCTAAAAAAAAATAAAATCTGGCGGTTTGTTCTTTTTTTTGCCACATTATTATACATTTAGTCTCCTTTTCTTCTTTTTCTTCTCTTTTTTATTTTTGCAGGGTCTGTTTTACTTTCTTATTGTTGGTCTTTGGTGTGCTCAGTAGGACAAGCAGTTAGAGTAAATGTTTTTTAGCCTATAAAAATCTATGTTCTAAACTATCGAACTTATGTTCTAAACTTTAGAACTTGTGTTCTAAACTATCGAACTTGTGTTCTAAACTTTAGAACATAGATTTAGCTAACTTAAAACACAATTTTCTGTAGTACTAAAAACAAATGGACAAAGAATTAAAAGCATCTGCAGGTGCATCCTTGCACACTATTTATATACTCCACTTCTCTATTTGCGAAGGTTGAGGTACTTACAGCTCAAAAGCGTCAGTAAAGGCTTTTGGATGTTTTTGGAGTTACTTAGTAGTTGTATTAGGGGGTAAAAACATTAAATAAGTTAAAAAAATACCCGTAAAACACAATTTTTCCACCTAAAAAAGAGCTTTGTATTGCTTTTTTTTGTAATTTTGCAGTCAGATAATGGAATGGTTGTGAAACCATTGATAAGAATTTTGAGAATTCATGTCGATGTAAGTTGTATTAGTAAAAGGTGGTTTGGAGTTTTTTCGCTCGGCCTTTCTTTTGGGTTAGATTAGTAAAGAGTCAGAGTGAATCCGTAAAACCAGTACCACGTATTTTTTTATCTACTCTTACATGGGATGCATTTCGTTGGCGATGTGTGTTCTTTGCTATGTTATTCTCTTCTCGTTTTTTGAATAAAATTAAGTGTTTAGCAATTGGAAAGTGTTTTGAGAACTATATATATGGGGGAACTGGCCAGGGATGGTAGGTTTCCCCTTTTGCTTTTTGGTAAAATGACACAGAATTGTAATCAAATGTAACGCATGTTACAAAATAAAAGTTGTAACTTTGCCCCCGTAATATTAAATGTTTCGATTATGGACGAAAAAGACAGCAGAATATTAGTAGTCGACGACGAGCAGGATCTCTGTGAAATCCTGAAGTTCAATCTTGAGACTGAAGGTTATCAGGTAGAGACCGCCAATTCGGCAGAAGAGGCTTTGGAGAAAGACATTGCGTCTTACAATCTCTTGCTCCTCGATGTGATGATGGGAGGAATGAGCGGTTTTCAGCTTGCCAAGCAACTGAAGAACAGTGAGGTGACGGCCCATATTCCTATTATCTTCCTTACAGCTCGTGATACGGAAAACGACACGGTGACAGGCTTCAACCTGGGTGCAGATGATTATATCTCCAAACCATTCTCTATCCGTGAGGTAATGGTTAGGGTGCGTGCCGTGTTGCGCCGTACAGCCAGCAGGTTGGAAGGAGCAGAGGAACCGGCAGTCATCAGTTATCAGGGCCTGTTGCTCAATCTCGACAAAAAGTCGGTGAGTGTGGACGGAGAGGACGTGCCATTCACCAAGACTGAGTTTGAGTTGCTTCGTCTGTTGTTGGAGGAGCGCGGAAGAGTCTTCTCGCGTCAGGAACTCATCGACCGCGTATGGCCCAAGGATGTGTTGGTTCTCGACCGTACGGTGGATGTCAACATCACACGTATGCGCAAGAAGATAGGCAAGTTTGCCAAGTGTATCGTTACCCGTTTGGGATTCGGTTATTATTTCGACGCATAATATAATAAGGTGGAGATATGTATGAATTTAAAGAAAAAAAGTCGAAGCTTGGGCGTCGGCTCTATTTCGTGGTGTTGGCTGTGTTCTTGGTGTTCGCAGTCAGCTTTATCATCTTTCAGCAGGCTCGCGAGAAGCAGTTCAAGATAAGCACACTCACGTTGAAGTTGAGCAACTACAATGCCCTTTTAGAGGAAGATTTGTCGTTGGCTCACGACAAGGGAATCATTCTGAGCGACAGCAGCGGAAAGGCAGTAGATGTGGCACGCGACAAGCTGAATGTTTTTATAAGAGAACACGAGAGTAAGGACTTGCGTATTACTCTGATACGCCCTAATGGCAAGGTGGTGTACGACAATATGCGAAATGACTTCGATCATTTCTCCAATCACATCAACCGAAAGGAGATACAGGAAGCTTTGAGGACAGGACTGGGCTCGAGTGTGGAACGACAGTCGAAGACCCTGAAGCATGATTACTTCTATGTGGCCACTTATTTTCCTGCCGATTCCATTATTATCCGAAGCGCTTTGCCTTATAACAACGATCTCTCCAAGTCGTTGAAGGCCGACCAGCATTACATCTGGTTTGCCATCTTTGCTATCATACTCCTTACCATTGTGCTTTATCGGTTTATGCATCGCTTGGGAAAGAATGTGGCCAAGTTGCGCATCTTCGCCTATAAAGCCGATCATAATGAGAGTCTTGAGATAGAAGACCTGGCGACTTTCCCCAATGATGAGCTGGGCGAGATTGCCGAGCGTATCATCAAGATGTACAAGCGAATACAGACCACGCGCAAGGAACAGGATATTCTGAAACGGCAGCTTACCCAGAACATTGCCCACGAGTTGAAGACACCAGTGGCAAGCATACAGGGCTATTTGGAGACTATTATCGACAATCCCCGTATCAGCGAAGAAATGAAGCAGCAGTTCTTGCAGCGCTGTTATGCCCAGAGTGAAAGACTCACTTCGCTCTTGCGTGATATTTCCACACTCAACCGTCTGGACGATGGTTCCGACATGATAGATTTCGAGGCGGTAGACATCACTCAGTTGGTCAGCGACATCATGAGAGAAACCGCCCTTGAGCGCGAGGAGCGCAAGATGAGTTTTCATAACCTGTTGCCCGAACGCATCGTGGTGAAGGGAAACCGAAGTCTGCTTTACAGCATCTTCCGCAACCTTACCGATAATGCCATAGCCTATGCCGGTGAAGAAACAACCATCACCCTGGAAGGCAAAGAGGTTGGCAATAAGTGGCATTTCATTTTCCGAGACAACGGACAGGGAGTGCCTCAGGAGCATTTGGCTCGCATCTTTGAGCGTTTCTATCGTGTGGACAAGGGGCGCAGCCGTAAGATGGGAGGTACAGGGCTGGGACTTGCATCGTGAAAAACTCGGTATTGCTGCATGGAGGAACCATTCGGGCAGCCAATTTGCCCGAAGGAGGATTGAAGTTCGAGTTTACCATCAAGAAGTAATGATAAGTAATGCTAAAAACAGAAAAAGTCGCAAGGAGATTTGTCTTTGCACTTTTTTCTTGTATCTTTGCATTACAATAAATAAATGCAAGAAATGAATCCATTTTCAAAGATGATTGCGGCCGCTCTTGCTTTGAGCGAGAAGGCTGTCGAAAATACATTAGAGTTGCTTGAGGAAGGTTGTACTATTCCCTTCATCTCCCGCTACCGTAAGGAGAAAACCGGCAACATGGACGAGGTGAAGATAGAGGCGGTGGCTCAGGCCAACGAGAAATATAAGGAGATGGCGAAGCGCAAGGAAACCATCCTGAAGACCATCGGCGAGCAAGGCAAGCTTTCGGCAGAGTTGCAGCAGCGCATCGACAACTGTTGGGACGCCACAGAGCTGGAAGACATCTATCTGCCTTTTAAACCCAAGCGTCGTACTCGTGCACAGGTGCTCGCGAACAGGGTCTTGAACCGTTGGCACAGCTCCTCCTGCTTCAGCGCGAACGTAATCCCGAGCAGGCTGCCCGCAAGTTCGTGGGTGACAAGGTGAGCGATGTAGAGGCTGCGCTCCAGGGAGCTAAGGACATTATAGCCGAGACGGTAAGCGAGAATGAGCAGAGCCGCAACCAGATACGAGGTGAGTTCCGTCGTGGCGCCATCATTACTTCCAAGGTGGTGGCAAAGAAGAAAGACGAGGAAGATGCCCAGCGCTTCTCCGATTATTTCGACTTCTCGGAACCATTGAAACGTTGTTCTTCCCATCGTTTGTTGGCCATGCGTCGTGGAGAGGCGGCAGGTTTCCTGCGTGTCAGCATATCTGCAGATGAGGAAACTTGCATCACCAAACTGAAACGTCATTATGTTCATGGCTTTGGCGAGTGCCAGGCTCTGGTAGGCGAGGCTGTGGATGATGCATTCAAGCGCTTGTTGAAACCCAGTATCGAGACTGAGTTTGCAGCTCAGAGCAAGCAGAAGGCCGATGAGGAGGCAATCGTTGTCTTTGCAGAGAACCTGCGCCAGTTGCTCTTGGCAGCACCTCTTGGACAGAAGCGTGTCATGGCTGTCGACCCAGGCTTTGCCAATGGATGCAAGACTGCATGTCTTGACGCCCAGGGCAATCTTGTGCATCATGAGATCGTCTATCCGCATCCTCCCCGCAACAAGCGCATGGAGGCCACTGCTGCCATGAAGTGCATGGTGCGCCAGTATCAGGTTGAGGCCATGGCGGTAGGCAACGGAACGGCAAGCAGGGAAACCAGTGAGTGGCTGAACGAGATAGATTTTGAGCATCCGGTAGATGTCTATGTGGTAAGCGAGGATGGAGCCTCTATCTATCTGCCTCTAAGATTGCCCGCGAGGAGTTTCCTGATGAGGATGTGACGGTGCGTGGAGCGGTTTCTATCGGCAGAAGACTGATGGACCCTTTGGCTGAGTTGGTGAAGATCGATCCCAAGAGCATCGGAGTGGGGCAGTATCAGCATGATGTGGACCAGAGTCAGTTGAAGAAGAGTCTCGACTCGGTAGTGATGAGTTGCGTGAACTCGGTGGGTGTCAATCTCAATACAGCCTCTCAGCATCTGCTCACCTATGTGAGTGGTCTCGGACCCACATTGGCGAAGAATATTGTGGAGTATCGTCGTGAGAATGGTGCATTCTCCTCTCGTTCCCAACTGAAGAAGTGCCGCGTTTAGGTCCTTCGGCTTATGAGCAGTGTGCCGGTTTCCTCCGCATTCCTGGAGCAAGAAATCCTTTGGACAACAGCGCCGTTCACCCGGAGCGTTACTCTCTCGTAGAGACCATGGCCAAAGATCAGGGTGTGACGGTAAAGCAACTGGTGGAGGACAAAGCCTTGCAGAAAAAGATAGACATACGGAAGTATGTGAGTGGCGAAGTAGGCATGCCTACGCTTACCGATATCATGGCCGAGCTCGACAAACCCGGACTCGACCCACGAGGCGAGGTGGAGAAGTTTGAGTTTGATGCTCCATCAAGACCATTGAGGACTTGCAAGTAGGCATGGTAGTACCGGGCATCGTGACCAACATCACTAAGTTTGGTGCCTTTGTTGATATAGGTGTCCACAATGACGGTTTGGTTCATGTCTCACAAATGGCCAACCGCTATGTGAGCGACCCTTCAGAAGTGGTAAAACTCCACGAGCACGTGATGGTCAGGGTGACAGAAGTCGACCTGAAGCGCAAACGTATCGCCCTGTCGATGAAGCAATTATAATGTAATGGGCTCTCTTCGGAGAGCCCGTTTCTTTTTTAGACGTATTCTAAATTACCTACTTTTAGGTATTGTATGTTTTTCCTTTTCTTCATATCTTTGCAGCCGAATTCTATATCATATAAAAAAGGTAAAAGCATCAAGGTAAGATGAGAAGGATGGTTAGTACCCTCTTGCTATTGCTTTTTGTGGTGATGGCTGAGGCTCAAAATTTGACAGGAAAGGTCATTGATAGTAAGACTCAAGAGGCAATCATAGGGGCGACAGTGACGTTGAAAGGCTCTAAAAAAATAGCGACAGTCACGGATATCAATGGTCAGTTTCGTTTGAACAATACGACAGAAGGAAGTATCATACGTATCAGTTATGTGGGATACAAGTCTTTGGATGTGCCATTTCATAATGGTGCCACTTATCGCTTGTGCCAGGATGTTGCTGCTCTTGGCGAGGTGGTGGTGACAGCTCGTGCCAGCAATGGTCCTGTGACCTCATCTGTAATAGGTAGAGATGCGATGACTCATCTCCAGCCGAACAGTATAGCCGATCTTATGGAACTCCTTCCTGGTGGCTATGCCAAAGATCCGAACATGGGAGAGGCAAACACGATAACCCTTCGTGAGACAGGTACGATGGGAGCTTATGGTTCTACTACCAAAAACAATAATTATTCGATTTCTTCTTTAGGAACTCAGTTTATGGTAGATGGTGTTCCTATCTCCACCGATGCCAACATGCAATATTCCCCATTGTCGGATACGCAGTCTTCAACTAGTTCTTCTACGTTAGAAAATAATCGCAACATAACCAATAGAGGTGTGGATATGCGTTCTATCTCAACCGATGACATCGAGAGCGTGGAGGTGGTACGTGGCATTCCTTCCGTGGAGTATGGTAATTTAACCAGTGGATTGGTGAAAATCAAGAAGATTCGTCGTGCTATCCCATTGACAGCCCGTTTCAAGGCTGATGGCTACAGTAAGCTCTTCTCTTTGGGCAAAGGTTTGGCTCTCAATAGTGCTGGCAACTCTATCTTGAATGTTGATTTAGGTTACATGGACTCTAAGATAGATCCTACCGACAACTTCGAGAACTATAAACGTGTAACAGGTTCATTGCGTTATACCTTGCGAGGTGAAAATGATAAGAAGTATCTTTGGCAATATAACTCCGCTTTTGATTACTCAGGTTCTTTTGATGACAGTAAGAGTGACCCTGATATCAACTATGGCAATGTGGAGGAATATAAGTCTTCTTTTAGTAGATTGGCATTGACTAATAGTTTCAACTTGAAGATGCCGAAGTCTTGGTTCAAGGAAGTGGATGTCAATACATTGGTAAGCCTTCAGCTCGACCGCTTGCACCAAACTCGTTTGGTGGCACCTCAGCGTTACGGCATCGTGCCTCTCTCCTGGACGGATGGTGAGAACGAGGCACAAGCTGTGTTTGCGGAATATACAGCCAACTATCTTTGTGACGGAAAGCCTTTTAATGCCTACGTCAAAGCCAAAGGTGTAATGGGATTCAAAACTACCCATACCGTCCATACCATCAAGATAGGTGCCAACTGGGATATAGCTAAGAACTTTGGACGTGGACAGGTGTATGATATGCACAGACCTTTGAGTGTAAGCGGTTGGAGTTCTCGTCCTCGTAAATATTCCGATATTCCTGCTTTGCAAAACTTTTCTTTCTTTGCAGAAGAATTAATGAAAGCGAATATAGGCATGAGTAAGATAGAACTGATGGCTGGTGTTCGCTTGAATACACTTTTGGGCTTGGATAGTAAGTATGATATGAGTGGTAAGTATTATGTCGACCCTCGTACCAATCTCGCTTGGCATTTCCCGAAGTTTGATGTGGAGGTAAACCTATGTCTATTTCGTTGAATGGAGGATATGGTATCACTACCAAGATGCCTACGCTCAATTATCTCTATCCAGATAAGTATTATAGTAACTTTATCTGCATGGCTTATTATGATACGGAGAATCCTACGCAAGATAGTAAGTTTGTTGTGCATACATATGTGCAAGATCCTACTAATTATCAGATAAAGCCTGCACGAAATTATAAGTGGGAGATTCGTTTGGATGTGGATTGGAACGACAATCGCTTTTCCGTGGATTATTTCCGTGAGTCGATGACTTCGGGCTTCCGCTATTCTTCTATCTATGGTGTGTATGACTACCGTTCTTATGACGTGAGCCAAATGAAAGCCGGTGTGGATTATACCACACTTCCATACGAGAATCGTAGAGTGTTGGATGGGTATCAGCAGGTTTCTAATGGCAGTAAATTGGTGAAGCAGGGCATCGAGTTGGCTTTCACTTCCCAGCGTATTCATTGTCTCAAAACTCGTGTGAATGTGACAGGGGCTTGGTTCCATACCCAATATACCAATAGCCAACCGATGTTTGATGCCGTCAGTACGGTAGTCAATGGACAGACGGTTAGGGATAAGTATGTGGGGCTTTATGACTGGAACGATGGCCGAGAAAATGACCGCTTGAATACCAATGTCACTTTTGACACCCAGATACCAGAGTGGAAACTTATCTTCACCACTTCTGTGCAGTGTATGTGGATGATTCGTACCAAGCAGATGAAGAAGAATGGTATGCCAATAGCCTATATTTCTTCGGAGGATGGACAACTTCATGACTATACGGAAGAAAGCCTGAATGACCCTTATCTGTTACAGTTGGCAAGAACCTATAACGATGATCAATTTAAGGCTTTTACGGTACCGATGTCTATGGTTGTCAATCTGAAGGTGACTAAGGAAATAGGTAGGTATATGCGTCTTTCTTTCTTTGCTAATAAAATTTTGGATTATTTGCCAGATTATACAGCCAACGGAAGAGTGATTCGTAGAAATGCTTCGCCCTATTTTGGTGTTGAAGCAGGTTTTACTATATAATATAATAAGGTGTAAGAAGATGAAAGATTTTAGAAACGTAACAAAAACAATATGGTTATTGGTCTTTGGGGTGGTGAGTTTGTTCTTGTTGGCTTGTGAAGACCAAACGTCTGATATTCCACACACCAACTCGGAGTTTAGTATATCCATGCCGGAAGGAGTTGAAAACCTGAAGGTTGTGGACCAAACCTTGAAGATGACCAATTTATCTACGGGTAAGGTAACTGTTTTGGACGATTTGAAGAATGTCAGCCTACTGGAGGGACTTTACGACTGCGTCTATTCTGCCAATGTCATATATACAGCCAAGAACTCTGAGGGCGAGGAAACAGAAAGTAAAGGTATCTTGACAGGTAAGGCAGAGAATGTGGAGGTAACAGGGGAGACCAAGAATATTTCGATTGAGACCTATCTCTCTGCAGAGAACGATGACTTCATTTTTGAGGAAATCTTCTTCTCTGGCACCTTGCGATCTTCAGGCTTGCAGTATTATGGTGATAGCTATATTAAGATATACAATAATACCGACCATGTGCTCTATGCCGATGGCTTGGCTTTCTGCGAGTCTAAGTTCAAATCTACGCAATACTTTGAATATACTCCAGATATTCGTAAGGACACAATGACCATCTGGTCTTTGTATGTGGTTCCTGGTAGTGGACATGACCATCCTGTCTTGCCGGGTCATTCCATGATTCTGTGTGATACAGGCATCGATCACCGTACGGCAAATCCAAACTCATTCGACTTGAGTCATGCTGATTTTGAATGGTATGACGTCTCCATCCATCCTGATCACATGGACATAGATAGTCCTACGGTGCCTAATTTGGATAAATGGTATTGCTATACAGAGTCGTTTTATGTGCTTCACAACCGTGGCTTTACGTCGTTTGCCTTGGCTCGCATTCCAATCGACAAAGAGGAATACTTGAAGAAATATAGATATACCTATAAATATACGATGTATCTTCCAGCAGGTACTTTCCCTATGCAACAAGATGCTTACAAGATGCCGAATGCTTGGATTATTGATGGAGTCAACTGTAGTGTGGAGGCTAAGCGCTTGTGGAATATCTTACCGCCATCCATCGATGCAGGTTGGACACACGTGGGCAAGATTGACAAAGACAAAACTCGTTACTTCCGTAGCATTCGTCGCAAGATGCTCTATCTCAATGCAGATGGCACGATGCATTTGAAGGATACCAATAATTCTACGGAAGATTTCAACACAGAGTGTATTCCCTCGATCATCGAGATGCAGCATTCTGCCATTGATGCACAGGGCACGAAGGCAACGACTGAGACATACGATGGTATTCAATCTAAGAAATAAGCAAGAAGAATAAGTATGAAGAAAAAATATTATTTCATGGCAATGATAATATTGGCGACAAGTCATGTCGGAGCACAAGAGGCGAACTTGGTGGGCAAGGTCTTCGAGCATATCCTACTTCGAGATGGTATGAATGCTTCTGTCTTCTTGAATCCTGCCATGCAGTCGTTTCATTATCAGCATTCGTTGAATACGCTGAATGTGGGGTACGACTATCGTCATGCCACTACTCCTGAGAGATGGGAAGAGGGAGATGGGCATAGTAGAGTTTTTGCTGATGTGGATGCTTATTTGCATAAGGGAAAGGCTACACTTTGGGGAAATGCCTATTATGTGAACGGTAGTACTCGCAACGTTCGTTACAATGAAACCACGGATTTTGATTTACTCTATCCTTATTTGATGGCTGATACTGTGGGCGGAAAGACCCAGCAGGAGTTTTACCACTTCATGGGTGGTTTCTCCTATCCTTTGGACAAGAAGTGGACGATAGGTGCGGAAGGTGAATATACAGCCAGAATGGAATACCGTACTCGTGACCCTCGTCCCAAGAACCTTACAGGTGACTTGCGTGCGAAAGTGGGTATCTCGTATCTCTTGGGTGGCTTACACTCGATAGGCGCAGCTGTGACAGCTCGTAAGTACAAGCAAACCAATGAACTGAAACTCTACAATGAAGTGTCTGTGCCAACCATTTATCATCTCACAGGCTTGGGCAATGATTACTATCGTTTTCGTGGTGTCAATACATCCACTTACTATAAGGGCTATGGAGTAGGGGGTATGTTGACGTATTCGCAAAAAGATCAGAGGGGATGGTTTGCGCAAGCGGAGTATGAATATACCAACATCGACAAGATCATATCCACGCTCAACGAGCTTCCGATGGCAACTTTGGAGAGCGACCGTTTTCATGGTACGGTAGGTTACTTGATGAATGATGGACATCAGTATTATGGAGCCAACTTGGATGGCGAGATTTACCGCAAGTTTGGTACTGAGAATATTTTTGGAACAGCTCAAGACAACATTTATCCTCAAATAGCTTCTGCAGAATTTTATACTTCTGCACAGTCCAGGATTGGGATGGAGACTTTCTACCAAAACGTTCTTTCCGGCAAGTCTTCTTGTGGAGGTAAGTGGAAGTTGGCTTATATGGGCTATTCTGAGAAATATCAAGAACCTTATCGTCGATTAAGATATGCAGCAGTGGCAACCTCTTTGCTGTTGGACGGGAAGGTGAAAGTGGGCAAGTGCCTGTTGATGGCAAATGTGCATGGCGGTTATGAGTGGGCTATCAAGAAAAACAATGATGATAGTTTCTTGTCGGAGGACAACTCTGCGATGATGCAACCAATCGTTCATACAAATGAGTATTTAGCCATGACCGTTGGAACGTGGGGGCGGATGTGGAAGTTCCTCTGTTGGTCGCTCGTCAGTTTTTGCCATTCATCAAGCTGTCATGGCAGTACGACCATTACCTCCAGACAGCTCATCAGAATGCCTTGGTTGTATCGGCAGGCATTCGCTTCTAAAAGAAATGATATAACATTAAAATAAGTTTATTAACTAAAAGTATCAATTTTATGAAGAAATTTACTCTTTTATTGATGGCAATGCTTGCAATGGTAGGCTTTGCTCGTGCAGATGAGGCACAAAGTGCTTTGACTTTCCAATGGGCACATTCTGTTGATGGTAAGACATCTGCTGGTGACAATGTTGTCGATATGTGCAAGTCTTCCGATGGCTTTTATTATGTAGCAACCAACTTTGGTTCTGTAGATAAAGACCTCAAGTTTTCTTGGAAATCTTATACAGTAAACTTTGATGGCGAACCATTGTTGGGAGTCGATGGACAAGCAATCGAAGGAAGTCCATATAATGACGGTTCAAGTTATAATCGCAATTTATTGCTTCAGAAGGTTGACCAACAAGGTAATGTAAGTTGGAACTTATATACCAAGAAGGGTGATGTGGATCAAGAAAGTGTATTGGCAGCTACCAAGGATGGTGGTCTTGTCATGGTTGTCAAGACAAGAGCGTGGGTGAAAGATGCAGGTCTTGACAATCTTTTGGAGATAGTAGATGGTACAGGTGCAACAACCACGATAAAAGACATGAATACATCGGACAGTGAGTACCGCTTTCTTGTAGTCCGTCTGACGGCAGAAGGAAAAATCGCTTGGGCTCGTTTGTTCAATGGCTTGGTAAACTATGCTGGTACAGGTAACTTTACCCAGAATACAAAAAACAATGCATCTGTTAAGGGACTTGCTTTGGACGATGAGGAGAATATTTATATCTCAGGAAACTATCGTACTCAGTTGAACTTCAAAAAGAGTGATGGCTCTGTAGTGACACTTACGGCTAAGAATGTGAGTGGATGGACTGGTGATTCTCAAAAATCAGTGGGAGATTTATATCTTGTGAAATTGGATAAGCAAGGTTACTATCTGAATCGTCTTACTTCGGATAGCCCCGCAGAAGCTGCTTACATGGATAAGATCGCTTATGCTAATGGCAAGATTTATGCTAATGGGCGTGTTGCCGGCAATGGATCTGAGTTCTTGCTCGGAGATAAGAAAATCGAAGCAACAACAGGGCATGAGACTCTCTATATCGCTTCGATTAATACTTCTGATTTATCGGTAAACTATGCTAATGTCGTTAAATGGTCTTCAAACACCTCAAAGTGGGGACTCCATAACAAAGGTCTTCAGTATATAGATGGTGCTTTGTATTCTACAGGCGGTGTGCAAGGTTCTTTTGACTTGTTGGCTAACCCTAAGGGAATGTACAAAGCTTATGTCATCAAGGTAAATCCAGAGACTGGTGAGGTGCAAAACGTTGTCGCTTCTCCAACAACTGGTATTAGTGAGTTTTTTGGTGTTGTTGTAGGTCAGTCTAGTATGTATGCTTTTGGCTATGATATGGCTCAGGGGGCCATCTTGGTGCCATACAACAAGTTAACGGCAGAAGCCGGTACTCCTTACATAGTTTGCAAGTATGGAATTGCTACATTGGGTTCTGCGCCTATCCTTGACGGTGACTATGTGGTAATGATGAATCGTGGTGGTCGTGCAAATTCAACTACAGCAGAAGCTACGTTCTACGGAACTAATACGAAGTTCTCTAACCTCGCCGCTTGGGGTGTTGCCTATTACAGTTATAAACTGAATGATGTGGCTACAGGTATCAATGCAGCCAAGTCAGATGCTGCAAATGGTAGTGTAAGCGTTTATACAACCGATGGCAAATTCTTGAAATCTGCTTCTTCTGTGGCTGAAGCAAAGAATGGATTGACTAAAGGTGTATATGTCGTAGGCAATAAGAAAGTGATTGTAGAATAACACATTTCTATATAAAAAGAAATTTAATGAAGAAACAATTTCTAAGCCTGTTCCTTCTTCTCTTAGCTCCTGCATCATTGTTTGCTCAAACTGTGGAGCAGGATGCATCCATCCGTCAGGGCAAGTTGAAGAACGGACTCACTTACTACATTCGTCATAATGCCAAGGAGCAGGACTTGCCGACTTCTATATAGCCCAGCGTGTGGGCTCCATCTTGGAGGAACCTCGCCAGCGTGGCTTGGCTCACTTCCTGGAGCATATGGCGTTTAATGGTACCAAACATTTCCCTGGCAAGGTAAGCAACTGGGCATCGTGCTTGGTGCGAGACCATCGGTGTGAAGTTTGGTACCAACCTCAATGCCTACACATCAGTCGACCAGACGGTTTATCACATCGGTTCGGCTCCCATCAAGCGCGAAGGTATCATCGACTCCTGCCTCTTGGTGCTCAACGACTGGAGCCAGTTTATCAACCTTGAACCCAAGGAGATAGACAAGGAGCGTGGCGTCATCCACGAGGAATGGCGCAACCGCCGTACGGGCATGGCCATGCAGCGCATGATGGAGAATGTGATGCCTAAGATATACAAGGGCAGCAAGTATGAGGACTGTCTGCCTATCGGCAATATGGACATTGTGGATAACTTCCCTTACCAGGACCTGCGTGACTACTATCAGAAGTGGTATCGCCCTGACTTGCAGGCCATCGTGGTGGTGGGTGACTTCGACGTGGATATGATGGAGAGGAAAATCCAAAAGCTCTTTGGTAAGATTAAGGCACACAAGAATCCTGCCGAGCGCATCTACTATCCTGTGAACGATAATGACAAGATGATTGTCGCCATCGAGAAGGACAAGGAGCAGCCTATCATCCTCGGTCATCTCTATATGAAGAGCGAGACCACTCCAGACAGCGAGAAAAACAGTGTGAAATATCAGCGTGAGGATTACATCAACGGCTTAATCACCTATATGCTCAATGGTCGCCTTTCGGAGAAAAAGCAAGTGCCCAATCCGCCTTTCATGAGTGCGACGGTGAAGAATGGTGCGTTCTTCGTTTCCCGCACCAAGGATGCCTTCAGCCTGAGCATCAGTTGCAAGCAGGACAATGTACTGGGGGGCGTTTCGGTAGCAGTAGGCGAGGTGGAACGTGCCCGTCAGCATGGTTTTACACAGAGTGAGCTGGAACGTGCCAAGAAACTCTATCTCAATGCTGCCGAGCGACAACTGAAGATGGAGAAAGACTATAAGAACTCTCACTATGTGAGCCAGTGCGTGAACAACTTCTTGGAGGGAGAGCCTATCTTGACCCCTGCCTATAACCTCCAGCTGGTGAAACTGTTTGATGGCGAGGTGAGACTTGACGAGGTAAATAGTCAGGTGGGCGAGATAATCACCGACAAGAACCAGGTGTTCATCATGTATGGACCCGACAAGGATGGTTTCGTGGTTCCTTCGGAATCGGAAATTGAGAGCACCGTGCTTGCCGCACAGCAGAAGCGTTACGACGCTTACCAGGAGGAGCAAGTGCCAGCAACCTTGATGGCGGCCTTGCCTGCACCTGGCAAGATTGTGTCGGAGAAACCATACGGCAAGTTTGGCATGACGGAGATTGTCTTGAGCAATGGCATGAAGGTGTATGTGAAGTCCACCGACTATCAGGCCGACCAAATCACCATGAGCATGAGAGGCGAGGGCGGTACATCCGTCTATGGCGACGAGGACATACCTAACTTCGCCTTCTTGAGTGGTTCTATCACGGAGGCGGGTGTGGGCGACTTCACGGCCACTCGTCTTCGCAAGGCATTGGCAGGAAAGTCCTTGAAGTTGGCTCCTTCCATCACCAGCGAGGGACAGCGCATCACAGGCACCTCGTCAGTAAAAGACTTGGAGACGATGCTTCAGTTGGCTCATCTCTATTTCACTGCTCCTCGCAAGGACAGCATGGCGTTCGAGGGAATGATGAACCGCAACCTTTCGCTCCTGAAAAACCGCAACGCCAGTTCGAAGGTTGTCTATAACGACTCCCTCTCGGCTACTCTGTACGACCACAATGTGCGTATGGCTCCTGTAACCGTGGAGATTGCAAAAAAAGCGGATTACAACCGCATCTTCGAAATCTATCGTGAGCGTTTCAGCGATGCGAGCAACTTCAAAACCGTCTTCATCGGCAAGGTCGATATGGCGCAGCTTCGTCCGTTGCTCTGCCAGTATCTCGCCACCCTGCCTTCTACCCACAAGGCAGAAAAAAGCAACAAGGCCAACGTGCCTCAGATCGTGAAGAAGAACGAGGTGGTGAAGTTCGTGCATAAGCAGGAAACTCCGCTTGCCAACGTGAGCGTGTTCTATACACCAACGTCCCATTTTCGCCGAAGAACGACTTGGTGCTCGACATGTTGACCCGTGTCCTCCAGATCGCTTACACCGACTCGGTACGTGAGGAGAAGGGTGGAACATACGGAGTGGGCGTAAGCTTCAACCTCGAGAAGGAGGACAATCCGAATGCCTTGCTTCGCATTTCCTACAAGAGCGACCCCAAGCGTTACGAGGAACTGAATCCTGTCATCTACAAGCAACTCCTGAACATCGCCGACCATGGTCCTGTGGCAAGCAGTATGGATAAGGTGAAGAAGTATCTGAAGAAGCAATACGGACAGATGGCAATCACCAACGACTACTGGAGCTACGTCATCTGGCACCAGCTCGACGACGATGCCGACTTCGACAAGGATTACTGCAAGATGGTGGACAACCTGACAGCTTCTGATGTACAGAAGATGGCTAAGGAGTTGTTGAAGCAGAATCATCGTGTAGAGGTTACCATGCTCTCTGAGTAAGGATCAGAAAAAAGATAGTATGGCGTTTCTTGCATATATATATGTATGCGGAAACCTATTATTTATAGTTGAGAAAAAAGAAATTCCCAGTTAGGAAAAAATATTTTGTCAGTTGATTGACAAGTTTTCCCTAATTGGGATTTTCTTTTCTACTGAAGGCGCGAAACTTGACAGTCATATCACATATTATAAATAACCTATGAGGTAAATCCCCAGGACCCATAAATTCCCAGCACTCATAAAATGGAATAAAACCTAAAAAGCGATGTGGAAGTATGGTTTTTTAGGTTTTTCTTGTTACTTTTGTATCATGTTATCGAAAAGTCAAAACAAAAATGAATACAGATTTCACCAAGGACAGCATCGAGTCGGCCTATTGCTTCTTCCATCAGAAGTTGCGTGTGTATGAATATTCCACCAGTCCCACTCAGCGTGATGATATAGAATATGCCATCAGCCAATATGTAGATGGGATGAACCCCGCGCTCTACCAGTTGTTGGCTAATGGCACTCCGCATTATCTGCTCGACCATACTGCTTTCGAGCAAGATATGCGCCATGCCATCGAATTGCTCGATGGCATGATGTAGAATGAATGAATGTATGTTGGTTGGTTAGTTATTTGTTAGCGTATTTCTTGCCCTTGGCAATAATGATGCCCTTGTGTGTTGGTTTTACCAGCTTGCCGTCGAGCGTGTAAAACTTATCGTTGCCTGATGGCTTGCTGATAGTTGTCTGCGCAATGCCCGTGTCGTCGGCAGCGCTGATGCTGATGGAGTAGACGTTCATGGCGTTGGTGCAGCCAATAACGATATCGCCGTCGGCCTTCACCATAGCTTCGCTGGTGTGTTCTTCTAATGTGTGCTCCATACCACTTATCACCTCGAGGTTTTCTTCTGCTGTAAAAGTACGAGGTTCTTCTTTGCTTCCGCTCTGTCCCACGATAGTGAGCTTCTGCCCCTTCTTGAGATTGCAAATCTTGATTTTAGTTTTTGAGGAGTTCAGTTTGAAGTAGTTTTTGTTCTTGCTGCTGATAGAGAAAATCAACTTGCCTTTATCTCCAATAAACATAAGCCCTTTGGTTGCTGGAATCTCTTCGCCATTGGCTTTTAAGGTACTCCATTCCGTAAAGGCGATTTTGTTGCTCCACTGTATGGGGACATCAGGAGCATCTGTTTTATACTTGTCAACATTCCAGTTCGTTTCATCCGCCTTGATGAGAGGGATAGATTCGCTCAGGTCTAAAAAGTTCCATGTTTGTTGTGCTTGCGCACTGAGTGAGAGCAAGCATACGGTCAATAATGATAATAAATGTTTCATAATCGTTTATATTTTCTTATTTGGTAACTAAAAACGGTGCAAATATAAACTAAAAAACTGGTAAACCAATTAATATTTAATAATATTTAAGTGTATTGCGATTTAATTATGATTAATTGGTATACCAATATAACCAATCGTGCTTTTGTGATAATAGGTTATGAAGCAAAATCAGCACCCCGATTGTCAGGGTGCTGTCAGGTGTTTGTTCAGTCTTTTCTTTGTGACTTAGCAAAGTTTATCTGATTAGCTAAGTGGCTTAGTACCAACTCTCTCATGCCTTCTGTGTCGCGTGCTTTCATCTTAGCAATATAGTCTCTGTGTTGTGCGATTACCTGTCGCTCAGGCACGGTGCAGAATCTATATTTATGATAGAACTTCATGATGTCTGGTGTGATGATAAGCAGTAGAGAAGCCAATACGGGGTTATGGCTACTGCAAGCTATGGCGTGATGGAATGCAAAATCCTTCTCGATCCTTTTCTTAGGGTCTTGGCAGTCTTCCAACTCTCTGAGTGCCTTTTCCACTTTGTCGATGTCTTCGCTTGTGCAGTTGGTGGCTGCAAGGGTGCAGGCATCTATTTCTAATAGTACGCGCACGTGTACAAGACTATAAAAATCGTACTTGTCAACCTTCAGTGTTTCGTTGAAGAGATTGTCAATTTGGCTTTTAGAAAATTCGGTTACGATGGTTCCGCTCTGTGGTCTTGTTTCTACAACACCATAAGTTTCAAGCTTTTGTAGTGCTGCTCTGATGTGCGGTCTTCCTACTTTCAGGTGCTCTGATAGCTTTCTTTCAGAAGGCAGGCGGTCGCCGGGGTTGACTTGTTTCTCTGCAATCTGAGTTTTGATGTAGTCTACCACTCTGTCGACTGGTGAGTGATTGGATTCTTGTTTCATAGACATATTCTGCTTTACTTGTATTTTAGCACAAAGGTACATGATTATTCTGTATATTTCATGAAATTGGAATCGAATTAACGATAATTCACATAAAGGCAAGGAAAATTAGCAAAACGTTAAACAAACATAATTGGTATACCAAAAAGTTTTGTTTCTCATATTTAAGTTTTATCTTTGCAGAAGACAAGCAGCATCTCAGCATAATATTCAAGCGAGCTTGATGATTCTGCATTCGATTTGCATTATCTTTGCAGAAGACAAGCTGCATCTCAGCATAACATTCAAGCGAGCTTGATGATTCTGCATTCGATTTGCATTATCTTTGCGCGTAGAAACTAACAACTAAAATATCTATAATTTTAAAAAAAGACAGCCCATGAGACTTTTAAAAACTAACTTATTGATGACAATGATAGCACTATGTCTTAGTGTTACTGTCAATGCTCAGATAGTGATACATGGAACCGTCACCGATACAGAGGGGCCTTTAATGGGTGCTACTGTTGCTGTGAAGGGCAGTACAGGTAACACTGCTGGTGCTATTACCGATATGGATGGCAAATACTCCATAGAGGTGAAAAGCAAGAAGACTGTTCTTGTTTTTTCTTATATTGGTTACACTGACCAAATGGTAACGGTTGGTGACAGAAAGAAAATCGACGTAAGATTAGAGGTGAACGACACACAGCTGGACGAAACAGTGGTGATCGGTTATGGCGTACAGCAGAAATCTCACCTTACGGGTTCTATTTCCAAACTGGATGGTGGCTCGTTGACCAAAGCTCCTGTTAGCGATGTCACTCAGGCGTTACAGGGTATGATGACAGGTCTTACCGTGAGCAATGAGACTTCCGAGGTGGGTGTTACACCTTCTATTCGTGTGCGCGGTACAGGTTCTATCTCAGCCGAGAGTTCTCCATTAGTGATTATTGATGGATTCCCTGTAAAGGGTGGTTTGTCGCAGGTAAATGCTTCCGACATTAAGTCTGTAGAGATTCTGAAAGATGCTGCTTCTGCAGCCATCTATGGTTCACGTGCAGCCAATGGTGTTATTCTTATCACCACGAAGCAAGGTACTCCCGAACAACCTAAGTATACTTTCAATTTCTATCAGGGTTTCAAGTATGCTTACCAGTTGCACGACATGATGACCTCTACCGATTGGTTTAACTTGATGCAGCAAGAAGAAGCGTTAGGTGGACGCCTGTTATGGCTCAGGCACGTAGTGCGGCTTATCTGGAGTCGTTGTATGGTGCTACCGACTGGCAGAAGGAGGGTCTTAACGATGTGGCTTCAATGACCAATGTGCAGTTTAGCGTATCTGGTGGCAAGAAGGACACTAAGTATTTTGTGTCGGCTGCTTATATGAAGGATCAGGGTATCATGCGTTCCAATACACTCGACAAGGTGAACTTCCGCGCCAAGTTAGACACACGCTTCTCTAAGAGTGTGGGCTTCGGTGTCAATTTCTCTGGTACTTACAAGCGTGCAGAGCGTCCTCGCAACAACTTTATCGACTTCTATCGCACACCATCTTTCCTGCCTGTTTATCACAACGACATCACAACAGCACTTACTGGCTATAGTGGTTTTGCTCGTGGCAGTCACTTCAATAATATAGAAACCCCAACAGGCGAGGTAGACGAAGAAGGCAATCCTTTGACAGAGCTAACCTCACCTTTCTCTTCTTCCAACAACAATCCATGCAGCGTGATGGCCAACACCATGCGCTGGAGTGAAGATTTCCAGGGATTGGGCAACTTGTATCTGACAGTAGAACTGGCTAAGGGGTTGACCTTTAAGACTTCTAATGGTTTTAATGTGCGCTTCTCACCTTCTTATACTTATGATAATAAGAATGCAACCAAGGATGGTGAAGCCAGCCGTGCTACTTATTTCAGCAACTTATACATCGACTTATTGACAGAGAATACCCTTTCTTATCACCTCAACCTGGGAAGTCAGAAGCAGCATAGCATTGATGCCCTCTTGGGCTATACAGCAGAGCGTACACGTGTACAGCGCGTGGCAGAGACAGCCACAGGTTTTGCTACCGACAACATCAAGACCCTGAATGCAGCTACTATCTTCGAGTTGGCTACATCGGGCAATGGCGATAAGGCTGGTACTGGAACCTTCCGTTATCCCGACGTCGTGTTGGAGTCTTATTTAGGACGTGTAAACTATAGCTATCTGAATCGTTATCTCATGTCGGCATCTTTGCGTCTGGACCGTTCCTCACTCTTTGCTAAGGGTAATCGCAATGCTTGGTTCCCCTCTGTGTCTTTGGGCTGGCGTGTCAGCGAAGAACCATTCATGAAGTCTATCGAAGCCATTTCTAATCTGAAGTTGCGTGCTTCTTACGGTATGACGGGCAACAACCAGATTTCTTATCAGGCAGCCTTAGAGGTGCTCAACTCTGCCAATTATGTTTTGGGCACAGGCAATGGAAGTCTGACCAATGGTGTGGCCAATACATCTTCTACTTTGGCCAACTCTAACATTACCTGGGAGAAGACCAATGAGTTTAACTTCGGTTTCGACTTAGGTCTTTTCAGAAATCGCATCAACTTGTCGCTCGATGCTTACTATTCTGAAACCAAGGCATTGCTCTTCGCACAGCCCACTCAGTCGTTTACGGGTTATTCCAACTATTGGAACAACATCGGAAGAGTGAGCAACAAGGGTGTGGAGATTCAGATTGACACATACAACATTCGTACACGAAACTTCAGTTGGGAGACCAACTTTAACTTCTCGCTTTCACGCAATAAGTTGTTGGAAATCGGAGGAGAGAGCCAAATCATCAGCCAGGGTGAGCGCAATGAGTGCTACATCGCTAAGGTGGGTTCACCACTTATCCAGTATTATGGATATAAGACCCAGGGTGTGTGGAATTCTCAGGAGGAGATAGATGCTAACCCACACTTTGCAGATGATGTTCCAGGTGGACTCCGCATCGTAAACACTGACAACAGTGAGACACTCGATGCTAACGACCGTGTGCCTCTCGGAAATCCTTATCCAGACTTCACATGGGGTCTTACCAACAACTTGCGCTACAAGAATTTCGACTTCTCTATCCTGATTCAGGGCGTGCAGGGTATTACAGTTTTCAATGGCGACGTGTACTATAACGAAACTTTACGTTACAACAAGGCCTACACCAAGAACCGCTGGATTAGCGCAGAGCACCCTGGTGACGGCAAGACTCCTTATGAGAAGAGTGGCCATAACCTCTTGCTTACTGACTATCCTTTGCAGAATGCTTCGTATGCCTGCTTGCGCAACCTTACCATTGGTTACACCATGCCTAAGGACATTGTCAAGAAAATGCATCTCAACGACTTGAGATTCTATCTCTCTGGCAACAACCTGCTGTATATATGGAGTGGCGACTATCGTGGTATCAACCCAGAGTCAAGATTCACGACCGGAACTTACACCAACACCCTGATAGATGGTTATCAGCGTGGAGGTTTCCCTCTCACATCAACCATATCTGTAGGATTTGACGTAAACTTCTAAAAAACAACTAACAACATGAAAACAAGAATATTTGCAATATTAGGTATCGTGGGAGCCCTCAGTTTCTCCTCATGTAACCTTGACCAATATCCTTATTCGGAGGTTGCTTCTGACGAGTATGTGACTGATGACAACTCTGTCAACGATCTCGTGATGGGATGCTATAATGGTCTTCATGACGTGATGTATTACGAATGGGCGATGACAGAACTGCGTTCTGATAATGCCAGAATGTACAATAACAACTCTTCCTCCAACACGACCAAACTGATAGAGCAGCTCGACCAAAACGTCATCAATACAGAGCACGAGTGGGTGGAGAGATATTGGAAAGCATGCTATGCGCTCATCTCAAGAACCAACAATGTGCTTGCCAGTGTGCAGGTGGTGAAGAACGAAGCCAATAAGAAGATGTACGAAGGCGAGGCACGATTCCTGCGTGCGCTGGAGTACTTCAATCTCGTGCGACTTTGGGGACCTGTATTTATCGTAACCAGCAAGACTCCGTCTGACGTGGCTCGCAATATGCAGCGCTCTTCTGTGGCTGATGTCTATGCGCTCATCGAGGGCGACTTGGAGACAATCGTCGACCAACAGCTGCTGCCAGCCAAGCAGCCTGACGACCTTCTCGGTAGAGCCGATATGAATGCAGCCAAGGCGCTCTTAGCTAAGGTTTATGCCACCCATTATGCAGTGGGCGATGAGAAGTATCAGCAGGCACTCAACTTGTGTAAGGATGTGTTGGGAAGCGAGACGGTGGGCAATCCACAGACTGCTGCCGACTTAGTACCTTATGCCTCTGTCTTTGACATCAATAACGAGATGAATAAGGAGATTATCTTTGCCGTGAGATACCTCTCTGGCAATATAGGTCTGGGTTCACCTTTCGGCAATCTCTTTGCACCTATCAACAATGGTGCTAACGTCATCGTAGGAACAGCCAACTGGTTTAACTCTCCAAGCGACAATCTCATCAATGCCTATATTATAGAAGGTGACGAGACAAGACGCAACGTCAATATCGCTCAGAAATATTACAATGCAACGACAGGTCAATGGGTTGAGGCTACTTACTGCTGCAAGTACACCAATCCTGTGACAACAAATTTTGATGGTGAGAGCGATTGGCCTATTATCCGTGTGGGCGACATCGCACTGCTCTATGCTGAATTGCTCAATGAGACAGCAGGACCATCTACCGAGGCATTGAAATATGTCAATATGATAAGAGAGCGTGCCGGTATTGCTCCTTATGCTTTAGAGCAAGTAGGCAACAAGTATGACTTCCGTATGGCAGTGCGCAATGAGCGCCGTCTGGAGTTGGCTTTCGAGAATCAGCGCTGGTTCGACCTGAAACGTTGGGGTGTTGTCACTGAGACCATCAACGAATATCTGAGTAGCGAGTCGTTCTATGCTGGATATACCTATCGTGTAAACCCCATCAGCAACTGGCAGACCTATCTTCCTATCCCTGTTTCTGTGACTAATATCAATCCTGATGTAGCTCAGAATGCTGGTTATTAATATTAACGAATAAAAAGAGAATCTTATGAAAAAGATGAAATATATATTCACATTCCTGCTTGCAGCATGCTTTCTCGTTTCGTGCGATGATTTGTCGATGAACGAGACGATAGCTGGTGCTCCTGTTATAGAGAGTTTTATGCCAGCACAAGGCAGTGTGGGAAGCAAGATAGTTGTCACAGGAAAAGCTCTGAATGGAGTCACCAAGGCTTTGTTGGGAGAAAAAGAATGTGAAATCGTGGAAAGACTCTCTAACACGAGTCTCACGATAGAGGTTCCTAATGAGGCGCGTACTGGCAAGATAACACTTGTCAATGCCGAGGGTGAGGGAGTTTCTGAGAGCGAGTTTGCTGTAGAATATCCTGCTCCTTTGGCTACGGCTTCTTCGGTGCAGACTGAGGTGGAGATGGGTAACAAAATGCTCATCAGCGGTAAGAACATGAATGTCATTTCTGCTGTGTATTTTACGGCTAATGGCGGTACAGTGAAGCACGAGGCTACTGTCATCAGCAAGAATGTCAACGAGATTGTGTTCACGGTACCTTATGTAGAGAAAGACGATGCTCATGTCACCTTTGCCTACTACGATGGTACCACCACTCAGGAAACAGCAGCCGACCTCTTGCCTATGCTCCATGTGAAGCGTAATCAGCCTGTGGTAACTACTACAGAGTTTGGTGACAACAGTGTGGGCGACGAGATTACATTCTCTGGTTCTTATCTGAACAAGATTAATAAGGTGTTCGTAGGTGATGTAGAGTGTATGGTAAGTCTGCAAACCGAAAATACCCTGAAGTTTGTGGTGCCTAACTCTGATAACTTTGTAGATGGACACAACGAGACCTCGCTATCTATTACTTATTTTGATGGTATCGAGACCCGCGTGCTCACCGAACACTTTGGTGTGAATGTGCCATTCGTTTACTTCTGGAAGGACAAGGTGGTTTACGGACAGGGACGTGATGTGGAGTCTTTGGCTTCTTTCTTCTCACCTGAGACAGGACTGGTTTATGCCAACAGTTTGTGGAGAACAGCTGTCGATCCTATATCTTATAAGTATCAAGCTAATACCTGTGCTGGTAAGAATCTACCTAAGGTAACTGAGGAGGAGTACAATTCGGTAAATCCTTATTTCTTCTTCTCTGGTGTGAGTGCTGGTACGTTGCAGATCAATACGCCTGCTGGTTCTAACTCACAGTTGCGTAACTTCTACATGATCAACAATTCTGCCGACGAATATCGTGTGACGGGAGCCAATGGCAACTGCTATGGAACTCCATGTCTCAGTTTTGTTTATCTCAACCCTACTGATCCTACTCACAAGGCGATCATCGACCAGATTAAGAATGGTGCTTTGGAGAAGATAGACGAGCATACATTCCCTATTGATGTAGCCGGAAAGAAGATTGGCAACATCAGCGTTGAGGCAGTTAAGCAGTCGGTTAATAATAATGTGTTTGCTCCTGGAGTCTTTGCAGTAGGAGCAGAGAAGTCAGCCGATGTAGATGCCTTCATCTTGGTTATTTATTACAATGTGAAGGGACAAGCGGCTAATGCTGCCGAAAATATCAAGCGCATTGGTTTCTTGCACGTCAAGCATGTTGATTTTAAATTGTACAATAATACTAAGGCGCCTTCTTCAAGTAGTGTCACCTTTGATATGTATTGGATGAAGCACGATTATCAGTATTAAGTATTGTTTATATAACGAAAACGAATGGAAGTAAGAAAGCATTTATTTAAAGGTGTGCTGGCTCTTATGTTGGCAACTCCTATGACAGGCGAGGCACGTGATTATGTAACCTCTCTGCCAGGGGTGGCTGACTGTCTGAAGAAGGCTGTGGCTGGCGACCGTGTCATCATTGAGGCTGGTACTTATCGTGACGTCGACCTCAAGTGGAAGGCTGTAGGTACGAAGCAGGCTCCTATCACTGTGGAGGCAAAGCCGGGCACAGTGATTATCACAGGGCGTTCTTCGCTCGTCATGGGTGGCAAGCATTTGGTGGTAAGCGGACTGGAGTTTCGCAATGGTTATCCTTCTCGCCGCTCGGTAGTGGAGTTTGCTGGTGGCAAGGATTTTGCACAAGATTGCAATTTGACTCGCTGCGTGATAGATAACTATAATACCGAAGACCGTTCGCAGTCAAAGAGTTATATTTATCTATCTGGCCAGCGCAACAGAGTGGATCACTGCGAATTGTTGCGCAAGTACAATTTGGGTGTAACGCTCCTTGTCAACCTCAATGGTGCCAATAATCTGAACAATCATCATCAGATAGACCATAACTATTTTGGTCCTCGTGAGGTATATGGATCCAACGGTGCAGAGACCATGCGTATCGGTACTTCTCAGCAGAGCTATGAAACCTCAGCAACTACGGTTTGTGACAATCTCTTTGACAGATGCTCTGGTGAGGTGGAAGTGATATCTATCAAGTCTTGCGACAACATCGTGCGCGGCAATTACTTCTGGGAGTGTGAAGGCGTGGTGGCTTTGCGTCATGGCAAGCGCAACTTGGTAGAGAACAACACCTTTGTAGGTAATGGCAAGCGCAATACAGGCGGGGTGAGAGTGGTAGATTCCGATCATGTCATTCGTAACAATACTTTCGTTAGTTTGGCAGGTCAGCGTTTCTTCTCTGCTTTAGGAGTTATGAATGCTGTACCCAACTCTCTGCCCAATCGATATGTGCAAGTCTCTGACATCACAATAACCGACAATGTGTACGTCGACTGCACGAATCTGGAGTTTGGTACGGGTGCTGATGCCGAACGCACTTCGGCTCCTCGTAGCGTCGACTTCAGGAGAAACCGTTTGTTCGTTAGCGGCACGAAGAATCCTTTCCTGATGGTAGATAAGGCATCTGAAGTTCGCTTCGCCGACAATATCATGAATAAGAATCTGGAAGGTCTGCCTTCAGGAATAAAAATAGCAAAGGTGAAGCAGCCTATGGTGCCTACTTATCAACAGATGATTGGTAGGACGATAGGTAAGCTGAGTGATACATCGAAAACCGCTAAGGCAGAGGCTCGCACGGTCATGGTAGCCAAGGATGCCGACCTTCCTCAGGTGTTGGCTCAGGCTAAGGATGGCGATGCCTTTGTGCTGCAAGGCGATGAGTACAAGTTGGTGAAGACCGTCTTGGTGCAGAAAAATGTGACTATACGCTCGGCTTCTGGCAAAACGTTGCTTCGCTCGGTGGGAACCTCAGTGCCCCATCTCATGACCATAGATAATGGGGGAAGTCTTGAAGTAGAAGGCCTTGTCTTTGATGGTCGCTTAGAGCCAGGCGGGTCTTCGCCAGAGACAGGCATCTCTACAGCCAAGACCATGACAACTCCTTATAAGTTGAAGGTAAACAACTGTAAGTTTATCAACTTTGGTGAGAGTGGCTGTGCTGCTATTCGTGGACAGAAATCCACCTTTGCCGATAGTCTGATTGTTACGGGTTGTCTCATTGCCGACTGTTCTGGTGGTGGTGTCGACTTTGCATCCGAGAAGGATGACAAGGGACGTTACAACGCCGAGAATATGCTGATCGAAAACTGCGAGTTCCGTCGTTTGTTGGGCACACCTGTCAATGTGTATCGTGGCGGTAGCGACGAGAGTACGGCAGGACCTTACGTCACTGTGCGCAACTGTTTCTTCTACGATTGTTGCAACAAGCAGCGTGGTAGCGTCTTGCGATTGATGGGACCACAATACTTGCGTGTTTCTGACTGCCAATTCTTCAATAGTGGTAGAGGCGGAGTAAGTGTTCGCCTGGACGAAACCTCTTGGAGGATGTGGTGATAGAGCGTTGCAAGTTCGAGAACTCAGGTGCGGTACTTGCCATGCGAAAAGAAGTATATTTGAATCGACAAAATCAAGGTTTGTAATATGAAACGACTATTATCAATCTTTTTCTTCTGTGCCTTGGGGCTTGTTGCTATCATGGCGCAGCATCCCAAACTCTTGCTTACTCAAGAGGAGTTGGGATATATGAAAAAACATATAAACGAAGTTCCTGCTTTCGGACGAGTGGTAGACGACTTGGTGCAAAAAGCTGATGAGGCTTGTGCTGCAGCCATACAAGTTCCTACTCCCATCGACGGAGGTGGAGGTGCAGTACACGAGCAGCATAAAAGCAACTACTATGCAATGTTTCATGCAGGATTGGCATATCAGTACACGGGCAACAAGAAATATGCTGACTTCGTGGCTCAGATGCTTATGGAGTATGCGCAGAAATATCCTAAGTGGGGGCTCCATCCTGTCAGCTTGTCGCCAGTACCAGGTCGCCTCTTCTGGCAGACGCTCAATGAGAGCGTGTGGCTCGTTCATACCGCAATGGCGTACGACTGTGTGTATGATGCCCTGTCTGCCAAGCAGCGTAAGTTCATAGAGAAAAACTTACTCTTCAATATGGCAGACTTCATTATGAACGGCTATGGGGAGCATAAGCGCAACCATGAGATGTTCAACCGTATGCACAACCATGCCACATGGGCCACTTCGGCAGTGGGTATGGTGGGCATGGCTACTGGCAACCAATCTTTGGTGCGCAAGGCTTTGTACGGCACGGATGAAACAGGCAAGAATGGTGGATTCTTGCGCCAGATGGACTATCTCTTCTCTCCTGACGGCTATTACACCGAAGGGGCTTACTATCAGCGTTATGCCATCTGGCCCTTTGTGGTGTTTGCTCAATGCATCGATCATTGTATGCCCGAGCTTAACGTCTTCCATCGTCGTGACGGAATCCTTGTGAAGGCATTAGATGCTTTGGTGCAGATGTCATACGAGGGAGAGTTCTTTCATATCAACGATGCTCTGGAGAAAGGTCTTTCTGCTCAGGAGATGGTTTATGCTGCCAATATCATCTATGGTAAGTTTCCTGAAAACAAGTCGCTGTTGGCTGTGATGAAAAACTATCAGACTTATGTTCTGCCTATAGCTGGAGGGTTTATGGCGCAGCGCGATATGGCAAAGGAGGAATCTCATGCCCTCGTACAGCGCAGTTGTGTGTTGAGCGATGGAAGAGATGGTAAGGATGGCGGTTTGGCTATCATGCGACCACGCAGTTCTGAACTCAATAGTGTCATCACACTGAAGGCTACATCGCAAGGTATGGGACATGGACACTACGACAAACTTGCCATGGCTTACTACGACAATGGGAACGAAATATTGACCGACTATGGAGCTTCGAGATTCCTCAACATAGAGGCAAAGCATGGTGGACATTACACCAAGGAGAACAATACCTATGCCAAGCAGACCATTGCCCATAACACGGTGGTGGTGGATCAGAAAAGCAACTATGGCGGTAAGCTGAAAGTGGCAGAGCAGTATCATGCTAACATTGTTGAAGCTGACTTCTCTCATGATGGTTGGCAGATGGTGATGGCTCGCGATACCAATGCCTATCCTGGTGTAGACATGCTGCGAACTATCGTCTATGCCAAGGTGCCCTTCCTCGAACGCCCTCTGATATGCGATGTGTTCAGATTGAAGTCTGACAAAGTGCACGACTACGATTATCCGTTGTGGTATAATGGTCATCTGGTATCGGTAAATTATCCTTATCAGCGTAACTTAGATCAGATGGCGCCTCTGGGTAAGAAAGCGGGTTATCAACATCTATGGCTTGAGGCTACAGGACAGAATACCGCTTCATCGACTTCATGCCTTACGTTCTTTAAGGCCAATCGATTCTATTCAGTCAATTATGCCAGCAGCCCTACTTCTGAATTTAAGTTTGTCGCCCTGGGAGCTAATGACCCTGACTTCAACTTGCAGCATCGCTCGGGCTATATCATCCGCGAGAAAGGCAAGAAGAACCACACCTTTGCGGTTTCAATAGAGACTCATGGAGAGTATGATGTCTTGCGCGAAACCTCTCGCGATCTCATCACCTCCTGCGAGAAACTGGAGATTCTGTTTGAGGACGACTCTCAGTTGGTGTTGCATGGTGTGTATGCTGGTCACGACCTCTTCTTGCTGTTGGCTGACGATGAGGCTCAGGAACATACCGTACAGGTAGGCAACAAGACATTCCGCTGGAGTGGAAGAGTAGATATTCAATATAATCATTAATAAAACGAAACGTTATGAAAACAAAGAGTGAAGTATTCCAGATTGCAAAGGAAATGGGATGGGAGAATCCTGGTCCTGGTATCAAGCGTCAGATTATGGGCTATGATGGTCAGCTGATGATGGTAAAGGTGGTTTTCGAAGAGGGTGCCGTAGGTGCCATGCACGAGCATTATCACAGCCAGGCTACTTATGTGGCAAGTGGCAAGTTTGAACTCACCATTGGCGATGAGAAGCGTATCTTGGAGGCAGGCGATGGTTATTATGTCGCTCCTGATGAGTTGCATGGATGTGTTTGCCTGGAAGCTGGCATCTTGATAGATACATTTAGCCCGATGAGGGCAGACTTTTTAAAGTAATACGTGCATGAAGATAAAAGGATTGCGATGGTATATCATCGGACTTATCATGGTGATAACCATCATCAACTATTTGGATCGTGGCACCCTGAACTATATGTGGGTGGCTAATATCGATTATGAGCTGGTGGAAAAACAGCCTGTTGATATAAGTTCGAATGTGGCTGTGAAAACAGATAAGGGCTATCGCCTTTTCTCTACGCGTGGCGATGACATGATAGTAGAGGAGAGTAGTGTGACCATCAAGCAGAAAGATGCTGCAACGATAGTTACCAACAAGGAGGGAATAGCCATCGATCTGGGACTCATTGACCGCAATGATCCAGACGCTTCGAAGAAGGCAAAAGATATCTTGGGCAATATCACCATCTTCTTTATGATAGCTTATGGTATCAGTCAGCTCGTGTCGGGCAGATTATATGATAAGGTGGGCTGCCGTAAGGGATTCTTTGGTAGTGTGCTGATATGGGGATTGGCTGACGCACTGGCAGCATTCTCTACTGGCAAGTTCTCGCTGACGGCTTTCAGAATGATGCTCGGACTGGGCGAGGCAGGACCTTGGCCTGGCACTACAAAGAGCAATGCGGAATGGTTCCCACAGAAGGAGAGAGCCTTTGCACAGGGACTTTTCGGTGCGGCAGCATCTATAGGTAGCATCTTTGCTCCTGTATTCATCCTGATGTTGTTTATCAGTTTCGGTTGGAAGGTAACCTTTGTCTGTGTTGGTTCGTTGGGTTTGTTGTGGCTCATTCCTTGGCTCGTTATCAACAAGAAAAGTCCTAAGGAGCATCCTTGGATTACAGAAGAAGAGCGCAATTACATCTTGAGCAATCAACCGGAGAAAAAGCCTCAGGCAGATACTCATTGTAAGACATGGGGTGAGTTGCTGAGCGAAAAGAAAAACTGGTCGGTCATCTTGGGACGTTTCTTCCTCGACCCTATCTGGTGGATGTTTGTCACCTTCTTGCCTCTCTATCTGGCTGATGTCTTCCACCTTAATATTAAAGAGGTGGCTTTCTCTGCATGGGTTCCTTATGTGGGAGCAGCTTTGGGAAGTATCGTGGGTGGTTGGTATTCTGGTTGGCTTATCAACCGTGGACATACCGTCAACTACGCACGCAAAAATGCCATCTTAGTGGGTGGAGTTATCATCATTCCTTCCATCATCTTGGCCATCATGTCTTCCTCTGCTGTGCTGGCTGTAGTATGGATGGCGTTTGTGCTGGGTGGATTCCAGTTCTTTATGACCAATCTGCAAACAATTCCGTGCGACTTGCATCGTGGTAAGAATGTTGGTTCGTTGGCAGGATTGGGTGGTGCATCTGCTGTGCTTGGCACCATCTTGGCAATCTTGTTCTCCAGCTATATCACCAACTGGGCTGTTTTGTTCAGCTTGTTGGGAGCGCTGGTGCCATTGTCTTGGCTTGCCATCTTCCTCTCAGTGGGTGAAATCAAACAAATAGATAAATAAATAGAAAAATACAATTCATACAATTAATACAAATAATTTAACTATTAAATTAATATGAAAAGATTTGAAAATAAAGTAGCCATCGTAACTGGTGGTTCAAGAGACTTGGGTAGAGCAGTATCAGTGAAGTTGGCAGCCGAGGGTGCCAAGGTTTGCGTTAACTATTTCGGTAATGAGGCAGCTGCCAAGGAAACTGCTGAGTTAATCAGTCAGGTAGGTGGCGAGTGCATTCTCGTGAAAGGCGACATGACCAAGGTGGCTGATGTGAAGAATCTTGTAGCAGAGACTCAGAAAGCCTTTGGCGAAAAAATTGATGTCTTGGTAAACGTAGTAGGCGGTATGGTTGGCCGTAAGAAGATTGCCGAGCAGGAAGACGACTGGTATGACATCGTAATGGATGTTAATATGCGTTCTGTATGGTTGGCTACTCGTGCTGTTGTGCCTTTCATGACTGCAGGTGCTTCTATTGTAAACTTCTCTTCTTTGGCTGCTCGTGATGGTGGTGGTGCTGGTGCTTCGCTCTATGCCACATCTAAGGCTGCGGTTTCTACCTTTACTCGTTCTATGGCTAAGGAGTTGGGGCCTGATGGTATTCGTGTCAACGCTGTTTGCCCTGGTACGATAGCTACATCTTTCCACGATATCTTCAACACTCCTGAAAATCGTGAGCGTATGAAGGGAAACTATCCTCTGCGTCGTGAGGGTCAGGCTGCTGAGGTGGCTGACTTGGTATGCTACTTGGCAAGCGATGAGGCTTCTTACATCACAGGTGCCAACATCGATATCAATGGTGGTGTATTCTTCTCATAATAAATCGTAGATAATAAATGAGAAAACTCATAGTATTACTGGTCTTTGCAGGGGCTTTGGTCTCTGCAAAGGCTCAGATTCTGCCTCTTGACAAGCAACGACTGTCTGCTCTTAAAGAGGCTTATCTGCACAACAATGAGCAGGCTGTTAAGATGGTTGGCTTCTATGAGGTGATGGCTGTCAAACTGATGAAGGATAAGGCTCCTACTGTCAAGTCGAAGATTCTGCCTCCCTCTAATGATGCTCGTGATTACATCTCTTTGTCTCGCTACTGGTGGCCGGATACGACAAAGAAAGACGGACTCCCTTATGTGAGACATGATGGTAAGGTGAATCCCGAAATCGACTCGTATATGAGCGAAAAGGCTATGGTGAAAATGGCCAATGCCGTAGACTGTCTTTCTTTGTTATATTATGTCACAGGCAAGAGTTTGTATGCTGAACATTGTGCGCGTTATCTGCGTGCATGGTTTACCGACAGCATCACGGGTATGAATCCCAATATGACTTATTCGCAGTTCATCCCTGGACGCACCAAACTTCGTGGTACGGGCATACTGGATGCGCGTCATGCTTGTAGAGCTCTGTGTATGTCGGCTCTCATCAAGGATTATGCTGGATGGACAGAGCATGACCAGACACAACTCACTGAATGGGGAAAGGCTTTCTTGTATTGGATGGAGCACAGCACTCAGGGACAAATGGAGCGTAGAGCTAAAAACAATCATGGCTTGTGGTTTGACGTGACGCACATGGAACTATTAGCTTTCTTGGGTTACGAAAATCGAATCAGAGAAGTGCTGCGCGACGACTTCATGCAGAAACTCAACAATCAGATAGCTGAGAATGGTTCACTGCCACAGGAGTTGGCTCGCACTTTGTCTTTGCACTATTCCACCTTTGTTTGTGAGGCATCTTTGCAGGCTTCTTTTATAGCTGCAGGTATAGGTGAAAATCTCTGGACTATGAAGACTGCTTCGCAAAAGTCATTGGCAGATGTCGTTGCTTTCTTGTATCCTTATTACAAGTCGCCAGAGAAGTGGACTTACAAGCAAATCAAAAAGTTTGATGCCCAACGTGCTACTCCTATCTTGCTCGAAGCAGGAAAGGCTTTGGGAAATGAAAACTACACCAAACTGGCTTATCAGCTGGGAATGACGGGTAAAAGTGCTCTGTTGATGCCTTATTACGACGTTCAGATCAGTCGCTAAGCCCATTTGGTAGATATGTGCAAAACCATGCCAAAGAACTTCATGTAGACCCCTCTTGTTTTGGATTCTTAGGTACGTCAGCGGGAGCTCATCTGGCAGCTGTGGGTGCCATGAAGTCGCAAGCCAAACTGCTGGTGGGCTATTCTGGAATCTACGATCTGCAGAAGGCTAAGATTACGGCAAAGACGAAGGATGCTCAGCGCATCGCTTATTTCGATCAGCTCAATCCTAAAACGCTCGCTGCCGTGTCGCCCATCAACCTCATCCCCCAGAAGAATATTCCTGCTTGTCTGCTCGTCTGTGAACCTACGACTTGACAGTGGAGTGCGAACAGAGCAAAATATTGGCTGATGCTGTAAAGCAGAAGGGTGGTGAGGCTGTGCTTTCCGTCTATCCTTCTATGATCACAACTTATCGTCGAAAGGTTCAGACAAGATGGAGGAAATCTTTTTCAAATCGGCCGATTTCATACAGAAGAACTACTGCAAGGTGGCAGTGGCAAGGATTCATGAACTTATAACCAAGATAGGGATATGATGGCGAAAATCGTAAAAGGAAGCGACTTCAAGGGTGCGGTGGATTACATCATCGACAAGAAGAAGGATACG
>ENA-OQER01000170-OQER01000170.1-human-gut-metagenome-genome-assembly--contig:-NODE-170-length-35597-cov-8.303609_pt1 | contig 35597 bp, 35 predicted proteins | sample MGYA00242797_ERZ504639 | MGnify/ENA primary metagenome ERZ504639 (study PRJEB26092, sample SAMD00036306) | human gut metagenome | host: Homo sapiens | study: EMG produced TPA metagenomics assembly of... | reverse complement strand
TAAAAAAATGGCACCTCTTACGGACCAAAAACAAACGCTTAAAATATGTAAAAACGGGCCAAACTCTTAAATATGTTTATAAAAAGCGAAAAACACCCTTCACCACCCTTCACCCGTAACTATTTGATACACAAAATGTTAAATAAAAAGGTGAAGGTGAAGGTTTGAAAACTCTTTTTTATATATACGCGCGGCAAGGGAAAAAAATCCGTTTTTTCATTTTTCTGATTTTCTGGTTTTTCCAAAAACCCTAAAAAAAGAATATAATATAAGATTTAAAATATACCCTTCACCCTTCACCTCGTCACCACAACACATATCCATCATTGTATTCCCAACATTTGTTTTCCTGGTTTATTCTTCGAAGATATTCTGCTATCTATCGGAGATATTTTCGTATTCTTCGGAGATATTCAGCTATCTTTCGGAGTAATTTTCGGGTTAATGAGTTCAGAAATAGTTATAGTTTGACAAGCGGAAGAGCCAATTCGTTATCGCCCACAAGAAGCCAACCTAATGAGTATCAGAACAAAAAGTAGCGAATTAAGTTATTTAACCCTAAAAAACAACTATTTATGAAATAATTTCATTAAATTTGCAGCGTCAAACAGCTCCACTTGAAAGTGTACGCAAGATGATGATAGTCAAACTACCCAAAAAAAACAACGAGCTGGAGGACAAAAATACAAGTAAATGGTATTAATCAGAAACTGAAAGTACAATTTAAACTTAAATAGATATGAAAGTATTCAATTCTAAACTTGCTGCTATCGGTTTGGCAGCATTCGTATTCGCATCATGTAGCGACAGTAACAGTGATGGTCCTAGCATCAACCCTGATATCCTCGACGCTACAACAATTGGTCTTACACAGTCAGACGCAGCTTCACTTGCTGCAAGTGTAACGAACTACAAGGTTTCTGCCAACGCAGGAGCTCGTCGTTTCTCTCGCGCTGCTGATGAAACATTGTTTAATGGTTTGACCTCTATGCCTGAGATTCCAACAATTCCTGGAATAGGTGTAAATGAAATTACTGGCGCAACAAACCTCGAAGAAGGTCAGAAATATTACTATAAGGGTGATGGCACTCTCGATTTGAGAGGACAGAGCATCAAGGGCGCTACTCTTTGGGTAAGAGGTAAAGCCACTGTCATTTACGACAAGACAGAAGGTAACAACAAGATTTACGTTCAGCCAGGTGCTCACTTGGTATTTAAAGGCACTGGTGCTGCCGTTGCAGCTGGTGATGAAATTATCATGCTAAGGCTGGCGACTTCAAGTCTGACAATGACATCACAATAGATGGTACTTTGTACTGCACTACACATATTGGTGAACTTAATGCAGAAAAGACAGAGCCTGCCCAGAATGTAACCGTCAATGGAAACGTATTCTTGTATGGTTACGTTGCAACAAAGGACGGCGAGCCTGTCAAGGATAAAAATGGCAAGGAGGTATGGAACTATGCTTCTATCCGCGCTAAAAAGTTGACTATCGGTGCCAACGCTAAAGTTAACGTTGCCGACAAGATCTACAGAACAAACGACGTAGAATTGAATGGTGCCTTGCACGTTGGACGTACAATGGAAGTTAGCAACTTGACTATCAACAATGGTGGCCAACTGAGTTCTGATGCTTCCATCAAAGTTAAGCAGGCTCTCACTATGAACGCAGGTTCTAAGATTACAACTTCTTACCTCAATGTAACATCAGACACTTACAACAACAAGGGTCAGGAGCATGTTGCAGATGGTAACTCTGTTGCAACTTTGAATGGCAACTGCCAGATTATCCTGAGCAACCTTGGTGTCATCAACTTGAATACCTTGAAGACTGACAACACAGCTGGTCAGATTGTACTCAACAGCAATGATGCTTCTGGCTACTCTGTTGTAAAGGCAGACAAATTCATCTACACAGGTAGCGATGACAATGTGAAGTGCTTCTCTACTCCACAAGACAACTCAGCAACATTCTTGCTTCAGCTCAAGAAGTGCTACAAAGGTTCTGAAAGTACTGAGGTTAACTACAATGACTTAGCTTTCGACGCTTCTTATCTTGACTACGACGTAGCTACAGACGGCGCTGCACTGGAGGCACAAGATAATCATACATGGAAGTTGAAGGATGATGTTTCAGCTAAGATTCAGAAGAATCCTAAGCTCGACTTGATCGCATCACTTGGTACACCTGATGGTCAGTCTGCAACTAGCATCATTCCTGCCAACAGCAACTTGTACATCTCTTATCACACATACGGAAGTTCCTTCGGTGGAAACATTGAGGTTGCTAAGATGAGTGGTTCTACTTTGTCTTTGCTCCAGAATGTATCAACAAATGGTGAGGACAACAAGACAGACTTCAACCATCTTAATGTTATTGATGGTAAGCTCTTCTTGGCAGGTAGTAACAATGCAGGTGCAGTTGTAGCATACGCAAACTTGAGCAATGGCACAATTGATACTAATTCTGGCTTGACAACACTTCCTACATGGAGAAATGCACAGAGCAAAGATGATGCCGCAGATCATGGAGACGCAAACTGCGTAGTGAAATGGCGCAACAACATCTATGTAGCTTCAACAAGAGGCTATGAGATTTACGATCCATCACAAAATTATCTCCACACCAACGTAACTATGCCAGGAAAGGCTAAGTTTATGGCTACAAGCACCGAAGGTCTTATCGGTTTGAACTATGGTACAGTTGTTAAGGCTGGTGATGCTGCCGTTAATGGTCAGATGGTTTGCTTCACAAGCGCAGACTTGCAGAGCAGAAGTAGAAACTTCAACCTCGGAGACATTGCACCAAACAATGGCAAGAACATGGTTGCAGTAGGTCCTGACGGAAAGATTTATGCTTGCCAGAGTGCAAAGGGTCTTTCTTGCTGGAATGCTAATGGCACAAAGGCTTGGACTAACAACTATGTTACTCCTATCAACACTAAGGGCAACAACAGCGTAGATAATCGTCTTGGTTACATCAATGGTGTTGCTGTTGATGCCAACTACGTTTATGTAGCAGCAGGTGCTTATGGACTTGTTGTACTTGATAAGGATGGTAATGTGGTAGCTCATCGTGCTGTAGGCGAGAAGCACTCTGCAAACTATGTAGCAGTAGATGGCACAAATATCTATGTAGCTTATGGTACAGGTCGTGTACAGGTATTTAAACTGACAAATACAGAAAAATAACGCAATACAATTTCTGTTCTCCCCCACTCTCACTATTTTAGAGTGAGGGAGAACTAATCGTATTAAAGCTAACTTAACTTAATAATAAAGATATTCGTATAAAGATGAAAAATTACGTTTAAAACGAAGACTAACATGAAAGCAATAAATGTCAAACTAGCTACATTTACTTTCGCTGCAATGCTTCTGGCATCTTGTAGCGACTCTAATGATACCCCTACTCCAACTCCGAATCCTGCAGAAACAGGAATCATAGGAAAGGAAGTAACCTCTATTACAGATGCTCAGCAGTTGGCTGCACGTGTCTATAACTTCAAAAGACCAAGCGCAACAAGAGCGGCAGGAGTAACATCTGCCAATTTAAACCAGGCATATACCATGGAGGCAGAACCAACAGGATTGGACTTTGCAAGCATGGACAAGATGTCCAACTACGGTACATCGAACATTCCTGCAAACAAATATATGTATATTGCACCAGGCGAAACCATCGCTTCATATAACTACCATCTTGATGGAAATACAATATACGTAGCAGGAACTTATGAATACAACCCAGGTTGGACAGCTGGAAACTACACCATCATCGTATTAAAAGGTGGAACACTAAAATGGACAGGTGGAAACCTTTTCCCAACGGGTGGAAAAATCCTCTGCTACGGAAACTTCGAATGCAATGCAGACCTGGAAGTTCAAAACAGAGGTATCTTCAAGATTGCAGGCGATTTAAACTTAAAAGGACATACATTCAGAGTGAACAATGCCACTGTTTATATCGGAGGCAAGCTCATTTGCAACAACTTCGAGAACCAGGCTAACGCTTATACAAATATACAAGGCGGCATCGAGGGCGTAGAAGACCAAACCATCAGAGTAGATGGTGTCGTAAACGTTGATGGCGATTTCAAGACAAAAGACTTGTACCTGATAGGAAATGGTCAACTCTTCTGCTGCTCTCTGGAACTGACAGGCGACTTCCAGTCTATGGGCGGTGATGGCGCAGGCAGTGCTTTACATACCAGCTACCTGAAGGCAAAGAATCTTTTGCTTGCTTCCAGCAATAACATCTATCTGGTGAACAACAGCAGCATAGAAGTAGAAGGAACCCTTCAGTGCAACAAGAATGCCAGTGCCATGATCTTCCTACAGGGTGTCAACTCTAAAGCTTATATCAAGGCAAATGTCATCAAATTCAATGGTAGCGGAAACCCTGCCTCACTGATGGACTGCTATATGTTCAACGCTATGGATACCGGTGGCGAATACTACATAGATGCAGATCATTTCGACAACAGTGATTCTGGTAACCTCGCATTCAACGACATACAGTTCCTGGGATCTGGTAAAACCCACAACTTCAGAAACAACAGTGCACCTGTTACCCTGGAAAAGGCAGAATGTGGCTACACGCTGAAACCAGACGTTCCTACTCCACCACATATTGATGAGGTGGGTGAAGTCTCTACGACCATACCCATACAGACATCACTGCTACCTGTATCCAGCCATACAACGGAAAGCTCTATATGTCATACCACATTCGTGGAGAAGAACATGGCGGATGTATCGAGGTATTCGAGACAGACAACCAGAAGCAGACAAAACTCATGCAGTTCTTGCAGGATAAAGATAAATCGCTGGATTTCAACTATCTGATGGTAGATGGCAAATCATCTACTCCAAACCTGTATGTGGTAGGAAACTACGCTTATACCAGCAAGAAGACCGGCAAGCAGGATGAAGCAGGAGCCATGATGGCAAGAATCGACCTCAAGAGCAACGGGCTGCTGAATACTGAGGTTAAGAATATCGGTGATGCAGCCATCAATCCGCTGATTATCGTTCCTCTGGAGAACAACCAGAGCAACAATGAGGATGAGAATGCAATCGTTCGCGACGGTGACAAACTGCTCGTAACAAGTACCAGAGGTTATGAGGTTTACGACCCTAACACCCTGGAACTGCTGAGCAGCAAGAAGACTCCGGGTAAGGCGAAGCACATTGCGCTCAACAATGGAGAGATAGCAGCCATGTATTACAACACTCGCGAACTCGAAACAGAAGAAACTCCTGTAGCAGGAACACTGGAGATTTTCAACGCTGGTGCAGACATTACAACTGCAAAACCAGAGAAATCAATCGCCATTTCAGAAATTGCACCAAACAATGGTAAGAACACCATAGCCATCGACGGAGACAACGTCTATGTATGCCGAAGCGCAAACGTCTTACCTGTTACGACAAGAATACCGGTGCAGAGAAGTGGACATGGCAAGCTCCGCTTACTGCATCCACAGCCAAGCCTCAGGCTATGCCAACGGTGTGACATTCGACGACAAGTATGTCTATCTGGCTTGCGGTGGTTACGGTCTCGTAGTTCTCGACAAGAACAAGATGGTGGATGGCAAACCAGCAGTTTACGCCAAGACCCGAGTTCCTGGTATTACCAACGAAAAGGGAAGAATAGTTTGGAACTCTGCCAACTACGTAACACTCTATAATGGTCTGATTTACGTAGCTTACGGTAAGAACCGACTCAAGGTTTACCAATGGTTGATGGTGGCACATCTGGATCAAATACAGACTATGGCACCAAATAGCAAGATAAGAAATACAAGAGAATAAAAAACTCAAGAAGACACCAGATGAATGCAGCTGCAACAGCTCGCAGCTGCATTCATCGTGTTTAATAACTCATTATGAAGCGAAAAATAATATTATACTCAACTACTGTTCTGCTACTTCTCATGGCAGCACAAAGCGCTACGGCTCAAACGAAAGGCAAAAAGCCGAAAAGTTTCAGCCCTAAGATGCTCGTATATGAGAATCTGAAGAACGAAAACGTATTGAGACACTTCAACCAACGCTTCGCACAACTCGACACACTCATCAAAAACCCAATCTGGGTGAAATCACCAGTCATCGCACTGGGACTCAATAAACAGCATCACGCTGATATCAACAAGACCGACTCTCTGTTCTGGTCGAAAACTGCACATGAGCACCTAGCGCTCAACAGACACAACGGTCTGGAAGTGACCGGACAGGTTTATGCCCGACCTGACGCGTACTTCGATTCTGATGAAGACGATGCAAAAGAGGTATCAAAATATAAGATGAAGGTTCAAGCCGAACTGGGTTGGAACATCATCAACTCGAAGTTCTACCAAGGCAAGGAGAAAAGAACAAAAATTGCTCTTGCAAATGAACTCGACCGCTTGCAAATAAAAAAGCGCCAAACTGCAGACATCTATGAAAAGGCAGCCGATGAGCTGACCGAACAATATAACTTCTATATCGGTACTGTCATAGCACACAGACTGGACAACCTCGACATCATGAACGAAGCGTACCAGTTATGCTGGAAAAAGACCGAATCAGCAACGACAAGATGCTGAAAGTGATGAACGATAAGCTGGAGGCTGAATACGACATCTCCGTACTCTGCACAGACCGAGATATCAGCAACAAGCCTATCTACCGCATCAAACCAACCAAGATTGTGGTAGACACAACAGCCCTCTGGAACCATCTGAACCAGGAAAGTCTGGATGCACGCATCATGATGGTGAAAGAACAGATTGCTGACAACGACAGCAAGCTGACCAACTATTTAAGCACTACCCGACTCACACCATTCGCAAGATGGTCGAGCTACTGGCAGAGCAACAACAAAATATCGAACAATGCCGACGTGGGCGTAAGATTCACCATTCCTATCTGGAACGAAACGCCACGCAAACGACAGGCACTGGAGACCCAGAAGGAAATCATACGCAGCAGCCGCGGTACGGACGTGAAGGAAATAAAACAGTCGGTAGGCATCCTGCTCAAGAAGATAGACAACCTGAACAAGGCTATAGCCACCGAGGCTTTCCATATAGACCAGACCGGCAAATATATCGAAATGCGGCGGTTTGCCTACCTGAACCAGAAACAGGGATACAACTATCTGATGCGTATGGACGAATATACGGGACTTCTGGAAAGTATGGAGCGTATGTACAAACTGATGCAGAACCGAGCCCTCGCTATCATCAATATCGAGAAAGCCGTGAGCATCTATGACAACAACAACATCTTCAAAGAAATAGAACTTTGAATGTAAGGAAACCAGAATATGAATGAATTCCAATATAATGGCACGCCACAAGAACAGGCGATGGCAGACTTGCTGAAGTCGCAGAGTCACCGCCTTGCCAGACAGCAGATCGTCTTTGCCCTGATCTTCCTGCTGGTTATCGTGCTTGCCGCCTACTATATTGTCACCCGTATGATATGGGCAACCTTCGACGTTATATAACCCTCGATGAAAACCATATCAGTGCCGTTGACGACATCTATATCCTTAAGGTGAACAAAGAAATAGGTGAAGTGGTGCATAAGGGAGATACGCTCTACTCTTATGTACTGCTAGGTAATATTGTGAACCAATACGACCCGAACATCCTGCCTTCTGCCGTAAAGGAGACTCACGACATGGAGGTACAGGCTAAACTCGCACAGCAGGAGATTCCGGTGCTGCGTACCCGACTTGCCGAACTGAGAAAACAGAAAGCATCTGAAAGTTCAGACATCTACTACGGCCTCACCGACAACACCAAGCGAAATGCACTGGATGCCGAGATTGCCGAGGTAGAAGAAGAACTGAGAAAGCAGGCTAAGAAGGTGGAAATCTACGCACAGGCTAAGAACACCACCTATAACTTCATGAGCCGCAGAGGAGCCGGCACGACAAATGCAGCCATGCCTTACTCCAACACCAGCATCTACAACCCAGGACTGATACACTACTGCTGTGCACCAGCCGATGCCTTCATCTCAAAAATCAATGTGAGCGACAAAACCCTGGTGTTCAAAAGCGAGGAGGTGATGGTTATCCAGCATACCGACTATGCAGACTGCCATCTGGGCGTAATCGCATACGTACCCAACGACATGGTGAAGTATATGGAAAGCCCTGACGATGCAGACATCATCATCAACAAAGATCTGGAACTGCAGGCTAAGTTGCAGATGGTAGGTCTGAGAGTAGAGGAAATACCAAAGCATCTGCAGAGTAACTTCTCGCATGATGCCAACGCAGTGGTTGCCGTATTCACCCTGAACCCGAACCAGAGAGTTCCGGCATGGGTAATGAGCAACAGACTGCCGGTAAGAATAAGAGTGAACAAGATTGGTGCCATGCTCGACCCGAAGCCACTACCGATGTACACCGTCCCAGTGGGCAAGAACGAAAACGTGAAGCGAAGCAACATGATTTCGAGCGACACCAATAATCATCAAGAACAAAAGAAATAAAGAATGATTGGACTTAGAAGAAACAAACGTGGAGATATGGTGCTCACCATCGATAGCTATATAGATATCGACTCGACACCGGACATCCAGCCCGACTACTTCGATTGTATTTACATCAATACGAAGAGTGAGCGTGCGTTCCATGCTATACTGTTTGGAGCCAGTCCAATCTTATCATGGAAATGTAGCTACAAACCGATATTCGTCAATACGGCGGTATCGGGAAAGGAACAGATCATCGACAATATCATCGATGCCTATGTGAGCGACATGAACAATGAGAAGGTATACGAGATTATAGACAAAATCAAGATGGCAAGACAGAAGTTTGGTGTAAAAAACGAAAATTCACGCCCTACACAGCCTAGCCAGCTCTTTGCCAATATTCTGAGATACCTGCTCTCAAGAGACCAGCGAATCATAGGACACAGACTGCTGGAGAAATCGTCTTTGGGATATATCAACCCAATCTTCGAGCACTATCACAGTATGGGTCTCTTCCATCTCAACGAGATGTTCATGTTCATCGACTCTATGGTGGAGTTTGGCTCACTGCGCATTCACCGCTTCCTGCTCAAGGAGCACCTCTGTCCTAAGTGCAACCACTCTCACCTGCTCTATACAGAGTGCTGTCCGAAGTGCGGAAGTTCGAACCTGAAGATTCAGAACATCATCCACCACTTCAGCTGCGCCAACGTATCGCCAGAGAGCAGCTACAATGTGGGCGGTATGCTCATCTGTCCGAAGTGTCACAAGAAACTGCGCCACATCGGTGTTGACTATGACAGACCAGCGTGGTATATACCTGCAACGACTGCGAGAACTCGTTTACCGCGCCTATCACCAAGTCAACCTGCTGCTACTGCCAGAGCACCTATCCGGTAAATGCCCTGGTGCCACGAGACGTTGAGGACTACGAGATAACGGAAGAAGGAATCAGAACACTGACCAGCGGCAACATCATGTTCAACAACATGGCGAACATCTATGATAATTTCATGGAATATTACCTGCTGATAAACCGACTGCGACGCCAGCTGATGGAAACCTACCGCAAGGATGAACTCTCGGTCATGGTAGGCAAGATATGGATTATAGATGAAAACAAGGATACCGTAAAGATAAAGGAAAGCATACAGGGCAAGCTCTGTATAATCTTCTCCAATCACAAGGTGTCTTACAACAACAATATCTTCTACGTAACCTCTACCCTCTATGAGCACGGAGAAACGGTGGAAGAGGCTCAGCAGAAACTGAGCAAGGAGATGTCGATAGCCATCAGAAAGCTGGCCAACTCGATAGAACCGGACGAGATTATCTGCAGCATGCTGGAAACCAAGACGAAGACCATCGCCAACAACTATGAAGAGTTCTTCAACAAACTGCAATATGTGGATATGACTCCAGACGACTACTGCCGCTACTCAGAGGAACCTCTGATGAAGGAAGAAGAGAAAGAGGTGCAGCCGCAGGAAGAGCTGCTTGATATGGAACCGAAGGAAGATGAAAACGACAAGATACAGAAGCGCATCGTACTCTACAAGAAACTCGTTGCCATCCTTGTCACCATCGCAGGTATACTCATAATCATGGCCCTCTTGGCGCTCACCGTGCTGAGATAAGCCATCAAGAAGAAAGGGAAAAGCGTATGTTTAGCATAGCAGAACAACTGAACGATTTCTTCGACTGGATCAGCACGCTATCGTTTAGCAGTATCGTGAATACCTACTGGTTCCTCTTCTTCATCGAGATGCCAAGATATTATATCCTGGAATATCTCGTAATCGGAAACCGACTGATGAAGAGAAACCAGTTAGATAAAGAGAAAGAATATGCCAAGTTCTTCCTGTACCGCGAGAATCCGCTTATCAGCATCCTCGTACCGGGAAAGAACGAAGGCAAACATATATTCAAAATGGTGAACTCGCTGGCTGAGCAAACCTACCGCAACTACGAAATCATCGTGGTAGACGATGGTAGCGACGACGACACCAAACTGATTTGCAACGACCTCTACCGTGCCGGGTATATCACCCACTACCTGAGATTGGATACAAGAGGCGGTAAAGCTGCCGCCAGCAACTATGGAGCCCAGATGGCAAGAGGCAAATACATCGTATGTCTGGATGCCGACTCTTCGCTCGACCGTGATGCACTGGAGAAGATTCTACTCCCCTTCTACATCGACGGAATGGTAAAGGGCGTAGGAGGATGTGTGAAAGTGCGCAACTACAAGGAGACCATCTGCTCATCGCTGCAGGCTTTCGAATACCTGAAGAGAATACAGGTGGGACGTATCGTAACCAGCGAACTGGGTATCTACCACATCATCTCGGGAGCATTCGGAGCCTTCGAAAGAAAGACGCTGAAGGAAGTGGGATATTGGGACATAGGACCGGGACTGGACGGTGACCTGACACAGAAGATCCGCAAAGCCGGATATAAAGTGAAATTTGCCGAAGATGCCATCTGTATGACCAATGTTCCTACCGAATGGTACAAGCTGTATCATCAGCGCATCAGATGGTCGCGCTCGCTCGTGAGATTCCGTCTACGCAAGCATGCCGACATTCTGTTGCCTACAAAGAACTGGAGTATCCTTAACTGGTTATCCAATATGGAGAGTGTAGTTTTCGACTGCTTCCTCAATTTCCTGTGGTTGTGGTATATCATCAAGCTCGCCATCACGTTTAACACGCACATCATCGAGGTGCTGGCGCTGGGCTACTTTATCAGAGTATGCTTCTCGCAGCTTGCCTTCATCCTGGTGCTGATGGTTTCAGAAAGAAAGAAAGACGTGTGGTTCCTTTACAGATATCTGCCACTGATGTCGCCTTATACAGGTTATTTCCTGCGTATCGCCCGTCTGTCGGCTCATCTGCAAGAGCTTTTCTTCCGCCGTTCATACAAGGACGCCTGGAACCCTGAGAAGACTTCACGCTATGCTCAGCTCGAAGGAATCTAAAAGATCCGAGTTACTTGCTGTAACGTACATACAGCAGGGAGCTCCCAATAAAAGAAATAACATTATAAAACATAAACAATATAGTATATGATAAACAAGTCTTTTGAGTTTAAGATTGGAGTAATAGGATTGGGGTATGTAGGTACTCCACTAGCATGCTTATTCTCAAAGAAATACGATACATGGGGTTATGACATCAAAGCTGAGAAGGTAGCCAAGTTAGCCAAAAGCACGATGAAAGACAACAGACCTGTATCAAAGCTTTGGAACAGGGACTGAAACTGACCAGCAATATTGATGACCTGAAGAAGTGTAACGTGTATATCATCGCTGTACCGACACCGGTGAACAAATCGAACAAACCAGACATCAGCTGCGTGCGCAATGCAACTGCTGAGGTTGGCAAGATTCTGAAAGAAGGTGATATCGTAGTCTACGAGAGTACCGTTTACCCAGGTCTGACAGAAGAGGTCTGTGCCCCATTACTGGCATCTACATCAGGATTGAAGTTGAACCAGAGTTTCTTTGTAGGCTTCTCGCCAGAGCGCATCAACCCGGGCGATACTGTTCATACCATAGAGAACATCGTGAAGGTTACCAGCGGTTCTACACCCGAAGCAGCAGCTATCATCGACAGCCTCTATGCTTCAGTACTTACCCATGGCACCTACAGGGCGAAGAGTATCAAAATAGCAGAGGCATGTAAACTGATGGAGAACTGCCAGAGAGACGTGCAGATAGCCTTCTTCAATGAGATGGAAAAGATTTTCGACAAGATGAACATCAACATCGAAGACGTAACGGCGGCAGCTAGCACAAAATGGAACTTCGTGCCAGCTACTCCAGGACTCGTTGGCGGCCACTGCATCGCGGTAGACCCATACTACCTGATTAACAAGGCACAGGAGGTTGACGTGGTACCATCGCTGCTCTCTACAGCCCGCGAGGTTAACGAGCAGATGGCGGTATGGATGGCAGGAAAGATAAAGAATGCATCTGAAAGCAGAAAGTTCAAGGCTCCGGAGACTAACGTGCTGATTCTCGCTTCTCGTTCAAGCCAGACAGCGATGATATCAGAAACACAAAAGTAGCCGATCTCTATATCAACCTGGTAGGAGCAGGTTACAAAACCACACTCTACGATCCATTGGTAGATGTAAAGGAAGTAAAAGAAGAATATAACATCAAGGTGACAGATGATCCTAAAGTTCTGGAAAAAAAGTATCAGATTGTGGTAATCGGTACTCATCACAAGATGTTCGACAGTATCAATATGAACAATCTTATCACTGATAAAGGATTCATATGCGACATCTACGGCATTCACAAGCCAAGAAACTAGATCTTCAAGATCGGAAAGAACCTATATAATAAACCAGTGAAAGATGGAAAAGAACAAAGTGCTAATCGTCGATGATATTTCAGAAAATATTGAAACTATCTCTGAAATGATAAAGGACTTTGACATCGACGTGAAAACTGCAAATGGCGGAAAAGAAGCCATTGAACTGATTGACTCATTCAAGCCGGACGTGATACTGCTCGACTTGATGATGCCACATGTAAATGGGTGGGACGTAATAGACCATGTACGCTCTAAATACTCGAAAAGTGAAATGGTCATCATCGTGGTTTCCCTGTTAAGCAACAAGGATAATGTGGATGAATGCTACGAGCTTGGAGTAAACGACTACATTACAAAGCCTATCATCAAAGCCCGTCTCACCAGTTCGCTAGACGCTCATTTAAGTAATCTTGCAAGAGGCTAAAGTGCCTCTTGCAAGATTGCTTCTGCATGAGCTATGCGATCACTAGTAGGAGGATCTATGCCTTCCAGCGGGTAGGCAATACCTAGTTTCTCATACTTGTAGATACCCATCGTATGATAAGGTAAGACATCTATACGCTCAATATTAGAGAGTGTAGAGAGGAAATCGCGCAACTGATAGAGGTATTCATCCTTGTCGGTAATACCTGGAATCAGGACGTGACGAATCCATACTGGTTTGTGTATCTCGCTTAAATATCGTGCACAATCTAGTATGTTTACATTAGAATGGCGGGTGAGTTTACGATGCTCTTCATCGTTGATATGCTTGATATCAAGAAGAACTGTATCAGTAACGGTCATCAGACGCTCGAATTTATCGAAGAAAGCACCCTCTTTTCGGAAGGGTTGCGCTGATGTATCAAGACAAGTATTGATGCCACGCTGATGGGCTTTCTCGAAAAGTTCGATGAGAAAGTCTATCTGCATCAGGGCTTCTCCACCACTTACAGTAATACCGCCCTTGTCACCCCAATAACTCTTGAATCGCTCTGCCTTATCCAGCAGGTCATCGGTACTCCACTCCTCTCCCACTCCCATCTTCCAGGAATCCGGATTATGGCAGAACTGGCAGCGCATCGGACACCCCTGCAGGAAAATCAAAAATCGGATGCCTGGTCCATCTACTGAACCAAAGCTCTCTATGCTGTGAACAAATCCCTTATGCATTCTTTCGAAGATCATATATTCCCCACAATGCAAAAAGACTCATAAATAAGGCTATAACACCTAAAAAAAGAAATACACCCATATTATTTTATCTTTTTAGAAATGATTAAAAACAAGAAGCCCAAAAAGGTAAAGAATAAGACTATAAGAACTCCTAACATATAAAGAGTTACTTTATCAATATCTTCCTTCATGATGCTCGCCAGAAGAACACCACCAATAACTAACTTAGCAATGTCCAAACAGAACTTACTCGCTTCAGCAAATAAAGTCCTTTTCCCATCTTTTGATAAATTCATACTGCAAAATTAGTAAAATAATCAATATCTTACTCTATTTTACAGTTAAATAAGCTAAAATGCCCGCTAAATATCCTCGGAAAGAAAATCTAGCGGGCAATCTATATGTTACAAAGAGACAAGAGAATTCTTCACTCTTCCCTCTTCATTCTTCACTTCCTTAGAGTCTCTCGTGAGCCTGACGAGCGATTACGTCGAGCTGCTGCTCACGTGTCAAGTCGATGAACTTAACAGCGTAACCACTTACACGGATGGTGAAGTTCTGGTACTCTTCCTTCTCTGGGTGCTCCATAGCATCCTTGAGCTTGTCGATACCGAATACGTTCACGTTCAAGTGGTGAGAACCCTGGTTGAAGTAACCGTCCAATACACCTACCAATGTCTGGGCACGCTCCTCATCGTTATGTCCCAGAGCACCCGGACTGATGGTCTGAGTATTAGAGATACCATCGAGGGCATACTCGTATGGCAACTTAGCTACTGAGTTCAATGAAGCCAAAAGACCGTTCTTCTCTGCACCGTAAGATGGGTTAGCACCTGGAGCCAAAGGAGCACCGGCTGGACGACCATCAGGCATGTTGCTGGTGTACTTACCGTATACTACATTTGATGTGATAGTCAGGATAGATGTAGTAGGCTCTGAATTGCGGTATGTATGATGCTTCTTGATCATGTTCATGAAGGTCTTGAGCAACCATACTGCAATCTCATCAGCACGCTCATCATCGTTACCGTAACGTGGGAAGTCACCCTCGGTCTTGAAGCTGAGAGGGAAACCGGTCTCATCACGGATGATGTTAACCTTGGCATACTTGATAGCTGAGATAGAGTCAACCACGTGGCTGAAACCAGCGATACCAGTAGCGAAAGTACGACGAACATCTGTATCGATGAGCGCCAACTCTGCTGCCTCGTAGAAGTACTTATCGTGCATGTAGTGGATGAGGTTCAATGTCTTCACATAAACGCCAGCCAACCAGTCCATCATATCCATGAAACGTGGCATGAACTCCTCGTATGTCAATACATCACCCTCAACGGCGCGATACTTAGGACCGCACTGCTCGCGTGTCTTTGAATCAACACCGCCAGATACAGCGTAGGTCAAGCACTTAGCCAAGTTGGCACGTGCACCGAAGAACTGCATCTCCTTACCTGTCTGTGTAGCAGATACACAGCAGCAGATGCTATAGTCGTCACCCCAAACTGGGCGCATTACGTCATCGTTCTCATACTGGATAGAGCTTGTCTTTACAGAGATGAGAGAAGCGTAGTGCTTGAATGCCTTTGGTAAGCGAGAGCTATAGAGTACAGTCAAGTTTGGCTCTGGTGAAGGACCCATGTTCTCCAATGTGTGGAGGAAACGGAAGTCGTTCTTGGTAACCATTGAGCGGCCATCCTGACCCATACCAGCTACTTCGAGAGTAGCCCAAACTGGGTCGCCTGTGAAGAGCTCATTGTAAGAAGGGATACGGGCGAACTTAACCATACGGAACTTCATGACCAAGTGGTCGATGAGTTCCTGAGCCTCATCCTCGGTAAGAGTACCCTCGTTCAAGTCGCGCTGGATATAGATGTCGAGGAATGTAGAGATACGACCTACAGACATCGCAGCACCATTCTGAGTCTTTACAGCTCCGAGGTAACCGAAGTACAACCACTGAACAGCCTCACGAGCGTTCTTAGCAGGCTGAGAGATGTCGTAACCATACAACTGAGCCATCTCCTTCAAACCCTTGAGCGCCTTAATCTGCATAGCAACCTCTTCACGAAGACGGATAACATCGTCGATCATCTCACGGTCGCCCATGTTAGCGAGGTCGTTCTTCTTCTCCTCGATGAGGAAGTCGATACCATAGAGAGCCACACGACGGTAGTCACCTACGATACGTCCACGACCGTAAGTATCAGGAAGACCGGTAAGAATGTGGTTATGGCGCACGAGTTTCATCTCTGGAGTATAAGCATCGAATACGCCATCATTATGAGTTTTGCAATACTTGTGGAAGATTTCGTGAAGCTTCTCAGATGGCTGATAGCCATATGTTGTACAAGCCTGCTCCGCCATCTTGATACCACCGTAAGGCATGAAGGCACGCTTCAGAGGTTTATCAGTCTGCAGACCTACCACTTTCTCCAAATCCTTTGTACCTTCACCGATATAAGCAGCACCATAAGCTGTCAATCCTGAAACGATTTCTGTTTCCATATCAAGCACACCACCCTTGGCGCGCTCCTCCTTCTGGAGTTCCTTCAACATACCCCAAAGGGTGTTAGTTGCTTGAGTTGGTTCAGCAAGGAACGACTCATCGCCGTCATAACAAGTGTAGTTGTTCTGAATGAAATCACGAAGATTCACTTCACTCTGCCACATGTTTCCTTTGAAACCTCTCCATTCTGTTTTCATCATTTTAATACTTTTTTTTTTATAAAGTTAATAATTATATATTTTGCACACACTATCTATTTTGAGTTGGTTTTACACCTATTATATATAGTAAAATAAAAAAGCCCGAACACGTTTGTGCCCGGGTTTTTAAGCACCTTTATCTGAAGGTGCGTATATCATGATGTTCTCGTTCTTTCCGACAGCATCTGTTTTTCCTATATTTCCTAAGTTAATTCCCACTATTAATTTCATGTCTTTTAAATTCTATTATTTGTAATAGCCTTGCAACAGTTTTGCAATGCGGGTGCAAAGTTACAACAATAAAATGAGAAAAGAGAAGAAAACCGAAACTTCTTCTCTTTTCTATGAAAAATCATCATTTATGAGTATCATTCTACTGATTCTCAAAAAAATGATTGAGATTTTCGATGAATAATCCGAAACACTTGTCATGAATCTGACGTGTCATGGTAACAGGGTTCACCGCATTCAGGATGGTACCGCTCATTGCCACACCGATGCCCAATTCTGCAAGCGGATCTATATCGTCTGGAGTCAAACCTCCGATGGCTACCATAGGCAGAGAGATTTTATTCTCCCTCATCTGCTCAATAATCTGGCGATAACCTTCTATACCCAACACCGGAGAGAGTTTCTCCTTGGTAGTAGTATAGCGGAACGGACCGCAACCGATATAGTCAGCCCCCTGTTCATGCAAACGACGAATATCATCAAATGTATTAGCTGTTCCTCCGATAATGAATTCATCACCCAGGAGCTTACGGGCCTCATCAACCGGCATATCATTCTTTCCAAGATGTACACCATCTATCTGTAACTTCTTCACCAGTTCTACACGGTCGTCGAGGATAAAAGTTGCACCGGCACCCTCGCAAGCCAACTTCAACTTACGGGCTATAGGCTCAACCTCTTCATCGGTAGCCCCCTTCATGCGAAGCTGAACCCAATCACATCCTCCGATAAGTGCCAGATAGGCTCCTTCGAGATAAGAGAAGCGCTCGTTCTGATGCGTGATAAACTGAAAGCTCGTCTGAAAATGAGCTAATGCTAAAGACTTGTTCATACGTACTATAAAATATAAATTCGCTTGCAAAGGTACTACATTCACACGACAAAATCCTACAATTTACCTTTTTTAAACTTCGTCATTTGGAAATGGGGAAAGTCTTCCTTTTTTTATTTTGTTTTTTTATACTTCTTATTTTAATATATGAATACTTTTCCGTACCTTTGCACTCAAAATACAAAACATTACTTTTTATGTTGACAGATATTGAAATAGCTAAATCAGTAAAAATGCGCCCTATCAATGAAGTGGCAGCAGAACTTGGAATCCATGAAGACCAAGTGGAAAACTACGGCCGTTACATCGCTAAGATACTACGGACAAGATTGACACCAACAAGTTTAAGAATCACCATCTCATCCTTGTTACAGCTATCAGCCCTACAAAGGCTGGTAATGGTAAGACCACCGTGTCCGTGGGTCTAGCCCTGGGTATGCAGAAGATTGGCAAGAAGGCTGTAGTAGCTCTTCGTGAACCATCTCTGGGTCCTTGCTTCGGCATGAAGGGTGGTGCTGCAGGTGGCGGTTACGCCCAGGTTTTGCCTATGGATAAGATTAATCTCCATTTCACCGGCGATTTCCATGCCATCACAGAGGCCAACAACATGATTTCTGCCCTTCTGGACAATTACCGTTTCCAGCACGAAGCAGAGGGTTTCAAGTTGAAGAAGATTCTTTGGCGTCGCGTCATGGATGTGAACGATAGAGGTTTGCGCCGCATCATCACCGGTATAGGAGATAAGAACGGCATCGAGACAGAGTCTGGTTTCGATATTACGCCAGCTTCTGAGATTATGGCTATCATGTGTTTCGCAACAAGCATCGATGATCTTCGTCGCCGTATCGATAATATCCTCCTGGGCATCACCGAGGATGACAAGCCATTTACCGTAAAGGATATGGGTGTAGGTGGCAGTATCGTAGCTCTCCTTCTCGATGCTTTGAAGCCAAATCTGGTTCAGACAACAGAGGGTACACCGGCATTTGTTCATTGTGGTCCTTTTGCCAACATTGCTCATGGCTGCAATTCCGTCATGGCTACAGCTGCTGCTCTTGAGTATGGCGACTATGCCATTACAGAGGCAGGATTCGGTGCTGATCTCGGTGCAGAAAAATTCTATGACATCAAATGCCGCAAGACAGGTTTGCAACCAGACCTCACTGTTCTCGTTGTTACCCTCCAGGCATTGAAGATGCATGGTGGTGTAGCTCAGGAAGATATCAAGAAGCCAAACATCGCAGGAATGGAAGCCGGTTACTGGAACCTCGACAAGCACGTAAAGAACCTGCAGAGCTTTGGTCAGACTGTAGTGATTGCATTCAATAAGTTTGCAACCGATACAGATGAAGAAATTGAAGTATTGCGCAAACATTGCGAGGAGATGGGTTGCGGTTTTGCCGTAAACAGCGCCTTTGCCGAAGGCGGAAACGGTGCCATTGAACTTGCCAACCTCGTAGTGAAGACCATTGATGAGCGTCCGTCAGCCCCTCTCTATTTTGCTTACGATGATAACGATAGCGTTGAGGAGAAGATAGAAAAGGTTGCATTCAATCTTTACGGAGCAGGCAGCGTGACATTGAGCGATTCTGCCAAGGCGATGATTGAAGAGATCAAGAAGCTGGGTGCTGAAAAGTTCCCTATCTGTATTGCCAAGACTCAGTACAGTTTCTCTACCGATGCCAAGGCATACGGTCCTACAGAAGGTTTCGAACTCCACGTTCGCGACATCACCGTAAATATGGGTGCCGAGATGATTGTAGTCATCGCTGGTCCTATCATGCGTATGCCGGGCTTACCAAAGAGCCCACAGGCTGAGCGCATTGATGTAGTAAACGGTGAGATTACAGGACTTTCATAAATAAGCATCTAGCCTAGAATATAGAAAAGGCACGGATTATACAGATTACACGGATTTATCATGAGCGTCATAAATCCGTGTAATCTGTGTAATCCGTGCCTAAAATATCACAGCGCAGAAAAAACACTTTATCTCATACTGAATTCGCAACCACAATATAACTGATTATAGAATTCATTGATTCTCAAGAGTTCACCTCGCGATTCTGCAAACCGCCCTTCCGCCAATTCATATCCCACCATTCTACATCAGGATAAGCCTCAACGGCAAGATGACCGGCAGTATCTATCTGCCTGATATTCTTCCAGCGCGAAGATGCCAACGTGGTAGTAAGAAGGTGAAATCCATGCTCCTGCGCATACTTGGCTGCATGAGAGAGGCGGAACTGAAAGCAGACAGAACAACGGCTGCCACGCTCGGGCTCATCCTCTAAACCCCTAATAACAGAAAGCCACTCCTGATGATCATACTCATCCTCTACATAAGGTACATTCTGGGCTTCCAGAAATCGTTTCAGTTCATGTTTACGGACATCATACTCCTGCTGAGGATAGATATTACTGTTACTGAAATATACTGTAGGCTTCATGCCATTACGAAGCATACATTCTACGATAGCCGCCGAACAAGGTGCACAACAGGCATGCAACAAGACAGCCTGACCTTCAGCCTTGCTTCCATCCGGGAGAGTAAGTTTTACATATTTATATTGTTCTTCTACAGGAATCTTCATTGTTTTCAATGTTAAATGTAAAATTAAAATGTGAACAGCTACTTCTGATGTGAAGTTTTTTCGCCTTGCTTCAAAAAAACAAATGGAGTACAATCTCACGACACCCCCCATTTGCCCAAATATATGCGAAAACTAGTGCAAAGGTACAATATTTATTCGAACCACCAAATTTTTAACACGTTTTTTTCATCACAATGGTTCAAACAGCTAACATTTAACTGTATTTTAACACTTAAACACCAGTTTCGTTATCATAAAGAACTATAAATCACGTTTCAGCGTGATAACTGTCAGTTCAGGCCATGCGCCTAGGCGGAAAGGGAAAGAACCACCAATACCCGATGATACATAGAGCATCTGCTCACCAATGCGGTAAGCTCCGCCCCACTCTTTGAAAGCCATGCGGGCAGGCGTCCATTTACTTATTTTCAATTGTCCGGCATGCGTATGTCCCGCCAGAGTAAGTTGTATCTTCTTACCAACTACTTCTCTGCGCCAATGGTGAGGATCATGACTCAAGAGAATTTTAAACATATCAGGATTCAACCCCTTCATCGCTTTCTTCAGATTACTGCGATTGGTGAAAGGAGGCTGACCGGGATTCTCTACGCCTATTACAGCGATAGATGCCATACCATGACTCACCACATGATGTTCGTTCATCAGCTGATGCCACCCCAGACTTTCCTGATAACCATAGAGCATACGGCGGTTTCTCTTCAAAGCGCCAATAGAATGATTGTTGCCATATTCACAATAATCATGATTTCCCCAGATAGAATAGATGCCATCTGACGCATGAAGCTGCCCCAGCGTATCCAGATAAGGCTCCACTTCGCTGGCTTGGTTATTGACCAGATCGCCCGTAAAGAGAATCATATCGGGTTCTTCATTGTTGGTCGCATCCACCACCTTCTGCACGAAATCATTGCCGGGAGGAAACGAACCGAGATGAAAGTCGGTCATCTGTACCAGACGGTAACCATCAAAATAAGGTGGCAAATCGGGCGAGGTAAAGGTGATGTGTTTCAGTTCCAACCGCTTCCAACCCTCTATAAAGCCGAAGGCAAACCACCCCATTACACCCAAAGCAGGAATCAGAGCAAAGAACCAAGGAAGAAATGCATCGAACAGGATGAAGACAACCTTAGGGAATGCCGAGAAAAGTATGGTAGTAAAGAGTACACGGACTGACAACTTATGGAAGAACCCCATCTGCAACCCCACTTCGGCAAGAACAAGTAACAACGAGGGAACCCACCATAAGATGGCTAGCAGCAAAGGCCACTCACTCACCCGATATGCCAAAGCCAGAAGTCGGGCAGGAATGCCAGAACCGACATGACTACTATATAGAATATGGATCTTAATACCTTTTTTAATACCTTCTTCATTGTTTTTCTTTATAACTGGCTACAAAGGTACGATAATTCATAGACAATACAAAATAAATTTAAATATATTTTCAATGTTTTGTTATTTGAGAAGATTGCATTATCTTTGCACATAGAAAAATTAAATAAAATGGCACGACGACTAAGAAAAAAAACGCATAGCAACCATATTGCTTACCTTTACAGCAATCGTAGGATGGACTACACACAGCTGTGTATCTCGCTGTACATCAGCATCAGACAAGAACAAGGCGGCAGATTCGCTCCCTAAGGTTCATATCAACGATTCCATCTCAAATGCCTGACAGAGGGGAAGGAATATCATGAGATGGACTCGGTAATAGAAAGGTATCTCAAGAGATGGGAAATCAATGGAGCCCAACTCGTCATCACCCGCAACGACTCGCTACTCTATGCCCGCGGATTCGGAATGGCGGATAAGGAGCGAGGCATCAGAATGGAGCCTAACATGCTGATGCGCTTTGCCTCCGTATCGAAACTGATTACAGCCGTAGGTATCATAAAGTTGCAGGAGATGAAGAAACTCAAGCTGAACGAGAAGGTGTTTGGCGAAAAGGGAATCCTGTGCGATACCGTTTACAACAACAGTATCAAGGACAAGCGATATTACGACATCACCGTAGAACAGTTGCTGCGCCATCAGGCAGGTTTCAACAATTATGCCGGCGACCCGGTATCTTCCACCCGCTACATCATGATGCAGAACCATCTCAAAACGCCACCTGATCACCCTACCCTGCTCAAGATTCTCTTGAAGCGCCACTTGGGTTATACCCCTGGCGAAGGCAAATGCTACAGTAATCTGGGCTACATGATTCTCTCCATGATTATAGAAAAGAAGAGCGGAATGAAATACGAGAACTTCATGCAGAAGTATGTGCTCCACCCAGCCGGCTGCTACGACATGCACATTGCCGGCACTTACTTAAAGGACCGCCGCCCCAACGAGACGAAGTACTACATGCACCAGGGCAGCATCCCTGTGTATGAATACAACAACAGTGGACGACTGGTGGAGAAATGCTATGGTGACACCGACCTTCCCCGCCTGTCGGGTGCAGGAGCTGGTGTGGCTCGGCAGCCGAGCTGAGCCGTTTCATAGCCAGCATCGATGGTTTGCCACATGTCAAGGATATCCTCAGCAAGAAGAGTATCGAGTTTATGACGCGCGAGCAGGCTGACCACCAATACTCTATCGGTTGGAACTATACACCAAAGAGCAACAAGCCATGGATTCGTACAGGTTCGCTGGCTGGCACATCAGCCATCATCCTGAAATATCCAGATAACCAATGCTGGATTCTCATCACGAACACATCCACCTGGAAGGGCCACGGCTTCTCTAACGATACAATGGCTTTCTTCGAGAAACTGAGAAAGAAATATATGGCAAACATGCCAAAGAAAGACTTGTTCTTATAAAATCAAAAAGAGGGTGAATCATTAACTTATGATTCACCCTCTTTTTACATTAATGATATGTTGTCTGAAAAGATAATATATGTTGTTAGAAAATATAACATAAGTTTTTAAGATAGTTAGTATCTCCGGTCGCACAACAGCTGTTGTGCGCTTGCATAACACCTGTTGTGCATGCGTTAGTCAACTGTTATGCGCCAACCATTATCTAAACTTTCTACATACCCTTTGATTGTTTATACAAAATCTTTGTTAAACTCGATTCGTATATACCTTAGAATGTATACTTCAAACCAACCTGGCCACGCCAGCGGCTGTAGTAATCGCTATAGCTCTTGTAAGCGTAAGCACCGGTAAACTGGTAAAAACCACCACCCAGGGTGACACCCATGTTGTACTGAGTCTGCTTCTGATACTTAGGCGCATAACCCGTTCCTTCCAGATAAGGATACCTGATACCGATGAGGTCCTGGTTGTAGCCATAGTAATAGGCAGAACCGTGGAACTTGTTGGTACCGCTCTTGGTGATGGCATTGATGGCACCACCTGTGAAACCGCTCTGTCGCACATCGAAAGGAGCTACAGATACCTGAATCTGCTCGATGGTCTCCATAGATACAGGCTGAGCACCCGCCTGACCGCCGTTATTACCGCTGGAAGCCAGACCGAACACGTTGTTGTTAGCCGCACCATCAATCATGAAGTTGTTGTATCTGCGTTAAGCAAATAACGCAGATTTCTTTTAATTTGTTATTTATAACGAGGGGTTGCTTATAGTTTTTTCGGGGCTAAAAGCGGGGGACTCACCTTTTATGACAGGCGATGGAATCGCCTGAAACGGAGGCCAGGCACTCTTACTCCTTGCGCTGCCAGATGCTCATCACCTTGCGACGGATGGCTACGATGTTCAGGATAGAAACAATCAGGAACAGGAGCAGACCTAGAGCGATGGCTGGAAGCATGGTGCCCTCATCGATATCAGGGAAGAGGGTTTCGATGAAGCCCATGTAGTAATCGCGGAGGAAGAAGAGAATGATCCACGCGATGATGAGTACCACGATATTCAGCGCAATGGTGAGCACCTGATATGGTTTTGCTACATTGTTCGGACTGTAACCTATCAGAAGAAGATTCTCTAACTTAGAAGAATTCTTCTGAACCAACAGATAGATGCTGAGCATCAGAATGTAGAAGCTCAAAACGGAGATAACCAAACCGATAATCATCACCATCGATACCATCATGCGGAGGAAATAGGTAGTTTTCTCAGCATCCAGCTTGTCTGTCTCTACCTCATAACCATTATCATCCAGGTATTTGGTGATGTTCTCGTCTCCCGGATTGCCTACCTCTACGATGAGGCGGTTAGGATCGCTCTTCTGGTTTGGAGCGAATTCCTGGTTGCTCCAGTCCATGAATGCCTGTGGAACGAGGATGGTGTTGAGTCGCGAAGAGAAACCGATTACCTTTCCCTTGAACTGCTCTTTCTTGCCACCAGCCTGAATCTGGATATTGAAATCGATCATGCCCATCAGTCCATCGCTGATTTTAGGAAGCGAATGACTCTGGGCGAAACCGAAGTTATACATATTAATATAGGTACGCGGAGGATGATTGGCACCTCCTGAGTTCCCGGCGTATATTTCCAGTCCTTGAGTGACACATCAACAAAACCGTCAGGCACACTCTCGAAGAAGAGTTCGCTGTTCAGAACGTTCACTCCATTCACTCCCATCTGTGCATCTACCTTATATTCAGTAGAGGTGAATTTTCCTATCTTCTTTACAAACTTCTGGTCGCCGATTTCATCGATTTCAGAACCCGAGAAGGTATTGGAACGGCCGCTGATGGTATTTCCCATACCTATCTTCTTGCTCATGATGAGGTAGTCGGCTTTCATGAAACTGTCTTCCTGAGTAAAGACAGGCAGCACGTCTTTATAAAACTGAAAGCCGAAAAGAACGATGAGCATACCGAAGAGATTGGCGAAGGCAAAGCCCGCAAACTGAGGTATGCTGATATGCTGACGCAATAATTTCCAAACGAGATTCATTTTAAATTTCGAATTTATAATTTATAATTTTCAGTTTATGGCAAACTTGCTATTAACTATAAACTGTCAACTATTAACTTTACTAAAGTTTAAACACGTGCTCGTAGGGCAAGTCCATGTGCTTACCGATACTGGTTACGATGACGCCAGCCCCCTGCTCCTTCGCTTCGGTCATCATGATATCTGCCATGATGCGCGAATTGTTGTCGTCTAGGTGACTGATAGGCTCATCAGCCAGAATGAAGTCAAAAGGCTGACAGAGCGCACGCATCATTGCCACACGCTGCTGCTGTCCGAACGACATTCTGCCGATTTTGGCATCTACCTTATCAGCAATACCGAGCATATCAAACCATTTAAGAATCTGCTCACGCGTCTTGAATCCGGTTATTTTGTTCTTAATTTCTACATTCTCCAGGGCAGTAAGCTCAGGGAAGAGACGGAGTTCCTGAAAGAGATGGCTGATGTGCTTTTTGCGCATCTCTACCCAGTCTTTCACCTTGTAGTTGGCGGTAACATCATTATCGAACATCACGCTTCCGCTGTAGTCGTGACGATAGCCGAGCACATAGCTGCAGAAAGTACTCTTTCCGCTGCCACTCTCTGCCTCGATAAGATAAAGATGACCTTTCTCGAAGGTAACATCCTGCTTCCATATCTCCGAATCCAGGTCGTTGCGCTGGGCAAAAACCTGTGGGAGAACGGAATGAAGCTGAATCTTTTCCACTTTTTTTATGTTTAATGTTTAATCTTTTACCTTTAAAGTATAGACCACCGAAGTAAGATTTCCGAAGACAGGGGTGAGCAGACCGGTTACGGTAGAGATGGCATCATCCTTGCCCGAGCCGTCACTATCAGAACTCTTGGCGAGATTGATGACCATTGCCAGTTTCTGACCGACGATGAGTTTCTGAATCTTTGCATCTATCGGATGATTACTTGGTTTCACGGCATATTGCGCCATCAGCTGGTCGCTTCCGCTAAAGAACTGCTTGTCATCCGTCACACCGAAATAGAACGAAGTCTTGCCATCGGTATAGAAGTAAGCATTCTTGCCCCAATTGGCAATCTTCGCACCAGCCGGACATGAAGTCTTCCAATAATCAACATCGCCCAACCACTTGGCATGCGACAGTTTAGCAGCCATCGTCATCTGCATATTGTTATCCGTAAGCGAAGGCAACACGATAGCCATATCCCCATCCACACTACGGATGATATTATCCATATCGATAGCCTGGTTGATACCCATCAGGAGGGTCTGAAGGCTGCTGTTGCTCTGCATCATCGGCAGGAACTGCTCGCCCTTTACGTTCATGAAGATACCCGCCAGGCATCAGCAGGCATCGACTTGACGTAGCTGCCTTTAATCGGACGATAGGTTTGAGCCGCCTTCTTCAGAGCCTCATCTATTTCTTTATTAAAGGAGAAGGTTTCTCCCTTCACCTGCAGAATACCGTCTTTCACGTCCATCTCAGCAGCAATCACTACCTGCGAAGGGTCGGTATCTTTAGGAGTACCAAGGGTAAATGGAGCTACGAACTTCTCCGGCAGCGCCTGAGCCTGAGCCACCATAGCCATAGGCGAAGTGATGGTTTCCAGACGTTCAAACATAGGCGATGCGGTAATACCTTCGTCCTCATCAGCCTTCAGATATTTCACCATCTGCTGCTGGAGCTGGGCCTGCGCATCGGCTACAACTGGTCCCATAACGAGGAGTGCCTGATCAGAAAAGCCGACCAGCCACGAATTTTTCAATACAGAGAAATGAAAGCCTTTGCGCTCCTTCACCTCTGTAGCGATATGCTGTTTGGCAAGCGAAGCAAGCCAGTCTTCCACATCGCCCTCATCGCTCACCTTGGCACAAAGTCCGAGGTTGCCATCAGCACTCTCAAAGAGAAAAATCTTCTCTGAGATGTCGATGCCACACTTCGATGCATCCTCAACGTGCAGCAGAGACTTGAGCATTCCTGCCTTGTCTTCATCGCTTTTGCCGGATGCCATCTGCTGCATGTCAACAGAGATGAGCGCAGTACTTTTCTTTGGAATGGCATTGAGATAGTCAGTGCCCGAGCATGAGCTCAGCAATCCCAATATGACAGCCAAGCACATGAACATCAAACTCTTATACAATCTTTTCATCACACTAGTAAATATTATAAAGCTCTTGCCAGATGGCACATGTTGACAGCCACCAATCCTGCTGTTTCCGTACGGAGGCGACTGGTGCCAAGCGAAACACTCTCATATCCGTTTTCCAGGGCCAATCTCACCTCATCGATAGAGAAATCGCCCTCAGGTCCTACCAGCACGGTGATGTCATCGGCACCCTCCTGGGCTGCTCCGGCAGAATCATCAGCTGGACATGACTTGGAAATCTCGGCAAAAAAGTCTTTCTTTTCTATCTCCTCATAACAATGGCAGATAAACTTTCTGCCATTGCGGGGAGCCGTAATAAAATCTTTAAAGTTCTGCAGTTCGTTGACTACAGGTTTCCAGGCCTTGTGGCTCTGCTTGACGGCAGAAACCACAATCTTGTCTATGCGGTCTATGCGGATGACCTTGCGTTCAGAGAACTTGCAGTTGAGGAAAGAGATTTCATCGAAGCCGATTTCCGTAGCCTTCTCTGCCATCCATTCAATGCGGTCCATCATCTTTGTCGGGGCGATGGCCAGGTGAATGTGTCCGCGCCAGGCAGGCTGCTGCGGCATAACCTCCTTCACCTCATAGATGCACCGTTTGTTGGTAGCCAGCGAAACTTCTGCACGGTAGAACACCCCCTTGCCATCCATCAGGAACAATTCGTCCCCCGCCTGGATACGCAAAACCCTGAGTGCATGAGTAGCCTCCTCCTGAGGCAGTTCTGTCTGTGTAGCCGCATCTGGCACATAGAAAAATCTAACTTCTTTCATTTCCTCTTATTGTTACTTTTTCTTCTTAATTTTCTGTTATTCCGTAAGAATATCCTTTAATTATTCACTTTTTTTGCCTTTGCGGCGCTCTATCTCATCACGAATGGCTGAGGCTGTTTCGTAATCTTCTTCATTAATGGCACTATCCAATGCTTTTTCGAGCATCTGGTCTGGCAAAGCGAAATAGGTACCGCACAAGAAGTCGAACTCATATCATTTTTATTAAAAGGAGTAGAAATTTCCTTTATAACCAGCTCTGTTGTATACATTTCTATATCCGCAGCCACAGACAGCAACACAGCCTGGTCAGTCTTGATGCTCATACGTTCATTTGTGATTTTATTCACAAGAGTAGCAAATACTCCCCTCTCTGGCGTAGCATCAAATTCGAGATAGAAATCGTCTACATTTTGCCTGTCAAATAGTGTCCAAAGTACAGAGACCACATCATTTTTAAAATCAGAAGTTTTCGAATTACATGCCTTCAGCTGCTCTGCTACATATTCATTAGTCATAATAGACAAAGCTCTTTTTTCGGATTCGTCTACCAAACTAATAATACATGTCCCGAAAGCTTCCGGAATGCCAAAGCAGGCAGCGAGTTTAAGTTTGTACAACATCATTATGTACCCTTTCTTTATTTTAAATTTATTTTATTTATATTCTTACGTAACATTCTGTTTTTACTCTCGCGTTGAGTATGACCTTTTTCTTCCTTATTTCTGTTCTTTCTTCGGACGGAAAAGGACAGCAAAGGCTACAGCTACCACGAGCGCATAACCGGCAAAGATGAACCAGCAGGTTTTCCAGTCACCCATCAGGTAGCCATCATCTGTCCAGTGGCAGTAATGGTTGATGAGCATACCTGCGAGAATGGTTCCGATAGATGCTCCCAGACCGTTGGTCATCAGCATGAACAGACCTTGAGCCGATGCTCTTACCTTCACATCACATTTCTGGTCTACAAACAGACCGCCCGACACATTGAAGAAGTCGAAGGCTACACCGTAAACGATGCATGAGAGGATGAAGAAGGTAACACCTGGAAATGCAGGATTGCCCAATCCGAAGAAACCGAATCGCAAAACCCATGCCATCATGGCGATGAGCATCACAACCTTGATGCCATAACGCTTCAGGAAGAACGGAATGAGAAGGATGCAGAGCGCCTCGGCCACCTGAGAGATGGATACCAGGAGCGTAGCATTGTTAGCTGCAAAAGTATCGAGCATCGCAGGATCGCCCTTGAAACTGGTAATGAACGGAGTGGCATAGCCATTGGTTACCTGCAGACTCATACCGAGCATGCAAGAGAAGATGAAGAACATCGCCATCTCACGGCTCTTGAAGAGTTTGAAGGCATCGAAACCCCATGTCTCTACCCAGCTCTTTGTCTCTTTCTTCACGATAGGACAGGCTGGCAATGAGAAGCAATAGAGGAAGAGAAGAATGCTGAGCACACCCGATACCAGGAACTGATAATGGGTATACTGGAACTTATGGGCGTTCTCGCTCAACAGGAACGAGAATGAACCGTTGTCCCAGGTAGCACAGTTCACAATCCACATCGTGAGGATGAAGCCCACGGTTCCGAACACACGGATTGGCGGAAAAGCCTTCACGGTATCGAGCCCGTTGCTCTTCAATATACTGAATGCCGAAGTATTTGACAATGCCAATGTAGGCATATAGAAAGCCATGCTGAAGGTGTAAACGGCAATAAACATTGCCTCATTAGGAGTCTGGCTAGCCTGTCCCATACCGAACAGACCTATCATGGCTGCTCCTGCCAAAAGGTGACAATAGCCCAAAAGACGTTGCGGCTGGATATACTTATCTGCCACAATACCCATCAATGTAGGCATAAAAATAGATACGATTCCCTGGATGGTATAGAACCAGGATATCTCAGCACCCATCCCAGCCTTGCCGAGATAGTTGCCCATAGACGTGAGATAAGCTCCCCAAACTGCAAACTCCAGGAAGTTCATCACTGCTAGGCGTACTTTCAGATTCATAGTTTAATGTCTTTTTATTATAAAATATTAGCTGCAAAGATACAAATTTTCGGGTAAAAAGCACACGATTTTGAAGATTATCCGCATGAAAGCTAGCATATTTAACAAATTATGTGTATTTTTGCAGCCGATTTCAACAGATATAAGAGAAAAATAATATAGAAGCAACTGATATGTTAGTAAAATTTTTCCTCACATGCAATAAAATCGGGGCTTTCACGCTAGGTGGAGGCTACGCATGATACCGATCATGGAACAGGAATTTGTAGACAAGAACCAGTGGATGAACAAACAGGAATTCATGGATATCATGGTAGTGGCTCAGACCACTCCGGGCATCTTCGCCATCGACATGGCGAGTCATATCGGCTATAAGCTGAAGGGAATCTGGGGAGGCATTGTGGGTGCATTGGCATAGCCCTGCCTTCTATCATCGCCATTCTCATCATCGCCATGTTCTTCCAGCATTTCAAGGACAATTATTGGGTGGGTAAGTTCTTCATGGGTGTGCGCCCTGCCGTGGTAGCGCTCATTGCTGCACCTTGCTTCAAGATGGCAAAGACGGCAAACATCAACCGCTACAACATCTGGATTCCCGTTGTCTGCTGTCTGCTGATTGCAGCTTTCGGTATCTCCCCTATCTACATCATCATCGCAGCCGGTGTGCTGGGATGGCTTTATGGAAAGGTAAAAAAGTAAAAAGGTAAAAAAGTAAAAATATAGAGATTATGCTATTTCTGAAATTATTTCTGATATTTACCAAGATTGGTACATTTAATTTTGGTGGCGGATATGCGATGCTTTCGCTCATCCATAACGAGACGGTAGTAAAGAACCATTGGCTTACCAATGCTGAGTTTACGGATATTGTGGCTATCAGCCAGTCTACACCGGGACCTATCGGCATCAACTGTGCCACCTACGTAGGTTATACCGCCTGCCTTCACGACGGCTATCCTACCTGGGCAGCCTGTCTGGGTTCGGTATTGGCTTCGCTCTCCATCATGTGGCTGCCTTTCATCATCATGATTCTCATCAGCCGCTATCTGATTACGCACAAGGATTCTAAAATCGTAAAGGATATCTTTGCGGGACTCCGCCCTGCCATCATCGGACTCATAGCTGCTGCCGCTGTTCTCCTGATGAATAAAGAGAACTTCGGATCACCAACCGACAATCCGTTTGTCTTCGGAGCAAGCATCGTGCTGTTTCTGGCTGCTTTCTACTTCACAAAATTCAGAAAGACCAACCCTATCCTGCTACTTTTCATCTGCGGTATCATCGGAATGGTTATCTTCTAAACATCGCCCTGCGGCCTGAACCAACGGCCTCCAGCCGATGGGAAAGACAAGGGCTGATGCCTTCAGATAGGGACAAAAAAAAAATTGATTGTCTCACGACAACCAATCTTTTATTAACCTTAATAATCTAATACCATGAAAAACACGATGCAAAGGTACAAATAATCTTGTAACCTGCAATAGTTTATAGCAAAAAACTTCAAGAATTTAACTCTCCTTAAAAGTTTTACCATTCCAATTAAATTTTCTTTGCACTTTTATTGCATTTACAGCCTTCTTATCGTCAGCAGACAGGAGAGGTAAAGCCAAGCGCACTACGAGGCTGTTTTCGTGTTGCAAGAGCAGGGCACTCACGATTTTGAGTTCAATTTTCCCCTTGAGTTCCTCAAACTTAGCCTCGCTCATCGTATCGGGTTTGGCAACAAGCCCGGAAGCCAGTTGCTGCAAAGATTTCCCATCGAAAATCCTGCTGGCATCCTGCTCTTGCCAATCCTGATTAAAGAGATAGAGTTCGCTCTCCTTCTCTACTCCGGCAAAAGTCTTCACCACGCAAAGCAGCGAATCGCCGTTAGCCGATGGCAGTTTCTTCATCTGCAAAGTAGCGCTCTTACTCGTTCTCAACTGAGCGAAATCAGAAGTCAGCGTATCCATCACACTCGTTTCGCCTAAAAGATTCTTCACTTCCGCCTTCACTCCCATCTCCTGCAGCTCAGCAAATTCCAGCCGCAGGTTGTGGTTGAGATATGGCACAACAGAATCGGGCATCGAAACCAGCAAGTCCTTCATCGACTTGGCTTCCATGCCCATACCTGCCATCATCAGGCAAGCACATAATATATATTTTATCTTCTTCATCACTATAATTCCTTAGACCACTTCTTTCCCCAAGGGGTAAAGAGCCAAATCAAAAATGCCGTAGCCGGAACTAAGCATATTGCAAAAGTTAAAGCCAATGTATTCATTTTTGAAGCTTTTAAATTATTTACTAAATTTCACAAGTATGCTCACACGCCCTGAACCAACGGTCACCGGCCGAAGGGAAAGGTAAAGGGCAGAAGCTCCTAGCCCAGGGCAACACCCTGGGTATGCAATATAGAGATGGTACTAACGCTGTAAGGGCAAAAGCTTCTATACAGCAGCTATATTTTAAAGCTTTTGCCTTACAGGGCGTAGAGCTAATACAACTATTACCCAGGCGTTGCCCTGGGCTAGGAGCTTCTGCTTCAGGCGTGCCGGGAACATTAGTTCAGAACACAAAGGATTCTGCAGCAATACCAACCATTAGAGATCCTCCAAGAATTTCTTACCCCATTTTGTATGAAGCCAAAGTGCCATGGCACCAGCAACGACCGTAATCGTCGCATAAATCATGACTAATCCTTCCATATTTCTCTATTTTCCGACAAAATTACGGAAAATAAATGTAACTTGCAAATGATTTGCTCATTTTCTTTCGAAATTTAACCTAAAAAAGACGAAAAAGAGGAAAGCGCTTCATTACGAAACACTTTCCTCTAATTATCTAATCATTAATCGTACAATCTTCTTTCAGAAGAGATTTACTCCTCTACGGCAGCCTGCGCCGCAGCCAAACGTGCGATTGGCACGCGGAATGGAGAGCATGAAGCGTAGTTCATGCCAACCTTAGCGCAGAACTTAACTGATGATGGCTCACCACCATGCTCACCGCAGATACCTGTGCGGAGGTTAGGACGGGTAGCACGACCATTCTCTACTGCCATCTTGATGAGCTGACCAACACCCTCCTGGTCGAGAACCTGGAATGGGTCAACCTTCAAGATCTTCTTCTCCATGTATGCAGGGAGGAAGGAAGCGATGTCGTCACGAGAGTAACCGAAGGTCATCTGTGTCAAGTCATTAGTACCGAATGAGAAGTACTGAGCCTCTTCTGCAATCTGACCTGCTGTAAGGGCAGCACGAGGAATCTCAATCATGGTACCAATCTCAAATTCTACCTCTACGCCGTACTCAGCGAATACCTCCTTAGAAGTAGCGAGGATGATAGCCTTCTGCTGCTTGAGCTCCTGAACGGTACCGATGAGCGGAACCATGATTTCAGGACATGGGTTATAACCCTCCTTCTTCAACTCGCAAGCTGCACCGAGGATGGCACGGGTCTGCATGGCTGTAATCTCTGGGAATGTGATACCGAGACGGCAACCGCGATGACCAAGCATAGGGTTGTTCTCTGCCAGAGAGTTTACACGCTTCTTGATTTCCTCTACGCTTACGCCCATCTCCTTAGCCATGGTCTCCTGACCAGCCAAATCGTGAGGAACGAACTCGTGGAGAGGTGGGTCGAGCAAGCGGATGTTCACGTGGCAGCCATCCATTGCCTTGAGGATTCCGTAGAAGTCAGCCTTCTGATATGGGAGGAGCTTGGCAAGTGCCTTCTCACGACCCTCAACTGAGTCTGCCAGAATCATCTCACGCATAGCTACAATCTTCTGATCATCGAAGAACATGTGCTCTGTACGTGTCAGACCGATACCCTTGGCACCGAATGCACGGGCTACCTCAGCATCGTGTGGAGTATCTGCATTGGTACGGATTTCCATCTTTGTATATTTGTCGCAGAGGTCCATCAGCTCCTTGAAGTCGCCTGAAAGTTCTGCAGCCTTTGTCTCAATCTGTCCTGCGTAAACCTGACCTGTAGTACCGTTCAAAGAGATGTAATCACCCTCCTTGTAAACTACGCCATCAATTTCTACTGTCTTAGTCTTGTAGTCAACGTTGATAGAGCCGGCGCCTGATACACAGCACTTACCCATACCACGGGCTACAACGGCAGCGTGAGAAGTCATACCACCACGAGCGGTAAGGATACCCTCAGCAGCTGACATACCTGCGAGGTCTTCTGGAGATGTTTCGATACGAACCATGATGACCTTCTTACCGTCCTCATGCCACTCCTGAGCATCGTCAGCATGGAATACAATCTGACCGCAGGCAGCACCTGGAGATGCAGGGAGGCCCTGTGTGATGACCTTAGCCTTAGAGAGAGCCAGCTTATCGAATACTGGATGCAGAAGTTCATCGAGCTTCTGAGGCTCACAGCGCAGGATAGCAGTCTTCTCATCAATCATACCCTCGTGGAGGAGATCCATGGCAATCTTCACCATAGCTGTACCTGTACGCTTACCATTGCGAGTCTGGAGGAACCAGAGTTTGCCTTCCTGTACGGTGAACTCCATATCCTGCATATCGTGATAGTGGTGCTCCAGCTTATCCTGCAGCGCGTCGAGTTCCTTATAGAGTTCAGGCATAGCCTCTTCCATAGAAGGATACTTGGCAGCACGCTCATCTTCAGAGATACCTGCACGCTCAGCCCAGCGCTGAGAACCGATCTTTGTAATCTGCTGTGGAGTACGGATACCGGCTACCACGTCCTCACCCTGTGCATTGATAAGATACTCACCATTGAAGAGATTCTCACCATTACCAGCGTCACGTGAGAAGCAAACACCTGTAGCAGATGTATCGCCCATGTTACCGAATACCATCGCCATGACAGATACGGCTGTACCCCACTCATCAGGAATACCTTCCATCTTACGGTAGAGGATAGCACGCTCGTTCATCCAAGAACGGAATACAGCGCAGATAGCGCCCCAGAGCTGATCGATTGTTGGTAGGGAAATCCTGACCAGTCTGCTCCTTGATGGCAGCCTTGAAGAGTTCAACGAGCTTCTTGAGCGACTCTACAGAGAGATCCTTGTCAAGTGTAACGCCCTGCTCTTCCTTCACCTTTTCGATGATAGCCTCGAATGGGTCGATATCTTCCTTGTTTACAGGCTTCAATCCCATAACGACATCACCGTACATCTGTACGAAACGGCGATATGAATCGTAAACGAAATGAGGGTTACCGGTCTTCTTGACCAATCCCTCAGCTACTTCGTCATTCAAACCGAGGTTGAGGATGGTATCCATCATACCAGGCATAGATGCGCGTGCACCTGAGCGTACAGATACGAGGAGTGGATTCTCTACAGAACCGAACTTGCTGTTCATTAATGCCTCAGTATGAGCCACAGCAGCCATCACTTCGTCCTGAAGGAGTTCTTTGATTTTTCCTCACCCACTTCATAATATTCATTACAAGTGTCTGTTGTAATGGTGAAACCTGGAGGA
>ENA-OQER01000169-OQER01000169.1-human-gut-metagenome-genome-assembly--contig:-NODE-169-length-35777-cov-5.287041_pt1 | contig 35777 bp, 50 predicted proteins | sample MGYA00242797_ERZ504639 | MGnify/ENA primary metagenome ERZ504639 (study PRJEB26092, sample SAMD00036306) | human gut metagenome | host: Homo sapiens | study: EMG produced TPA metagenomics assembly of... | reverse complement strand
TATATACTTATGATAATAAAACAGGTGAAATTTTGGAGCATAAATACCCTATTAATAGGCTTTGCAATGATTCTATCATTGAGCATATTTAACTAAAGAATGAGCATTATAATTTGGAATTAGAAAAGGAGTTAAAAAAGGAAATTTATTTCGTAATCTTTTTATGATTATCGAATATATTTACTATATTTGCTACGTGAATTTTGAATAATTCATGAGAGAAAACTTATAAAATAAAACTTCAGTATAAAAACACTTGAGTAATTTTTAGGTCTGTGTGAACAAATAAAACAATAGAATTGTTTCAATAATATAAACCGAGAATCTTGCGAAATCAGTAGTCAATGAAGCTATTGTCAAAATAGGATTAATCGCCCTGCTTGTAATGCTGAACTATCAGGGAGTCGATGCGGATGTTGTATCTTCCGCCATTGACAGGTATGCTACTACTACGGAATCTCAAGAGAATACGCCGTCTGACATGGTACATTGGAAACCATGTCTTTCACTACTTCTTTGCTGACAGGACAACAGCAGGTATTAACTAAATTAGTGCCTGACGATCTTCGTATCCGTAGAGCAGAGGAACTTCAACAGAACTTCTTAAAAATTCTCATAGGACGTTTTTCACTACGGGAGGAATTATTGGCTATTGACCGCGCCAAAATCTTTCCGTCTAATCCCATTCATTGTGTGTCTCCGGCATGTCATTATTTTGTGTTCACGCTGAGACGCATCTTGATTTAATTAATCGTTATAAATTTAGTTGTTTAACCTCCTCCGACGCCCTGCAGAGTGTCGGGGTTGGTCTCGAATTATCTTTTTTTAAACTATAACGATTAATTAAAACATATCATGGAAGCTATTCAAAATAAAACTACTAATAAGATTGTAGGTATTAAAAATGCAGGTTGGGTAATTATATGCTGCTTTATCATTGCAATTTGTATATATAACTTTTTACTGGGAAATCCAGCTAATTTTATGAACAATGACCCTAATAATCATCCGTTGCCGGGTAATTTCCTGGGAACTATTTATAAAGGGGGTATTGTGGTTCCTATTATTCAAACCTTGTTGCTCACTGTCATAGCATTGAGTATTGAACGTTATTTTGCTATCCGTTCGGCTTTTGGTAAAGGCTCGCTGGTGAAATTTGTCGCTAATATCAAATCGGCTTTGGCTACCGGAGATATGAAGAAAGCACAGGAACTTTGCGATAAACAAGGTGGCTCTGTCGCTAATGTTGTTACCTCTACTTTGAAAAAGTATGCTGAAGTTGAAAACGATGAGACTCTATCCAAAGACCAGAAAGTCTTGGCCATTCAAAAAGAATTGGAAGAAGCTACTGCACTGGAACTTCCTATGATGGAGCAGAATTTACCAATTATCGGTACTATTACTACACTGGGTACTGATGGGATTGCTTGGTACGGTAATCGGTATGATTCGTTCATTTGCAGCTTTGTCTGCTGGTGGTGGTACAGACTCAATGGCATTATCGCAAGGTATTTCCGAAGCGTTGATCAATACAGCATTTGGTATCTTGACAGGTGCATTGGCGGTTATTGCTTATAACTACTACACTAATAAGATTGATAAATTGACTTACAGCCTCGATGAAGTAGGTTTCTCTATTGTACAGACCTTTGCGGCTTCTCATAAATAATCGTGCCACCCCTTTAAAATGAACTACTATGGGTAGAGCAAAGATTAAAAAGAAAAGTACGTTCATAGATATGACAGCTATGAGTGACGTTACTGTATTGTTGCTTACCTTCTTTATGTTGACTTCAACATTTGTGAAGAAGGAACCGGTGCAGGTGTTTACTCCGGCCTCCGTTTCAGAAATCAAGATTCCGGAAACGAATATCCTTCAGATTTTGGTGGATCCGCAAGGGAAAATATTTATGAGCCTCGACAAACAGCCCGATATGAAGGCTGTATTGGAGAAGATGGGTGAGGAGTACGGAGTTGACTTTACTCCTGAGCAGGAAAAGAAATTTGTGACAGCTTCTACGTTTGGTGTTCCGATGAGAAGCATGCAGAAATTTTTGGATTTACCTACTGAACAGCAGGATAAACTGTTGAAAAATGAAGGTATTCCCTGTGACAGCACAGATAATCAGTTTAAATCGTGGGTACGTAATGCTCGTCAGGTGAATCCTGATTTACGCATTGCTATCAAAGCTGATGCGTCAACTCCCTACGCTGTGATTAAAAATGTAATGAGCTCACTTCAGGATCTCAGAGAGAATCGGTACAATCTGATTACTTCTCTGAAGACTACTTCTGATAAATAAAACTGAATAATTATGAGTGCTGAAGTACAAGAAAGCGGCAAAAAAGGAAAAGGATCCAAGCAAAAGAAAATGACTGTCCGCGTAGATTTACACCTATGGTGGATATGAATATGTTGCTGATTACTTTTTTATGCTGTGTACCACGTTGAGCAAACCTCAGACGATGGAAATAAGTATGCCGAGCAATGACAAGAATATCACTGAAGAACAACAGAGTAAGGTGAAGGCTTCACAGGCAATAACTTTGCTGCTGGCAGGAGGAGATAAATTGTATTACTATGAAGGAGAACCTAACTATAAAGACTATACTTCGCTGAAGGAAACTTCGTATAATGCGGATGGTCTGCGTTCCATTCTTCTTAAAAAGAACTCGGTGGCAGTTCGTGAGGTAAACGAACTGAAAAAACAGAAAGCTGATTTAAAGATATCAGAGGAAGATTACACGAAGAAACTTTCTGAAATAAAAAGCGGAAAGGATACGCCGACTGTCATCATAAAGGCGACGGATGATTCTTCATATAAAAATCTGATTGATGCTCTGGATGAAATGCAAATATGCAATATAGGTAAGTATGTGATAACAGATATCGTTGATGCGGATCAGTTCTTGATCAAGAATTATGATACGAAAGGTGATCTGAGTAGAGATATCGTGGAATAGTAACACACTTTTAAAAGGAGGAAAAGAAAATGGCAAAAATAGATTTGACCTCACCCGAATGGTGTGAACTGGTATTCCAAGGTAAGAATAAGGCATACGGTGCCTATAAGATGCGGGCCAATTCACCGAAACGTCACACGTGGGCGATGGTGATTGTAGTGATAATTGCTGCCGTAGGATTCAGCATACCGACATTGGTAAAACTGGCTACTCCGAAGCAGAAAGAGGTAATGACGGAAGTGACTACATTGTCACAACTGGAAGAACCTGAAGTAAAACAGGAAGAGTTCAAGAAAGTGGAACCGGTGGCTCCCCCTCCCGCTCTGAAAAGCTCTATCAAATTTACGGCTCCTGTTATCAAAAAAGATGAGGAAGTGCGTGATGATGAAGAGATAAAGAGTCAGGAAGAATTGACTCAGACTAAGGTAGCTATCTCCATTGCCGATGTGAAAGGTAATGACGAATTGAACGGTAAGGATATTGCTGAACTGAAAGAAGTGATAACTAAAGCTCCCGAAGCAGAAGAAAAACCATATACTATGGTAGAACAGATGCCTCAGTTTCCAGGTGGTGATAGAGAATTGCTGTCTTTTATAGCAAAGAATCTGCGTTATCCTACCATTGCGCAAGAAAATGGAATACAGGGTAAAGTGTTTGTCCGTTTTGTAGTTTCGGCTACAGGAGATGTGAAGGATGTAAAGGTGATGCGTTCATTGGACCCGTACTGTGACAAGGAAGCAATCCGTGTAATCCAGTCATTGCCGAAGTGGATTCCGGGAAAACAGAACGGACGTAATGTTCCCGTGTACTATACCGTTCCTATAACTTTTAAGCTACAATAATATCTATATATGATGAAGCTGTATATTGCATTGTCGGTTGTTTTGCTGCTGTTGTTTTCGGGCTGTGGCAACAAACCCAAACCAGGGGAAGACGATACGTTGACTTCGGGCACAATTACGATAGCTGTGGACGAGACATTCCGTCCCATTGCGGAAGAAGAATTGCAGGTATTCCATGCATTAACGCCGGATGCTACCGTGCATCCAGTTTATTGCAGTGAAGTGAAAGCCATGAAACTTTTGTTGGCGGACAGTGTACGTTTGGCTATAACCACGAGGCAACTGACTCGACAGGAAATGGCATTTTTCAATGACAAGAAATTCTTTCCTGTATCTGTAAAGATGGCAACGGATGGTTTAGCTTTGATAGTAAACAAGCAAAATGCAGATTCATTAATTACAGTTGAACAATTTAAGGAGATACTGACGGGGAAAATTACTGACTGGAAACAGTTGAATCCTGATTCCCGTCTAGGTGCGCTTCAACTGGTATTTGATAATCCCAATTCGAGTACTGTACATTATGTACTCGACTCGATCTGCGGTGGTAAGCCTCTATCGGAAGATTGAAGGCACAAAAAACAAATCCGGAGGTGATTTCGTATGTGGCTAAAACCCCCGCAGCTTTAGGGGTTATCGGTGTCAACTGGATAGGTAATCCTGCGGATAGTACGCGACTCTCTTTTAATGACGCCATTCGGATAATGGCTGTCAGTCGTGCGGATTCGGCTACAGTGGAAAATAGTTTCAGGCCTTATCAAGCTTATCTGGCTTTAAATCAGTATCCATTAACCCGCAGTGTGTACATTTTACTTAATGATCCTAAAAGTGGCTTGCCTAGTGGTCTGACTTCATTTCTGACAGACTTCCGGGGGCAACGTATCATTCTGAAGTCAGGATTGGTGCCTGCAACAGCTCCTGTGCGGATTGTAGATGTAAAAGAGGAATATAAATGAACAAAAAAGAAGAACCATGAAGAAATTAGTATTAATCGTGATGAGCTTGTGCCTGGCTGTAACCATGTGGGGACAGAAATCGCCGGGTAGTGAATGGTCGCTACAGGTGAAGCAGGCTGCCACGATGATAAAGGAGGATCCAGCAAAAGCTTCTGAGGCTTTTGATGAATTATTGAAAGGTAAGAATAAGAAGAATGCCTTTTTGTTGGTAGAGATAGGCCGGGCTTATCTAGATCAAGGGAAAACGGCAGAAGCTGCCGAATATGCGCAACGCGCTAAAGATATAAACAGTAAATGTGCTGTGGCTTATCTACTGAGTGGTGATATAGCATTGAATTTGAATGATGTGAATAAAGCTAGCAGCGATTACAATCAGGCTATTTATTTGGATGAGGACTGTAGTGAAGCTTATTTTAAATATGCACAGGTATATAAAGGCGTAGACCTCAACTGTCATTGGATATGTTGATGCGCTTACAGTCCAAAACTCCGGAGGATAATCGCATCAGTAAGGAACTGGCGGATGTATATTATACTATGGGGCAATATGGTAAGGCAAAAGAAGCATACGAAAATTATCTGAAAGTAGGTACTCCCACTGAGCAGGACTATACCCGCTATGCCATGCTGTTATATCTGAATAAAGATTATGCACAGTCTTTGGATATGGTGAAGAAAGGTTTGGAACTTGCACCAGAAAATCATGTGCTGAAACGTCTGGCAATGTATGATTATTTAGAATTAAAAGACTATAAGACAGGATTGGAAGCTGCTGCTACATTCTTCGCTAATCCCGGTAATCCGGATTATGTATACTTGGACTATGTTTATTTCGCTCGTTTACTGGAAGCGGACAAGCAATACGAAGAAGCAGTGGTACAATTTAACAAAGCATTGTCTATGGATAAGTCCCATACGGAAATTTATAAAGATATCTCTGATGTGTACGAGAAGAAACGTGATTTTCCGAAAGCGATAGAAGCTTATAAGAATTATCTGGATGAAATGAAAAGCTCCCCGGATATTAGTGATCTCTTTTTATATGGTCGTTTGAACTATTATGCTGCTACCGATTCGGCTTATCAGGATAAACAACCGACATATTTGGCTGAAGCCGATACTATTTTTGCACAGGTGGCTGTTAAAGTTCCTGATAACTATTTGGGAAATTTTTGGCGTGCCCGTGTTAATTCTTTGCGTGATCCTGAAACCACTCAGGGACTGGCAAAGCCGTATTATGAGGCTGCACTGAGTATTCTGGAACAGAAGCCTGATGCTACTAAATCAGTATTGGTAGAATGTAACAGCTATTTGGGGTATTATTATTTTGTAAAAGAGGATTATAACCAGTCAAAACAGTATTGGAATAAAATATTGGAAATTGATCCTGAGAACGAAACTGCTACTAAGGCACTAGGAGGAATTAAATAGTCCTTCTTTTTTTCATTTATCATTTGGGTTGAGCGGACAGTACTTAGTTGCTGCCCGCTTAATTTGTTTAGAGATTAACGAAAGTTAAACATTGGCTATACTTCTTGTTTATTCAAATAAACTATATATATTTGTAGTATACTAATGAACTAGTACACTAAATAACTAATAAAAACATAAACACAATGATGATTGAAATAAAGAACTTATCTTTCAGTTATGGAAAGAAAAAACAGAGTGTCTTTAATGACTTCTCGTTGACGCTGGATAAAGGTTCAGTTTACGGTCTTTTAGGAAAGAACGGTACAGGTAAATCTACTTTGCTCTATTTAATGACAGGTCTGCTTCGTCCTCAGGCCGGACAGGTACTTTACAAAGGGGTAGATGTTTCCATGCGCTATCCCCTGACTTTGCAGGATATGTTTCTAGTGCCTGAAGAGTTTGCTTTGCCATCAGTCAGTTTGAAACGATACTTAAAACTGAACACACCGTTCTATCCGAATTTTAGCAATGAGCTTTTGAATGCCTGCCTTCATGATTTTGATATGAATGAAGATATTCATTTGGGTGAACTTCGATGGGGCAGAAGAAGAAAGTATTTATGTGCTTTGCATTAGCTACCAATACCTCTTTATTGGTTATGGACGAACCTAGCAATGGATTGGATATTCCTTCTAAAAGTCAGTTTCGTAAAGTAATCGCTTCGGGCATGACCGATGAAAAAGCAGTCATCATCTCTACGCACCAGGTGAGAGATATTGACAGCCTGCTGGATCATGTGGTTATTATTGATGGAACCCGCGTATTATTGAATGAATCGGTAAAGACGATCTGTGAGAAACTTTATTTTGTAGAGCAAGGAATGAATGAATCGACGGATACAGCATTGTATGTTCAGCCGTCCGTCCAGGGAAACAGCGTAATTTTTCCGAATACGTATAATGAGGAAACGAATCTGAACCTGGAAGTATTATTTAACGCTATGCTGACAGAGAGAGAAAAAATGCAATTTCTGTTTAACAAGTAATACAAACACACTATGGATACGAATAAATTCTTTAGCTTTTCGCGTATTGCAATGGTAATGAAACGCGAGATTATGGAAAATTGGAAAACAAATCTTTATCGTCTGATCGGAATTTATGCTGCATTTGCATTGGTAATGGTGCTCACAATGTCGAAACAGGTGACGTATAGTGATTCTCAAATGGCTTTTCAGCATTATTGTTCTAATATAATGGGAACCTTTGCTTTTATCATCGGTATTTTTGGCATTGTCTATGCTGCTAACATTATGGAAAATATGATTACAAAAGAAAAACGTATCGCTTTTTTGATGCTTCCGGCAACTATGATAGAGAAATTTGTAGCACGATTCTTGATTGTTACGGTAGGATTGGCTGCGGCTGTCTTTGTTGCGGCGTCATTGGCGGAAATTACCCGTTATCTGTTACTTCCTTTATTTAATGTGCCTGAAACATTCCATCAATCTGTTTTGTATAACCTTCTTTCTATGGCTTCGGTAGATGGTGAGCAGATATATAGGGGATCAGGCTATGCTATGAATATGCCGTACCAGAATTGGTTGGGTGAATTGTGCGGATGGGCTTTCCTGTTATGGTCACATTCATTGTATATTCTAGGGGGAAATTATTGGTATAAGAAACCTTTTTTCAAGACATTGGGTGCTTTGATGCTTATTTCTATTCTGTTTTCTGTTTTATCGGTGCACATTCTTTCATGGATAGGAGATGACAATATGCGCAGTTTTTCTGAGTGGCTGGAAACTAATTTCCAGTGGATGACATTAAACAAGTTACTTTCGTTAGGAGTAGCGTTTTTCAGTGCATTCACTATGTTTACTGGTGGCTGAGTTACCAGCTTTTTACCCGTTCGCAAGTTGTTAAACCTAAATTCCGTTTGCTATGAAATTTAAAGAAAGTAAATCCATTTACTTGCAGATAGCCGACCGGATAAATGATGAAATCCTGCAAGGACAATATGCCGAGGAAGGCGTATTCCGTCTGTCAGAGAATACGCCGCCACGGTGGAGGTGAATGCAAATACAGTGTCCGTACGTATGATTACCTTCAAGGACAAGAGATTATTTATAATAAACGCGGTATCGGTTATTTTGTATCGGCAGGGGCTAAAGACCGGATTATCACTTTGCGTAAAGATATATTTCTGCATGAAGAATTGCCGGAGTTTTTCAGACAAGTGAGTGCATTGGATATTCCCATAAAGGAAATAGAGAAGATGTACAAGGAATATCTGACCCAACAATAACACAACACATATATGGAACAATGCAGACATGGCATCGGTTGAATAAAGAAATCCCGGCAGAGTGGCGCTCGTCGGGATTTCTTGTATTTGTTCACTTGTTTGCTATAAAAATAGTAGTCCAGTATAACCATTCGGTTGCAGCTCGAAGGATATCGGGGTTGATGGATCGGATATTATCTTTAGGATGATGGTAATAGCCACCTCCTAATGCCCATAAATCAATGCATGGATAACCGGCTTTCATAAAAACAGCACCATCTGTACGAGGACGAGTCAGGAAATGAGTTTCATTAGTGAACAGACGTCGATGCACATACATAGCATTGGCTTTTTGGGACAGTTTGGCCAATTCGGGGTATTTATAGTGGTAGTTCGCCCCTAACATCTGGCCTACACCCACCTGCTCCAGATTCAGGATTGCTATTACTTTATCCTTTGGTACAAGAGGATGATTAGTATAATAAGTGCTACCGGTGAGTCCGGCTTCCTCGCCGTCCACACTCATGAAAATGATGCTGCGTTTGGGTTTTATCTTTGATTTTGCCAGTGCTTCGGCTACTCCCAGCATGGCGGCGGAGGAAGAATTGTTGTCATTCGCTCCTTCAATAAGGAAAGGAATCATTCCCAAGTGGTCCAGATGGGCGGAAATGATTACATATTCATTGCACAGTATAGGGTCACTGCCTTTGATCATACCCAAAATATTTTTTCCAGTAGCATTGGGATTATAGGTAGCATTCATTTTGATGTGGGCTCTCTTTCCGGTATGGAAAGAGGCAGGCTTCTGAGTCTTATAAATCTGCCGGATAGTCTCTTTATAAGTCTTGCCTGTTCCCCTGAAAATATCATTAACCACAGTGTCTGTAACATGACAATAGACAAATCCTGGATTATAGGGGGCATTTGGACCGGGAACCCATTTGTATAACAAGCCTGCCGCACCATGGGTTACGGCATTGTTCAGCTTGGTTTGGTGCAAAGTATGTTTGTACCACATGGTCAGTGAATCGGGGTTACGGCTTATATTGGGTGTTTCTCCCTCCACCAGCACAATCTTGCCTTTTACATCTATATCTTTGTAATCATCATATGCTAATTCGGGTGCTGTAACGCCAAATCCGGCGTATACCACATCGGCTGTCACTTCCCCGTCACTGGTCATTCCTCCGGCAAACCAACCATCTGCCCAAGGATATGTCTTAGAGATCCATACAGTTTTTTTCTTGCCTTGGGTGACAGGAAATAGGATATCCATAGTGCTTCCCGGTTGTATTTCCACACAAGGTGGGGGAATAGCTGTATGTAGGAACCATTCTCACCACCGGGTATCAGTTCCCACTCTTTAAAATATCCTTTTACGATATCTACAGCTTTAGCCATTCCGGGCGAACCTGCGAGTCGTCCTCCAAGGCTGGGTCTGAAAGTTGCTTTACATAACCGAAAATCTTTTCGGTAGTGATGTTATGATGCATGGCATCAAGGTACATTTCTTCATCAGTCATGGTGGCTGTTCTTTTTTGGGCGGATGAGGACAGAGAGCCCAATGCTAGAATTGCAGATAACAGAAGGATTCCTTTTTTCATGTTGTTCTATTGATTTAAGATTTGGTTCTAAAGATAAAAAGAAAAGATCAGATTCCTGTTTATCTTCTGGTAAAAATCTTAAGTTCATATTTCTTGATATAAATCAAACCGTTGCATCGTGAAAAGTCCGTACCTTTGCACCCCGAAAATCAAAGATGATAAGTGGACGTAATTCAAGAACCGAGGAGCATACGAAAGAACCTAGCCAGACTGGCGGTTCCTATTTTCATTGAAACATTACTGATTATGATGCTGGGTGCAGTGGATACCGTGATGCTGAGTCAGTATTCAGACAATAGTGTGGCTGCTGTAGGGGTGGTCAACCAGCTCATTATGTTTGCTTTCCTGATATTTGAGGTGATCAATATAGGAACTTCCGTACTCTGTTCGCAATATTTGGGAGCAAGAATGCACAAGAATATGGTGCAGGTGGTGGGAGTATCATTGATACTCAATCTGGCGTTCGGTTTATTCGTTAGTGCCATTTTACACTATGGAGCCACTTTCCTGTTGTCCATGATGGGGCTTCGTTCCGAACTGATGGAATATGGAGTGAGTTACATGGAGATAGTAGGGGCATTCGCTTTTTTTCAAGCCATATCTCTGACTATTTCTGCCTCTTTGCGCAGTGCCAATAAAGCAGTTTATCCCATGATGGTAACGGTAGTTGTAAATATTCTGAATATCATTGGTAACTATTCGCTGATTTTTGGTAAGTTCGGTATGCCGGCTTTGGGAGTGGAAGGTGCTGCTATTTCTACTGCATTTGCCCGAGGGGTATCTATGGTGATACTTTTTGTGATTCTTTTCCGTAAACATATTCCCAGATTTCCGTTATCCTATTTTCGCCCCTTCCCGTTTGTCGAGCTGAAAAACCTGTTGAAAATCGGAGTCCCTTCGGCCGGAGAAAATATGTCCTACAGTTTCTCTCAGGTAGTATTGACCTATTTTATTAATATGTTGGGGAATGAAGCGCTGGCTACTCGTACCTATGTGGTGAATATAGTGATGTTCGTTTATTTGTTTGCTATTGCCATGGCACAAGGCGGAGCATCTGTATTGGTCATTTGGTAGGTGAGAGGAAACTTCATGCAGCTTATCTGTTGGGCAAATATGTGATGCGTATTTCTATTTTGGTTTCTTTAGTTTTATCCTGTATCTGGGCTTTGATGGGGCATACTTTGTTTAGCTGGCTGACGGATAATCCGGAAATTATCCGTTTGGGTACTATTATCCTGTTTATTGATGTGATTTTGGAAGTGGGCCGGGCTATTAATATTTATGCGACGAATGCTTTACGTGCAACGGGTGATGTGAATTATCCGTTTTATGTAGGATTTGTTGTTCAGTGGAGCGTTGCCGTAGGTTGTGGTTTCTTGTTCGGTATTCATTGGGGATGGGGACTGGTAGGTATGTGGTGTGCATTTGTGCTGGATGAAAATCTTCGTGGTATTATCTTTGTACAGCGTTGGAATAGTCTGAAATGGACTAAAAAGGGATTTGTGAAATAAATCTTCATTTTCGCAAACTTTATGCATCTTCAGACCGTTAAACTCAAGAAAAAGAATTAATTTTGCAGTCTGATAATTATCAAAGAATATAATATGGAGCTCGATTTACTCACGGCAATATCACCTATTGACGGTCGATACAGAGGAAAAGCGGGAGCTTTGGCCTCTTATTTTTCTGAATTTGCACTCATCAAGTACCGTGTGCAGGTAGAAATTGAATACTTTATCACTCTGTGTGAACTACCGTTGCCACAGCTGAAAGACTTTGATCATGCACGTTTTGATGCATTGCGCGCTATTTATAAGAACTTTTCAGAGGCTGACGCACAGCGTATTAAAGAGATAGAAAGTGTAACAAACCACGATGTAAAGGCTGTAGAATATTTCATCAAAGAAGAATTCGATAAGTTGGGCGGAATGGAGGAATGCAAAGAATTTATTCATTTCGGATTGACATCACAGGACATAAACAATACCTCTGTACCTTTGTCTATAAAGGAGGCATTGGAACAAGTATACTATCCGCAAATTGAAGAGCTGATTGCCCAGTTGACTACATACGCTGAAGAATGGGCAAATATCCCTATGTTGGCAAAAACACATGGACAGCCTGCTTCTCCGACTCGCTTGGGTAAAGAAATCATGGTTTTCGTTTATCGTCTGAATCGTCAGCTGGCTGTATTGAAAGCTTGTCCTGTCACGGCTAAATTCGGTGGTGCGACGGGTAACTACAATGCGCATCATGTAGCTTATCCCGAATATGACTGGAAAGAATTCGGTAATAAGTTTGTAGCAGGAAAGCTGGGATTGGAACGTGAGGAATATACTACTCAGATCTCTAATTATGATAATCTGGGAGCCATTTTTGATGCGATGAAACGCATCAATACCATTATGATTGACATGAACCGCGACTTCTGGCAGTACATCTCTATGGAATATTTCAAGCAGAAGATTAAAGCGGGTGAAGTAGGTTCCAGTGCCATGCCGCATAAGGTGAATCCTATTGATTTCGAAAATGCTGAAGGTAATCTAGGTATGGCAAATGCTATTTTGGAACACCTTTCTTCTAAGTTGCCTGTTTCCCGCTTGCAACGTGACTTGACAGACTCTACTGTGTTGCGTAACGTCGGTGTACCTTTCGGTCACATTGTGATTGCTATCCAAAGTTCGTTGAAAGGTCTGCGCAAACTGTTGCTGAATGAGAAAGCAATCTATGCCGACTTGGATAATTGTTGGAGTGTGGTGGCGGAAGCTATCCAGACAATTCTGCGCCGCGAAGCCTATCCTCATCCGTATGAGCATTGAAAGCTTTGACCCGTACAAACCAGGCTATCACAGAAGAGTCTATTAAAGAATTTATAGAAACACTAAATGTAAGCGAAGACATTAAAAAGGAACTGCGGGTAATTACACCGCATAATTATACAGGTATTTAAAAAATAGTTAGTTAGATTTTAATCCAAAAAGCCGAGAGGGCGTTATACATTAATTAAAAAATAAAAGGAAAACCATGAGTACAGAAAATGAAAGCAGACAAGAAGGTGCTGCAAATGAAGAAAACCAGAATGTAAGCCGTGATGGTGGTTATAAGTCTTATAACAGAGACAGTAATTACAACAGATACAACAACGACGGCGAACAGCGTCCTTATCGTCCTCGTACGAACAGCTATAATCGCGAAGGTGGAGACCGTCCCTACCGTTCTTCTTATAACAACGGTGACCGTCCTTCCTATAATCGCTATAACAATAACGGAGACCGTCCGCAACGTCCCCGCTTTAATCCTAACAGTGAGGATGGAGGAGACCAACGTTCATACCGTCCTCGTACAAATTATAATCGTGAAGGTGGCGAGCAGCGTCCGTATACTCCGCGCCCTCGTTTTAATAATAGTGAGGAAGGTGGTGAGCGTCAATATCGTCCCCGCACAAACTATAATCGCGAAGGGGGTGAGCAGCGTCCTTATACTCCGCGTCCCCGTTTTAACAGCGGTGAAGGGGGTGAACAGCGTTCTTACACTCCGCGTCCTCGTACCGGCGGTTATAATCAAGGCGGTGACCGTCCTTATCGTCCTCGTACCGGCGGTTATAATCAAGGCGGCGACCGTCCTTATCGTCCTCGTACCGGTGTATAATCAAGGTGGTGGATACAATCGTCCCTATCGTCCCCGTACGGCTGATTATAACCCGAATGCAAAGTATAGTCTGAAGAAACAGATTGAATATAAAGATATATTGACCGATCCAAATGAGCCGATTCGTCTGAACAAATTCTTGGCTAATGCAGGTATATGTTCCCGTCGTGAGGCTGATGAGTTTATTACAGCAGGTGTAGTCAGTGTAAATGGTGAAGTGGTAACCGAATTAGGTACTAAAATCAAGCGTACTGACGAAGTGAAGTTCCATGACGAACCGGTAAGTATTGAACGCAAAACTTATATTTTGTTGAATAAACCGAAGGATTGTGTGACTACTTCTGATGATCCTCAGGAACGTAAGACTGTAATGGATTTTGTGAAAGGTGCTTGTAAGGAGCGTATTTATCCTGTTGGGCGTTTAGATCGTAATACTACCGGTGTGTTATTGTTAACTAACGATGGTGATTTGGCTTCCAAGCTGACTCATCCTAAGTATTTGAAGAAGAAGATTTATCATGTATATTGTGATAAGAATGTAACCAAGGCAGATCTTGACCAAATTGCAGCAGGTGTGACATTGGATGATGGAGAGATTCATGCAGATGCCATCAGCTATGCATCGGAAACAGATAAATCACAAGTCGGTATTGAAATCCATTCCGGAAAGAACCGTATTGTGCGTCGTATTTTTGAATCCTTGGGATATAAGGTGATCAAGCTGGACCGCGTTTATTTTGCTGGTCTGACTAAAAAAGGTTTGCGCCGCGGTGATTGGCGTTACCTGACTGAACAAGAAGTGAACATGCTCCGCATGGGCTCATTTGAATAATAAACAATAAAGAGACAAAACAATGGAAAAAATTAGTAGAACAAAGATTGTTGACCTGCTGAAGTGCCGTGATTTTGGTGCGATGGTCAATGTAAAAGGTTGGGTTCGTACCCGCCGCGGTAGCAAACAGGTAAATTTTATCGCCCTGAATGACGGTTCTACAATAAATAATGTGCAGATTGTTGTTGATTTGGCAAACTTTGACGAAGAAATGTTGAAGCAGATCACCACCGGTGCATGTATCAGTGTGAACGGTGAGTTGACCGAATCCATTGGCTCTGGTCAGGCAGCCGAAGTTCAAGCGCGTGGAATCGAAGTATTAGGTACTTGTGATAACACTTATCCGTTACAGAAGAAAGGTCATACGATGGAGTTTCTTCGTGAGATCGCTCACTTGCGTCCCCGTACCAATACATTTGGAGCTGTATTCCGCATCCGCCACAACATGGCTATCGCTATCCATAAGTTTTTCCATGAACGTGGTTTTTTCTATTTTCATACACCTATTATCACAGCGTCTGATTGTGAAGGTGCGGGACAGATGTTCCAAGTTACTACCAAGAACCTTTATGATTTGAAGAAGGATGAAAACGGAGCGATTATTTATGATGATGATTTCTTTGGCAAACAAGCCAGTTTGACGGTATCTGGACAGTTGGAAGGTGAATTGGCTGCTACTGCTTTGGGGGCTATTTATACATTTGGTCCTACATTCCGTGCGGAGAATTCTAATACGCCGCGTCACTTGGCTGAGTTTTGGATGATTGAACCTGAGGTTGCGTTCAATGATATTACTGATAATATGGATTTGGCCGAAGACTTTATTAAATATTGTGTACAGTGGGCGCTTGACAACTGCTATGATGATGTGAAGTTTTTGAACGACATGTTCGATAAGGGATTGATAGAACGTTTGCAGGGCGTGCTGAAGGAGGAATTTGTCCGTCTGCCTTATACGGAAGGTATCAAGATACTGGAGGAAGCTGTAGCAAAAGGTCATAAATTTGAATTCCCGGTATATTGGGGAGTAGACTTAGCCTCTGAACACGAACGTTATTTGGTGGAAGAGCACTTTAAACGTCCTGTAATCCTGACAGATTATCCGAAAGAAATCAAGGCATTCTATATGAAGCAGAATGAGGATGGCAAGACTGTCCGTGCAATGGATGTCTTATTTCCGAAGATTGGCGAGATAATAGGTGGTTCTGAACGTGAGGCTGATTATGACAAACTGATGACCCGTATCCAGGAATTGGAAATTCCGATGAAGGATATGTGGTGGTATCTGGATACCCGTAAGTTTGGTTCATGTCCTCATTCTGGTTTTGGACTTGGTTTTGAGCGGCTGTTGCTGTTTGTTACCGGTATGACCAATATTCGTGATGTGATACCTTTCCCACGTACTCCGCGTAATGCTGAATTCTAATTGTTGGAAATAATAATTCAAAAATCCTGCCCTATAACATAGGGCAGGATTTTTTTTGTATTTAACTGTAAAAAAGTTATTTAAAAAGCAGGAAGTTTGAAAAAAATTTCTAATTTTGTATATCCACATTACGCAATTTGTTAACTAAATATATACAACTATGAAACGGAAAAAATTATTCCTACTGATGATAGCATTCTTGCTTATCGGTACTTCGCGTGTAGTGGGACAGGAAAAATCGGATGTAACCCCTGTCAACTTGAAAGGAATTTGGCAGATGTGCTTTTATGTATCAGGGACTCCTCAGGTACCGGGTGAGTTGAAACCAAGTAATTCTTTTAAAATTTTGTCTGATGACGGCAAGTTTACCAATATGACCATGATTCCTAATCATGGAGCTATTATTATTGGTTCCGGTACCTATCGGCAGACTGCTCCTAATGCTTATACAGAGCATGTGGAGAAAAACTTGCATCTTCCACAATTGGTAGGTGTGGATAATATTTTGGAATTTGAGATGAAGGGGGGAGATGTCATGGTGCTGAAGTTTTTTGTGAAAACGGATAAGGATGGAAATGAAATCAATTCCTGGTATTATGAAACTTGGAAACGAGTGAAAATGCCTCCTGTTTATCCAAAGGATTTGGTCAGATAAGTTTGAATCTTTGTTTATAAACAAAGAATAGTCATTTTTCGGGCTACGCTTTCATTTTTTGAAAGTGTGGCCCTATTTATTTTATACATGATATTTGTCTGACGAAACAAGTGTACTTGCTATTATGGTGGGATATGTGTCCTATTTATATGATTACTTGTTTGGATACTTAAATGAAAGATGCTTATGTACTAATTTTCTTCAATAAAATGATGTAATGAGTAACTGCTACCTGTTTGCAGGTTGCTTAAATATAAGGTAAAACTCCTGTAATCTCTTCTTAATTTGCACAGAATTTCAAAAAATGTGCTATTCTTCATCACTTTTATGCCTTTTCAAGAACAAAGATTGGAAATAATCGTTAACTTTGTCGCCAATAACAGAAATAGAAAAGGAGATTAATGTCTAAACTTTATATAATAGCGGGGTGTAACGGAGCCGGTAAAACGACCGCTTCGTACACGGTATTACCCGAAATTTTAGAGTGCCGCGAATTTGTCAATGCCGATGAAATCGCTAAGGGACTTTCTCCTTTTAACCCCTCAAGTGTGGCTATCGAAGCCGGGCGACTGATGCTGAAACGTATCGGAGAGTTACTGTCGGCCGGAGTCAGCTTTTCTGTTGAAACCACATTGTCCACCCGTTCTTATATCAATCTTATCCAGCAGGCACAAAATCAAGGATATAGTGTCAGCCTTATTTATTTTTGGCTGAATTCGCCTGAATTGGCTATAGAGCGAGTGAAACAGCGTGTTGCCAATGGAGGGCATGATGTGCCTGCTCCCATTATCCGTCGTCGTTATCGTTCGGGGTTGGAAAACTTTTTCCGTATTTATATGCCTTGCGTGGATTATTGGATGCTTGCGGACAATAGCTGCACACCGCGTGTTATTGTGGCGGACGCCTTCCGTTTGGGAGATGAGGCCCATATCTATAATCAAGAACTTTTTACTAAAATCAGAAGTTATGTCAACTGAAGAAGAATATAAGGAATTAAGTGCGAAGTTGCGTTATGGTTTAGAACTAGCGGAACAGCGGTTGATAGAGGAAACTGCACGGCGCGAAGGGACATTGTGTTATGGTCGTCCCGATGGAAAAGTAGTCCGGATCTCAGCAACTGAACTTTTAAAGCTTCGTCAGTCCAGTGGAAACAATGCGGCATCTGTGGCTGTGTGTACTTGCTCTGAGATGGAGAGTGGCTGGAATCGTTGAAAATAGAATGAATAACTGTATATGTATAGGGAAGAATCAAAATCTCTTCCCTATGTTTTTTAGTCCGTTATTCAAAGCCTAGATGTGGTTATATCAGCCTTTTGTATGCGAATAGCAAGAGGAAAAAATATCTTAATTTATTTGTCAGTTCAAAGAAAAGCCGTACCTTTGCAAGCCGATTATTATCAAAAGTTTATAAAGGATTAATTCTTAGCGTGTTAATAGTTCTTTGTCCGGGAACGGTTAGAAACGCTGAGAAGAATTGTTTTTTAGTAGTTAACATTTAAAAAAGAATTTAAGAGTGGATACTTTAAGTTACAAGACCATTTCTGCAAACAAAGAAACAGCTCATAAAGAATGGGTTGTTGTCGACGCAACCGATCAGGTCGTAGGCCGTCTCGGTTCGAAAGTTGCGAAACTGTTGAGAGGAAAGTACAAACCAGACTTTACCCCTCATGCTGACTGCGGTGATAATGTTATTATCATTAATGCAGACAAAGTGAAATTTACCGGAAACAAGTGGAACGACAAGGTTTACTTGCGCTATACAGGTTATCCCGGTGGTCAGAGAGAAATGACTCCTGCTCAGTTGATGAAGAAACCTAACGGTGAAGAAAAACTGTTGAAGAGAGTAGTAAGGGTATGCTTCCTAAAAATCGTCTGGGAGCACAGTTGCTGGGCAATTTGTATGTTTACGCTGGTAGTGAACACAAACATGAGGCTCAGACTCCGAAATCAATTGATATAAACTCACTTAAATAATAAAGAATGGAAGTAGTAAATGCATTAGGCAGACGTAAACGCGCCGTAGCACGCGTGTTCGTAAGCGAAGGTACAGGAAAGATTACTATTAACAAGAGAGACCTTGCACAGTACTTTCCATCAACTATTCTTCAGTATGTAGTAAAACAGCCTTTGAACAAGCTAGAGGCTGCTGAAAAATATGATATCAAAGTAAATCTTTACGGTGGTGGTTTTACAGGACAGTCACAGGCTTTGCGTCTGGCTATCGCTCGTGCGCTGGTTAAAATCAACCCTGAAGATAAAACGGCTCTTCGTTCAGAAGGCTTCATGACACGTGACTCTCGTTCTGTAGAACGTAAGAAACCGGGTCAGCCCAAAGCACGTCGTAGATTCCAGTTCAGTAAACGTTAATATCCGGTTTTACTTGGAACTGGTTAAGAAGCGTTTAGTATCTAAACCAGCGGGACTCTACTTGGTAGCGGACTACCCGATGGTTGGTTGAGATAAACAAAAAAGAAAGTAAACGATTTAAAGAATAACAAAATGTCTAGAACTAATTTCGATACATTATTGGAAGCCGGTTGCCACTTCGGACACCTTAAGAGAAAGTGGAATCCCTCAATGGCTCCTTATATTTTCATGGAACGCAATGGTATCCATATCATTGACCTCCATAAAACAGTTGCTAAAGTAGATGAAGCTGCTGATGCACTGAAACAAATCGCAAAATCAGGTAAGAAAGTCCTGTTTGTTGCTACTAAGAAACAAGCTAAACAAGTAGTAGCTGAGAAAGCTGCTTCTGTAAATATGCCTTATGTAATAGAGCGTTGGCCGGGTGGTATGTTGACTAACTTCCCGACTATCCGTAAGGCTGTGAAGAAAATGGCTACTATCGATAAGTTGACCAACGATGGTACTTATTCAAACCTTTCTAAGAGAGAAGTCCTGCAAATTTCTCGTCAGCGTGCTAAATTGGAAAAGAACTTAGGTTCTATCGCTGATTTGACTCGTTTGCCGTCAGCACTGTTCGTTGTCGATGTGTTGAAAGAAAACATTGCAGTTCGTGAAGCTAACCGCTTGGGTATCCCTGTATTTGCTATCGTTGATACAAATTCAGATCCTTCAAACGTAGACTTCGTGATTCCTGCAAACGATGATGCTACTAAGTCTGTAGAAGTGATCTTGGATGCTTGTTGTGGTGCTATCGCTGAAGGTTTGGAAGAAAGAAAAGCTGAAAAAGTAGATATGGAAGCTGCCGGTGAAAATGCTCCTAAGGGTGCTGGTAAGAAGAAAAATACCAAGGCTCGTATGGATAAAGCCGAAGAAGAAGCTATCAATGCTGCTAAGGCTGCCGCTTTCTTGAAAGAAGACGAAGAAGCTTAATAGTATAAATTGAGAGTTGAGAATTGAAAATTGGGAAAGGGGCAGATTATGCTGTTAATTCTCAATTCTCAATTTTCAATTCTCAATTCTGTTTTAAAGATATTACTAACAATTAAAAAATAAAGGAATATTATGGCTGTAACTATGGCTGAAATAACCAAGCTTCGTAAGATTAGTGGAGCTGGTATGATGGATTGCAAGAACGCCTTGACTGAAGCAAACGGCGATATCGATAAAGCGATGGAAATTATTCGTAAAAAAGGACAGGCTGTTGCTGCAAAACGTTCTGACCGTGAAGCATCTGAAGGTTGTGTGCTGGCAAAAAAGGATGGCGAATTTGCTGCTATCATCGCTTTGAAATGCGAAACCGACTTCGTTGCTAAAAACGCTGATTTCATAGCTTTGACTCAAGCTATTCTGGATGCTGCTGTTGCCAACAGGTGTAAGACTTTGGAAGAAGTAAAGGCTTTGCCTATGGGTAACGGTACTGTACAAGATGCAGTAACAGACCGTAGTGGTATCACTGGTGAAAAAATGGAATTGGATGGTTACAATGTGGTTGAAGGTGCTTATACTTCTATTTATAACCACCAGGGAAATAACCAGCTTTGTACTATTGTTGCAATGAATAAAGAAGCTGAAGCTGCCGCTCACGGAGTTGCTATGCAGATTGCTGCTATGAATCCTATTGCAATTGATGAAGCCGGTGTTCCTGAATCTGTAAAAGAAGCTGAAATACAGGTAGCTATTGACAAGACTAAGAAAGAACAAGTAGACAAGGCTGTTGAAGTTGCCTTGAAGAAGGCTGGTATCAACCCTGCACACGTAGACAGCGAAGAACATATGGAAAGTAACAAGGCTAAGCTGGATCACTGACGAAGATATTGCCAAAGCTAAAGAAATCATTGCTACTGTTTCTGCTGAAAAAGCTGCTAACTTGCCACAACAGATGATTGAAAACATTGCTAAAGGTCGTCTGGGCAAGTTCTTGAAGGAAGTTTGCTTGCTGAACCAAGAGGATATCATGGATGGTAAGAAGACTGTAAGAGAAGTGTTGAAGGAAGCTGATCCTGAATTGCAGATCGTTGCTTTCAAACGTTTCACTTTACGTGCTGAATAAGATTTCCGCAATTATAGAAGGGGGACTGTGTGACAACAGTCCCTTTCTTTTTTCCGGCTATTTGGTTTGGGTATATCCTTCAGCTTTCAACAACTCGATGACCCGTTGCTTGAACTCTCCTTGAATAAGGATCTCCCCGTCTTTTGCTGAACCGCCTACCCCACATTTGCTTTTCAATAATCTACCCAACTCTTTCAGGTCATTTTCTGTTCCGATGAACCCGTTGATTAATGTCACGGTTTTGCCACTCCGTCCTTTTTTTTCTATATTGACACGGAGCTTTTGTTGTTTTTTATCTAATGTTTTAGTCTCTTCCTTTTCAACGTTTTCATACTTGAAATCAGGATTTGTGGAATAAACCACATTCAGACGTTCTTTCCAATCGTTATTTTTCATGTGAATTTTGCTTAAATGAATACTCAAAGATAAGACTTTTTTTATACTCTATCCGTCAATGTAACAAATAAAAGTGTACTTTTGCAAATTACCTAATGATAATACCTAAAGAAAAAGATGGATATACGTATGCATAAATTCTCGGATAAAGTGCCTGAGCCGACTTTGCGCAGACTTCCGTGGTATCTTTCGAATGTGAAACTGATGAAAGAACAGGGAGAAACGTACGTGTCTTCTACCCAAATATCCAAGCAGATCAATGTGGATGCTTCCCAAATAGCGAAAGATCTTTCTTATGTAAATATATCCGGCCGTACACGTGTGGGATATGAGATTGATGCGTTGATAGAGGTGCTGGAGCGTTTCTTGGGATTTACCAAGATGCATAAAGCTTTTTTGTTTGGTGTTGGTAGTTTGGGAGGTGCTTTGTTGCGCGACTCGGGCCTGCATCATTTTGGATTAGAGATAGTAGGTGCGTTTGATATTAACCCCGAACTAGTGGGAAAGGAAATAAATGGAATTCCTATTTATCATTCGGATGAATTTGAGGTAAAAATGAAATCCTGTGATGTCAATATCGGGGTGTTGACTGTGCCTATTAATATAGCACAGGAGATAACAGATAAGATGATAGCGGGTGGCATTAAGGCAGTTTGGAACTTTACACCGTTCCGTATTCGTGTACCGGAAAATATTGTGGTGCAGAATACATCACTTTATGCCCATCTGGCTGTAATGTTTAACAGATTAAATGTAATTCAAGAATAATAACATGAAGATTATAGCCGTAGGAATGAACTACGTTGCACATTGCCACGAGTTGCATGCTGATGAGAATTTGCCGGAAGAACCGGTTATTTTTATGAAACCGGATTCGGCTCTGCTGAAAGACAGCAAGCCGTTTTTTATTCCTGATTTTTCTCAGCAGGTGGATTATGAGACAGAATTGGTAGTACGTATTAATCGTTTGGGAAAGAATATTGCTCCGCGTTTTGCCAGTCGGTATTATGATGCGGTGACGGTAGGAATAGATTTTACGGCACGTGACCTTCAGCGGCAGTTTCGGGAGGAAGGTAAGCTTGGGAGCTGTGTAAAGGGTTTGATAGCTCGGCTGCCATAGGTGATTTTGTGCCGGTAGACAGATTTAAGGATATACAGAATTTGAACTTTCATTTGGATATAGATGGAAAAACGGTGCAGAGAGGTAATACTGCAGATATGTTGTTTAAGGTGGATGAGATAATCGCATACGTTAGCCGGTTTTTTACATTAAAGATTGGAGATTTGCTTTATACAGGGACTCCCGTGGGAGTAGGGCCAGTCAGTATAGGACAGCATTTGCAGGGGTATTTGGAAGGTGAAAAATTATTAGATTTTTATGTAAGATGAAAATAAGAGTAGGATTTGGATTTGATGTGCACCAACTGGTAAGCGGTCGTGAATTATGGCTTGGAGGAATAAAATTTGAACATGAATTGGGGCTATTGGGACACTCGGATGCCGATGTGTTGATTCATGCTATTTGTGACGCTTTGCTGGGAGCGGCCAATATGCGTGATATAGGTTATCATTTTCCTGATACTGCAGGCGAATTCAAGAATATTGATAGCAAGATTTTATTGGCTGAAACGGTGGACCTGATTGCTGCAAAAGGGTATAAAGTAGGTAACGTGGACGCAACGATTTGCGCTGAACGTCCTAAATTGAAGGCGCGGATTCCGGAAATGCAGTTGGTGCTTGCTCATTTGATGAGGATTGATGTGGATGATGTTTCCGTAAAGGCTACCACTACAGAGAAGCTGGGATTCACGGCAGGGAGGAAGGTATTTCTGCTTACGCCACTGTATTAATAGAGAAAGCGGAATGATTTTTATAGAATAAGGCCGAATGCTAGTAATACTCCGAATAGTAGCATATTACGGGAGGTTTCTCCCAATATGCTGTTTAATTCTTTTCCCTTTTTGATTTTTACCATTTTTTGCCATGCCATGAAGTGAGGTAACAGATAAAGTTGGGGTAATAATGCAGCCCAAATGTGTCCGGTCGGAATAAACAATAAACAAAGCCATGCGGCAGCCAATCCCAAAAATAGGTATAATTGTTGCCCTGCATTGGCTCCCCAGCGTACTACGATTGTTTTCTTTCCGCTTTTTGCATCTTGATCGCGGTCACGGTAATTATTCACCATCAACAAGGTATCTATAATCAGTCCGCAAGCTAGAGAGGCGAGTGTTACATTCCAAGTCCAGCTACGACACATCACATAGTAAGTGCAGCCTACCGGTACAAACCCGAAAAAGACAATGACAAGTATGTCTCCCCATCCGTGATAAGCTAGCGGATAAGGTCCTGCTGTATAAAGAAAAGCGAATAAAATACATAAAATTCCCACTGGAATCATTTCAATCCCTCCATAAGCTAATAGGCATAACCCTGCTAAACAAGCTGTCGCTGTGGTCAGGGCGATTCCTTTCCTCATGGCGTTCAGTGTGATCCATCCTTGTGCGCAGGCACGTTCAGGACCCAAGCGGTCTTCACGGTCACTGCCTTTCAGATAATCAAAGTAATCATTAATGAAGTTGGCATCTATCTGCATCAGAAAAGCGAAGAGAAAGCAAAGCAATGCTGGTGTCATTTGGAAGCAGCTGTCTGCATAGGCCAAGGCACATCCCAGTAAAACCGGAGTGGCGGCTCCTGCCAATGTTTTAGGACGGGCGGCTAGAAGCCATGCTTTTATTGAGTTAACTTGAACAATTTCCATTTCTATTTATAATTAAGGTTGTGCAAAGATAAAACAATTAATTCTGTATCTTTGTCTCCAAATAGAAAGGATTATGAAGAAACAGTTTCTTTTTTTACTTTTAGCGGTTATTTTTTTGTCTTCTTGCGCCACAGCTACTTTGTCCGAGTTTCCGGGAGTAGGACGTGTGAAGCAATATGATTTTTATAGTTATGATATTCCACCCGCTTTTGATGGTTTTCGGATAGGATTTGCTTCGGATTTTCATTATGAGAGTCGTTTTAAGAGGAGTGAATTGAACAGTGCGGTACGAGCATTAAAATCAATGCATGCCGATGTTCTGTTGTTGGGTGGAGATTATCGTAGCAAGAAAGGTGGAAATCTAGACACTTTGTTCACCGCCTTGAGCAGAGTTTATACACCTTACGGAACATTTGCTGTGATGGGGAATCATGATTATGGTTATTGCTATTCCGAAGTGGTGGAGGCCATGCAAAAGAATCATGTGCGGTTGATGGAACATAAAAGCTATAAGTTGATGAAAGATGGTCAGCATATTATAGTAAGCGGTGTACGCAATCCGTTTGATTTAAAAAGGAATGGTGACTCTCCATCCCAGCATTTTCCAGCGGATGATTTTATTATATTGCTCACGCATACTCCCGACTATGCAGAAGATACAGATGTATCGAATGCCAATTTGGTGTTAGCGGGGCATACTCATGGCGGGCAGGTGAGCTTGTTTAAAAAATATTCTCCGGTAAAGCACTCCATTTATGGAAACCGTTTTTTGACTGGTTGGAAAGAGAATAGTAAAGGTACTCCGATTATTATTACCAATGGATTGGGTACTTCGCGCGTTGACGTCCGCTTATTTACTCCCAGCGAAGTTGTTCTGGTAGTCTTGCATCGTGTTGAAAAGCAGAAAGAATAGACTGTTTGTCCGTTAATAACGTACAGGGTGTCCATAATCGGACACCCTTTTTTATGTTTACTTATTGATACTTAGTGGATTAATTTCGTGGCATGTGCTTTGCACTTTATAAAGTGAAGCGGCTCAAGAAAAAAACGGATCATGTTGCAACGTTTTTTAGAGTCATTTTGCGTCTTATAAATAGAGACACAAATAAACCCGAATTATAAACATTAAAAATAAGACATTATGAAAACTACAATGATCACTAAAGCCATGATGGCAGTTCTTTTTGCAATGACAAGTGTATTAACGCTGAATGCAGTCGAGCCTGTGAAAATTACAAATGAAGAGGTGGAAAATGGTCGGGTGTCGGCTAAGGTCGTTTATGAACAAGAGGGTACTTTCCTTACTCCGGAGTATCGTTTTGAGTTCAGATACAACGATAAGGGACAAATTATAGAGAAGAAAAGTATGAAATGGAATGGCACGACTTGGATAAATTATTATTGTATGGAAGTTACGTACACAGACACAGAAGCGCATATTGATTATTCTTTGTGGAACAAGAATAAAAAAGCGTTTATCCCTACGCAGAAATATGTATATACGTTAGATGAAGCTGGGAAGTTTTTGACGTGGCACTCATATAAAAAAGATGCGACAGGCTGGGAGTTGGACGGATTAATAAATAATGAAGTACTGCTGGCAAAGCGTTAATGGAGTGCGTCCTTTGAATTTTAGATTAAATAATTGATGTGTTTTTCCCCGGGAAATTTGGATTGTGTCCTCCCGGGGATTTTTATTTTTTTAGCCGTTCATATACTGCCGGATGTAGGAAATATCGTATATCTCGTCCTTCCGCTAGTGCCTGTCTGATAAAAGTAGAACTGATTTCCAATAACGGAGTATCTGCTAATTGCACGGAAGGAGGAAGAGTTGTTGGATCAATAGTGAAATTCGGACGGGGATAGATCATTACATGATGATTCTTTAAAATCTCCTTTGCTTTGTACCAACGGGGGAATAGAAGCCAGTTGTCCGCCCCAATGATAAGAGTAAATTCTCGGTTGGGATAGGCTTTGTGTAAAGCGTCCAATGTGTGTATAGTATAGGAAGGACGAGGAAGGTAGAACTCGAAATCGGAAGCTCGGAATTTGGGATAATCCACAATGGCCAGTTTTACCAGTTCCAATCGCAGATTATCATCCCATAAATCCGTTTGTTGCTTTAATGGATTGTGAGGAGAGACGAGAAACCATATTTCATCCAATCCATTATATTCACATAAATAATTAGCAAGTGCCAGATGACCAATGTGAATAGGATTGAATGAGCCGCCGAAAATACCAGTCTTTATCTTACTCTTTTCCATTTATTGTAATTCCATACTTGTCCCACAGTGACAATACCCATTGCTATGGCAATAATGTATTGCTCCATTGCCATTGCAATGATGCCCACAGCCAAAGCTATAAAACCAATGAGGATACAAAGTATCGACATTCTTTGGGCCAGTTTTTTCGGATCTTTGATCATCGTCTTATTTTTCAATAAAATTTTTAATAACTTTCAGTGCTTCCGCTTTTGCTTTCTCCAAATCGTCATTTACTATCACGGTGTCGAATTTATCGGCGAACCCCAATTCAAATTCTGCTTTTGCGATTCGGCTTTCAATTACTTCGGGGGCATCAGTACCACGGCCTTTCAGGCGTTTACGGAGTTCTTTTACACTGGGTGGTTGAATGAAAACAGACAATGCGCGGCTGCCATAATATTTTTTGATATTACATCCGCCTACTACATCTACGTCAAAAATCACATTTTGTCCGGCTTCCAATTGTTTTTCCACTTGTGCTTTCAAGGTTCCGTAGAAACGGTTTTCGTATACTTCTTCGTATTCCAGAAATTCATCATTGGCAATGCGTTGTTTGAATTCCTCAGGAGATAGGAAGAAATATTCCACACCATGCCGTTCTTTTCCGCGAGGAGGGCGGCTGGTGGCAGAAATAGAGAAAGACAGGTTCAGGTTTTGTGTCAGCAGATAGTTGATAATGGTTGATTTGCCCGAACCTGAGGGGCTGAAAAAATGATAAGTTTTCCTGTTGCCATATCTTGATTCTTTGCTTATGAGAATGGGGTCCGGTATATGAACCGGTTACATTACATTTAATACCTGTTCTTTGATTTGTTCCAGTTCGTCCTTCATCTGCACTACGATGTTTTGCATCTCGGCATGATTGGATTTGCTGCCGGTCGTATTGATTTCGCGTCCCATCTCCTGTGCTATGAAACCAAGTTTTTTCCCTTGCCCATGACCGCCTGCCATGGTTTCACGGAAATATCTCAAGTGATTGCTCAGTCGTTGTTTTTCTTCGTTAATATCTAATTTTTCAATGTAATAAATCAATTCTTGTTCCAAGCGGTTTTTATCATAATCCACACTGATGGTCTTTTCCAAAGCATCTGTAATGCGTTCACGTATCTTGGCTACACGTTCTGTTTCGTAGGGCTCGATGGACTTTAACAAACTCTCGATGTTATCAATCTTTTCGTTGAATTTCTTTTCCAAAGCGGTTCCTTCCTGTTTGCGAAAATCTACCAAATGGTTGATAGCCTCTTCCACTACCTGGCGGACTACCTCCCATTCTTCTTCCGAAAGTTCTTGTACATCGGCCTTGGTTAGTACGTCGGGCATTCGTAGAAGGGTTGCAAACCAATCTTCGGGCATTGGTATATGGGTCATTTCGGAAATAGATTTTATCTGATTGTAGTAGTTTTCTACAAGGGCGGCGTTAATGGGAGTGGCTGTATCCGAAACGTCTTTCTCTATCCACAGGCTGAAATCAACTTTACCGCGTTCCAATGATTTGGAAATCATATTGCGGATTTCCATTTCTTTTTCACGGTATAAAGGAGCGATCCGTGTAGACAAGTCCATTGCTTTACTATTTAAAGACTTGATCTCTACGTTAATTTTTTTTTCTCCGAATATAGCGGTTGCTTTACCGTATCCGGTCATTGACTGTATCATAACTAATATGTTTTTTTGCAAAAGTAATCTTTTTATGGAAATGAAGTATAAATAAAAGTGTATATTTGCAGATTATATTATATAAGTAGAGCATTATGTCGTGTATTTTGCATATTGAAACTTCAACAGAGGCCTGCTCTGTTGCCGTCAGTGAGGATGGATTGGCGGTGTTCTCCAAAGAGGATTTGAAAGGACCTTCACACGCCGTGCAGCTGGGCGTATTTGTAGATGAGGCTTTGTCGTTTGTCGACAGTCATGGTATGCCGTTGGATGCAGTGGCTGTGAGTTGCGGGCCCGGCTCGTACACAGGGTTGCGTATTGGTGTCTCTATGGCGAAGGGTATTTGCTATGGACGTAATTTGCCACTTATCGGTCTGCCGACATTGGAGGTATTGTGTGTGCCGGTGTTGTTACATCACGATTTGCCTGAGGATGCCTTGCTCTGTCCTATGATAGATGCACGTCGCATGGAAGTCTATGCAGCTGTTTATGACCGCGCATTGAGCGTAAAAAGGGAAATAGCTGCCGATATTGTTGATGAGCATTCCTATTTGGAGTTTCTGAATGAACATCCGGTCTATTTTTTTGGTAACGGTGCAGCCAAATGCCGTGGGCAGATTACTCATCCCAATGCTCATTTTATTGATGACATCCGTCCGTTAGGTAAATGGATGTTTCCATTGGCAGAAAAGGAAATGGTAAGACAGAACTTTAAGGATGTGGCTTATTTTGAGCCTTTCTATTTGAAAGAGTTTGTAGCTTCCAAACCCAAAAAGCTTTTGTAACAGCCGATGAACAAATTAGTGCATAAATCATAAATTTTAAATATATGGAGTATAATACTCAACAACGAACTTTACCCCTTCCTGAATATGGCAGAAGTGTGCAGAACATGGTAGATCACGCCTTGACCATCGAGGACAGAGCTGAGCGCCAACGTTGTGCGAACACGATTATCAACATTATGGGCGGTATGTTTCCGCATTTGCGGGATGTGCCCGATTTCAAACATAAATTATGGGATCATTTGGCTATTATGGCCGATTTTAAGCTGGATATTGATTATCCGTATGAAATTGTGAAGAAAGAAAGCCTGGAGGTGAAACCCGATATGTTGCCTTATCCGCATAATGGAATCCGTTACCGTCATTATGGACGTATTTTGGAGAACATGATTAAAAAGGCAGTGGACTATCCGGAAGGTGAGGAGAAAAAGCAGCTGATCAGCCTGATTGCAAACCACATGAAGAAATGCTTCCTGAACTGGAACAAAGACGGGGTGGAGGATCAGAAAATCTTGGATGATCTTCGCGATTACTCTAAGGGAGTGATTAATCTGACCCCTGAAGACTTGCATTTGAATGAGCAGCAACGTGTTTATGTTCCACGCAGGCCACAACAGAATAACAATCAGCGCAGACCGCAACAAAACAACAATCAAAGAAAGAAATATTAATTCCTAAAAAATGATACCATGGCTTCGTTTGTAATTGAAGGAGGACATAAATTGCACGGCGAAATACACCCGCAAGGTGCTAAAAATGAAGTGTTACAGATCCTTTGTGCCACTCTGTTGACCTCGGAAGAAGTGACAGTGACTAATATTCCGGACATTCTGGATGTGAACAACCTGATTCAGTTGTTACGTGATATGGGCGTCAAGGTATCAAAAACAGGAATTGATTCGTATACATTTAAAGCTGACACTGTGGATTTGAACTACTTGGAGAGTGATGAATCTTAAAGAAATGTTCCAGTCTGCGTGGATCAGTCATGTTGGTTGGTCCGTTGGTTGCCCGTTTTGGAAAGCTTTGATTTCAAAGCCGGGCGGTGACAAGATTGGCCGTCGGCGTTTGGACACTCACTTTATCGGTATTCAGAAGTTGGGAGCCTGTTTTAATTATGATGAGGAACGAAGTGTTTTCAGTATTTGCGCAAAGCATTTGGAAGGTACTTATATGTTGCTGGATGAAGCTTCGGTTACCGGTACGGCTAATATTGTGATGGCTTCTGTCCTGGCGAAGGGCAAAACGACCATTTATAACGCAGCTTGTGAACCTTATCTGCAGCAACTTTGTCGTATGTTGAACAGCATGGGGGCGAAGATTTCCGGTATTGCATCTAATTTGCTGACTATTGAAGGAGTGGAAAGTCTGCATGGCTGTACTCATCGGGTGTTGCCTGATATGATTGAAGTAGGTAGTTTTATCGGAATGGCAGCTATGACAGGAAGTGAGCTTACCATTAAGAATGTATCACATGAAAATTTGGGCATTATTCCAGAAAGTTTTCGTCGTTTAGGTATTAGAGTGGAACAGCGGGGGGATGATCTATTTATCCCCGAGCAAGAACATTATCAGATAGAATCGTTTATTGATGGCTCTATTATGACCATAGCAGATGCTCCCTGGCCGGGGTTGACTCCCGACCTGCTCAGTGTGGTACTGGTGGTGGCTACACAGGCGAAAGGCAGTGTACTGATTCATCAGAAAATGTTTGAAAGCCGCCTGTTCTTTGTGGACAAGCTCATAGATATGGGAGCACAGATTATATTATGTGACCCTCATCGTGCCGTTGTAATAGGGCATGACCGTAATTTCCAGCTTCGTGCCGGAAATATGACTTCACCCGATATTCGTGCCGGTATCGCTTTGCTGATAGCGGCAATGAGTGCCGACGGTACCAGTCGCATACACAATATAGAGCAGATAGACCGGGGATATCAGAATATAGACCAGCGTTTGAATGCGCTTGGCGCACGTATTACTAGAATTTAGAGAAATCAATCATGATTAAAAAAGATGAAGTTTTCAAGATTGGTATATTCAACAAGCCGCATGGAGTAAAAGGAGAAATCTCATTCACTTTTACGGATGATATTTTTGACCGTGTGGAATGTGAGTATTTGGTCTGTTTGTTAGACGGTATCTTCGTGCCTTTCTTTATTGAAGAGTATCGTTTTCGTTCAGATACCACTGCTTTAGTCAAACTGGAAGGGGTGGATACCTCGGAAAAGGCCCGTATGTTTACGAATGTAGAGGTTTATTTCCCGAAGAAATATGTCGGTGAGGAGGAAGATTCGGATGATATACCTACTTGGAACTATTTTATTGGTTTTAAGGTAGAAGATGTGAATCATGGTGAGTTGGGTGAGATTGTGGCGGTGGATGACAGTACGATGAATGTCCTTTTTGCCATTGAGAAAGGTGGTGAGGAACTTTTGCTGCCTGCCCACGAGGAATTTATCACCAAATTGGATAAGAAAAAGCGTTTGCTGACGGTCGAAGTACCTGATGGCTTGATATAAATATAGAAGGTACGCACGATGAAGAAAAAAGGAAGGAAAGCATTTTGGCATAATTTCAAGTTTAAGTATAAACTGACCATTACCAATGAAAATACGTTGGAGGAGATTGTGGGACTACACGTTTCCAAACTCAATGGTGTGTCTGTATTGCTGTCTGCCGTAACGGTAATTTTCCTGATTTCGGCAACTATCATTGTTTTTACTCCTTTACGTAATTATTTGCCGGGATATATGAACAGTGAGGTACGTGCGCAGGTGGTGACCAATGCCTTGCGGGCCGATTCATTGCAACAAGTGGTGACGAGGCAGAATATGTATATCATGAATATTCAGGATATATTTAGCGGGAAAGTAAAAGCTGATACAGTCCAATCTATCGACTCTCTGACCATTCTTGTTCTGATTCTTTGATGGAACGTACCAGGCAGGAAGAAGAGTTTCGCAAGCAATATGAAGAATCAGAACGATATAATCTGACGGCTGTTGATGATAATAATGCCGCTTCCGGATTGATTTTTTATCGTCCTACACGTGGCATGATGTCTTCTAATTTTGACTTGGAGAACAGGCATTACGGAGTGGATATTGCCGCTAATCCAAATGAAAGTGTGTTGGCAACATTGGATGGAACAGTGATTTTGTCTACTTATACAGCAGAAACCGGTTATGTTATTCAGATACAGCACGGACAGGATTTTGTGTCGGTATATAAACATTGTGGTTCGTTATTAAAGAAAGAAGGCGATCCGGTGAAAGGTGGTGAAGCTATTGCATTGGTAGGAAATACCGGTGAAAAAACTACCGGACCGCATCTGCATTTCGAATTGTGGCACAAGGGACGTGCGATTGATCCCTCAAAATACATTGTATTTTAACAACATTATGAAAAAACAAATAGCGATATTAGGTTCTACCGGCTCTATCGGTACACAGGCTTTACAGGTAATAGAGGAACATCCTGATTTATATGAGGCCTATGCGCTGACAGCCAATAACAGGTCGATTTATTGATAGAACAAGCCCGTAAGTTCATGCCCGAGGCGGTAGTGATAGCCAATGAGGAAAAATACCTTCAATTGAAAGAGGCGTTGAGTGATCTGCCTATCAAAGTATATGCAGGAGCGGATGCGCTCTCTCAAATTGTGGAATCACAGCCTATTGACATTGTACTGGCTTCTATGGTAGGTTATGCCGGATTGCGTCCTACTATAAATGCGATAAAGGCAGGTAAAGCTATTGCTTTGGCTAATAAAGAAACGCTGGTTGTGGCCGGAGAGTTGATTAATGCACTGGCAAATCAGTACCATACATCTGTACTTCCCGTGGATTCGGAACATTCGGCTATCTTCAGTGCCTGGAAATAAATAACCGGTTGGAGAAAGTGATCTTGACAGCTTCAGGAGGGCCGTTTCGTACTTATACTATGGAGCAGTTGCAAACAGTGACCAAAGCACAAGCTTTGAAGCACCCCAATTGGGAGATGGGAGCGAAGATAACCATTGATTCGGCTTCCATGATGAACAAGGGGTTTGAAGTGATTGAGGCTAAATGGTTATTCGGAATGCGTCCGGAGCAAATTGAAGTGGTAGTTCATCCACAATCTGTCATTCATTCTATGGTGCAGTTTGAGGATGGGGCCGTGAAAGCGCAATTGGGCATGCCCGATATGCGTTTGCCTATTCAATATGCTTTTTCGTATCCGGAGCGTGTGAAATCTTCTTTCGAACGGTTGGATTTTGCCCGTATAACAGACCTGACTTTTGAACAGCCTGATACTAAACGTTTTCGTAATTTGGCATTGGCATACGAGGCTTTGTATCGGGCCGGAAATATGCCCTGTATAGTGAATGCAGCTAATGAAGTGGTGGTGGATGCTTTCCTGAAAGACAAAATATCTTTCCTGGGTATGAGTGATGTCATAGAACGGACTATGGGTAAAGTTGCTTATATCAAGGAACCGACTTATGAAGACTATGTGGCTACTGATACTGAGGCACGTCGGGTAGCGTTATCCCTTTTGTCATCTTAAATGGTAGTTGACAGAGAATTATGTTAATTATAAATTATAAAATAGTAAATAGCTAGATGGAAACATTTTTGATTCGTGCCCTTCAATTGATAATGAGCCTTTCATTATTGGTCATTATTCATGAGGGAGGACATTTTCTTTTTTCACGTCTTTTTAAAGTAAGAGTAGAGAAGTTCTACATATTTTTTGATCCGTGGTTTTCTTTGTTCAAATTCAAACCGAAGAACAGTGATACGGAATATGGTATTGGCTGGGTGCCTTTGGGGGGATATGTGAAAATTTCGGGTATGATAGACGAGTCTATGGATACCGAGCAGATGAAACAGCCTGCTAAACCATGGGAATTTCGTTCAAAACCGGCTTGGCAGCGTCTGCTTATCATGGTGGGTGGTGTCTTGATGAATTTCTTGCTGGCTATCTTCATCTATTCCATGATTTTATTCCATTGGGGAGATTCTTTTGTGTCGCTGCAAGACATGACTCATGGTATGAAATTTAATGAGCGTGCTCGGGAAATAGGCTTCCGTGACGGTGATATTCTCCTTCGCGCAGATGAAAAACCATTGGAGCGTTTCGGGATGGATATGCTTCGTGATATTGCTGAGGCACGTACAGTGACTGTATCGCGCGATGGAAAGGAAACCGAAGTATATATGCCTGAGATCAGCTTGTTGGATATAGCAAAGGATGATCCGATGTTTGTTACGGCGTTAGTTCCTAATGTTGTTGACTCGGTGATACCGGGCGGTGGCTTGGATAAGGCCGGTATACAGAAGGGAGATAGTTTGATTGCGGTCAACGGTGAAATGTTGAACTCATGGAATGCATTGGTGGAAAAACTAGATAATATGCAGGCTGATGCGGAAACTACCGGAGATAAAGGAGTTGCTATGCAAATGGTTTATTCTCGTGGAGGATTGCGTGATACGGTTACCGTGCATACGGACTCACTGTTTAGAGTGGGGGCAACATTTCTTTCATTGGCCGATTATAAAGAAACTACCCGTGAATATGGATTCTTTGAATCTTTTCCTGCAGGGGTACAATTAGGAGTAAATACATTAAAAGGATATGTGAACGATATGAAATATGTGTTCACCAAAGAAGGAGCCAAGAGTGTAGGTGGTTTTGGAACGATAGGAAGTATTTTTCCGAAAGTATGGGATTGGCATCGTTTTTGGGAAATGACTGCTTTTCTGTCAATCATCCTTGCGTTTATGAATATTCTGCCTATTCCGGCATTGGATGGCGGACATGTATTATTCCTGCTTTATGAAATCATTGCCCGTCGTAAGCCGAGTGACAAATTTATGGAATATGCGCAGATGGTAGGTATGTTTCTATTGTTTGCCTTGCTCATTTGGGCGAACTTTAATGATATCATGCGATTCTTGTTCTAAGTTTGCATGACAGAAAAGGACACGGCATTTTTATAATAATGCCGATAGGCACGGATTTCCGCAAAGATTGAATCAATCATCTTTGCGGAAATCTGCGTTTTTTATATTGTTTTTCTCCCGTGGTGAAAAAAGACATAAAAAAAAGAGCGAAAGTTCTTATCAAACCCGCTCACATCCTGAAGAACCCCCCTCCATAATGGGGTTCTTTTCATCTTTCTCGTCTCAGTTGCGTTATCCTCTCTCTTGTACCTAAAAAAACAGCTCTTTTAATACCTATAAAACTAATTTCCTGAAAACTTTCTTTTTCTAATTACCTTAAATCTTGCTGCTAATACCTTTCTAAATCAATCTTTCTTTACCTAAATCTAATACCTTAAATTAAAATCTTTACCTTAATACTTAATACCTAATTTTGTTCTTTTCTTTATTAACTTAATATTTGGTTTCACAACCACATTGCAAAGGTACGGCTTTTCTTGATATTAGCAAGTAAATAGATGCTGAAAAACATAAAAAAGGGTGAATTCATGATATATATCAAGAAAACACCCTTTTTTTATTTCTTTTAGCGTTATCGCACACGGATGATGCGTTGGTTACTGCTTCCCCTAAATTCCAAGTAAGGAGAGTACAAATCCGGCTCGAATCGTCCGTCTACTATAACATCCACATAATCCAGTACCGGTTTTAACATTTCATCGTTTTGTATTTGTTCAAATGTATATCCTGTATAACACCAGATGTTTTGTCCGGTAGCTTCTTTGATCTGTTTGACTAGAGCCAGGAATTCTTGAGGATGATAAAGTGGATCTCCACCGGAAAAGGTGATTCCGTCCAATAATGGATTAGCATTTATTTCGCAGATAATTTTTT
>ENA-OQER01000168-OQER01000168.1-human-gut-metagenome-genome-assembly--contig:-NODE-168-length-35871-cov-2.214805_pt1 | contig 35871 bp, 48 predicted proteins | sample MGYA00242797_ERZ504639 | MGnify/ENA primary metagenome ERZ504639 (study PRJEB26092, sample SAMD00036306) | human gut metagenome | host: Homo sapiens | study: EMG produced TPA metagenomics assembly of... | reverse complement strand
CTGCTTTCTGCATATCCGGAGTCTTCATCTTACAGTCATAGTAATATTCCGGCCGTGCCTCTCCAGCATCAAATCCGGTTTTGGTGTACGTGATGCTAAGATCTGCCTTTTCCCTCTTTAATGTATTGGACAAATCTTTTCCGAGAATCATTTCACCGGTATCTTTGATAAATACCATGTCCGTGTCTTCGACTTTGGCTTCTCCATTGTTCGCCTTAAGCCACTCCTCTTTGGATTCGTACATGGTAAACGTACTGCCGGTTGCTGCCCCATTTTCATCTACAAATTGTCCGCTAGTCTGTCCCGGTGCAAGATTTAATTCCACTTTCTTTCCTGCAGCTGTCGTATAACTCATACTGGAAATCGGATCAATTGCTCCCGTTCCATCCGAATTATCTTTTCCGTTAATCTTTCCATACGCCAGACGCAGCCGGTCGTAGGTATTTTCCCCGATGGAAATCGTTTCATCAAAACTGTTTGTGGCATCCGTCGGTACATCTACGCTTCCGTATGTGTAGCGTGCCTCGGAAATATCTTTATAGGATAATTTCTGATCAATCGTGTAGGATGTAGTTTCTTCATCCGTCTTAAATGTCAGCTGCTCGGTCGTACGATATCCGGTAAATACCGTTCTGCCGGAAAAATCTGCATTTCCCTCTGCATAAATCTGATCACTTAAAGATTTCAGCTGATTCAGAATCGTTCTGCGGTCATCTTCTTTTAAGGTATCCGTTGCCCCTTTGACACATAATGAGCGGACATCCGTCAGGATTGTTTTCATATTTTCCAGTGCCGTATCCGTCACATTCAGCCAGGAATTGGCATCCGAAATGTTATTGTTCAGATACTGGTCAATGTGGGATAAACTGGTCTGCATACGCAGGGAGCGAATCGCAATGACCGGATCATCCGACGGTTTATTGATCTTCTTCTGCGTTGTCATCTGGGTATTATATTTATCCACAAGCACCTTATTTGCATTGATATTGCTCTTTGTGTTGCTTGTGATCATATTATTGGTAACTCTCATAGGATCTCCCTCCTAAGTTTTATACTGTCAGCTCACACGGTTTCGTCCGCAGGCATCATACCACCCGGTCTCATTGATCAGTTTGTCATACATCTCCGACATCACGGAAATCACCTTAGATGCCAGATTGTATGCATTCTGGAATTTGATCAGGTTCATGCTTCCTCGTCTTCATCCACACCGGATACCGAGGTACGCTGTGTCGCGATCGCGGTAGACAGGTTCGAATAATTATTGGAACTTGTTGTTGTCTTGTTCACGTCAACCGTCACATCTGAAATCAGTGTTTCGAGAACGTCTCCGCAGAATCCCCGCGGAACATCCGCACATCCTTCTGCAGCTTCAAAAGATCCTCAACGGTATCGTATTTCGCCTCCCCCTGTGTAATCTGGGTTGACGTTGCAAAGTAGTTGGGATCCTTTAATGATTTGCTGTTTACTGCAAGGGTTGTCGCTGTAAACTGATAATAGCTGTCCCCGTCGGATGACAGTTCAATATCCTTTGTCCATCCGTCTTTCTTTGCCGCCTGTACTTTCGCATCCCACGAATCTGCATCAAACGTGTTTCCGGTTGGGGAAGTTCCCACAAAAAGGCTCCCATTTTATCGCCATCTAATGTAACACCCTGTTTTTCAATATCATTGAATGCCTGGGTAAAATTACGCAGGAACTCATTGATCTGATTCTGATAATACGGAATCCCCATAGCATCCATGGAAGAACCGGTTGTCAGATAATTGCTCTGCCCGTCTCCCTTGACACGGTCAACTTCTGCCTGATCTGCCATCTGGGATTCCGGGGCAAGCTTAAATGTTACACTGTTCACCCCGTTTTCACCGACTTTTGCAGTCCATCCATCATAGTAATAAAACTTATTATTTACCATAATCCGGCCTTTATTCGCCAGTGAAAGTTCATTCACTTTTGTATCCGGAATCTTTATCGTAATAGAAGACAGATCTGCATCCGAGACCGTTCCCTTCATATTTTCATTGTTATTTCCGTCACGGATCATAAACAATGCCTTGAGGCTTCCGTTGGCACTGGCACCTTTGGCATTAAATTCCATTCCGGTATCTTCCCAGGTAATGGCATACATGCCCTCGGCATCCATCTGATTGTTCAGATACTTTGAAGAGGTGCATTTTAATGTCCGGTAATCGTTTCCGTCTACAAGTGTCTGTCCGTTGATATATACGCGGTAATTGGTTCCTCCTAAGTTTTGTCCGTTGGGGTTTGTCACCTCGAATTCTTTCGTCTCTACATCTGCAATCCCTGAAAGCTCATCAATCAGATTCGCGCGTTGGTCGCGCAGCTCATTTGCATGCCCACCACGCACTTCAATATTATTAATCTGCTTGTTGAGCACCGAAATTTTCTCTGCAATGGAATTGATATTATCCACAGAAGCCTTGATCTCTTCGTTGGTATCCTCCTGAATCTCCGTCAGGCTCTTGGACAAAGCATTAAAATAAGTGCAAAGGCTCTGTGCCTGATGAATAAACTGATTGCGGACGGCTTTCACTTCTCCCTGTGTCTTTAAGGTATCCAGATCCTTAAACATCTGGGAAAAAATACTGGAAAATCCTTTCTGCGATTGCTCATCATCCCGGAAGATTGTCTGGACCTGATCCACATAATACAGTTTCTGTTCGAAAAATCCCCGGCTTGAATTACTCTGCCAGTATTTTTCATCATAATAGAGATTTCGCTCCTGTGTCACGGAAGTCACTTCCACACCGGTTCCGACACTGCCGTATCTGGTATATACACGGATCGGATCGGTTGCGGACAGATTTGCCGTCTGTCTGGTATATCCTTTTGTCTGCACATTTGCAACGTTGTTTGCCGCTGTATTCACTGAAGTCTGAAATGCCGACAAAGCACTTGCCCCGATATTCAATCCAAAAAACTGCGATGGCATAACTACGCCTCCTTATCTCTATTTCAATCCTGTCACAATCAGTTCTGTCATCTGACTGATTACCGTCATAAAACGGCTGGACGCATTATATGCAGACTGGAATTTGATCATGTGTGTCAATTCCTCATCGGAGGAAACACCCATCGTCTGCTGTCTCTGGTTATCGATGGAAGACAGTGCCCCCGTCAGTGTCTCACTTGCCGACTGGAAAGTGCTTCCATCATTTCCGATCTGCCCGATCAGCTTGTCATAATAGCCTTCAAACGTACACGGCTTTTTGTCGTACGGATTCAGTGTCATTTCCTTGTCATTCCAAAGGCTCATCAGTTTTTCACCCAGTGGATAATCCGTACCGTTCTGATTCTTGTACGGCATCAGTGTGATCTGCTTGCGCAACTCTTTATTGATGCTGATATTGTTCAGGGAATACAGCGTCGTGGGATCATTTTCGTCCTCTTCGTTGTATACATAGTAAGTATTCCCATCATCTCCTGTCACCTTGGTATAACGATCCATTCCCACACGTGTAAACAGTTCCCTCGGTGGCAGCTGTCCGTCTTCCCCGACCGCACAGTTTGCGGCATCCAGAACTTCTTTCCCTTTAATGATACCTGATTCCCATCGGCATCGGTATAGGTGACATCCGTATCTACTGTCTTATTCGGACAGTATGCATCGTTGATTTTGTCACAATATTGTGAAGCAGTGCAGAAACCTGTGCTTCTGTCTCCATCATGGTACAACCGGAAATACGGTCATACGCCTCTTCGCTTTCCAGATCCTGATACGTTCCGTATCCGTCCCCACGGGCAAGAAGTTTGGCTTTAATACTTCCCACATCGGTATTTAAATCCGTGGAAATCACTTCGTTCTTTTTAAATACGCGGACATACTGCTGCTTGTCCACATCAGAAAGCTGCGTCCAGTACGGTGTGTAAAATCCGGTTTCTTTGTCTTCCTGCAGTCCGATGTTATAGCACTTATTGTCATCGATAAACGGTGTGCTTTCAAAATCTACATACGTAAATCCCGTCGCATCTTCCTTAATGGAGACACTTCCGTATCCGCCAGCTCATCCAGCAGATTGTCACGCTCATCTCGCAGGGTCATTGCAGTTTCCTGTCCGCCAGCTTCTACTTTCTGAATCTGCAGATTCAGTTCATAGATACGGTTTCCGATCTTGTTTACACGGTCAACATCATCTTTAATTTGTTCATTGATATTGGATTGGTACGATTTCATGTCATCATACAATGACTTCGTACGGCTCAGCAGAAGATCCGCTTTTTCAAGTACCAGATTCTGTTGTGTGGAATTATCCATATTAGGCTCCAGTTCCTGAAATGCCTGATGTAGATCACTGACACTCTGTTTGAACTGTTCTCCGTTTAATTCCTGAAACAGATCCTGCACATAATCCGTGATTTCATAAAAAGAAGTATAAAATCCCTTGCGTCCATTCTCCTGCCGATAAGATTTGTCTAAGAAAATATCTCTTGCATGAACCACATCCCCAATGGATACACCCAGCCCATACTGCTGCATGTTCACATTTTTATTCGGGTCCTTTAATTTATTATAAGTTTTATCTGCAAAACGAACCTGCTGGCGGACATATCCTGTTGTATTCACATTTGCAAGGTTGTTTGCCGTTGTATTCAGTGCATACTGGGCATTCTGAAGTCCAGATGCCCCAATATATAAGCTTCCGAATCCGTTTCCCATTCTTTTGTTCCTCCTTAACTCATTGCGTCAAATCCGCTGCTGCCCAGCAAGCTTCCTGTATTGCAGGCAGTTTTGTCATAATTGGCGGTCTCAGGGCCTGCCCGCAAACTCTTGAACAACGTAAGGTCGAATTCGTTTAACTCTATGGCCTGTTTAATCAGAGCCACGTTCTGATCATTCAGATGATTCATCCGGTCTGCTGCCGCAAGCAGACGGTCTCTCGCTTCGGTCAGTTTTTTCTGTACATCCGGCTGCGACTCCAGCAAAGTGATCAGTCTGGTAACTGTCATCTTTTCTTCTGTACGTCCGAGTACATTGGCAATATCCTTTAAGAGCTGTACCTGCTGGTTGCTGTGTGTCACCAGATCATCACTTGCCAGCTGTTCCAGACATGTCAGTTTTTCCAGTTCCGGAACATCTGCCCGAATCAGGATGTCTGTCTTTTTTTCTCCATAAGAAATCAATGTCTGGTAAATCTTTTCTTCTTCTTCCAGTACTGTTACAAGCTCTTCTACTAAACTAGCCACTTCAAAAACCTCTCTCGTCTGCCTTCCTCATCAGCATTATACTTTTCAAGTAATTTGCTGGCAAAATCGCCAGGCTCAACGGAATATGTTCCCGCATCAATCATTGATTTGAGCTGGCTTACCTTATCTTCCCTGATATCCGAAGCTTCTGATACTGCACTTTTTTGCGACCTGATAATCACGTCCGGCCTGTGAAATGGACACCTGATCTCTCGGACCTGCTGCATTCTGCGCCTTCTGTGTCTTTAAATTCTTTTGTATACCGTATAACTGTGCTACCTGGTTATATGCATCTATACGCATGCTCAGCATCTCCTTTCTTCCTTGAAATAAGCTTCCGAAATGCATTCTGTTCTGCATCTCTATACATTGTTTATCGGTTCGTTTGGCAGATACTTTAGCTTTTTTTTAAATTTACAGATACGGGCAGTTTTGCTTGACAAGAGCCTCTGATATGAATTATACTTAAGTCTCCGAGTAGCCGGGGTGGTAGCGGTACCTTGTACCAACAATCCGCTATAGTTGGGGTGATATCCCGCAGAGGGTCAGGGCGGTGGAGCTGCCCTTCGCAAGTGGCGTTGACGTCTGGGTCTTGCGCAATGGGAATTCGTGAACCGGGTCAGGGTAGGAATACAGCAGCCCTAAGCGAAAGCTCTCATGTGACGTGAGGGTGCCTGGGGGGAGTTAACTGCAAAGGTAACGTCTATTGTTTCTGATTCGAAGCGGGATACTCGGTTCTTGTTGTATTCTGTTTTCAAGAATACAACCTGCACATTTATGAAATTTTAAAAGGAGGCCGCATTATGCGCCTCCTTCTTTTATTTCCTATATTTCCCCGGTCTATTCTGCATATTGTGCATCAAACAGTTCCAACAAAAAATCATGGTACAAACGCTGATACTCTTCATGAAAAGCTGCCGCAATATTCGCATCCCCGCCTTCCATCTGTGCCGCCTCAAATAATGCAAATGCATTCTCATAAACCTGCGGATTCTTCTCATAAAACGCTTCCGTCAATCCATCCTGAAACGCGAACTGCGCCGCCTGTGAAAGATTGTCCATAAAATCCTCCCGGCTGACATTACCGGATTCCTCATAATCCGACAGAAAAATATGCTTATCCGCAGATTTTACAAAATCCTCGTATGCTTCCCTTACATCCTCATAAGTAAGCGGAACATAATGTTCTTTCCAGTAGGCATCAAATGCATCCTTATCTTTAAACTGTTCAAAAATTTCTTCCATAATGACTCATTCTCCTTATCGTTCCTTACCGCTTATCAGATTTGCCGCACCGATGATTCCCGCCTTATTTCCAAGAACCGCACATGCAACTTCGGAATAAACGCCTTGCTGCCACCAAAGCATTTATCCTGAATGTATGTTTCAAGAGGCTCTGTCAGTTTTTTCCCCTGATTGCAGATTCCTCCCGATAACAAAACAATATCCGGCCGGAAAATATTGACAAAATTTGTAATGGTTTCTCCAAGATAGCAAATATAATCATTTACTACTTTTTCTGCTGCTGTATCCCCATCCTGTGCGGCATCAAACGGAATTTTTCCATTCATGTGCGAAAGATCTCCCTGACACATTGTATTCAGGATGGATTCCGGGTGCTGCTGCGCGGCTCTTTTTGCATCGCGGATCAGCGCTGTCGCCGATACATATGCCTCCACGCAGCCTTTCCGTCCGCATGTGCACGGCTCACCGCCACATATCAGACTTGTGTGTCCGAGTTCGGCACCGCCTGCATGTGCGCCCTCAAACACCTTTCCATCGAGAATAATTCCACCGCCCACACCGGTTCCAAGAGTCAGCAGAATGGCATTTTTTGCATGCCGCGCCGCGCCGACTTTTACTTCACCCAAAGCCGCACAGTTTGCATCATTGGAAACTGCAATCGGGCAGGAAAAGTACTGTCTTAACTGCTCTGTGAGCGGAACATTTTCCCACCCGAAATTATTGGAATACAACACAACTCCATGTACTGCATCAATCGTTCCCGGGCTTCCGATTCCTATACTTTTCAGCTGTGTTTCCCCGATACCTTTCTGCTTCAAAAGCGTTTTTACCAGTTCTGCCATATCCCTTATGATGTCCTGATACGGTCTCTCTACATTCGTCGGCACAGATGCTTCTGCAATTATATGCTGTTGTTCATCAACAATTCCTGCTTTTATATTGGTTCCACCAAGATCAATTCCTGCTCTGTACATTTCTTCCTCACTCAGTCTGTTATGATTCTAATCATACTTACTCTGTCAATATATTGGTTTCAAAGAAAAAAGTCAAATAGTAACTTCAAAAACACGTGCCATGACCGGCTGCTCATATTCCACCGTGATTGTATGATCCTGATTGATGCGCACATGCTGTGCCTCTTCCACCGGATAAATCTGTTTTACTGTCATATCCGCCCCGTTCCAGTCCGGTGTGTTGTATGCAGGTACCGGGAGAAATGTGCATGCTTTCTGCTCCCCGCCTCTTCTCCAGACAGACAGATAAAATGTTCTGGTTTTCGCACCTTCCTGTGCGGGTGCTTCCATTCCGTATGCCATCCATGAATCCCCTGCTTTTGCAAGTCCAAACGGCCAGTACGGATGCCCGTTTTTGATGTCTTTGCGGATCTGTTTATAACAGTCAATCCCCTCTTTTACAAGCTGGAACCGTTCCTGTGAAAGCTGTGCCAGATGTCCGCTCTGGTGAATGCGAAGCAGCATCGCATTTACCATATTAAAGATGGTTTCCTCGCGGTCTCCCTGCTCTAACGGATAGGACCACACTGCTGCCTGCTCCGGTGCGACACCGGTAGCTGCATTTGCAGAAATCTGTGCATACATATCATATTCTTCCTGATCACTGGTAGACTGGATACTTAACCGGGACAACAGGCATAGTCCATGCGCAGGCCTCCACTGGAACAATTTTCGATCACAAGATCCGGGTATTTTTCAAATACCGTATCCAGCCAGGCCAGATATGCTCTCTCATGTGCAAGCAGTCCTTCTCCAAAACTGTCTGCATCCAGTTCCGTTCCGATCCCCGGCTCAATGTTATAATCCATCTTAATATAACCGACGCCATATTCATTCACAACACGGTCGATCACTTCATTGGCATGGGCGATCACCTCCGGATTCCGGAAATCCAGCTGATAGCGGCTTCTGTCATATATCCGTCTGCCATGCCGTTTGAAAAAACAGTCATCACTTAATTCTGCAAGTTTCGGACTGTGGATTCCAATTACTTCCAGTTCCAGCCAGATTCCCGGTATCATCCCTTTGCTCCGGATATAATCGGTCACCTGCCGGATTCCCTTTGGGAAACGCTCGCGGCTTTCTTTCCATTCTCCTACGCTGTCCCACCAGATTCCCTTTGCGTACCATCCGGCATCAATAACAAAATATTCACATCCGGCCTTTGCTGCAGCATCAATCAGCGGTAATTCTTTTTCCGTCGTTGGATCTGCCCACAGACAATTCATATAATCATTAAAAATTACCGGGAGTGTATCATTGTCGCGGTTTTTCTGCGGATTCTTCGCCGGTATTCCGTTATTGCAGAAAATGCATCTGATATATCTGCCCGCACTGCACCCACTGCTGCCGGCACACTTTCAAATGTCTCTCCCGGGCGCAGCACCTTACTGAAATGTGACTGTATCTCGTTTGGTCCGCTGACATTCAAAACATAATGATCATTCTGGTCTGCGATCTCATAATGCCAGGAACCATTGTTTTCAATCTGCCAGATCAGCCCCGCGCCACTCTGCGGATGGCTCAGAAATCCCATCGGCAGATACTCTTTTGTGGACCAGTTCCCGGTATTGTAAACTTCTATTGTTTTGGAACTTCTCCGGATACTTTTCGTCTGTGTCACCGGAAATCCAAGCTCTTCAAACGAATATCTGCGCCAGTTCAGCTCTTTCTGCCACCCATTATGCGGAATATACAAAAAGTTTCCATCTCTCTTAATTCCAGAGCAGGTAAAGGAGGACAGGTACGTCAGTACCTGTTCCTCCTCTCCCTCATTCGTTACATGGTTGACAAATCTTGCCACCGGCACTCCGTCATAAAACTGTATGTCGGTCTGTACACAGACTCCGGTAAGAGGGTCTTTCTGCCGGATCTGAAGCATTCTCCCGGATTCATTCTTTGTATCCTGCATATTTTCATATTTCAGATAACATCCGGGAGAAGTCACCACATATTTATTTCCATGCCGCTCATATGGACGATCATAGCCAGCCAGTTCCAGCTGCACCAGAGGAAATCCTTCATCCATCATCCGGCATTCATCCTCCTGCCTGCATTCCTGTACGGACATATCCTCTGCCTGTGGAACGGAAGAAAAGTGTAAAAATTTGATCTGATCATTCCGTGTAATTCCAAAAACCAGAAAAATCCCATTTTCTTCTATTTCTATCATCTGCTTCCAATATGCATGTTCCATATGATTAAATAACTCCTTTGTCTGTATAATTTACTTCAAGCTCTGTCTGAATTGCAACCCCCGTCATACCATGCACCATAACCGACGGATGGTATTGCGGATGGTCCACGGTTACAGAAACCGTATTGCCCTCTCTCTTTGTGTTTGCAACAAGCACGGTCTTTCCGGACACATCGGTAACTTCTGTGGTAATCTTGGCACCATCTTTGATTTCAAACAGATGCAGTACTACATTCTCTGCATATTCATAATCCGGCAGCTGATCATTTTCGCCCATGGCAAGTACCGTATTTTCACGCACAAATACCGGCAGAGAAAAAATAATCATAGACTTTGGTATACCATCTTCCTCCTTCCCGGCGCTCTCCGGAAAGCAGGTGGGTCCAGGTTCCTTCCGGAAGATAAAACTCTCCCACGGAATCCTCCCGGAAAATCGGAGCCACAAGAATGGAATCCCCAAGCATATACTGCATATCCAGATCTTTTACCCCCATCTCCTGTGGAAATTCCAGAATCATCGGACGCATCATCGGAATGCCTGTCTCATGGGAATAAACAGCCATGCGATACAGATACGGCATCATCCGGCACTTTAAATTTACAAAGAATCTTGCCACATCACATGCCTCTTCATCGAACAGCCATGGCACACGATAGCTGGTTGAGCCATGCAGACGGCTGTGGGAAGAAAAGATACCAAACTGCAGCCATCTCTTATAAATATCCGGTGTCGCAGTCTGCTCAAATCCCGAGATATCATGACTCCAGAAGGAAAATCCACTCATTGCAAAACTCAGACCGCCCCGCAGCGTCTCTGCCATGGATGGATAGGTTGCGGAACAGTCGCCTCCCCAGTGTACCGGGAACTGCTGCCTCCGGCTGTGGCACTTCTTGCAAAAAGAACCGCTTCTCCTTCCCCCTTAACCTCTTTGAGCAATGTAAAAACTGCCTGATTATATAAAAATGTATAATAATTGTGCATACTTACCGGATCGGCTCCGTTATGATATGTTACATCAACCGGAATCCGCTCACCAAGTCTGTCTTAAAGCAGTCTACGCCCATATCCAGAAGTGTACGCAGTTTATCGGTATACCATTTTGTTGCTGCAGGATTTGTAAAATCCACCAGTGCCATGCCCGGCTGCCAGAAATCCAGCTGACGTGGTCCTTTCCATCCTTGCGCATAACAAAGTATCCATGTTCTAATCCTTCCCGGAAGAAGTCGGTTCCCTGTGCAATGTACGGATTGATCCAGCAGCAGATTTTCAGTCCCTTTTCGGTTTTGTACCGATGCAGCATTTTCTCCACATCACTGAACGTTTCATCATCCCAGGTAAAATCACACCAATGAAAGGCTTTCATCCAATAGCAGTCAAAATGAAATACCCGAAGCGGGATATTTCGCTCCGCCATTCCGTCAATAAAAGAACTTGTTGTCTTTTCATCATAGTTTGTAGTAAAGGAAGTTGTCAGCCATAATCCAAAACTCCACGCCGGTGGAAGTGCCGGTTTCCTGTCATATCAGTATAACGCTAAAATTTCTTTTGGCCATGGTCCATAGATCAGATGATAGCGGATTTCCTCTCCCGGAACGGAAAATCCCACATACTCTACCTTTTCACTTGCGACTTCAAATGAAACCGGTGTGGTATGATCCACAAAAATCCCATATCCTTCATTGGTCATGTAAAACGGAATATTTTTATATGCGACTTCGGAAGCGGTTCCTCCGTCTTCATTAAACATATTGATTACCTGTCCGTTCTTGACAAATGCTGTAAACTGTTCTCCAAATCCATATACCCGCTCTCCTGCCTTTAAGGAGAGTTCTGCTACCATATATGGTTTATAATCTTCTGCCAGATAGTTTTCTTCCGGCAGTACCGATGCCGGTTTTCTATCATACCGGACATATCCGAGATTTCTCAGCCCACTGTCGGTAAGGATCTTACCATCCGCCTCGAACCGGTAAAATCCATTGGTCCGGTCATAACGGACGGTCACATCCCCGGTTTCAAGAACTGCTTCCTGTTCGGTAATAGTAACTTCAAACGGCACCTTCTCCTGCCTGAGTTCAAAACGGGCTTCTCCATTCTCATATCCCTCATAATGTTTTGCTTTCACCAGAATATTGTTTTTTGCATATGCAATAAAATCAATTGTAATCGTAGAAATATTCATCGCATCCGCACGATTTAATACCGGACGCTCCGGTGCCACAATCTGCATACCATATGCAGTCTTCTTTGCATAAAATCCCTGTGATGCATAAGAGGCATTTGCCCGCTCACTTCTGACCCAAAAACCCTCTGTAAATTTCATTTGTTATACCTGCCTTTCTTTTCATAAAAATGCGGCACAGTCTGTCCGGACTGTGCCGCATTTAAAAACTACATCATTTACGCGTTCTACTGTGCGCCGTCAATAGCTTTCCACTGTGATTCAATCTGTGCACAAGTCGCATCCTTATCCGTTGTTCCTGCAAGGTATCCCTGCATAATCTCGCCAAATGACTGATGCCAGCTGTCAGTTGAGTAGCAGATTGCCAGATCAGCAGTGCCATTGGTCTTTGAAAGTTCATCTCCCTGTTTGATGATTTCATATTTGCTCTCTGTCGTAGATTCTACCGGAGGAACTACACCGGCAACATCCGTAAACCATGATTTCCCATAATCAGATGTATACCACCAGTCAGGAAATCCAGTGTCTGCTGTAATACCTTTGAATCCTTGTTTACATGTAATGCCTGATCAGAACCGGAGATTACCTGGCACTGGGAAGCATCCTCTGTTACAGGATATCCGTTAAATCCAATATTCAGATCCGGATTGATGGATAAGCAGTCTGCCTCAATCCATGCGCCCTGTCCTAATACCATGGCTGCTTTTCCTGTACCAAATGCGGATTCCTCACCGTCAAGTGCCGTTTCCAGAGGTTTCTCATCCCCATATTTTACAGCCAGATCAATAAAGTCAAAATAATTGTTGTAAGTTCCGGATAATCGGATACCTTTGCTTCGCCCTTCTCAAACTTTGCGATCAGATCAGAAGTAGAAAGTCCCGCATCCTTTGCAGCTGCATCCAGGAAATGCTGCCAGATATGTTTAAATACCCACCACTCATTAAAGCCTGTGGTAAATGGCTGATATCCTTTTGCAGAAATTTTTTCGCATGCATCTTTCATGGCAGAAACCGTACTCGGAAATTCCGTAATACCGCACTCCTCAAAAATGTCTTTGTTGTATACAATACCGAAATAATTTCCCTTAATTGCCACACCATAGCATCCATTTCCATCCGACGGGCTCTGCATGGTTGCTGCCACGGAGTCAAGCATGGTTTCTGTCAGCGGCTGGCCGGTCAGATCATAGGAATATTCCTTATAAGTATCAATCTCTTTTCCGGAAGTAGAGGCGAAAATATCAGGGGTCTCTCCGGAATTTAATTTTGCTTTCAACAGCGTCGGATAATCGTTCTGTGTAGTCTCATAATTGATCGTAACATTCGGAGCCACTTTTTTGTACTCATCGATCAGTTCCCCTATCGCATCCGCATACTCCGGCTGGCTGATAAACATATAAATTTCTCCGGAATCATCGCTTTTTGCTGATGCCGACTGACTGGAATCTCCACCGTTTCCCCCAGAAGATCCACAACCTGCCAACATTGTTACTCCCATTGCTGCACAAAGAATTGCGCTTAAAAATTTTTTCTTCATAAGAATACCCTCCCTATCCTTTTACTGCACCGGCTACTACGCCTTCTACGATATGCTTCTGTAACAGAATAAACACGATGATGGACGGAACTACGGTCAGCACCATAGCGGTCAATGCGTAATTCCACTTGGTATTCATCTGTCCCACAAACGTATATGCGGCAAGTACCAGCGTTTTTGTTTGATTGTTACTGTTTACCATCAAAAGCGGAAGCAGAAAATCGTTCCAGATCCACATTACATCCAGTACAATGACGGTCACGGTTACCGGCTTCAGTAATGGAAAAATAATGGATGTATAGGTACGGAACGTCGATGCTCCGTCAATGGTCGCGCTCTCATCAAGTTCCTTTGGCACCGTCTTCATAAAGTTAAAGAAAATAAAGGTTGCCATCGGAATTCCAAATCCCCAGTACTGGATACCCAGTCCGATCTTGCTGCCGGACAGATGCAGTACATTCATGGATTTTAACAGTGTGATCATAATTGTCTGAAACGGAATCAGCATTGGTGTTGTAATGATTGCATATGCAATCTTTGTATATCTTCCGTCTTTCCGTCGAGCATATATGCTGCCATGGAAGAAAAGACCACAATTCCGGCAATACCTATCACGGTAATGATCACATTGTTCCGGAACAGCAATGCATAATCCATTTTTTTGATTACATATGTATAGTTGCTCAGGTCAAAATGTTTTGGAAATGCCAGTACATCTGCAACAATCTCACCAAATGGTTTGAACGAATTCATAAACATCAGATATACCGGATAAATAAATACAATTGCAATCAGAATCAGGCAGATGATCATGATTCCCATATTTCTTTTACGTTTTGCTTTCAGGCTCATTAGATTTCTACCTCCTTCCGGCTAAATCCTTTCAGTACCAGTTGTGTTACAACCAATACGAATAAGAAGTAAATGATGGATTCTGCAGAACCTAATCCATAATTATTGTTCGTAAATGCTTCTTTATAAATCTGCAGCGTAACACTGTTGGATGCAGTTCCCGGACCACCTTTGGTTAATGCCAGAATGATATCGAAAACTTTCAGACCGTTGGTTAATGACATAAAAATACAGGTCGTAAAGGACGGTCCCAGAAGCGGAAGTGTTACTTTAAAAAATGACTGTCTGGAATTTGCACCATCCACAACTGCTGCCTCCAAAACATCCTTTGGAACCGCCTGCAGTCCTGCAATATAAAGTACAATGTAAAAGCCAAGTGACTGCCATACACCAACCAGCACAACGGAGAAAAATACCAGTTTGGAATCTCCCAGCCAGCTGTAATTCCAGAAATTCCATCCTGTCATCTCATACAGTTTCTGAAATCCGTTGGTAAAAATGAATTTCCATACAAATCCAACAATTGTCATGCTCATGATATATGGAATAAAAATACACCCCTCAGGAAATTGGCTCCTTTAAACTTCTTTGTCAACATCACTGCTAAAGCAAGTGCAATCACATTTGAAAAAATCACAAAGCAGATCGTATACTTTGTAGTAAATCCAAGTGCCGGAAGGAAATCTCCTCCAGATGTAAACAATGTCTTAAAATTTGCCAACCCCACAAATTTTGCTGACTTTGAAATACCGTTCCATTCCGTCAGCGAGTAATATCCACTTAAAATAAATGGAATGTACATCATAATGCACACAAGTACAATCGACGGAAGTGTGAACACGGCCATTTCAAAACCTTTTTTCACTTTCTTGTTCATATTATCCCTCCCTCTACGTTTTGGTTGTTCCTTACAATACAGAGTATAAATGAACTTCAAGCGAATAGAAATGGAATATTATGAACCATGAGGGGGAAAAAAACAGAACAACATGCACAACACCAGTTTTGTTTTTATACTTTTTTAGTTATTATAACGAATATATTGTACTCAACCACTTGCTGCATGAAAAAGAATGGATATAATGAATCTGAAAAAATATACAAAAAATGTCTGGGGAACTAACGAATGAAACGAAAACAAACCATACCTTCCTGCATCCGGGATTTTTTAAATTGCTGCCCCCTCTGGTGGAACTGTCTCTGCTGATTGTCCTTGTGATCACGCTGGTACTGCATGTACTCACCTACTCCAACTATACGGAAACCAAGGACTTAACCATCTCCAATTATCAGTCCACAACTGAGCGTATTCTTTCTCTGGAAGCGGAAGATTTTGATGAATATCTGAATGCACTGGCAACCTTCTGCCTTCAGCCTTATTATGATTCTACTTTTTCCAGAGTGATTGATCTGTCCACTCCTGTTACCAGTGAACAGCTTCGCTATGTCAAACGCCAGATGTACTATTATTATTACACGCGCAGTGATATCGGTGATTATGAAATCTACCTGGTAAATCACGGTCTCGTCATCGGCAAAACAGGTAATCAGCAGCATTTTGTCGATGTTTCAGGCGATCCGCAGGATTTTCCACAGCCATCCGACACTGCAGGAAAGATTCCAGAAACCAATATCTCACCACGGACGCTGACGGTCATCTGTGCTACTATCACACGCTGATCTCTGTTTCCACACAGGAAGTTCAGGCCGTTGTCCGTCTGTCACTGAAAGCCAAAAGTCTGGAAACTTTAAAAACGAATCATAATTCCAGCCATGAAACATTCTGATCCTAAATCGCAGGCAGGAGCTTCTTTACAGTGGAAACAGCAACGCCCCCTTTCAATTTTCGGATGTTTCCAAAGCCCTGAAAAAACAGGAAACAATTTTATGTTCTGAAAATACCCGTTACATCATGACCAGTACAACCAGCCAGACCTCCGGCATCACCTTTATCTGTCTGGTCCCGGAACAGCTTATCAATATGGAAATCCAGCAATTACAAAAAAAAAGTACAGTTCAATGCTTCTATGATCTGGCTACTTTCTCTCCTTTTGATCTATCCGTTCCTTCTGCTGATCACCTCTCCGCTCAAACGCCTTTCCCTGCAAATGGCAAAAACCGGGGAAGGAGATTTTACCACGCGGATACACGAAGGGGGCAGCCGGGAAATCTGTGAACTGTCCAACAGTTTTAATTCCATGGTGAAGCATATTTATAAATTGATCCGTAAAACATATGTCGCGGAACTGAATGCAAAAGATGCACGGCTTGCCGCCTTAGAGGCACAGATCAATCCCCATTTTTATACAATACCCTGCAGGCCATATCTACTGAGGCACTGCTCAATGATCAGATGAAAATTCATCGCATGATTACTTCTCTGGCATCCAATCTGCGATACACGATCAAGGGAAGCGTACTTGTCCCTTTAAGTGCCGAGATGAAATATGTTAAAAATTATATTTTTCTTCAGAAAATGCGAAATGAAGATCTCTTCGAATTCCATGCGGATATCGATGAAGCTGCCAAAAACTGTATGATTCCAAAGATCAGCATACAGACGCTGATTGAAAATTCCATTATTCACGGAAGAAACCAGAATGATTTTCGTATTCACATTACCCTGACAGTAAAAAAACAGGCAGATACCATTGTGATCACGGAGGAAGATGACGGATGTGGTATTCCGGAGGATCAGTTAGAAGCTATCCAGCACTCCTTCGAAATCCAGAAAACTACCGGACAGGACGGAATCGGACTTGCCAATCTGTATAATCGTCTGCAGATTTTATATGAAAAGCCAACAAACTTTAAGATTGCATCCAAAGAAGGTGCATATACCCGGATTACCCTTGTACTTCCTGCCGCACCTGACCATTCAAAAGATATTTTCAAAAGAAAGGAATAAGACTTATGTTGAAAGCATTGATTATAGATGATGAAAAACCTGTACAGATTGCCGTATCCAAACTGGGGCGCTGGAGCTATTACGGCATCGAGCCACCGGCTACGGCAGTCAATGGAAAAGATGGGCTCTCCTGCATGCGTGAACTGCATCCTGATGTCGTTTTCGTTGATATGAATATGCCAGTCATGGACGGATGTACCTTTCTGGAAAAAGCCCATCACGAATTTCCGGACAGCCAGTACATCGTTATCAGCGGATATGACGAATTCCATTATGCCCAGCAGGCACTCCGTTTCGGTGCATGCGATTATCTGCTCAAACCAATTGAAGAAAATGCCTTAAATTCCGCCATAGAAAAGGCGTTACACCGCATTGACCCGGATCTGGTGTTTGGGCAGAATGCCGCAAAAACCACAAATACTTCCCCGGAAGAAGTGATTTCCATCATCAAGGAATTTGTGGAAAGCAACTATTGCACCAATATTAAAATTTCCATGTTTGCCGATAAATATTTCTTTTCGCAGGAATATCTCAACAAACTATTCAAAAACAAATACGGTTATACCATCTAACGAATATGTTTTAAAACTTCGCATGGAACGTGCCAAAGAGCTCTTAGGGCAGCCTGATATAAAAATCATGGATATTGCGGAACGTTTAGGCTATGCCGATAACCACTATTTCAGCAAAGCATTCCGGACCTATTACCATGTCACGCCAACGCAATACCGCAATCAGCTGCAGAACCCTTAAGGGTTCTGCACGCGTGTCCATACCTGCATTTCGTTTTCTCCACGGTTTGCCCATGTGTAATACGGAATATAATGCAAACGTACCTTTTGCTTCTGCGGCTTTTGATACATGTGATAGAGAGTCTCCTCTGCATCCCCACTCTCTGTCAGCCGCCACCCGTCTGTTTCTACCATTTTTACTACGGTATCGCAGATTTTTCCCTCCGACACCGATGCATGCATATCTGTATCGACCAGCAGTTCATGCAGGTTCTTTCCATTGTCTTTCTCTTCAAGGCAGTAAACCACAGCCGCGCATAATCGCTGCCTTGCCAATATCCTCGCGGACACGCTCCGATGCTGCAAACATCTGTACCTCCATTGGAAAATCAATACAGAAGGTTTCTTCCCTGTTCCACACTTTTTTCAAATACAGGTATCCATCTTTTTCTTCCTGTGCGGCATCCTCTATTCCGGAAATTTTATAATTTTTACACCATCCCGGTATCCGGAGTGCCAGCGTCATTTTTGCATTTTCAGCCTGCACACGGATCTTTATGTTTCCTTCCCATGGCATATCTGATTCCATCTGCACGTTTACCGTTTTCCCATTCACCGTTTTTTCCACATTGCTTCCCATAAACAAATGCACAAACAGCGTATCCTCATTTTCTGTAATGCATAAGATCCAATGGAACTGATCAGGCGCGCAAGATTTGGCGGACAGCATGCGCATCCGAACCATTTCTGTCGTACCGGCTTGACATGAAATTTCCGTTCATCTTTGTGGCATGCCTCCGGCAACACCTCCAGCGGATTCACATAGAAAAAGCTTTTCCGTCCAAAGCCATTTCCGCTTAATACGCCATTATACAATGCACGCTCCATAATATCTGCATATTTTACATCCGGAACAATTTCCAGCATACGCCGCGCCCAGAACATCAGTCCGATCGATGCACAGGTCTCTGCGTATGCCGTATCATTCGGAAGATCATACGGAAAAGAAAAGGCTTCTCCAAATGTGTTGCACCGATGCCCCCTGTAATATACATTTTCTTTTTCGTCACATTATTCCACAGACGTACACATGCCTGATACAGTTCTTCGTCCTTTGTAATACGTGCAATATCTGCCATACCGGAATACAGGTACACGGCACGGACTGCGTGACCAAACGCCTCATCCTGCTGCCGTACCGGCAGATGTGCCTGATGATAGCTATGCCGCAATTCATTCTCATGCCCTTTCTTTACGATTTCCGGATGTTCTTTATCAAAGTAATATGGTTTTGTGCCTCTTTCATCAATGAAAAAGCGGCTTAAATCCAGATACTTTTGTTTTCCTGTAACTTCGTAAAGACGGACGAGTGCCATTTCTGCAATTTCATGTCCCGGATATCCCTTGCATTTTCCTTCCTCCGGTCCGAAATAATCTGCAGCGTAATCCGCGAATCGTTCCGCCGCATGAAGCAGTTTATCTTTTCCCGTTGCCTCATAATATGCCACAGCGCCTTCGATCAGATGCCCCATACAGTACAATTCATGATGGTCGCGTAAGTTGGTAAAAATACCATCTTTTCCATTGATAATATAATACGTGTCCAGATATCCGTCTTCCTGCTGTGCCGCACAGACAATATCAATTGCAGCATCTGCAACCTTTTCCAGATCCGGATCGGGATGCTGCGTCAGCGAATATCCGACCGCTTCCACCCACTTGGAGAAATCCGTATCCTGAAATACATATCCATAAAACTCATCCTTGAGATTTTCGGGATCTTCCGGTAACATCTCAAATCCACGGTATGTATACGAAGGTTCTTTATATGCAGCTCCCTGTTTTCTCTTTTGCCGGTTCATTTCTGCTGCCACTTTAAAATTATGCATACAATAACTTGGTGCTGCGCCTTCTACTTTATCATTCAACGCATTCCACTGATAAGGGATCACCTCCGTACGCACCAGTTCCATCTCATTTTTCCAGAATTTATCTGTAATCTGCATCCTGCGCAATGAAACAGGATATGAAAATTTTTCTTTTTCCATATGCATTCCTCCTAATGTATAATCAAGAACTCACTATCCAATTTATCTTCTTTGTTATATACTTATAGTATATATTTTATGGCAAAAAATCCATTGTCAAACCGGAAAGCAGCATGTATAAAATGGAAAGGATTTCGATATGGTATTATTAGAAAAAATGGGAATGCACACCATAAGCAGCGGTAATTATGTAACTTCTGTCAACGGAATGATTCATCCCGACCGCATTATGAAAGAACATGATTTCTTATATATGCTTGATGGCAGCTGGGAAATCTGTGAAGATCACGAAACTTATCCGATGCAGACCGATGATCTTTTAATTCTTCCCGCCGGAAGGCACCATTATGGTCAAAAACTCTGTAATCCCGGAAACCGTCATATGTATCTGCATGTTCAGCCTACTCCGGCAGAATCTCTCCCTTCTGCCTCTTTTCCCCATCCCTTTGTTCCTTTCCGTCTCTGCTGCACTGTCAGTCCGATATGCGCATCCGCCAGCTTATGCAGGAAATGATTTCTCTCACCTGGTCCCAGACACCAGAACGGGAAAACCGCCTTTTTCTGCTGTTTTCCCTGCTGTTATGTGAAATTTCTGAATTATGTGCCGATACAACAAACCGGATGATCTCCGATCCCGTTGTCGAAGAAATCATCCGGCTCATTCACGCAACTCCACAAACCTTTTTCTCTGCACATGAAATTGCTTCCCGCTATTTTATTTGTGAACGTACATTAAACAATCGGTTCCATCAGCCTGCGGAAAAACTTTTTCCGCCTTCCAGATGGAATCCAAACTGGAAATGGTTCGTCAGTTTCTTCTTACCCAGCCGGAAACCACCTTGCGGGAAGTCGCACTGAACTATGGATTTTATGACGAATTTCATCTGAGCAAGGCATTTAAAAAACTGTTTGGAGTATCCCCTTCCAAATACCGAAAAGCATTCTGTCAATATCTTGTTTCCACATAGAAACCACTTTCCTGTAATTCCTTTTTTGTTATTTTTCTTCCCCAGTGAACGGTGGCATTATAGTTTCCTTCCACGACCGTAAGCGTATTTCCGTTCTTCTGGAGAACCATAACGGAATGTTCGTTTCCGATGCGGATATGATCGCCTGCCTTGATCCTGCTGAAATTGCTGTGTTTTGTCACCGGTGCATATTTGCCAAACACTTTATCACTAATTTCTCCACACAGGGCAATACATCCATAACACTGACAGTTCGTGGCTTCCCAGAAATACTGCCGGTTTTCGTTTGTCCAGGACAGACCCTCTTTGTAAGTCTTTTTCATAGCCATAATCTTACGTCTGGCCTGTTTTGTGGTAATTTTTTTACTCACGCCGACCTTGCAGGTCATAGAACCGATCAGATTTCCACCGGAAACCGAAATCATTGCTTTTCCCGGTTTGATTGCTTTTACCAGACCTTTTTTATCTACTGTTGCGACCTTCGGATTGGATGACTTCCACACCATCTTTCCGGTCGTTCCATTACACACAAGCTGCTTTGTTTTTCCAACACGGAGTGCCACATCATATGTATTCATCGATGCGGTACCAACGATTTGTATGTTTTCTGATCGCTGTCTGCCGCCATAACCACTCCCTCTGAGGGATACTGGACAAAAACGCACATAAAAAGTATAAAACTGATCCATCTCTTTATATATCTCTTCACAACTGCAACCTCCCACCTTGCTCTTTTTTGTCACTGTTTTCAGTAACACTTTTCTATATTCTATAATCATGCGACTTTTGCTGTCAATAGTTTTCCCTCCGAACGGGCATGGAAAACAGATGATTTGCTGCAGCAAAAGGATAGACAGTTAAACAACCATCTATCCTCTGAAATGCTTATTTTATGCGTTTTAAAGATTAACCAAAATATCTCTTTAACAGACCGGCAAATGCTTTTCCGTGTCTAGCCTCGTCTCTAGCCATCTCATGAACGGTATCATGGATTGCATCAAGGTTTGCTGCCTTTGCTCTCTTTGCAAGATCTGTCTTTCCTGCAGTCGCTCCATTCTCAGCTTCTACTCTCATTTCCAGGTTCTTCTTTGTAGAATCTGTCACCACTTCACCAAGAAGCTCTGCAAATTTTGCAGCGTGCTCTGCCTCTTCATAAGCAGCTTTTTCATAATACATTCCGATCTCCGGATATCCCTCACGGTGGGCAACTCTTGCCATAGCCAGATACATACCAACTTCAGAGCACTCTCCCTCGAAATTTGCGCGAAGATCTGCAAGAATGTCTTCACTCACGCCTTTTGCAACACCAACTACATGTTCGGAAGCCCAGGTCATTTCACCCTCCTGCTTTACGAACTTCTCTGCCGGTGCATGGCAGATCGGGCACTCTGCCGGTGCAGCCTCACCTTCATAAACATAACCACATACGGTACATACAAACTTTGCCATTTTAAATGTCCTCCTTATTATAAATTTAATTAATGGGTGTTTTTCTTTTTGCAGTCCGGGCATAATCCGGAAAACAAAATGGAATGGTTTTCAATTGTTCCATCAAACTGCTCCGCTGCAATCTGATTTAACTGTTCCTGGGAAGCATGTCCAGATCCATCACACATCCACACTCTCTGCAAGAAAAGTGGTAATGCGGTGCCGGGTTTCCGTCAAATCTGTCCGGGCCTCCACTGACAGTAATTTTTTGAATCTCCCCCAGATCAGACAAAAGAGAAAGATTCCGGTAAACAGTTCCGAGACTGATATTTGGAAATTCGTCTTTGATACTCATATAAACCGTTTCCGCAGTCGGATGATCATAGCGGCCTGTCAGGCACTGCCGGATCGCCTCCCGCTGACGACTTCGTTTTATCATAATACTCTCCCTCATTTCTCCATTAGTTCAAAACAATAACAGGAACTGTTACTGACATTATAATAATACTTTAGTACCAAAATGTCAATCCTTTTTTCAAAATAAACGACATATTTTTTCCCCGGCTCATAAACTATACAAGACATCAAATACAAAACAGGAGAATTCTTCAATTGAGACGATTTATTACTTATATTTATGAATATGAACAGGGAAACCGCGGACGAAATACCGGGTTCATCCGCACCGATCTGCGCGAAAACAGCTGCCGTATGGAACTTCAGATCCGGGGGTTTGACCGTTTCAAGGGAAAATGTCCGGTCTATCTGACAGTATATGAAAATGGTCTGCAGGCTATACCTGTTACCGAATTATTGCTCACGCAGGGTATGGGAACCTGCAGCTTTACCTGTGAAAATAATCGGATCGGAAACAGTGGTTTTGACGTGCATCAGGCACAGACCCTGACCATTGCCTGTGGCAACGGAAGGTTTCTGACCGGATGCCTTTCTTCCGCTCCGGTTCCGGAGGCACTCCGGGGAGAATTTTTAATCTTTCAGGAAAAAGAAGCGGTACCGCCTGCCGCTCAGGCACAGACAGAGCCGGTCATACAGACGCAATCTACAACCGAACCAGAGCGATTCCGTCAGCCGCAAGCCATGCCAGAACCGGAACCCGTCCGACAGCCGCAAGACATACCAGAACCGGAATCCATCCGGCAGCCCGAAACTACTCCTCAACCGGAAACGATCCAACAGCCGAAAACAATCCCTCAACCAGAAGCAGCCCGGCAGCCACAAACCTCTTATCAGAAAGTAGAAATTCAGGATATCCGAAAGCTTCCAAAAAGCAATTGGAATCTGTGCAACAACCGTTTTCTTCTGCACGGTTTTTTCAATTATCACTATCTCATGTTGAAAACGCTGGAAATGAATGGAGAAAAACGACAGTTTCTTGGAATTCCGGGAATCTATGAGCAACCGGAACGTATGATGGCAATGCTCTTTGGTTTCCCGGAATTTGAGGCAGCAGCCGCAGTATCCTCAGACTCCAAGACATGACCGGAGTTTCGGATACTGGATGTGTCCGCTTAATCAGGATTAATCATGCAAAACTGCGCATGATCCCGCCACTTTTGATTGAGCATCATATAATCATGGCAGATGCTTCGTACACGAACCCCACCCGTTCAAGCAGCCGGATACTTGCCGTATTATCCGGAAGTGCCCATGCCATGGCACGGTGAAGTTTTAAATCCCGGAACACCAGATCCATAATAAAACGCAGTGATTCCGTTGCGTATCCGCGATGATGATATGCGCTGGAAAACTTATATCCAACCTCACACTGTTCAGAAAATCCACGTGTAATATGATGTACACATATCGTCCCTATGATACGCTCCGGATGCTCTTTCTCATATACATAAAACCGGAACAGTGTTCCCTGTACTGCCATGTTATACTCAAACAGGAGCATCTGTCTCTGGAACTGGCGGGTATAAAAATTCGGCATCCGATCCGGCTCAAATTTTTCAAACAGTTCTTTATCCCGCATATAAAAATCCAGTACCGCATCTGCCTGATCCGGCTTTATTATTTTTAAAAGAAGACGTTCTGTCTCATATGCAAATAACATACTTCTTCCTTCCATATGATTTCTATGGTATAGTATTATACTGTAATTAAAAGGTTACTTATCCCCATAATTATCATAACGATTTCAAGGAAGAATGTCTATGACTGATGATGAAAAATTTATGAAAGAAGCCTTAAAACAGGCGAAAAAAGCCTATGCGATCGATGAAGTCCCGATTGGATGTGTGATTGTCCAAAACGGTAAAATCATCGCAAGAGGATATAACCGGCGCAACATCGATAAAAATACGCTTGCCCATGCAGAACTGTCTGCCATCCGCAAAGCAAGTAAAAAAACAGGTGACTGGCGGCTTGAGGACTGTGACCTCTACGTTACGCTGGAGCCATGCCAGATGTGTGCCGGTGCAATTGTACAATCCCGTATGCGGCGGGTAATCATCGGTTCCATGAATCCCAAAGCCGGATGTGCGGGATCTGTCCTGAACCTTCTGCAAATGCAGCAATTTAACCATCAGGTGGAAATTACCAGAGGTGTTCTTGAAGAGACCTGTTCTTCCATGCTTTCTGCTTTTTTCCGGGAACTGCGCCAGCGCAAAAAGAAGCCGGCTAAATCTGAATGATCTTCGCCTCGTGATGCATTGCAGGAATGATTTTTCCATCAGATCTGCAGTGCGCACACGCAGGCTGGACGTATTAATACACGGATGGCATCCCACATATTCTCCCTTTAAAACATCTTCATCAATGACCAGCTGCACATGATTTTCAGTATCATTCATAAGCCCCAGCACGCTGACCGATCCCGGTGTGATATCGAGATACTCTTCCATATACGATTCATCGGCAAAAGAAAGCCGGCTTGTACCAAGCTTTTTTTGACACATCCTTTGTTACGAGACGTTTATCTCCCACAATCATCAGAAGATAAAATTCTTTTTTATTTGCCGTACACAAAAACAGATTCTTGCATATGGTAGCTTCCAGCACGCGGTCTGCCTCCTCACATGCTTCCATCGTCATCAGAGCTTCATGATCCACCCTGTCATATATAACGCCAAGTTATCTAAAAAATCATACACACGGATCTCCTTTTCCAGTCTTCCTGACGTATCCGCGGGTCTTCCCTGTTCCAGTTTCAACATAATTCTTCCTCTTTTTCTTGTATTTTGTACTCATCATACCCCTCTTTTTTGCATTTGTATAGAAATTTCTGCATAGACTAAAACTAAGAGGCTGCTTTTAGAGCCGCAGCCCAACGGTAAGGAGACAAATTATGTGTGGAATTTCAGGCTTTTGCGATTTTTCATTGAACTACTATGACAAAAAACCCTTCTGGGAAACGATCCTTGTACAAATGCACGAAACTTTAAAGCACCGCGGTCCGGATCAGGCGATGATTGATCTACAGCCACATGTGGGCTGTCACATGCACGCCTTTCCATCCGCGATCTTAAAAGCGGTATCCAGCCTATGACACGTACTTTCCACGGGAAAACCTGTTCCATTGTTTACAATGGAGAAATTTATAATCACCGGGAACTGCTGCCCGAACTGCAGGCAGCCGGATATCGCTTTACCACAACGTCAGACACGGAAATCATTCTGTGCGCTTATATGCATTTCGGAAAAGACTTTGTCGAAAAGTTAAATGGGATTTTCGCATTTGCGATCTGGGACGATACCACCAGAGAACTGCTTCTCTACCGTGACCGTGCCGGCACAAAACCTTTGTTTTATACCCAGACCGGAAGCTCCTTTGTTTTCGGTTCGGAACCCAAGGCATTATTTTGTCATCCGGATGTCACTCCATCCATTGACCAAAACAGTCTGCAGGAAATTCTGGCGGTCGGTCCGGCACGCACCTCCGGAAACGGCGTATTCACAGGCGTAAAGGAAGTTATGCCGGGACATTATCATATATTCTGTCCGGACGGACAGCACGACATTCTCTACTGGGATCTGCCCTGCCGGGAACATAAAGATTCCTATGTCCAAACCGTACAGAACCGTTTCTTTTCTCGTGCGTGACACTGTAGAACGACAGATGGTGTCCGATGTTCCGGTATGCACCTTTCTCTCCGGCGGCATTGATTCTTCGATTGTCACTGCATTAGCCGCCCGCCATATGCAAAAAGAAGGAAAAATTTTAAACACGTTTTCTTTTGACTTCTCTGAAAACGAGAAATATTTTAAGTCCAATGCCTTTCAGCCGGAACGGGATCTTCCTTACGTCAACCGGATGCTGCAATATTGTAAAACATCCCACACCTATTTAGAGTGCAGCCAGGAGCTCTCTTTGCCGCCCTGTCCGATGCGGTCACCGCCAAAGACCTTCCCGGAATGACCGATGTGGACGCCTCTCTTTTGTATTTTTGTTCCGAAGTCGCCAAACATAATAAAGTAACACTCACCGGAGAATGTGCCGATGAAATTTTCGGCGGCTATCCATGGTTTTACCGACCGGAACTTATGAACCGGGATGGTTTTCCGTGGTCTGCCGATCCTGCTGCACGTACCTCCATTCTTTCCGATGACGTGCTTCGCACGCTGGATCTGGCAGAATATTCTCATGCACGCTATGAGGAAACACTCTCCCACGTTCCGCATCTGGATGGCGAATCCCCTGAGGAAGCCGCCGTCGTGACATTGGCTATCTGAATATCAAATGGTTCATGCAGACCCTGCTCGACCGCATGGACCGCACCAGCATGTACTCTTCCCTGGAAGCCCGTGTCCCATTTGCCGATCACCGGATCATGGAATATGTTTTCAATGTGCCGTGGCAGATGAAATATCGGAATGGAGTCGAAAAATCCCTGTTGCGGGATGCCTGTGCCGATCTGCTGCCACGGGAACTGCTCTGGCGCAAAAAAAGCCGTATCCAAAGACATACCATCCGGCCTACGAACAGATGCTGATCAGGCGCATGCGGGAAATTCTGAACGATCCGAATTCTCCGGTACTGCCGCTTCTGGACCGCTCCAAAACAGAAGCTTTCCTTGCCGCACCAAAGGAACTCGGCAAACCATGGTTCGGCCAGTTGATGGCAGGTCCGCAGCTCATTGCTTACTTTATCCAGATCAACACCTGGATGCAGATCTATCATTTGTCCATCTAACGTCCCGACACCGGATATCAATCATTCTTCACTAAAAAAGGAGTTGCCCCGCAAAAGGCAGCTCCTTTTTGTAGTACAGCATCAACTGCAGTTTTTAACGTTATATTTCACATTATCCCTTGACACTTCCCAGTGCAATACCCTGAACGATATGCTTGGAAAGAATCAGATATACAACAATAACCGGCAGGATCGAGAATGTAATCATCACATATACCTGGCCCATATCAAACTTCAACCAGTCTGCTGCACGAAGCTGTGCAATCAGAATTGGAAGTGTTTTCTTTTTATCATCATGCAGAATCAGTGCCGGTGTAAAATAATTGTTCCAGCTGCTGACGAAAGTGAAGATTGCCTGTACGGCGATCGCCGGTTTCATCAGTGGAAGTACAATACTGTTGAATGTACGGAACTCTCCGGAACCATCAATTCGTGCGGCCTCTATCAGAGACAGTGGAAGTGCACTCTCCATGTACTGCTTCATGTAGAAGAATACAACCGGAGAAGCGATTGTCGGAACAATCAGTGGAATGAAGGAATCCATCATTCCCATCTTTGTCACTAACTTGATAAATCCAAGTGCAGTAACCTGTGTCGGAATCATCATGATCATCAGGATGAACGGATAAATAAACCGTTTCATTTTGAAATCATATGCATGAATGGCATATGCTGTCATGGTTGAGAAATAAGTACAAAGCACTGCCGAGCAAGCGGCGATGATCAGACTGTTAAACATTCCATACCAGATTGGAAGCGTTCCGTGCACCAGATTGTTCCAGTTTTTTAACAGGTTCGTACTTGGAATCGCGGTAAATCCGGATTGTAACTCTCCGTTTGATCTGGTTGCGTTGATAAACATAATGTAAAACCAGAACAGACAGAAAAATGAGATAATAATCAATACTACATAGGCGATGACGCGCCGTGCATGAAGTCCTACACCCTTCTGGGTGTCGTTTGTATTTGTCTTTGCCATATCAATTACCCCTTTCTCTTGTCATTGCCGGTAACCTTAAATACGATCAGGCTTAAGATTGTGGTAAGAATGAACAGTACAACAGACAGTGCACCAGCCATACCATAGTTCTTACTGAACAAATGCTTATTCAGATACATGATCAATGTCATGGTAGATCTCATCGGATCACCGGTTCCATTTGTCAAAATCTGCGGTACATCGAACAGCTGCAGACCACCGATCAGTGATGTGATGATTACATATACCAGAATCGGGCGAAGCAGTGGAAGTGTAATCTTGAAAAATACCTGTGTGGAAGTTGCTCCATCCACCTCAGCTGCTTCAAAGAGGGAAGTATCAATTCCCATCATTCCAGCCATCAGAAGGATGGTCGTGTTACCAAACCACATCAGGCAGTTCATCATGGCGATCAGCCTCTGGCACTTCCTGCATGTGATAAAATTTATAAGGTTCTGAGATAAATCCGATCTGCATCAGCAGGGAATTGATTGGTCCACCATCTGAAAAGAGTGTGAAGAACAACATAGAAAATGCAGATGCCATAATCAGGTTCGGCAGATAAATTACAGTTTTGAAGAATCTGGACCTTTTAATTTCAGACGGACATCGGAAAACCATGCACCTAATAAAAGGGAGAGGAAAATCTGTGGTATGAAGCACATGATCCAAAGAACCATCGTGTTCTTAAAATATGTCCAGATATCTCCACCACTGAATAATGCCTTGTAATTATCTAATCCAACAAATGTCGGTCCAACCTGTGTTAAACCGGACATATAATTTTCGAAGAAACTGTTATAAATGGTGTTTACTAACGGTACCAAGCTGAAATATTACAAATACAACGATAAATGGAATCAGAAATATGTAGCCCCATTTATTATATCTGACCGCTTTTCCTCCACTATTACTTTTCATAAGACCTACCTCCCAACTGGTATGTTATGATGAATATAGTTTTTGTTACACATATTTTTGCTAAAAGATGGTGCCTGCCTTCCGTCATATCGTCTGGCAGGCACCTGTGAGGTAAGGCGAACGCCTTATAGTATTAGTAAGTTAACTCTGGGTACTTCTCAGTTACAGCCTTGTAGAAGAGGTCAAGTGCTTCTTCCTTGCTTGCTTTTCCTTCGAAGTAGTTCTTCATAGCGTTCTGGAATTCTTCGTTACATCCCTGATCGTAAGAAGACAGGTTGCTTAAGTCAAGTGTCTCAACACCTGCGCAGTACATTGGGAGTGGATTCTGTCCACCAAGAATCTTGCTGGTATATTCTTTATCATCTTTAACCTTAATAGATCCATCTGCCAATCCGTTCATAACGGTGCTGTTGTTTACGAAATCGTCATCATCTACAACGATATCTTTCATAATGTCGTCGTCTGTTGTCATCTTTAACATAATATCTTTTACAAGATTTGCGTTATCTGTTCCCTGAGCTGCACAGATCCATGTACCACCCCAGAAGAAGCCCTGCGGTCCCTGAGCTGCGCCCCATCCGCCGTTGTATCCGATAGATCCTTCTGTATCAGCTGCCATAGAGAAGTTTACTAACCATGCAGGTCCAAAGTAGCAGAATACTTTACCCTGTGGATAGAATCCTTTTGACCAGTCATCTGACCAGAGATCACAAGTACCTGTCTCGCCAGCATCTACCTGAGCCTTAGAATCGTCTACCCATTTCATAATGTTGTCATCGATATTGATCTTATTTCCGTCTACCCACTTAGATGTTACATTGTTGGAGTATACACGGTATGTATCGTTTGCAGAAGCAGTCATCTTGTAACCTGCATCCTTCATCTTCTTTGCGGTATCGTTATATGTATCCCAATCCTTTACATATTCCTGAACCTTATCTGGATCGTCTGTTCCGAGAACTTCTTTGGCTGCATCTCTGTTATAGAAAAGAACACCTGGGCAGCCCTGCCATGAAAGGCTTTTAAAACGCCCTTGGAATCGGTAACGATATCCTTTGTGTACTGATACTGTTTTGACAGATCGCTGTCTGCAATTCCCAGATCCTTAATTGGCATCGTATAATCGGTATCTACATACTTCAATGCGTAATCTGCTTCTACCAGGAATAAGTCAATCTTATCATCTGCTGGAGCATCTGCCTGATTTAATAAGGTAGCATCCAGATTGTTCTGGTACGCATTGTCATCGTTTGGTGTAATGTTCCAGACAACATCAACATCACCGATCTTTCCATGTGTTGCATCAACTTCCTGATAATCCGGATAGTGAGCTGTGATACGGCTCTTGAACTCCTCGTTCCAGCAATAAATGTTTAAAACCTTTCCGGTATCTTCTGCCGGAGCAGTTACTTCAGAACTGGTATCTGCCTTTGAAGTATCCGGTGTTGTTGCATTGTCGCTGCTCTCTTTACTTCCGCAGCCAGCAAACATTGTTGCTACCATTGTTGCGCACAGCAGTGCACTTACGACTTCTTCTTCATATAAAACCCTCCTTAATATTTGTTGACCTGTTGGTCAGTTTGTTTTGAAGAAATCTGCCGGCTTTATTCTTTCGGCTGAATTGCACCTACGGACTGTCCCGGTACTAAACTTCCTTCTATAACGACTCTCTCGACGAGAGTTGTTCTCGGTTTCTCAATGGTTCCGACGAGCCTTATTGCAGCTTCGCTTCCAATTATTTCTGTGTTCTGGCGAATTGTTGTAAGTTTTGGATATAAAAGCTGCGAGATCATCGTACCGTCATATCCGGCTACGGAAATGTCTCTCGGAATTCGAAGTCCCATTTCAATAATGACATTTCTACCTCCTATTAAAGAAGTATCATCCGGATAAATGATACAGGTTGGCGGATCTTCCAGATTCAACAGTTCCTTTGTCTGTTTTGCAGATCCTTTTGTCTCAAGATAATCAGCTGAGCGGACATATGTATCGGGAATTTCAAGCCCCAGTTCATCAATTGTCCGATAAAAACTTGCGAGCCGGTCCCGCGTAACACTTGATCCTTCCTGTCCATGAATATATGCAATTTTTCTGTGTCCCTGACTGTATATGTACTTTACTAAATCTTCCATACCCTGTATATTGTTGGAAGTAACTGCGGTGCAGTTATGATGTACATAATCAATCGTAACTACAGGTATTTCACTGTTCATCAGCTCGGTCACATCCGGGTCATCAAAATTGGCACATACAATTACGACCCCCTCAAAATTCCGGTACCGGCAATGTTCATAATAGGACATTTTCCGATTTTCAAAGCAGGTGTTGATAAATGTAATATCATATCCTAACTTTTCTGCCTGAATCTTAAGTCCGTTCAGCACACCGGAGAAATATTCATGAGTCAGGCCCCTTCCGGCTTCCTCCTCGAAGAGTACCCCGATATTATATGAGCGGTTTGTCTTAAGTGCTCTGGCCGCTGCATTCGGAAAATATCCAAGTGCTTCTGCCGTTTGCTTTACCCGGTTTTTTGTCTCTTCACTGATATCTTTATGATCATTCAGTGCTTTGCTTACAGTCGCAGTAGAGACACCACATCGTTCAGCAATTGTTTTTAAAGATACCATATCGTTCCTCCAATGTTTCGGAAAACTTTCTTAATCGTTTTCGTAGCTTTAATATACCCCCGTATGGTCAGAAATGCAATAGCTTTTTGTCATTTCGTCAATTTAAACATTTTATTCTTGACGGTTTTATGCATATTGTATGTGTATTTTGTGTCCGTGCATGCGCACGCTATTTTATTCTTATACGTTTACGCAATTTTTTGGTTTTTTAATGTTGCGCACGCATTTGTTGCTTTCTTATATTTTTTGTTTTCGTTTTTGTTCAAGTTGCTGGATTTGCCTGTTTTAAGCCATTTTGTGTTGATTTTTTAAATTTCAGAGACTATACTCTATTTATAAAAGAGAGCGCTTAACGTTTTCGCTCTCATAGATAAGTGGCATTTAAAACAAGCACGATGGATTGATTACTCCACCAAATGCTTCTTTCCACTTTCATCTACTATGTCACAAGTAAATAATTTTATATGGAGGATACACACATGAAATTTGGATATTTCGATGATGCGAACAAAGAATATGTTATTACCTCTCCTAAGACACCACTCCCATGGATCAACTATCTGGGTTCTGAGAATTTCTTTTCTCTGATCTCCAATACCTGCGGTGGCTATAGCTTCTATAAAGATGCAAAGCTTCTTCGTCTGACGAGATACCGTTATAACAATGTTCCTTTCGACAGCAATGGACACTACTACTATATTAAAGAGGGCGATACCATCTGGAATCCCGGATGGATGCCAGCCAAGACCGATCTGGACGCTTATGAGTGTCATCACGGTATGGGCTACTCCACCTTCCGGAGCAGTAAAAATGATCTGCAGGCAGAGCTGACCGCATTTGTTCCGGTTGGAAAGAACTGTGAGATCAATCAGCTGACTCTTACCAATAACAGTAAAGAGACGAAAGATTTTTCTGTTTTTTCTTATGTAGAATTCTGTTTATGGAATGCAATGGACGACATGACCAACTTCCAGCGTAATTTCTCTACCGGTGAAGTAGAAGTTCATGGATCTGCAATTTATCATAAGACCGAATACCGTGAGCGTCGTAATCACTATGCTCTGTATGCAGTTAACGCCCCGGTAGACGGATTTGATACTGACCGCGATTCCTTCCTTGGAGCATACGGAGAAAACTCTGCTCCTGAAGTTGTCGTGTCCGATCAGTCCAAAAACTCCATTGCCAGCGGATGGGCTCCGGTAGGCTCCCATCATCTGAAAGTGTCTCTTGCTCCCGGCGAATCCAAAACTTCGTATTTATTCTGGCATACATAGAGAATCCTGTTGAAGAAAAATGGATCGGACGCGCCGAAGATGGAAAGATTAACCGCACACGTGCGGAAGCTCTGATGAAAGAATTTGATACCAAAGAAAAATCAGAAGCAGCACTGGCTGAACTGAAAAAATACTGGATGAACTGCTTTCTCACTTTACGGTATCCTCTTCCGAGGAAAAACTGGATCGTATGGTAAACATCTGGCATCAGTATCAGTGTATGGTCACATTTAATATGAGCCGTTCTGCTCCTACTTCGAATCCGGTATCGGACGAGGCATGGGATTCCGTGATTCCTGTCAGGATCTGCTTGGTTTCGTACATCTGATTCCGGACCGCGCAAGAGAGCGTATTCTGGATATTGCAGCAACACAGTTTGAAGACGGAAGTGCATATCATCAGTATCAGCCTCTGACCAAGAAAGGTAATTCTGATATTGGAAGCGGTTTCAACGATGATCCGCTCTGGCTGATTGCAGGTACCGCAGCATACATCAAAGAAACCGGGGATTACACCATCCTGGATGAAAAAACGCCGTATGACAGTGATCCTTCCAAGGCAACTGATTTTATGGAGCATTTACGCCGTTCCTTCCACTACACCATCGATCATCTCGGACCGCATAAACTTCCACTGATCGGCCGTGCAGACTGGAATGACTGCCTGAACTTAAACTGCTTCTCCACAGAACCGGGAGAATCCTTCCAGACATTCGGCCCATCCGAAGGACCAAATGCAGAGTCTGTTTTCATTGCCGGTATGTTTGTCCGTTACGGTAAAGATTATGTAGAGATCTGCCGTCACAGAGGGCTTGAGGATGAAGCAAAACTGGCAGAAAAGCTATCGCAGAAATGGAAAAAACAGTTCTTAATGCTGGCTGGGATGGAGAATGGTCCTGCGGGCATACGATCATTACAAAAACAAGATTGGTTCTAAAGAATGTGAAGACGGTAAAATTTTTATCGAGCCACAAGGCTTCTGCGTTATGGCAGAGATCGGCCTGAAAGAAGGAAACTGTCTGAAAGCCATGGAATCCGTAGAAAAATATCTGGATACTAAATACGGTATTGTACTTCTTCAGCCACCTTATCACAGATACCATGTTGAACTTGGTGAAATTTCCTCTTATCCACCAGGATATAAAGAAAATGCCGGTATCTTCTGCCACAACAATCCTTGGATTTCCATTGCAGAAACCGTTGTCGGACGTGGAAACCGTGCATGGCAGGTATATACAAGAACCTGTCCTGCATATATCGAAGATATCAGCGAAATTCACCGTACCGAACCTTATGTATATTCGCAGATGATTGCCGGAAAAGATGCTCCAAACTTTGGAGAAGCCAAGAACAGCTGGCTGACCGGTACTGCAGCGTGGACATTCCTGGACGTTTCCCAGTATATTCTCGGAATTCGTCCAGATTACGACGGATTGACCGTCGATCCATGTCATTCCATCCACGTCTGGATGTTTCGAAGCAAAACGTGACTTCCGTGGTGTGACCTATCACATCAGCGTCCGTAACCCAAAACACGTAGAAAAGGGTGTTGCTTCCATGACCGTTGATGGCATTGCCGTAGACGGAAATACGATTCCATTACCAACCGGCAAGACAGAAGTCTCTGTCGAAGTGGTTATGGGCTAATACTTAATCACAGTAATTCTTGTTTCCGGTTTTGTGCCGGAAGCAGTTTTACCATTTTTCATTATTTTCCTACCCCCAAAAAGAAGGTGCGCATTATGCGCACCCTCTTTTTATTCATGATGATTTTATTTATGATGAATCGCTTTTTTCACCCATGTAAATAAGTTTCTTACAAATACTCCTCCAAAAAAGATCTGCCAGCATAATGCCATTGGGAAGTTTAATGCAAATTTTTGCAGCCACACTGCGATCACCTGATTTCCCGGATGTGCAAACAAAACTGTGGCAATCAGACTCATTACCGGACACATCAGACATACAATCATAGAACAGATTGCAAGTGTCACAAAGACCGGCTTGTCTTCTTTCGGATTTACCAGACGAAACGCCAGCATCGTTGCCAGTTTCTCCACTACAAAATACTCCAGGATACATGCGATCGGCCACATAATCGGTATTTCATGAAACGCCAGCAGAAAAACTTCGTTTGTCATTCCGCCTTTGTCGATTGCGATGTTATAGCATACCATGCATACACCATGACAAACGCCATAACAAGTGTAAATAAAATATTTTCGAGTCTACTCTTCTTTGGCATAATTTTGCCCTCCTTTAATATAAATAAATTTGAGCATAGAAAAACACACGCGTGTTGTTCGTTAATCAGTGAGTAATGCACACATGTGTCGTTTCCAATTATACCAATATGTTCTCTATACAATTAAAAGTGCCTAGTTCCGGAATCGAACCAGAGACACGAGGATTTTCAGTCCTCTGCTCTACCAACTGAGCTAACTAGGCACATAGTTGCGGGAATAGGATTTGAACCTATGACCTCCGGGTTATGAGCGGCGAGCTTCCAGACTGCTCCATCCCGCGATAATATATTTTATTATATGCAATTACTGAAAAGTAATTCCAATGGGCAGAGGTGGATTCGAACCACCGAAGCAAT